>Ga0075764_101_pt1 | contig 102915 bp, 105 predicted proteins | sample RifGroC1_FD_67858 | JGI IMG/M metagenome (GOLD analysis project Ga0075764, IMG submission 67858) | Microgenomates (Woesebacteria) bacterium GW2011_GWC1_38_13
CGCACTCGTAAACTCGTGCCGGTCAAGTCTTTGATAGCGCCAAGAAATGAAGAAATCTTTGCACACAAATCCTCTTCCCCGCACTCGTAAACTCGTGCCAGTCAAGTCTTTGATAGCGCCAAGAAATGAAGAAATCTTTGCACACAAATCCTCTTCCCTTATGTGATAATTTTTGAATATAATAATAAGTGATATGCAAACGGCCAAAACAGAAAATATCGATATACATAAAAACTACAACAAAGAAAACAGTTATATTCTACTTTATCTTTATCCCTTACTAACTTTTTTCATAAGCACCGTCACTCTATACATCATTTTCAATTCATTCTTCTGGTAAAAAGTACCTCTTGACAAGAAAATTGTTATATCATCATAATGGATATGATGAAAAGGTATCTTTTTATAATTTCGTTTTGTATTTTCTTAATTCTCCCCATAACTAAAGTTATAGCTGCTTCTAACGGATCATCCGTCAGGAACCAGACCAGTACTAAAGTTCAACAAAAACTTGAATCCCGTCAGGATGCTCTCACCAAAATTCAAGAAACCGTACAAGCAAGAACAAAACAAAGAACTGCTACGGGGGAAGGAATGCTTTCCCAACAAAAGCGGGGTCTTGTAACGAACTATTATAATAAAATGTCCGATCGCATGTGGGCTTTGGTTGATAGATTGAGCGTGTTGGTTACCAGGATCGAAGCCCGGATAGCGGTTGTTGATAACGAAACGGATAAAGACCTTACATTGGTCATATCCGATGTTAATGCGGCGAAAACATTACTTGCCGATACCAAAGCTGTTCTTACCTCTTCCGATGAGATGTTCCAAACGGTAATTGCTTCATCTGATCCAAAAGAGTCATTTGAGATATTAAGAGAAAATATTAACGATATAAAAATGAATCTTGTTGCAGTTCACAAGTTGCTCGTCAAGGTTATCGGAAACCTTGAGGGGCTGACAGGAGGTGTCAAGTATCAAGCCCCTACAGTGACACCCGGAGCCATTTAAAAAAGCATGAATAATAATATATTTACCGACAAGAAAATGATCATCTTTGTCCTTTCGGCAGGACTTCTTGTTCTTATAGTATTACTTCTTTTTCCAAATATCTTTAGCAGAGAGATTGTTGTTAAAAAGTTATTAAAAGATGACCCTGAAATAACATTGATCAAAAGTCAATCCAGTGACACATCTATCGATTCTATAAAAGAGGATTTGGAAAAGACCGAACTTGATAACATCGATAGCGAATTCGATTTAATCGAAGAAGAGATAAATGTTGCACTCTAAAAAAAAGGGGTCACCTCTTACTTTAAACCATTTGCTTTTTCTTTTATTTATAGTGTTATTTTTCGGGATTATTACTGTATACAACTATTCCAAAATCAATCGAAGATCGGGTCAATTTAACTCCCAGATAAGTACCCCAACATCTCAAAACGATCAGGATAAATTAGTAGAAATCCAAATTGGCGATAGGACCGTAACAGCAGAGTTAGCAAATACGGACTCATTAAGGCAGAAGGGTTTATCATTCAGGGAAAATCTTGAGGCAGATTCCGGAATGCTTTTTATTTTTGAAAAACCTCAAACACCTTTTTTTTGGATGAAGGATATGAATTTTCCGTTAGATATTATCTGGATCAATGAAAATACGATAATTGATATTGACGAAAACGTCCCATTTCCGGAAAAAAATACGCCTTTGAACCAGTTACCAAAATATACCCCAAAAGAACAAATTAATTACGTTCTTGAGATCAACGCGGGATACACGGATAAATATGGTATAGAAGCGGGAGATGTGGTAATCATTAATTTCTAGTTAAATGATCAGAATCCTTCGCGTCATTCACACTGAGCCTAGCCAAAGTGCCCGGAACAAATAATCACAATCTATAAATAAATCCCAATACCTCATTTGTTTGATCATTGTATTCGCATTTATTCAAATGCATTGGTATTATTCGGACTATTCGGATCATTTATTGTAAATTCTTCCAGTTCCTTCACACCGCCAAACGCAATGCGGTCCGGAACCATCTCTTTAGACCCCATTTGCATTCTTGCAGGAGTAATAATGAAATCTCCCCATCTTTCGTTCACGCGGTCAACAGCTTCTGATAATTTCTTCTTTCTGAGAACGTCTTCAAAAATATTAAGCTGAAGATCGGTATTTTTCTTAAGATCGTAAACGGAAATAAAAATATTACCAACGGGCAATTTATGGGGAGAAAACTGAAAAAGCCGAATCATTTTTTTATAAATATCCCTTGATTCAAAAAGCTTTTCAGAAAGACTTACTCCCTTATGCCAGAAAGAGCCGTTTTTATAAAAAATAGCCAGATGAACTCCGCCTGCGATATATCCGGCACGGCGAAGACGGAAGCTGGTTTTTTCCGTCAATTTGGAAATAATGGGCGAGAGATCGGAAAGGTCGGTAAAAGCTTTCGGCAAAGCGTAAGAATTTCCGTACGAGCGTCTTGCAAAAACAATGTCATCGATCTCGTATCCATGGAGACGAAGGTACCAATAGTAACTGTTTATCGATTGAAAAGCGGATTTTAATTTCCAAAGGGGAGCGTTATAAAAATCCTCCACAGTATAAATCCCAACGCTATTTAAACGCATGGCGTTTCTAAGTTTTATGTAAGGCAGATCGACAAGTTTAAGTCTAAAAAAACAGTCCAGATAATTCTTGCTGTTTATCTCATCCAGTCCGTCGGGTTTGTGAAGATTTGAGGCAAGTTTTGCCAAAAATCTGTTAGGGGCAATGCCTATCGAGACCGTCAGCCAATCGCCAACACTTTCTTTTATACGCTTCTTTATTTCCAAAGCGAAATCCTTTAAGGGGGAACCCCTGCAAGATGCTTTTCCAAAGTCCACCACAAATTCATCAATCGATTTTGGGGTAACTTCGCTTGAATAATTATCCAAAAGTTTCTTCAATTTCAAATGTACACACCTGTATTTCCACGGGTCGGGCGACAAAATAACCAAGTTCTTACAAAGCAGTTTTCCTTCTTTTACCCTCATTCCGACTTTTATTCCCAATCCTTTTGCTTCAACCGAGGGGGCAACGATGCATCCCGAAGGTGTCGTGTATGCAGCAACAGCAATGGGTTTTCCTCTCAAAAAGGGGTTTGCCTGCTGCTCGACCGATGCGAAACAGGAATTAAGGTCGATGTGCATAACCGACGAGGAGGCCGTGTTAAATTGTAAAGTAAACTTGTCGTAATATGTTTTCATATAAGTTTCAGGGCGCAGGGTCAGATCATATTTTTACCTCTTGATATACAACATCAAAAAGATGTAAACAATGTTTAGATATGAAATGCGAATTTCAAAAAAGAAGTGGTCGTGTGGTTAAAACAATACATATTAAAACCACACCGCCACCCCAATTAACTAAAGAGCATCCGAATACCACCGCAACAAGAAATTATAACTGGCGCGAATCACATCTTCAGAGAGAAAGAAAGCCGGGGCAATAGATTGTTATCCTCATATAAGATATACCCGTATACTAACCACTTTCCCCATCTCCAATCTCTTCCAGTCTCCAGTGCAGGGTTTCGGTATTAAGGACCAAGCGGAAGAAAAGGGTGTCGGAGACGGCACTAAACACATGGAAAAGGACTCTTCCGGTTCTATACGTATGATGTAAGCCAACTTTTATAATTTTATATATCCGTCCATTCCAGACTATGGATTTTGGCATAACCCGACGGGTGGTGCTGTCGTAAATTAATGTGGCACTGATAGGTACATCTATTTTTGTAATCATATTAAATGATGCAAATATTGCGGATGATTCGAATGCCGCGAATATATACAAATACGTTGGTGTAAGTATTCAGTATTCAGTATTTGCACTTATTCGTAGATTGGCATTATTCGGACTATTCGGATTATTTTATTTAATTTGTATACCGAATATAAACCGAAGTCAAGGGGGTGGTTGCTTGGTTAAATTGACAGATTTTTTGAAAACACTTAAAGATATTGGAAAATGGTTAACGCAAAATTTCTTATTTTCAATTCTCAATTTTCTATTACTAATTTCTAATTCCCCTCAACTAATTTTCATTTTCTGTTTAATGCCTATCATCAGGTGTTTATTGCTTTTGATGAAATCTCAAGCTTTGCTTATTGCTTCCTGTTTATCGCTTATTTATTATTTATTAGATGGAAAGAAATATTCCAAATCTTAACAAAGACCTTCCACACCCCCCACCTCTTAGAAAAATGATCGGTCCAAGTTTTATTCTTCTTGGACTGGGGCTTGGCAGCGGCGAACTTATTCTGTGGCCATATTTGTCAGCCAACTACGGATTGGGGATAATCTGGGGAGCCGTTATCGGTATAACCCTGCAATTTTTCTTAAATATGGAGATCGAGAGATACACGCTTGCGACCGGCGAAAGTGTATTTGTGGGACTATCACGGATATTTAAAAAATTTGCGCCTTTATGGTTTATGTTAACTACATTCATTCCTTGGGTATGGCCGGGTTTGGTTGCCTCATCTGCAAAGCTATTCTCTTTTGCATTCGGAATTACCTATAACAAATATCTGCCTATGTTTTTCCTGATCCTTATCGGAATAATTTTATCACTTGGAAAATATCTTTATAAAACGCAGGAGGTCTTCCAAAAAACTATAATCCTTATCGGTATACCTTTTGTGCTTATACTGGCTTTGTTTTTGGCAAAACCTGTTGACTATCTTGCTTTAACAAAAGGCCTTATTGGGATGGGTGACGGATTCTGGTTTTTTCCGGCAGGACTATCGTTTGCAACTTTTCTCGGGGCATTGGCGTATGCAGGAGCGGGAGGTAATCTAAACCTATCCCAGTCCTACTACATTAAAGAAAAAGGGTTCGGTATGGGGGTACATACAGGAAAAATAAGCAGTCTCTTCTCAAGTCATAAAGAGGAGATGAAACTCGAAGGTGGACTTCCAAAAAATACGACCGAAAATATCAGTGTCTTCAATTTATGGTGGAGGAGAATCAATCTCGAGCACGCAATCGTCTTTTGGATCACCGGAGCAGTCACAATGCTGATGTTAAGTTTATTATCATATATCACTACTTATAAAAAAGAGGGTATAGAAAACGGCATAAACTTCCTCTTTCAGGAAAGCTCCTACATCTCAGCGCATACGACCACAGCCATAGGAACTGCTTTTTTGCTTATTGCTTCCTTAATGCTTTTTGGTACGCAGTTTTCAGTCTATGCTTCTACAAGCAGGATCCTTTCCGAAAATCTTGTTATCTTTTCCCCCAAAAAGTTCCGTATCGAAAGCTTGTCAAAACTCTTTTATATATTTTTATGGCTTCAGATACTAGGAGGCTGTGCCGTCTTTATGGCGGGTTTTACGGAACCCCTTAATCTTGTCATTACTGGGGCTGTAATGAATGCGGCCACTATGTTTGTTTATGCAATTATGATATATATACTAAACGTAAAATTGCTGCCAAAAATGATGGCGCCCTCGACTCTCAGACGCGCTATAATGATAATTGCAACACTTTTCTACGGAGGGTTTAGTATATTTACAATAGTAAAATATATATTTAAGTTTTAAATATGGAAAACGGACTCAATACCATTCTTATAATTTCATTGGTCATGGTTACAGGATGTCTTGTAATATTTTTAGCGCTTCTCATTCAAGTCTTAAATATATTTAAGCGAATTCTCACAAAGATCGAACTGAGAATCGACAATCTCTCTCTAACTCAAGAGGAAATTAAACTCAGGATACTTAGCTTTATCGAGGAACTATTAAATAAAGTTAAAAATTACGGTAGAAAATATAACAAGAAATTTACTGTCAAGAAAGAGGGTGAGAAAATATATGAAGAAAAAGACTAAACAGAGATTAATTAGAGGAGGAATTGCGGGTGCTCTTGGAGCAGCCATCGCAGGAGGCACAGCGTATTTACTATCCAACAAAAAGGCAAGACAAAAACTTGGAAATATTTTAAAAGATGTAGAGGAAATGGGAGAGGAAGAGTTGGGAAAAGTTCTTAAAAATGTAAAGTCCGCAAAAGTTAAAACAGAAAAAAAGGTAAAGTTGGTGAAAAGCAAGGTTCTAAAAAAGACTAAATAACTTGCCTAAAAATACACCTCAAGCTTTCCGGTATAATAATTATCGGCTTGTGTTTTTGGGGAAGGGACCATCTGTTTTGTGTCCACACCTTCCAGAGCTTGCTTGACATGTTCCTCAGGAAAAATAACTCTAATTGAGTTTTCGTATTCGTCGCCGTCTTTAGGAGTAATTACCGAATCAAACGTTAGTCTTTTCCCATCGTTCTTAAAAGCCAATTTTATTGGTTCTGAAACACCCGTTCCCAAAGTGATCGTTTCACCTTTGATATAATATTCTTCACAATAACCCCACAAATACACATCTAATATCAAATCCTCCGGATCAACGTTAAACCCAAATATCTCACTCGCGCAAAATACTTTACCCCCAAATTGGGGTTTTAAAACTTCCAGAGGCATTGTATAAAACACTTGTTTTTGAATTTCTTTTTCAGTCAAACTCTCGAGGTATTTTTGTTCTTCGGATAAAAATCCTTTAGACAATGAACCTTCATCATTCCACTCTTCATTTGAAAAAATAAAATAGTAAGCGACGATCATTACTCCCGCAAGTAGCAATAAAGGTATAAATCTTTTCATCATATTCAGTATCGGATATTATAGAAAAAGTATCAAGTATTGTAAGTTGAATTGCTTAATGATTTAGCCACGATATTTCTTAAACCCCTTCTTCCAATTTTTCCCACGGGAACCCATCACGACCGAAGTGTCCGTACGAAGCGGTGTCTCTGTATATCGGTTGTCTTAGATTTAACTCTTCAATTATGGAAAGGGGGCGGAAATCGAAATGCTTTCTTGCATATTCGGACAGATCCTCATCTTTCTCATTAAGTGCATAAATCATTAATGGATCGGCTTTTCCGATTGCATAGGAAACGGCTACCAAACATCTTTTTCCCAAACCCTTATAAACCATATTTTTGGCTGCATATCGTGCCATATATGCTCCCGATCTATCGACCTTAGTTGGATCTTTTCCTGAAAACGCTCCGCCGCCGTGGGGATATATGCCGCCGTATGAATCGACCATTATCTTCCTTCCGGTTAAACCTGTGTCTGCATAAAAACCGCCGTTTACAAATCTTCCTGTTGGATTAACCAATATTCCATAATTGTCGCCATACTTGTTGATTAACGGATCTATTAAAAGTTTTGTCAGTGTACTTTCAATTTCACCACTTTCGACTTCTTCACTGTGCTGACAGGAAACCAGTACTTCAGTAACATTATTTCCATTTATTGTAACCTGCGCCTTGCCATCCGGCCGAAGCCATTTAATTTCCCCCGTTCTTCTCAGATCCTCCAAGCCCTTTGTCAACCTGTGCACCAAATATACTCCCAAGGGTAAATAGCTTTCTGTTTCATCTGTGGCAAACCCGTACATGATTCCCTGATCACCAGCCCCGCCGGTATCGACCCCCTGTGAAATATCGGCGCTTTGTCTAACAATATTTGTTGTTACTTTTAGTTTATCAGTGTAACCAATTTGGTTATATACATTTTTCGCAATTTTTACCGGATTAATGTCAGCACTGGTTGTTAATTCCCCTCCGATATAAAATGCGCCGTGCGCACCCATACATTCCATTGCTACACGGCTCTTTGGATCCTGAATTAAACATGCGTCCAATATTGCATCCGACACCTGATCGCAAATCTTATCGGGATGTCCCGAGGTTACGCTCTCGACGGTATATGTCTCATATTTCAGGTTTTTCATAAAAAAAACTCTTTCACAAAAGAAAGAGTTTGAAATTTCCTTGTATCTTTCTCTTGTAAGCTAGATTTGGCACCATCCGAAAGGAATTTATCGGGGTTGCCGGCGGATCATCAGGCTAGAACCTTACCCGCACTCAAGATACTCTAAACTGTAATATAATATAAAGATAATAATTTGAGTGTCAAGTGGCAGGAAACGAAAGCAGGCAATAAGCAACAGACAACAAGTAACAAATAATTCAAATGAAAACAAAAAGAATCTCATTCCTAGTCGTAATTTTAATAGTAGAGCTGACGTTTCTAGCAGGATATATTACAGCTTATATTATTAACAAACCGAAGGACTCGGTTATTTTTGTTAAAAATAAAGATGTAGAAAAACCGTTGGAAAAATATTCCATAGAAAGTCTATCAAAAACCGATATTCCGGCAGGAACGCTGGAAATATCCGATATATTATCCGAACAAGAAAAATATATTTCATATCTTTTCCTGTTTCATTTTGTTCCCGGATTAGACAATAAGATCATAAAAACCACTACAGGAGTGATCAATATCCCCAAAACTGGTATTCAAAATGGATCATACCCTGTCATTCTCATGATAAGAGGATTTGTGAATCAAAAAATATATGTGTCCGGAATGGGAACCAAAAACGCGGCCAATTACTTTGCCGAAAACGGTTTTATCACAATTGCCCCTGATTTTCTGGGTTACGCCAAATCAGATAGGGAAGCGGAAAATATCTTTGAATCCCGTTTCCAAACATATGTAACAGTACTGTCACTGCTTAAATCAATCGAGGAAATGAAAAATAACCGTGATCAGTTTTTTGTAAACAAAGTTATAATCGACGAACATTTAACTGCTAAATTATTAAACTATTCAACCATTAATATTTGGGGGCATTCCAATGGTGGTCAGATTGCGCTTACCATTCTGGAAATCACAGGTAAAAATTTCCCGACAGTTCTTTGGGCACCCGTATCTAAGCCTTTCCCATATTCGGTCCTTTATTATACCGACGAATCGGAAGACCGCGGAAAATTTATCAGAACCGAACTATCCAAGTTTGAGGCATTGTACGATGTCGAAAAATACTCTTTGACGAACTATTACGATAAAATATCCGCTCCCATCCAGCTGCATCAGGGAACATCAGACGATGCCGTCCCCGCAAATTGGAGTGATACTTTGAATGATACGTTAAAAACCCTTAATAAAAATGTTGTCTATATAAAACATTCAGGTGCTGACCATAACATGAATCCGGCATGGAATGAAGCGATTGAACAAAACATTGGGTTTTACACCAACTCAACGGTTTATTAAACCAGCGGGCGATGTAGATACTATGTAGATGTTGACAAAACACTACTTTCGTATAAATTATATATTAATGAAGCTTATTTTAAGACTCACGGTCAATGTTTTTGCACTTATTGTAGTTTCATATTTGGTCAAAGGGTTTGAATTCGATAGTCTTTTTGCTGCCATAGTCACGGCGATTGTCATTGGTATCGTAAACACATTTATAAAACCCGTTCTCCAGATATTATTTCTACCCCTTTCTATAGTAACTTTAGGTATTACTGCATTTCTTATCAATGTCCTGTTACTTTGGAGTGTAAGTTTTATTGTCAGCGGCTTCCACATCAACAGTTTCCTAACCGCTATTATCGCATCCGTCGTATTGACTTTCGTCTCGATGTTTTTAAATAAACTTTCGGATAATAATTAGACCTATGGCTACCAAAATAAAGACAAAAAAAACAATCAAAAACAAACCTGTTTTTACTCCCTCCATCCCTAATACCAGCATTTTTGGCGCTGGGAAATTTAATCCGCAGCTTGGTAAAAGTCAGCGATTTTCAAATACCAGCTTCAGAACACAACATAAAGGCGGATAGCTTCATATTTCTAATTTCTAATTACTAATTTCTAATATACAATACAAATTCATGGATAATCAAAATAAAAACTACACTGTTGCAAGAGAAAGCGATGGAACGATACAAATCACCTTTACAATTCCAAAGGAATTGATCTCCGAAAACCAAAGCAAAGCCCTCGAGGAAATGGGAAAAGATGTCGAGGTACCGGGATTCAGGAAGGGGAACGCTCCAATCGATAAAGTAAAAGAGAATGTTCCAAGAGAAAAAATTGTTGAAAAAACTCTTATGGGAATTCTTCCAATAATGCTTTCTGATGTTTTAAAGGAAGAAAAAATAAAACCTTCGATATACCCAAAGTTCGAACTTATTTCCTCCGAAGATGATCAAGATTGGCAGGTCAGAGCGTTGATGTGCGAAATCGTTCCTTTTGATCTGGGAGATTATAAAACCCAATTAAAGGGACTGTTGAACTCCTCAAAAATATGGACACCGGACAAAATTGACGAAAAAGAAAAAGAAAAAGAGCCAACAAGAGAAGAAAAGGAACAAAAGATAGTTGACTTTCTTTTAAGCACGACAGATCTAACCATTCCTAAAATACTCATCGATGAAGAAGTTAATTCAAGGCTATCACAATTACTAGCAAGAATAGAGAAACTCGGACTTACGCTGGATGGTTACCTGTCATCAATAGGAAAAAATCCCCAAAGCCTGCGGGACGAGTATGCTAAGCAGTCCGAAAGCGCGATCAGAGTCGAACTAATACTGGAAAAAATATCTTCTGTAGAGAATCTTGAAATCAAAGAAAGCGAAATTGAAGACGCGGTTAGAGCCAGTTCATCCGATCCGAAGATTCAGGAAAATCTTAATTCACCCGACCAAAAAAGGCTGATCAAAACAATCCTACTTCGCAGAAAAGCACTTGATTTCCTCTTAACTCTCCTGTAATTTCATAGTATTAAGATTGATTTTTTTTAGATTTTGTTGTAGAATTGCTATACTAATATATATTATAGGGTATGAAAAATCTAGGGAATAAAAATCAAGGTAAGAGTCGTGGTCAAAAGTCAAACAATGTCGTCGAGACATTTAAGGACATAGGCTCATCTGCTGCAGACTCTTTAAAACAGGACCTTTTTGCAAAAATGCCGCAGGATTTTATGGATCAGCTTTTCGGCCCTCAATCAACCAGAGGTCAATCGGGAGAGCTTTATCCAGGAACTACCGCCGAATTTAATCCTCAATTGAAAAAAAAGAACGAGGAAAACAATAAACTTATAACACAGGTTGCCTTTGAAAGAAGACTTTTTCAGGAAGAAAGAGTGCTTATCCAAAAAAGAACAAACGAGCTTCGGATGCAGTTAAAAGTGTTAACAGATGAAGTGTTGCTTCTGGCACAGTCAACCCAAAACCTTTCTAAGGAAATCTCTGTGGCTGCAATGCAAGTCTCAGGAGCAGAACCCGGGGTCTATCATGTATTTTTCTTTGAAAGGATCGTCGAATTTATCAGGTCCTTCAGAAGCAAGGTCGAGGACGCAACGCTTTGGATGGGCACAGCCAACAAAAGAGCTGAAAAAAAGAATTATTGGTCCAAATATAAAAAGCATGGAAGTAAATTCTTACTTTCCGCCGATCATTACTTGACTAGATCTGCGGGATAAATAACGTTGTCTTAATATGTATACATTATCTCCCATCATTATTACGGAGGTCCTCATAGCAGGACTGACTTAACGTGATGAGAGAACTCATGGGTTAAATAGATCACTAAAAGTAAATAAATTAAAGATACAACCTCTCATCACGAGAGGTTTTTTAGTTCCCTAAAGGGGGTGAGTAATATGGAAAGAAAAGTTCAAAAAGGTGAAATGGAATCACCCAGAGAAGAAAGAGATCGGCTTGCATTGGAAAGGAGCAGAGTGAAACGCGATCCTGTTACGGGACTCTGTTTGGAACCAAATAAATTAGACTATTTAAACAATAGAATAGGAAAGCTGACACAAATAATTGAAGTACCGTCTTTATAAAACATTTGTTATTAGTGTTTTATTGTAATATGTTAATTTCTTAGGTAGAATATTGTTGGTTGGTAAGTTCAATATGGATTAAAGAAGTGTTACTAGGACGCTTAGCTCAGTTGGCTAGAGCGCTTTCTTGACGTGAAAGAGGTCGGGGGTTCGAGCCCCTCAGCGTCCACATTGTATTGCCTCTCCAATCCTGCTTTGCAGGATGTCGGGGGTAAGTAACAAACTTCGTTTCCAAGCCCCTCAGCGTCCACCTTCGACAAATTCAGGGTTACCAAACAATGTTTCAAAAATAGCTTCACACCCATCGGGTGTACCAGATAGACACCTCATCATAACTTTAATATACTGAAAATACGGTATTCTATGTATGTCTAATAAAAGAAAGGATGTTCTGGCTACTGGTAAGCATTATCATGTGTTTAATAAATCTATTGCTGGATTTAATCTTTTTAGCAATCTTAAAGATCTTTCAAGAGTTTTAAATATTCTAAATTTTTATAAATATCCTCAAACAATGCGTTATTCATTTCTTCAGCGATTAAACATTGAAGACAAACTGAAGTATATGAAAAATATTCCCAAAGACGATCCTTATGTCGATATTCTTGCATATGCCTTTATGCCAAATCACTATCATTTAATTCTTAAACAATTAACAGATAACGGGGTTAAAACTTACATATCCAACTTCCAAAATAGTTATGCAAGATTTTATAATGTTAAGTATGATCGACTGGGTACAGTATTTTTGTCTCCTTTTAAGGCAAAATACATTTCAACAGATAATGAGTTATTACACATAAGCAGATATATACATCTTAATCCTGTTACCGCATATATAATTGAATTTCCAAAGCTTATATCTTATCCCTACAACTCCTTCAGAGAATATTTATCACCTAATAAATTCAATTTAATTAATACCGACTTGATATTAAATTTATCAGGTTCAAAAGAAAAATATAAACTGTTTGTTGAAAATCGTGCAAATTACCAAAGAGAATTAAAACGAATTGAACATTTGATATTGGAATAGTGCAAGTGGCGGCAGGTGTGAAGCTTGTTCACCCGACGGGTGTGTAAATGTTTTTGTAAATACTTTTATTATTCAATATAATCAAGTAAAATTCTTTTAGGAATGGAAATGGGCCTGTCGTTCAATGGTAGGACATGTGGCTGGCAGTCACAGGACGGGAGTTCGATTCTCCCTAGGTCCACTTAAAAAAATGAAAAAGATAATTTCCGATCTGCATCCAAAATTAAGAGACGGGTTTGTGTCAGGTATGGGGTGGGCATTTGGAGTAACAATAGGGTTTGTTCTAATTTCCACCCTATTAGTGATATTGCTACATATCTTGGGAGGATTGCCAGTAGTCGGTAAATGGATCGCCGACATAGTAACTGAAACCCAGATACAACTTTCAAGAAGAAGTATTCTGATGCGATGACCTTCTGAAATATTTACTATATTTCTTGTTAATCCACTAAAAAAAATGTAGAATGTACAGGCAGTATAAAGCCGAGACAGACTCGGCTTTTTATTTTGGTATAAATTTCTATTTATTGTTTGTGTTATGAAGATAAAAAATGTTGCAATCATTGCCCACGTTGACCATGGAAAAACCACTCTGGTGGATGCGCTTCTGCGTCAATCAAATACTCATCTTAATAAAGATCTTACCGATACGAAACAGATCCTTGATTCAAATGAGCTGGAAAGAGAAAGAGGAATCACAATATTTTCCAAAAACGCCTCAATAATTTACAAAGATACAAAAATTAATATTATCGACACCCCCGGTCATGCGGATTTCGGTGGAGAGGTTGAGAGGGTCCTTTCCATGGCTGATGGCGCACTTCTATTAGTTGATGCCAAAGAAGGTCCAATGCCTCAAACGAGGTTTGTTTTGAAGCAAGCTTTGAAAATGGGGTTAAAAATTATTGTTGTCGTTAACAAAATCGACAAAAAAGACGCCCGCCCATCTTACGTTGTCAATAAAACATTTGACCTTTTTATCGAATTAGGAGCTAGTGAAGACACTGCATATTTTCCTGTTCTTTATGCCTCAGGTCGCGATGGTAAAGCAGGATATGAACCTGATCTGGCTGTTTTGCAGGACATTGCTCCTGTATTTGAGGAAATATTAAAATATGTACCCGACCCAAAAGCCAATTCTGATAAACCGCTTCAGATGAGGGTGTCAACTCTTGGCCGGGACGATTATAAAGGCAGGATAGCTATCGGAAAAATTTATAGCGGTAAAATTGTTGATGGACAAAATGTTGCTCATATAAATCGAGGCGGAGAAATAAAGATCTGCCGTATAACTTCAATAGCAACTTTTACCGGATTGGAAAAAGAATACGTTAAAGAAGCGTCAGCCGGAGACATTGTTGCGGTATCGGGAATAACCGATGTAACGATAGGAGAAACAATTGCCGATCCCCAAAACCCGATAGCTCTACCTCTTCTTGATATCGAGGAACCAACAGTAAAGATGGTCTTTATGATTAACAATTCTCCTTTTGGGGGCAAGGAAGGAGAATTTAAAACCTCAAGTCAGATCAGAGCAAGACTTTATAAAGAGGTGGAAACAGATGTTGCACTTCAAGTTTCGGACAATCCTGACGGAACATGGACCGTATCGGGAAGAGGAGAACTGCATTTGGCTATTCTTATTGAGAGGATGAGAAGGGAAGGTTTTGAATTTCAAGTATCAAGACCGCATGTTATTAATAAAAATATCGACGGAAAAACTTTAACTCCATATGAACTGGTTGAGATTGAAACACCGGATGAATATAGCGGTGCTGTTATGGAAAAAATGGGTATTCGTCACGCCAAACTCACAAATATGCAATCTCACGAAGGGATTACTCATCTTGAATTTACAATTGCTACAAAGGAATTAATCGGATACCGGTCTGAATTCATTACCGATACAAAAGGTTTGGGAATCATTAATACCTCCTTTTACGATTTTCTCCCGGATGACGGATATCAAAGAACAAGAGATTGGGGATCTCTCGTTGCCCATGAAACGGGGGAAACAAAACTCTACGGACTGGTAAATATTCAGGACAGAGGACAGCTTTTTTATGGTCCGGCAGAAAAAGTTTATAAAGGACAAGTCGTGGGAAGAAATTCCAGAGAAGAAGATATTAGAGTTAACGTCTGCAAAGAGAAACAACTTTCTAATATGAGATCGAAGGGAGATGGAACATCGGAACATTTCAATACACCCAAAATAATGAGTTTGGAGGAAAGTTTGGAATATATTGATGACTCGGAGCTTGTTGAGGTCACTCCGAAATCGGTTAGAATCAGAAAAGTAATCTTAGATGAACTGGAAGAGAAAAGAATGAAGAGAGGGTTGAAAGGGTAAGTGATAAAAGAAAAGGTAGAAAAATTTAGGACAAGAAAGTAAATAGTGTCATATCCGCACTCTTGTATCCTTCAGTTTAATTGTGATAAACTACATTTGTACATAAGTTCTTTGCGATTGCATACGGACTCACCAACTGTAAAGTGAAGAATTAATGAATTAAGCGCCTAAATGGAAGCGGGATGGAACCTTCCGACCTAAAGTCGGAATCCTGCAAAAGAAGGGCGCGTTTTTGTTTTATATGTGTGCTAAATTTAACCTATGGATATAAAACTTGAAAACTTAAGACATTCTACCAGCCATCTGATGGCGGCAGCTGTATTGGAATTATTTCCAAATGCTAAACCGACACTCGGACCCCCCACAGAAGACGGATTTTACTACGATTTTGATGAACTGAAAATTTCCGAAGACGACTTGCCAAAAATTGAAGAGAGAATGAGGGAAATCGTAAAATCGTGGGGGATGTTTGAAAAACTTGAAACCAGCAACAGTGAAGCCATAGAACAGTACAAGAACAATCCATATAAAAAAGAACTTATCGAAGAGCATTCAAAATCGGGTGAAAAGATAACTCTTTATAAATCAGGTAACTTCATTGATCTTTGCAAAGGCGGGCATATTGAAAATCCCCAAAAGGAATTGAAGTATTTTAAACTATTATCGGTTGCCGGAGCCTATTGGAGAGGCAATGAAAAAAATAAAATGCTTACACGTATTTACGGTACAGCATTTTTTTCACAAAAGGAGCTGGATGAATATTTAAAAAACATTGAAGAAGCTAAAAAAAGGGATCATAGAAAATTAGGTAAAGAATTGGATCTTTTCCACATTGACGAAAGAGTGGGTTTGGGACTTCCTTTATGGCATCCGAAAGGAGCTATATTGTGGCGTGAGATCGAGGATTTTTGGTATAAGGAACATTTAAAAAATGGTTATGGACTGGTCCGAACGCCACATATCGGAAACAGCGAACTCTGGAAAACTTCAGGGCATCTTAATTTTTACAATTCAAGCATGTATCCTCCACTTGAAGCAGGACAAGCATTGGAAGAAAAACAGCAGGGTAAGAAGGTTGATGTATCTGAAGAATACTATCTCAAACCGATGAATTGTCCATTTCATCTACAAATATATAGCGCCACCCCAAAATCATATCGCGACCTGCCACTTAGGTGGGCGGAGTGTGGAACTGTATATAGATACGAAAAAAAAGGCGAGCTTTCCGGACTTATTAGAGTAAGAGGGTTTACGCAAGATGATGCGCACATTATTTGCCGTAAGGACCAAGTTGAGGAAGAGCTCGAAAGGGTAATTGATTTTATTATTTATATTTATAAGTCATTTGGTTTTGAAATGGACAAAGTACAGGTATTTTTATCATTGCGTGATCCGGATAATAAAACCAAGTATGCAGGAGACGACACAGGGTGGGATTTTACAGAAAAAGTTCTTAGAAAAGTTGCTAATAAGTGTAAACTTAATTTCACAGAAGAAAAGGGTGAGGCTGCATTTTATGGCCCAAAGCTTGATTTTAAGATAAAAGATGCATTGGGAAGACTTTGGCAATGTTCAACTCTTCAATTTGATTTTAACTTACCGGCAAAATTTGGAATAGAATATACAAATGATAGGGGAGAAAAAGAGACGCCATACATGCTCCATCGCGCGCTTTTTGGAAGTTACGAAAGATTTATCGGTCTTCTTATCGAACATTATGCCGGAAATTTTCCTACATGGCTGACACCTGTTCAGGTGAAAGTACTGCCGATAACCGATAAACAATTGGGTTATGCAAAGACTGTAGTCGATAAGTTAAAAACCGAAAGCATCCGCGTTGAACTTGATGACAGAAGTGAAACACTGGGTGCCAAAATCCGCGATGCGCAAAAGGAAAAAGTGGCATATATGTTAATTGTTGGTGAACGGGAGGTTAAAGACGGCACTGTTTCCGAAAGAGGCAGATCAGGTAAAGATTATGGTTCAATGAAATTAGAAGAATTTATTAAAAACATTAAAGAAGAAATTGATCGTAAAACGATAAACTAACCGGCAGGTGTGAAGCTTGTTCACCCGACGGGTGTGTAAACGGGTGTGCGAAATGTATAAATTAAAATTAAAATGCTATTGCAAACAATAATGAAGTCTGTAAAATAGTAATCAAGTCAAATTGAGAAGAGCGCAACCACAAACAATTAATTACCGTATCAATCATCAGATAAAAGCTCCGGAGCTTCGTGTAGTGTCTTCAGACGGGAAACAGATGGGTGTTGTTCCTACACATCAGGCTATACAAAAAGCACTCGAAGAAGGGTTGACACTTGTAGAAGTAGCGCCAAATGCAAAACCTCCGGTCGCAAAAATAGTAGATCTGGGTAAATTTAAATACGAAATCGAAAAAAAGGCAAGAAAAGAAAAAAGGGGTGTTAAAGGCGGAGACACAAAAGAAGTAAGATTCTCTCCCTTTATCGGAGAACATGACTATAATACCCGATTAGCAAGGGTAACGGAATTTTTGGAAGATAAAGACAAGGTCCGTTTAGTAGTGCAATTCACAAGAAGGCAATTGGGCAGCAAGCAATTCGGATACGATCTTCTTGCAAAGATTACTAAGAGTTTTGGAGAACGTGTTGGGATCGACATGCAACCTAAGTTTTTGGGCAGGAATTTGATGATGGTTATTTCCCCAAAAGCTGTTGTTAAAAAGAAGGTTGTTGAAGAATCTCCAAAAGAGGGATAAAATACACTATTCAATTGTTAAATAGCTTAATAGCAAAATTGTTATGAAAACAAAAATAAAGTCAAAAAATATTTTTACGAAACGTTTGAGGATCACCAAAAATGGAAAAGTTTTGCGTGCTCAAGGGTTTAAAAGACATCTGAACGCCAAAAAAAGCAGTAGTAGGAAAAGAGCACTTGGAAGAATTGTGAAGTTAAACGAAATACACGCTAAGAAGGTAAGAAAAATATTAGGAATAAAAAAGCACTAGGCAGTTTACTAAAATTATGACAAGAGTTAAATCAATTGCACAAAGAAGGCACAGAAAAATTAAGGAGGCGACAAAAGGGTTCAGACAAGCCCGTAGACGCCGTATAAAGGCCGGTAAAGAGGCTTTAATGCATGCGGGGCAGTATGCATATATCGGAAGGAAAGACCGTAAAGGTAATATGAGATCTCTATGGATTACAAGGCTTTCCGCCGCCGTCAAGCAAAGAGGACTTTCATATAGTAAATTCATTGCAGGACTAAAAAAGGAAAATATCGAGCTGGATCGCAAAATATTGTCCGATATTGCAATTAATGATCCTGATACTTTTGACAAAATTGTTGCAGAAGTGAAAAAGTAGTATATAATACTGGCAACTTTGTCATCCTCGACCTGATCGGGGATCTATATGGATTCCCGCTTTCGCGGGAATGACAATTCTCAAGGTTTAAATAATATGGAATTGATAAATACAGTAAAGTTTTTCAGCTTTAACCTCACCTGACGCGGGGTTGAAGCTTTGTGTGGATAACCCCGCTAAGGCGGGGTTTTTTGATGGGAAAAAAGGAGGTGAAGTATTATGAAAGAAACAGAACATACAATACCGAAGGAATATTTGGAAGAAGTTAAAAACAGTCCGACAAGGCGTCATGCAAGAATTATCGCAGGATGGATTCATCGTTCCCATGGCCAAACAAAGGAAAACCGAAGAACCATTCAAAATGCGATAGCGGCAAGAAAAATAAGCAAACAAACCGAAGATAATGATAGAGGAAACAATCAAAATCACATATAATAACATTGGCTGCTTGGTTACTTAGAAAAATATTGTGAAGGAAGAATTGAATAATCTAAAAAATAACGCGCTGGCGCAGATAATTGAGGCAGGGGGTATAAACACCTTGGAGGAACTGCGTATATCCTACCTTGGCCGAAACGGATCGGTCAATAAATTCTTTAAGGAATTGGGGAAACTTGACTCTGATGATAGAAAAGATTTCGGAATACTTTTAAATGAAACAAAAAAAACAATAGAGGAAGCGATTGGCGATAAAGAACAAAAACTTACGCAGACATTATCAAAGGGGGATAAATATTTTGACCCGTCAATTCCGGGTGAAAAATATAAAATCGGACACCTTCACCCAACCACAATTGTGATAAACGAAATGTTTGATATTTTCAAACACCTTGGTTTTTCCAATATTGAAGGACCTGAAATTGAGTCAGACAAATTTAATTTTGAAATACTGAATCTTCCCAAGGACCATCCTGCGAGAAGTTTGCAGGATGCCTTATTTATCCAAGAACCGGAAGTTGTACTGCGGACGCATACATCATCTGTTGAATCAAGAGCTCTTACTGAATATAAACCTCCTTTTAGATTTGTTGTGGCAGGAAAGTGCTACCGCTATGAGAATGTTAATGCAAGCAACAATGCTATGTTTTACCAATTCCAGGGATTTGCTTTGCAAGAGGGGTTATCAATGGCTGATCTGAAGGGAACTCTCATTTATTTTGTAAAAAAATTTTTCGGTGAAGATAGGGAAATCCGTGCGCGCTGCAAGTATTACCCCGAAGTCGAGCCGGGAATGGGGGTTGATATTGACTGCCGTTTTTGCAAAAAGAAAGGGTGCAGTGTCTGCAAAGGCAGAGGTTGGATCGAAATGCTAGGAAGCGGAATGATACATCCCAACATCCTGAAAAATCTCGGTTACAAAACAGAAGAGATGTCTGGTTTTGCCTTTGGAATGGGATTGGACAGAATTGTGATGGACAGGTTTGGGATTCCCGATATTAGAAGTTTGTATAACGGCGATATTAAATATTAATTATGAGAATACCGATTGAATGGCTAAATGAGTATGTAAAAATTCCCAAGAACATTTCTGTATTAACAGATGGTCTGACCATGGCGGGACACATGCTTGATAAAATTGATAATACAAAATACGGAACAGTTATTGACCTTGAACTTAGAGGGAATAGAGCCGATTGTTACTCCATACTGGGAATTGCAAGGGAGGTTTCTGCCATTTTTAAGACCCCTTTGACACATCCCAAAACAGACACTCTTCATAAGACTATTAAAAAAATATCCGGACTTTTTCTCAAAGCTGATTCCAATTATGTAAAGCGTGTGATGATGGTAAAAATTAACAACGTAAAAATTACAAAGTCACCTGATTGGTTAAAAAACCGTCTGTCCGCTTATGGAATCGAACCGCTTAACAATATCGTGGATCTAACCAATTATGTCATGCTGGAAACGGGTGAACCAATGCACGCTTTTGACGCAGACAGAATAGGAGGGGATGTTTTTATCCGCATCGCTAAAAAAGGAGAGAAGATTATCACTTTTCAAAACAAGACCATAGTTCTTACAGATGATGATCTAGTATGGTCGAACAACAAGAACATTCTGTCAGTTGCCGGAGCTATCGGTAGTAAAGAATTTTCTATAACGGATAATACTCAAAATATTATTCTTGAAGCAGCATCATACGAACAGGCGAACATAAGAAGAACGATATACCGCCACAATCTTTTAACAGATGCAGGTATTAGGCACGAAAAAAAACTTGATCCTACATTGGTGGAAGAAGGAATAAGAAGATATTTATATCTTATAAAAAATGAGGGCTGGGGTGAGATGGGCGGGGAATTATTTGATTTCTATCCTTCTCCAATTACTTCCAAAAGAATAACACTTTATTACGATTACATCAACAGACTCTCCGGTTTTGAAATTGACAAAAAAATATCGGTAGACGTACTCAGGCGTTTAAATATGAAGATAGTAGGCAATACGAAAGACAGTATTCAAGTTATACCACCCTCATATAGAACGGATATTGAGTCCAAGGAAGATCTCGTCGAGGAAATTCTTAGAATAGTGGGGTACGATAAAATCCCAAACAATGTTCTGTCTCTGGAAATTCCACCCGACAAGATGCCCGAATATATAGAACAGGAAAGAAGCGTTAAAAACATCCTTATTTCACTTGGGTTTGAAGAAGTCATAAGTATTCCTTTTACCGCACCCAAATACCAACCACTAAACAGTTCATTGTCACAGCGCACCAATCCCGTTATTGTTGCCAACCGCCCGTCACCCGAAATTGAGGAAATGAGAATGAATATGCTCCCGTCTTTAGTTGAACCCATGCAAAAAACAATTAACGAACACGGTGAAATTTCAAAATTATTTGAAGTTGGGAAAATTTATTCTCAAAAATCGGAAAAGTACACGGAATATAGAGCCGCAGGAATACTTTATTGGGAAAAAGACGGAATGTCTTACCGCAAATTCAAGGGGAAACTCGAAGCTTTTTTCACCATTCTTAACATAGCCGATGTTAAATATGAAGAGTCCGAATGCCAAATATTAACCGAGTCGTTTAAAATTCTTCTTGAAAACAACATTGTAGGAATAGGAGGAAATTACAAAGGCGCATATTTTGCAGAAATTTATCTTGATAATCTCTTGGGCAAAAGCCGCATAACAAAGGTAAACCTTTGGCCAAAACATCCCCCTCAAATCGAGGATATGACTATTAAAATTCCAAGAGGAGTGATGGCAGGGGAAGTAATGCAAAAGATCAAATCATCAAGCACACTTGTGTCTGAAGTAGAACTTAAAGATACTTATAACATTTCATACACTTTCAGGATTTCTTACCAACATCCTGAAAAAACTCTAACGAACAAAGAGGTTGAGAAAGCAAGGAATAGTATTTCTATAAAATTGAAGAATGATCTAAATCTAACCCTTGATGCATAAATCCAAACTTTTGAATCTGATGCATTATATTTGAGGTTAAATATTAAACTCTGTGGAAGTGAATTCATTCAATATCTGTCAGTTTGGACCCATCCGGTTTATTTATCTCAAATTTTGGAATCACTTCAGTCCTTTTTGTTTCACCTCTTACAGCAATATCTATCGCTGCTAAAAGTGGTTCGTTACTTGCTTCAAACTCGGCAAAACCCGTTCTTTTATCCAAACTATGAAATATTCTACCAGCTTTAACTCTTTTACCCTGAGCCAATCGTAACTGTGCGCGAAAATAATCCCTTATAAAATTTCCGTAATCCGCATCGATAGAATCGGGTAGTTTTGAAGATATTTCGGACCAAGACTTTATATAACAACTTTTAGTTTTCTGCAAACGTTCTGCCATATACAATTTAAGGGGCAGAGTACTTTTAACTCACATATTATATCATACTCTCAAGGAGTGGGTGTGTTAACTGACCCAGTAGTGGGAGTTGGAACAATCGTGGGAATGGGGGAAGGAGAATAATCCCAAGGAACACCAACACCAATTGTAATCCGTCTATCGGATTCTTTTCCGTTAACATCCCTTGCAACCGCTCTTAATTCATGGACACCGGATGAAAGCTCTATATCCTGTGAATACGGTTTTCCCGTAAAAGTACGGAGCTTGACACCATCAATTTCGATAACCACCTCCGAGATATCACTAATGGAATCTACTTTGACTTGTAAATTAAATTTACCCGGCAAATTTGAATCATGATCACGCGGTGAAACAAATTCTACATATAAAGGATTTGACCCTTCACAATAATCTGTGGGCGGGTTGTACCTTCCATCATTTTGTGTAGCGATCCACGCGAGTATTCCCTCCTGCCATTTGTTTACTCCATCAATACCCCCAGTTGCATCTTCCTCCTTAAATGCAAAGTACTCCTTATCTTCATAATTTCCGGATGATATATCGGATGGGGTAGCCAGTTTTCCCTGACTTTTACAAATTTTTAACTTTACATGAACGGGGTCCTCACCAGGTTCTGTACCTTTTATAAAATATTCAAGGCGGGATGGAAATCCGTCGTGGGCAGAATATCCGGATACAACATCTACTTCTTTTGTAACAATTCCACTGGGTATTTCAAATGCTGTATTAACCTTTCCCTCCAATGATTTTAACAATATTCTCCTCCAAATCGGTGAAGCTCCCGAAACACCTGAGGCGACTTCTTTCATAGGAGAGTTATCGTTGTTGCCCACCCATGATCCGACTACCACTTGAGAGTTTCCTCCAATTGCCCAATTATCCCTCTTGTCATTGGTGGTTCCGGTTTTTACTGCAATTTGATGATCTTTGATATTAAGAAGCGAGTTTTCACCAAAGATTAAAGATCTCGCTTTGTTGTCAGACAGAATGTCGGCTATCAAGAAAGCTTGTTCCTCCGACAAAACTTGTTTTCTTCTTTCGCTTTTATACTCCTCCAACACCCTCCCGTCTGAATCCTCAACCTTAAGAATTGCTATTGGTTCTATCTTATAACCTTTATTTAAAAATGCTCCATAGGCACCTGTTAGTTCCAATAATCTGACTTCACCACCACCCAAAGTCAAAGACAACCCAACCCTTGAAAGAGTTTGACTTGTGGGTTCCAGAGATGAAATTCCAAGATCATATGCAGTTTCCAATACATTCCTAATACCCACCATTGCCAAAACTTTTACGGCAGGGACATTTATTGAATTAGCAAGCGCGTAACGAAGCTGTATAGGACCTCTGTATTTGCCATCATAATTAACCGGTTTATAGTTCGGTTGTCCTGCACCTCCCGGAAATTCGGTCGGGACATCCATTATAAGAGTCGAGGGGGTATAATATTTTTTAAAAGCAGTAACATACGTAATAGGTTTGATGGCAGAACCCGGCTGTCTCAAAGATAGTGTCACGTTTACCTGACCATCATAATCTTCCGCATTGAAATCTTTTGATCCGACCATTGCCAATATTTCCCCCGTTTGTGAGTCAAGAGCCACCACTGCTCCATTCGTAATCTGCAAATTTTCAACCTTCTCGATCTCCTCCGATACAATACTTTGAGCCTCCTCCTGCAATTCCCAATCAAGGGTGGTCGTTACTTTATATCCTCCCTGCTCTATAATCGCTGCTCCATATCTTTCTTCCAATATTTCTTTTACATATTCAACGAAATGCGGTGCTTTAAAATCTCCTCCTTTTCCGGAAAATTCATATTTTTCCAGCATCTCGACAGCTCCATCTTCCTGTTCCTGAGTTATCTTGCCATCCTCCCGCATCCGTCTTAACACTTCCTTTGTTCGGGATTTGTAAGCGTCAGAGTTAGTTGAATACGGAGAGTAATAAGACGGTCGCTGGGGAAGACCTGCCAATATTGCCGATTCGACAAGGTTTAGATCCGATACATCTTTATCAAAATATGCTTCTGAAGCCGCCTGAACCCCCCAAGCAGTTCCCCCATACGGTGCCTCGTTGAGATACATTAACAATATCTCATCTTTTGAATATTTCCTTTCGATCTGTACAGCAAGCACAAATTCCTTTAATTTTCGAAGTATGGATCGCTCAGACGTTAATAGCACATTCTTTACAAGCTGCTGTGTAAGTGTAGAACCACCCTGAGCCCGCCCCCTTGTAAATAATCTTGTGAACCCCCTAAACATTCCAAAAACATCAAAACCCTCGTGAGTGTAGAAATTTTTGTCCTCGATTGAAACTGTTGCCTCCTTCAAATAATCCGGAACATCCTCATATTTTACCGGTTCCCGTTTTTCATCCTGATATATATCGTATAAAACCTCACCGTTCCGGTCGAGTATCTTGGTCGAAAATCCTTCGCGCCTGATTATCTTATCGGGTGAGGGGAGATCGTAGGCAATATAGCTTAATACTGCAATTCCTCCGATAATTGCAATAATTACACCAATAAAAGCAAGTTTTGATAAACTGTAAAAATGACCGGAGTAATTTATATTCTTGCGTCTGTTTACTTTTCTGCTTCTGAGGCTACTTCTTCTTTTAAGTCTGTCTTTCCACATTTTTAAAGCATAACCCGAATCCGAATAATTTACCAGATTTCCCTCGCTATCATCAAGTGATAATATTTTTACTCTGCTGACATTGATCATCAATCTAAATAATTTTAACACTATTACTTGTTAGATGAAAAAAATAAGCAATAAACATAAGCAAACACCCTGCCCTAAAGAGACAATATTTACATATATGATGAGGTGTGAAGCTTGTTCACCCGACGGGTGTGCAAATTATTAATGATCATGAACATTTCTTGACATATTTTTATAATTTTTGTAAACTACTCTCAGTTTAAAAATAAAGGCTTAGAGGCAGTGAAGTAATTTTATCAAGGTGACATAAGAAATCAGGCGGTTGATGAAAGACCTGACGAACTTAATAAAATGAATTACCCTGCGGAGCCGATCGGACAAAATCCGATACGTGTGCGCCCGTAAAAGCGCTAGAGCATGTCACAAAAGAAACGGAGTGCTTAAACAATAAGGGTTATCCTTTAGAGTTTAGAATCCGCTTTTGGCGGATTTTTTAGTGAATAAAAGATAACCGAAAAAGGGTGGTACCGCATCTCGCGGTGCTCGAGGTAAACTAAAAAAAAGATCCGAAAGTTTACATCGAACGAAAGTGAGAAGCCCCTTTAATTTATTAGTTACGTTATCATTCCGGATTAATTTCGGAATCTATACAAAAACTAGTAGGTTGAAGGGGCTTTTTGTTTGCACGGGTGGCAGAGTGGCCAAATGCATCGGTCTGTAGAACCGAAAAATCACAGGTTCGAATCCTGTCCCGTGCACATATGGAAAGAGAATTTAATATGTCAATAAATGAACCGTCAATTAAGTCAAAAACTCTCAACCAAGAGGCTAGCTCGTTGTGCAAAAAATTATTTCCCAACCATTTTAAACCTCCAACTCAGGGGGAACTTCAAAATATTATACTATTGGCAAATGCAAACGGAGGAAGTGAAAATGATATTTTCAAGGTCGGACACTGGTGGTTATGTATCCGCAATTTGTTTATTGAAAACACAATAACCAAAGAGGAGCAAAGGTGCATTATGAAAATTGGCGTTGAGACGGCGATTCATCAGAAATCCGTAAACATAATATCTGCAAGAAGTCCGGAATTCCTTCACTCCCAAATACACAGTCAGGGGGACCCAACATTGCCAAGATCAAGATCTTCAATTGAAAAGTTAGGTCGATTAATTCATCAATCGCAACAATTTTTACCTACAAATGGAGTACTTATATTTGCAGACCTCGCAATAGATAACTTTGATAACATTCAGACAGTATGCAACATTGAAGAAACAATTCTTAGAAATATTGAGTTGGTTAAGAATATAATATCGTCATTTAATGCTGGTCAGATTCAAATAATCCGAATGTCAAAACTTACCAATCCCCGATTCGGACAATTGGATCACATCATCGAATGGGGAGGGGGGTTAAAAAAAGACGTAGACGTTCCAATTCAAGCCGAAAGGTCAATATCAATTTCATCAGAAGAAAGTTTTCATTCGCATCAGAGCATGTTCGGTTGGGATAAAAACAAATCTTTCAGACATAGCAGGAATTTGGCAATTACGATGGGGTTGGTTGGAGAATCTTTAAAACATCAATTTCCAGAAGGGATATTAATCCACAATGAAGCTTTTATCAGTAGAGGTCGTTTAAGTAATATTTTTAATGATCCCAAAAACCCACTGCCTGTCATTTGTCTTCGTGATTTGCTTGAAAACAAGAAGCCTAAAGGGTAGACTAGATACAACATGAATATTGATGAAGTTCTGACAAGGGGAGTCGTAGAGGTACTGCCTACTAAAGAAGGTTTGAAGAAATTGATGGAGGGAAAAAAGATCACTTTGTATCAGGGTTTTGATCCTTCTATGCCGTCTTTGCATCTTGGAAATCTGGTTGGGGTGATGAAACTTCGACAATTTCAAAAATTGGGTCATAAAGTGATATTTTTAATTGGTGATTTTACAGGAATGATAGGTGATCCGACGGATAAACAAGCTACCAGAAAAAAATTAACCCGTGAACAAGTATTGGAAAATTCCCGAACGTGGGTTAATCAAATAAAAAATATCCTTGATTTTGAGGGGGAAAACAAAGCCGAAATTATGTACAACTCCGAGTGGAGTGACAAGGTAACTTTTAAAGACCTGATAGAAATATCATCAAATTTTACCGTCCAGCAGATGATTGAGCGGGACATGTATCAGGAAAGGTTAAAGAACAACGAACCGATATATATGCATGAGTTTCTATACCCGATCGCACAGGGTTACGATTGTGTTTTTATGGATGTAAATCTTGAAGTAGGTGGAAGTGATCAGATATTTAATATGCTTGCAGGCAGAACTTTAATCAAATCTATAAAAAATAAAGAAAAATATGTTTTGGCCACAAAACTACTGGTCGATAAGGATGGTAAGAAAGTCGGAAAAACGGCGGGGAACGCATTATTTTTAGATTCTTCTCCCAATGAATTTTACGGTGGAATTATGTCGTTTCCCGATGAGACTATTTTTCCGGGATTTGAACTTCTGACCGAAGTAGAACTTTCGGGACTTGAGGAGAAAATAACCCACGATCCAATGGGGGAGAAGAAGCGTCTTGCCTACGAAATAGTAAAGCTCGTTTGGAGCGAAGATGAAGCAAATAAAGCAAAATCTCATTTCGAAAATACTTTTCAGGAAAAAGCGCCGTCGTACAATATAAAAATCGAATCGGGGGGAAACTTAGCCTCGGCAATTGCTCCATACACAAACCTTAAAAGCATATCCGATGCAAAAAGATTTATACAACAAAATTCAGTAGATGTTAACGGAAAAGTTGCCACCGAACCTGCTTACAAAGTAAAAATAGGTGATAAAATAAAAGTGGGAGAGAAAGTGTTTTTACTTATTAAGTAAATGATTCGAATAATGCGAATAATGCCAATGAATTCTAATAAATACGAATAATTGATACATTATTCCAAAATATTTGAATTTATTTGTAGATTGGTATTATTAGCATCCATTAGTATCATTTAATATGTTGAGAACAAAAAAACAGCAAAGATTCGTTAAAATAATGGTAATAGTTGCCGCCATTGCTCTTCTTATGACGACTTTTCTTCCGATGTTGTTATATATGATATAAATTGTTAAATAGTCAAATTGCAATATTGTTAAACGAAAAAGATTTTACAGTTAAACTAATCATTTAACAATTCTTTAAATCATAAATTCATTTTTATTGATGCTATTATATAGTCAATGAAACTCTCTGATTCCATAACGCGCCTTCCAAAAGTCGGTCCGGTATATCTTAAACGCCTCGAAAAACTAGGAATTATAAAGATCGGAGAACTTCTGACGCACCCTCCGCACCGTTTTATGGACTTTCGCAAGATCGCAAAGATAAAACACGCTCGGGTTGGAGAAACGGTTACGGTTTTAGGGAAACTTAATTTCATAAAAAACCAATATTCAAAAACGGGACGTGTTATGCAGTTAGGAGAGATTGAAGACGACAGTGGAAAAATGAAAATCCTCTGGTTCAACCAGCCATTTCTTGTTATGACTCTTAAAAGAGGGCTTACTATGTGTTTTTCAGGCAACGTTGAATTCTTTGGACGCGACAAGGCGTTAATCACTCCCGAGTACGAAATCGGTGATTCTTTTATCCACACCGGCAGACTTGTTCCCGTATATCCCGAGACATACGGCGTATCCTCGAAATGGATCCGCTCAAAGATCGCATTTGCCTTAAAAGTGGGAAAGCCTGAAATAGAAGATCACATTCCACCAACCGATCTTTCTAAATATGACCTTGTGGGATTTAAAGACGCAATATACGCTCTCCACTATCCAAAAGATGATGAGGAATTTCAAAAAGCCAAAAGACGGCTTGCCTTTAACGAATTTTTGACGCTTACTCTTCAAAGTATATTCAGAAAAGACCTTTGGAAGAAAAACAAAGCATTATACAAAATTAAATTAAGAAATAAAGAAATAAAGAATTTCAAAAACAACCTACCTTTTGTACTAACAACATCGCAAGAATTAAATATCGACGAAATATTATCCGATCTTGGTAAAGATACTCCAATGAATAGACTATTGGAAGGAGATGTCGGAAGCGGAAAAACCGTCGTTGCCGCGACGGCTATCTTTGCTGCTTTTTTGGACGGATACCAATCGGTTATCATGGCTCCAACGCAAATACTCGCAAGTCAGCATTTTCAAACCCTAAATAAATTATTTGAGAAATATAAGATCAGGGTCAAACTAATTACGTCAAACGAGAAAAAGGGAGATATCGGCAAGGCAGATGTGTATGTAGGAACACACGCGCTTATCCATCGCGTCATCGATAGTGAAAGAATCGCCGTTATTATTATCGACGAACAGCATCGTTTTGGAGTCGAACAAAGATCGCATTTGGTAAAAAAATCGGGAAAAGGAAACCGTGTTCCTCATGTTCTGACAATGACAGCAACACCCATCCCAAGAACCATTGCATTAACAACCTATGGAGATCTGGATCTTTCAATCCTCAAGGAGATGCCTCACGGAAGACTGCCTGTCACCACATGGATCGTTCCCGCTAAAAAAAGGCTTCATGCTTACGATTGGATAAAAAAACAGATCGACGCCGATCATATTCAGGTATTTTTCATCTGTCCGCTTATCGAAGAGTCGGAGTACGAAACAATGAAATCCGTAAAGGCTGCCATGAGTCAATATGCAGATATCAAAAAGGTCTTTAAGGGTTATAAAGTTGACATTCTGCATGGAAAATTGAAGTCCGAAGAAAAAGATTTGGCAATAAATGGATTTAAAAGAGGAAAAACGGACATCTTGGTTTCCACTCCTGTCGTTGAGGTCGGAATTGATGTTCCAAATGCCACGATCATGGTGGTCGAAACGGCAGAACGTTTTGGTCTTGCACAGCTTCATCAATTGCGCGGCCGGGTTGGAAGAGGGACGAAAAAGTCGTACTGTCTTCTAATGCCTTCGTCAGGAGAAAGATTTGTTTCAAAAAGACTTGAGGCAATGCGAACGCACCATTCGGGATTTGAACTTGCCGAGATTGATCTTTCGATACGCGGTCCCGGTCAGATCTTTGGAACCGCCCAGCATGGTTTTTTTGAACTTAAGAATGCTTCCTGGAGCGACACTGAGCTTATAAAACTTACCCGCGACTATGCGGAACACGTTATAGATAACAAACCCAGATATAAAGATCTGTTAAATAGTATCGTTGGGGAAGGAGTGGGGCTGAATTAAGCACGAAATTCGGGAACTAAGTTCATAGAACCCGTTCGTTATATCGAAATTCGAATCAAATTCCAAATCCAAAATTACAATGTTTTAAACATTAATATTTGTAATTTAATTATTGTTTCGGATTTAGTGCTTAGGATTTCGAATTTTATGTGCATATGATGTTAAAGATACATTAGTTAAAATATTGCCAATTGTGGAATAATCAATAATTTAGTAATATTTACTCCGTATGACGCCTTTACCAAAGAAAAAACATTCGCGGTCAAGAAGTAATCAAAGAAGAAGTGCTTCTTTTAGCGCAAAACTTCCCACTTTGGCAAAATGTCCTTCCTGCAAGAAATTTAATATAATCTCTTACATTGAGTTGCAAACTCAAGTAAGAGGAGTATATCATTTCATTTATGAAAACTTCAAAAGACCCCCGGCATATTTACCGAAGAAAAATGATCAAGTCGCTTTTTGCAGAAAGTTTCCACCATCAAAAATCTACCGATTCAGAGATCTTAAATATAACCGCAATGTTGTCAAAAATCGACAAAACAATTCAAAAAGCCGCACCAACTTGGCCTTTAGAAAAAATCAATAAAATTGATCTCGCAATTTTAAGATTCGCAATTTATGAGGTCTTAAAAGGATCGGCGCCTAAAAAAGTCATAATTGACGAGGCTGTGGAGATCGCAAAAGAGTATGGATCGGAAACTTCCTCTTCATTTGTTAATGGAGTTTTAGGTACAATATATCAACCAAAAAAAACACATGAATAAAACAACAAATGTTGACAGTTTTGTCAAAAATACAATTGCTCATTATTTGGGGATATCCGATGAAGACGTTCAGAACGATTTTTATTTAAAGGACGATTTACATATGGGATCGGGGGACATATCAGACCTTATCCACCTTATCAATAATAAATATCCCATCGATCCATCCACAATCCCGAACATAGAAACTGTTCAAGATCTTATAGATATACTATCGGAGAGTGAAGATTTTTAACACTATGAATACCTACATATCTCTAAAAAAAAGTTTCAACGATAAAGATCTTTTAAAGATGTCATTAACCCATAGATCATGGGTTAATGAACATAAAAATACACGTCGGTCAAACGAACGGCTTGAATTTTTAGGTGATGCCATTCTTGAATTTGTTGTTTCAGACAAAATTTATGCAGAATTTACCAATAAAGAAGAGGGGTTCCTTACGGCGTTAAGGGCGCGTATTGTTAATACTGTCAATTTGGCAGATCTGGCAAAGGAACTACAACTTGGGGATTATATCTTTTTAAGCAAAGGTGAGGAAGATTCGGGAGGACGTTTAAACCAATCGCTTTTAGCCGACACGGTCGAGGCCGTTATCGGCGCAATATATCTTGATAAAGGACTTGATATTTGCAAGAAATTCATTGAAAAACATCTGCTTTCTGACCTTGATAACATAAGCCATGAAACTTTAAAGGATCCGAAGAGTCTTTTTCAGGAAGAGGTTCAGGCAAAGGGGTATGCCACACCAAAGTATCACGTTATAAAGGAGATCGGTCCCGACCATAACAAAATCTTCACCATACAAGTTAGTGTAGATGGAAAAGAGTACGGTGTAGGTACAGGTAAGAGCAAAAACGAAGCTGCTCAAAACGCTGCTAAGGATGCATTATCTAAATCCTTGTAATTTCGGAAAATAATCGTTAAAATCACCAATGTATGATAAAAATCAGGCTTTCTAAAACAGGTGCCAAAAATAGTCCTTCATACCGGGTCGTAGCGATTGATTCGAAAAAAAAGAATGAAGGTCTTTATCTTGAGGTACTGGGTCAATATGACCCTGTCAAAAAACACGGCGTAATCGATAAAGAGAAATTGAAAAAATGGGTAAATTTAGGAGCCCAAGTGTCACCCACTGTAAAAAAACTTGTCGATTCCAAATAGTATGAATAAATTGTTATCCTACCTTGTAAAGGAAATTCTTGGACATGAAAACTTTGAAGTTGAGGAGAATATATCTGAAAATGGTTTTGTGAATCTAAAAATTACAACCGCACCCGAAAATATCGGATTGATAATAGGTAAAAAAGGTAAGACCATAAAAGCTGTCCGATCTCTTCTGAGAGTAAAAGCCACCCTCGAAAAAGTAGGGTTTTCCTTGGATATAGTTGAAAAACAGTAGTTTTCAAGTTATGGTTCCGGAATCAATTCTCCTTCGGACGGTGTTTCATCCAAAGTACCAAAGAATGGATTGACTTCTTCATTGACCGCCCCTGACGGAGTCAATTCAGTATTTACTAAAACTTCCAAATTGGTGAGATAGTTATATATCTCTTTTTCTTCCGGAGTTAATGAATTTATAACTTTTTCACTACTGGGAAGCGCTTTGGGAAGAGGTGAATAATATACTTCGACAGAAGTTCCAATTTTCATTGTTTCTTCCAATTCAACAAACTCTCCTATACTTATTGGCCCAAGTCCTGCAATGGGAACAATTTTTGTTAGTTTTGATATAAAACTAAAAACATCATCTTTATTTCCGCTAAAATCCAAGCCTATATTCCCCAACGCAACACTGTCTTTATCTCCGCCACCCAATGAAAAAGTTACCGAATCGAATATTATTGAATTCAATCTTCCGAGCTCTTTAATTTCAGTGTACGCATACAGGGATGGGTCTTCATCCGGAAAAGCGAGTCTTAAAGATTTTGTATCCTTCTGAATCTCATTATCCAAAAGTCTTAAAGAATCGATTTTCGTCTGCAATAAAGTTATATCGTTTTCCAGACCTTCTGACTCTTCAAGAATCTTTGTAATTTTTGTATACATTTTATTGCCCGTCACAAAAAAAAGACCGGCAAGAATTGCAAAACCCAACAAAAATACCGAGTATGTTTTTGAATTTTCCCCAACGCTTTTTTTATCCAACTTTAGTTCAATAGCCATAATATTTTTTATCTGGTCAAAGCCAAATTAAATTGATAACCCCTTTCTTGAGTAAAACTTAGGGATGTTAATAAAGCATCTTTATAGATCTCAGACGAGGTTAAAATGTCCAGGAATTCTATAAAGACCGGAGTGTTCGGAAGTGCAACATCAAAAACAGTAGTGTTATCAGTAATATTTACCGCCCCTACAGATGATCCTTCAGGTAAAATGGAATAAAGGTGATCAAAATCCTCAAGCGTTTTCATTTCCGTATCACGCTGGGGGATGGATCTATACTTTTCCACTCTATCCCTGATATAAACCGTTGCCGATTCGATCTCGGTCAAGCTTTTTAACTCTTCCGACAAAGACCTTTTTTGGGAACTCAATTCATCAAATTTATTTTTACTATATTTGGAAAAAGCAAGAGACCCTCCCAGAGAAATCAGGTAAATGACAAGAAAAAATATAAAGGGCTTTTCGAATTTTTTAACAGCCTCGCTTATCTTTCTTCCGGGTTTAAATTCCGCCGGCAATAGATTTATTTGACGCATAAAGCTTATACTCTCATCGCAAGACCTACAGATACTGAATAGTACGGTAAAAAATTTGCAAGCTGTTTAACAATAACGGAGTCTATTTGTACCTTAGTGAATGGGTTTCCAATAAGCACCTCGATACCTAAAAGTTCAGTCATTATCGAAGCCACTTCCGGCATTCCTGCGGAACCGCCGGTGAGAATAATTGATTTAGGTTGTTCGCTCCCGGCCTCAGATTGAAAATAATGAACAGCTTTTTTGATCTCATCAGAAACCATCCTAAGTATCGGATAAAGTATCGATTTAATTTTTCCATCAAGATTTTGTTCCGTCAAACCATATGTCTTCTTATATTCTTCCGCTTGTTGAGCTTCAATTCCCAAGCCCTGAGCCACTGCTCTTGTTAAGGCATCTCCCGCAGTGGGAATACTTCTTGACATCATCAAAGCAGAATTTTTTACAATAGCAATGTTTGTCGAACGGGCTCCAAAATCGGCAACCAACACTGTTTGGTCCACGGGACAAATCGACCTCGATATGGCCATTAACTCAGTTTCAACCGCAACAAGATCCAACTTGCTCATCTGAATTAATTTAACATAACGGTTCACCAACACCTTTGGAGCAGCTATCAGAAGTACATAAACCTGCGGTGGGGTAGCATTTTCTTTTCTGTCGATTATCTGATAATCAATTACAGCTTCTTCAACAGGGAAGGGGATATATTGTTCCGCTTCCCATTTTATTGCCGATGAAATTTCCGAATCGGTAAGCATAGGTAAACGTATCATTCTTGTATATACCTGAGTTTCCGGAATAGAAGCCACAACCTCTCTTCCGACAATCTTTGCTTCTTTATGAAGTTTCCTTATTACATCGGAAAGTACCGCAAGCTCTTTATCATCAGCCAGGTGTTCAGGAGTATTGCTTTTATAACCAATTATACCGCTAGCTTTCAGCTTGTATGCATCACGGGTCTTTTCCAATTCTACTATTTTTATTGTTTTTGAACCGATATCAAGACCTACCATAATTATTGTTGGTTATTTGGTCAAACTATTATTTGAATAGACCGCATTTCCAAATTCAAACGGGATCTCGGGATACCCTTGAAATAGAACTAGTTTCCTGTAAACATCCGAGGACTGGCCTGTAGATGTAAGGTTGTATCCTTGAGGCGGTAAACTGGCAGCACTGGTCACTCCCAATGGTTGGGGGGTGTCGTTATACAGCATTGTGACTTTTACGAAAAGCAATGCTCCGATCGGAACATTTACATAATCAACACCTTTTTCATAAAGAGACGTAAATGAATAAGCATCATTACTTGGAATACCATTTGTTGTAGTAAGCGCTTGAAAATTGTTCACCCACCGCCTCGATGCATTCGGATCGGCGCTTATAGTGGCAATTTGTACGTCTGATAGATCACCCAAATCTTCCCACTTATCGGGATTTGAGGAGTCGGAATTATAATAAAATTCCATATAAAGCGCCGGTGTGATTCTTCGATCAACGGGTCAATATCATCACAAGTCATTACATAATCACCATCATTGTTTTCTTTGTGACTGACAAAAAAGAAAATCGCGGATTCTCCCGATAGAAGCTCAAGAGGGTATTTAAAGTAGTTCACCTCATCACCGCCGTCAAGGTACTGAACCGAAGACACTATATCCTTATCGGCTACAAATGTTGCTCCGCTATCCAAAGCGACCGAAACTGCAGGTGTAGTTAGCGCAACAACAGACCTTTCGATGCCCGCCTGAGCCGCGTCAAAAGCGCGTATGGACTCCTCTTCAGAAGTTGACACTTCAACATCTGTGACACCTCTTGAAACGGATGACATCACCAGGCGATCTGGTTTCGGGGCAGTTTAAACATTATTTAAGTTTATAATTTTAAAACTAGAGGGTCAATCAGGATTATCTCCTCCCCGCATCCCTTACTAATATTTTTTTTGAAATAGTGATCAGGTTAGTATTTTCTTCAAGAGTTGCATTTTTCCCGATCGCACCTACCGTAAATTCAAGATATATCTGTTCACCCTGTTTGGTGCAGCTGAACGAACAGTTTGATATGTCGATATTGGGAGACGTCAATCTCTGCTTGTAGCTTATCGTTTCCCCTGAGGATGAAGCTATACGCTTATCATTATTGAGAATGTAGAAACCGGTGGCAATATCAAGACAGGCAACATCCCCGCGATAACCTTTCATGTCACGAAAACCGGCAGATGGTGTGGCGGATAAAGTTGCATCCCCTCCTTGATCCGTACATCCGGGGACAATGATCGCACTGGCAAATTGGAAATTTCTCTCAATAGATCCTGCTGTGTAATCCAACTCATTACGAACCAGCATTGTTGAATCACTCTTTTTTGAAGACTTTAGGCTCAAACTGACAGACTGTGTCGCTATAACCGCCATAACGGCGAAGATTCCGACAACAACCAGTATTTCAACAACCGAGTAACCTCTTTTCATAATTTTCACCAATTACTAACCGTGGTCGAACTTTTTGTTTGGTGTAATCCCTTATCGTCCGTCCAGACAACTTCCACATCAATATCTATCGAATTATCGTTTATAGGGGTTGCCGTAAGCATTCTTTGAAAGATAGTACTGCTGATAAAATGTGAATTATTCAAAGGGTCGCAGGCTTCGTTAATCGTAAACGTCAGGTCAGGCATACACCAAATTCCTCCGTAAGCTGTAATAATATCGCTTGTAAAATCCGACCATCCGCTGAATTCTTTTTCCTTGCGTATATACTCAACCACCTCATCCGCATACCTGTTTGCCTGAGATACATTCTTAGAGTAGGTCGAAGTATTAACCGAAGTCGAAGTCAGTGAAACAATAGCCGTAATAATAATGGATAAGATTGCTAAAGCTAAGATCACTTCCAAAATAGACTGTCCTCGATGATATCTAGTATTTATTACATTGTATATAGGAATGTCTTTTTGCATATAGAACTTGGTTTTTTGTTGTTTTATTTTTTTGGATCTTATTGTTCCTGTATATTCGTTAACCTCTTAATATCTTTATATCTTTGTATCCGCACATTCTATCGTATCTCTCCGCCCACCGAAATTGTAATTGCTCTGGTGCCTCCGGTCTGCTGAGAAAGAGTCAGAGTTATGCTGTCAGAAAAAGAAGGCGGAAATACCGGGCCTTTCCCAAGTATTCTGAAATAAATAACTTGTCCGGAGGTCAAAGAGAGACCTGATGAAAAACTGCTCAATTGAACGGTTTTAACGGACACATCAGTTGCACAGTCGGCTTGTATTTCATAACTTGAAGAACTTGTAATAAATCTATATCCGTCAAGAGGGGTAAGACATCCTGACGGCATTTTTCCTGCCTGTGCCTGCTGTTGAGCAAGACGTATATCGGATATAATCCTGTCTCTTGCCGTGTCCAGATTTTTTTCAGTGATAAACCCACGGTAATTAGCCTGAGCAACCGAAAACATAATTATCAAAATAAAAAGAGAGATTATTATTTCTAGGATAGTAAAGCCCGGAGAGACAGAAGGATACTTTTTATTACGTTTAGAATAATAGATTTTGGACAGAGACTTTATCATTCATTTATTAAGGATTTGTGACTATATAATTGCAATACCCTCCACAACCTGTTGATCCCGAAGGGCAGCCTGCCACGGCAACTGCATCTCCGGTTTCTAAAGACGCACATATGTAATAGGTGGTTCCTGTTGATGAAAAGTAATATAGATTTCCCGGAACAGGATCGGATGGTACTTTTGCAATATAGGTATTTGCGGTTCCTCCGCAAGATGCGGCTACACCTACAAGACTTGTTCCAATGACAGTTTTAAAATCACCTGAAGTCGGTGTCGGATAGGCGTTACAGTCAGCTTTATAAAAAGATAGACCTGTCCTTATAGTTTCCAGATCGGACTTTCTTTGTCCATCCCGTGCAGACTCTCTTGCCTGCTGAAGACCAAAAGCCGAAAGACCAATAAGGATCGTCATAATAGCAATTACTACCAAAAGTTCAATTAGTGTGAATGCTTTGCTTCGCATAATAAATTAGTTGCTTTGTTACTTGATCACTTAGTCACTTGGTCACTTAATCGCTCCCCACACCCACGATACTTTGTACTTTACTTACTGTTTACTGATTATTGCTTCTTCTCAAACCGGACAGTTGCCGCTTGTAAAAACCGCCGAACCAGAAACTGCTCCCGAAGAGCCATTACTACAGTATACCCAATATCCTGACTTCTTTTCCAGTCTTGAATATAAAACAAACTGTGAAGCAGTCGATGTTCCACTGCCAGATCCATTACTTTGGTAAAAATAATTACACACACCCGACATACATACATTTTCACCGCTTTTAGGATCCGCCGCGCATTGATTCATACCAAAATATGCGCAAAGCGATTCTGCAGAAGTCTCACTGGTCATCGACGGGTAAAATCCGCCATGACTGCCGGCATAATTCTCCAGTGCTGTTTGATACTGTTTAAGATCGGATAATCTTTTCCCGTCCCTTGCTTGTTTTTGTACCCCGGGATATGAAGTAATACCAAAACCAGCTAGGATCCCCAAGATCACAATAACGATCACTATCTCAAGATATGTGAAGCCTTTTATTTTATACATAATCAACCACCGCTAAATCAATTGGGGACGCATCTGCATCTTGTCCAGTTAACTTGATATCCGACACATGTTGCGCTGCTTGCACTTATTATTGTTGTGTCACAATTTGCGGCAGTTGAAGTTAGACATGTGGGTCCGGTCTTTGTAACCTGATTTCCATCATCGGCGTTATAATCAGCCCCAACACTTGCACAAGTGTAGGCCCCCAAATCAGTACACATTGACCTACACGATCTTCCGCTTGCAGAGTTATAAATTAGTTGCACGCTCGGCACAGGTGTAGACGTTGGTGTTGGCGTTCTTGTCGGTGTCGGTGTGTTAGTAGGAAGTGGTGCACCCGGTGTATTTGTCGGCGCCGGTGTATTTGTAAGTGCCGGTGTATTTGTAGGTAACGGCGTATTTGTGGGAGCACCGGGGGGTAGGGTCGGTAATGGTGCAGAGGTTGGAACAGATGAAAATGTCGGACAAATTCCGGCTGCAGGTGTAACAACAGCAAGACCAGTAAGACCGCTGGAACAAACAACATAATTTTCCTCCGTGTTTTCCATAGAACTCCATACGGTATATTTGGTTCCGGAGGTATTTGTCTCGTAATAATAAGATCCGCTATTAGGGTCGATCGGACAAACACCTTCGGTTAATCCAAGAACGGGGCACAAGGTCGGAATTGGAATATAAGCCGAAGTTGGATACAAGCCATTGTGGTTCATCGCAAAGACTTCAAGCGCGCTTTGGTAAGTTTTCAGATCATTCTGTCTTTGAACATCTCTTGCCTTTCTAAGGGAAGCGGGATAATTTACGACAACCATTGAAGCAAGGAAGCCTATGATCACCATTACCATAATGACCTCTATCATCGTAAAGGCGTTCCTATCATTTCTATTGAATACTTTTTTCACTTATCTCATTTTCATACTCTTCTATCGATTTTTCAAGCGGAGTTTCGGAATATGCTTTCCCAAAGCTGCAAATTTTACTTCCGCAGGAAAGCATCCTTTTTACTATCCCTTCCCGATATCCAATCTCAGAACTCCCTCCCTCAAGGTAGGCATAGATCTGATACCTGTTCATGTTCGAAATATAAAAATAGGTGAGACCCTCATCGAATTTGGGATCTTTCGGAATAGACCTTAAGTACGGCTCATATTTTTCGTCATTTACGTCCTTTAAAGCATCATCGCCCCAGCTACACCCCTTAAGGATTTTAAAAAAGAAAGCCTTTTTTTCTTCTTCCGTTAAGTTATCCGGAACATTTCCAAAATTATCTCCTTTACAAGCCAGTATTTTTCCATCCTTTGTTGACGGAGGGAAAAAACCAAAATCTGCCTGATATTTTCCGAGTGCGTCGGATATCGCGTTAATATCGGCTTTCCTTTGAGAATCCCGCGACCTGCGGAGTGAAACTTGAAGGTTGAAAGCGGTAAGAGATGCGATAACAAGTAAGATTATACCGACACCATAAATTTCGGATCTGGTAAAAGATTTCATGAAATATTAAACCATCAAATTCGTACACTATTGAATGATTAAATTTCTTACCGTTGAGATTCTCCAATAATATAATATTTTAGTAATTTAATCGTATTAAGAACAACAACCTCTCTCCCCAAAATAGTACCAAAAAATAAGCAAGGATTAGAAACGGACCAAAGGGGATATGTTTCCCGAATTTAGCTTTACCAATAAGTATCAAAAACGACCCCACGGCAGCCCCCATCACAAAGGACAAAAATAACCATATCAGGGTGTAAGGCCAACCCAAGATCAAGGGGGGGACAAGCACCATCTTTACATCACCAAGACCCATACCCTTTCCGCGTGTTGCAAGATGTATCAAAAGAAAAAAGCCCGCAGTACAAAACGAGAGAAATAGATTTTCATATGTATAGTCCGGATTAAAAAATACCAGCAAAAAACCTGTCAATAAAAACGGAATGAAAACAAATATATCCAGTATCAGTTTATGTTCAAAATCTGTTACAAACAAAGTGATAAGAAATATACTGACAAGTAAAAGGTAGGGTAGCGTTGTAATTCCCAACAATGTCTTCCATTGACACAAAGGTTGGCTGCCGCCACCGCAGTTTATGTATATCAAACCAGTAAAAAGAAATGTCAGCATTGTAAAAAATTCTATCAGGGGATAGCGAAGAGATATTAATTTTTTGCAGCAGCGGGATCGGCCGTTCAGAAAGAAAAAAGAAAAGACAGGTATATTATCTTTCCAAACGATCTTTTTTTTGCAGTGAGGACAGATCGACCTTCCCTTAAAAATACTTATCCCTTTAATTGACCTGTACGACAAAGCAGATATGAAAGATCCGAAGATAAGACCGAAAAGGGTGAGGGAAAATAGGAGAAGAATATTAGACATAAGGTAAGTATAGTAACAACAAGTTGACGAGGCAATGGCTACATAGACATATTAATGAAAATTCGAAATCCGAAGCACTAAATCCGAAACAATACCCAAATCACAAATCTTAATGTTTAAATATTTGAAATTTAATAATTAATATTTGTTTAGAATTTCGTATTTAATTGATGAACCCTACGGTGCATACGTCATACTTCCGGCACTCCAGGGTACAGGGTCTCCACTACTGCAAATTATACCCCCCCTTGAGTCTTCCGTTGAAAAAACAAAATACGCTTCTTCCGGACTTACGCATTTACTTCTGTAGGTAGTTGATTCTGCTTTAGCAAATACGAGAGCGCCATTTCCATTTACCTGATCTTCACCGTAACAATAAGTTCCATCAATCCCGGGTTGAACATATGAATCTATTGTACAAGCTGAAACATTATTATATGTATAAGCTATTCCGGAAGGAAAGGACGACAGTTCACCGGATGTAATAAGATCATTAGCCCAGCTCCCAACTTCCGGGTAAGCAGACTTTGTAGAATAATACGCTTGCAGAGATCTACCAAGTTGTGTAACTGATGATATTCTCCCTGTATCCCGAGCTTGTGCCTGTCGTTCTCCGGGGTTTATGACCACTAAAACAACCACGGCCAAAATCCCAAGTATCGCAATAACAATCAAAAGCTCAATAAGCGTAAAGCCTTTTGAAATTGTTTTCATGATCTTTTAGTTAACAAAACCGGATTGGGGACCTGCCGTTAAAGTTTCGGAGGTCGTACACACAAGACCACCTCTTCCGTCACTTGTTGACCACACGAAAAATGCATAAGGATTTGACGTGTCGCATTTGCTTAACTCGGAATCCGATTCCAGCAGCGCATATACCACCGCTCCGTCGCCGTCACTGCCTACGACATAACACAAAAGGCCTTCTTTATCGTAATGAACAGCAAGAGTGTCGGTACCTTCCACGCATCCTGTTAATGAGGTACCCACTGAGTAGCTGATCTCTGAGGGTACGGTCGATAACTCTCCCGCTTCCACCAAACAACTTATCCATTCTCCATTTAGACGATTTCCGTCTCCATCCGCATCACAATTACCATTTCCAAGTGGTGCGTGATCATCCCGTAAAAATGATCCACCGTGCGTTGTGGAAAACGCTTGTAGTGCTCTCCCTACCTGCTGTACGGCAGATTTTCTTCCTGCATCGCGCGTTCTTGCCAACTGCTGAACCGGGTTGATAGCAACAAGTACAACAACGGCCAAAACACCCAATATCGCCATTACAATAAGCAGCTCAATAAGTGTGAAACCGCTTTTATAAAATTTTCTCATTCTTTCACCCCCTCCGACACCAAAACTATTTAAATTATAGTCATAATTTTCGAATCCATGCAACAGCCAACTAAAGATGCATGATAGAATTTATTTGCAAATACACAATTGAGATTGTCTGAACATATCTAAATATGGCTACACCATTCAGAGTATCATTAATGATCATATGCTTACTTTTTCTGATTATTTCTCCTTTGACTTTTGATTTTTACAATTCTTCAAACATCGATGCTGTTATGGATAACGTGTTCACAAAAGGAGCCGAGATCTCAAAAGAGATGACCGTTTCGTTTGGTCGCTATGAGTGGAAAATAGATTGGCCATATCCTCCGATTACAATTCTATTTATCTTACCATCATGGTATTTTTACAATTATATATCGGACAATATTTTCCTTTATCAATATTTGTTTAAACTTCCGATTTTTTTATCAGTAGTGATTTGCGGATACATTTTAGAAAAAAATACAAGAACAAATAAATTTTCATCCGCCTACCTTCTCAATCCGGGAATTATTTTTTTAACAATATTCTGGGGAGGGTTCGACATAATTAATGGTCTATTATTATTTTTAACTTATCATTTCTACATTCAAAGAAAATATTCAAAAGGTTTATTTATGCTTTCTTTAGCTTCCGCACTCCGTATTTATCCAATCGTTCTGCTTCCATTATTTTTAATTCCGTACATCAGATTGCGCAAGTTTAAAGAAATTATAAAATATTCGCTGATAACCATATCTGCACCTTTTACATTTTTTATATTAGGAAACTTTTTGGGAAACGGCTCTTTAACCGAATTAATCTTATTTTACCAATCTTCGTATGGTCCTTTCGGAATATATCCGATACTTTTATCTATTGTTATCATTATTAACAAATTTAGGGTTAGTTCTATTGATCGTAGTGTAATCCCATTTATTCTTCTTAGTCTTCTATTTTTATCTCAAACTGCGATATTTTTATTAAATTATAAAGGGGTAATTAATCTGAAAAAATCAATTCTTATATCTCTTTTGTTAATATTTCTTTTCTATCCTAAAATGCACAGTTTATATATACTGGCAGTACTTCCAATATCAATTCTTCTTGAAAATTGGCGTGTTACTAAATCGCTTTGGATACCGGGAACTATCTGGGCATTATTTGTTAACGGGATTGAAGACAATCGTGGACTGCCTTACTGGTTTTATTGGTTAACTCATTACAAATTTTCGCTACCGGAAATGTATAATCATGGAATTACTATTTTGATGAGTACGCTGTATCTATCACTAATAGTAATATGTATTTTAAATATTTTAAAACCGTCGGAAAAACCACAAAATAATACAAATACATTAGTCAATTAAATATCATGAATTCTAAAAATATTAAGTATTTCAGCGTTGGAATTTGTGCATTCAATGAGGAGAAAAATATACTTCGTTCAATTAAATACTCGCTAAAGCAAACTATCCCCGATAACTTTAAATTAAAAGAGATTATCATTGTTGCATCGGGATGTACTGATAATACAGTTCCAAAAATCAGAAGTGTCCTGTCAAAACACCCAAAAATAATTAAGCTGATCGAGGAAAAGAATAGATTGGGAAAAGCGTCTGCGGTAAATAAAATTATTCAAAATTCAAAAAGCAATTTAATTATGCTCCAAGGTGCCGATACTGTACCTGCAGCAAATTGTTACTTAAATTTTCTCAATCATATGAACAAAAAAAACGTCGGCATGGTCGGCGGAAGGATTGTTCCTACAGATAATAAAGGTTCCTTTTTAGGTTACGCAAATCATTTAAAATGGGAATTGCACCATTTAATTAATTTGAAATACCCGGAACGCCCAAAAATGGGGGAGCTGATACTCTTTAAGAAAATCTTTACCAGAATACCGCCACAAACTGCAGTTGATGAGGCAAGTATCGAACCGCTGATAAAACTACAGGGTTTCAACACTGTATACGAACCGAAGTCAGTCGTTTACAATTCCGGTCCCAAAACACTTAGGGAATACTTAAGCCAGAGAAGAAGAATTTTTGCAGGTCATTACGATACAAAAATCAGCTACGGATACGAGGTAATTACGTTCAGTTCTTTTTCCGCATTGCCGGTATTTATAAGTGCGATGGGAAAAAATCCCAGGGAAATTGTGTTTTCGATTTTAGTTGCTGTCTTTGAAATTATTGCCCGCTTTTTTGGGTATCTTGATATAAGGTTCAAATTACGCAGCCACACTGTGTGGAAAACAATATCGTCATCAAAAGCAATTCATAAATTTAGCAAATGATTAGGGAACCGCTTGTATATATCATCACAGCAAATTGGAACGGCCTTAAAGACACTTTGGAACTGCTTAGTTCCCTTAATAAGATCGATTATAAAAATCGACGGATCGTACTGATCGATAATGGTTCACTTAATTCTGAAAGTAGAGAAATTAAAAAACATTTCCCTAAAATACATATTATTCATAATAATACAAATACAGGTTATTGTAAGGCAAACAATCAGGGTATTGAGTACGCATTAATGAAGCAGGCAAAATATATTCTGCTTCTTAATAACGATACCATCGTAAAACATAATTTTCTAAAAATATTAGTAAACTATGCGGAAAACAACAGCTTTGAGGGTGTGCTTACACCTAAAATATTGTATTACAAAAAAAATATTATTTGGGCGATGGGCGGACACATTTCACCGGTAACCAGCATCCCGAAAATGATTGGGCAAAATAAAGCTTCAAATACTTATCGGCACGTGATCGAGCCGGATTATGCATCAGGATGTGGTTTCTTTGTAAATTCCTCGGTACTGAAAAAAGTTGGTGTCTTTAATGAAATATATTTCGCTTATTATGAAGACACGGATCTAAGTTACAGAATTAAAAGGGCAGGATACAAGATACTTGCTATTCCTCAAAGTGTCATCTGGCACAAAGTGTCAAGAAGCTCAAATACAATTACCACAGATAAAATCAACTCTTTTCAATCATATTATCTTGCGAGAAACGGTTTGATATTCGGCACAAAAATTTTATCATTTCCCCAAAATATTATTTATTCGATTGCGCAGTTGCTTATTAAATTCCCTGCATATATATTATTAAAATGCAAAGACATGAAGTCAAGATTCTTTTATGCTAAAGGAATTATTGACGGGATCACGTATGCTGTATCAAAAAGTTAAAAGGATAATTGTCAGTTTTCTTCAGGAAAACTTTGTAGCAATCTTTTTATTTATATTCACTCTTGAAATTTATATCCATAATCTTTCTTCTTCAATCTATGGCGGAGATTCCGGCGATATCGCAACTGCGGTAATTACCAATGGTGTCGCGCACCCTTCCGGATACCCCCTTCAAACTATGTTGGGAATCCTATTTTTGAAAATTCCCATCGAAGCCACTCCCGCCTGGAAAATCGGATTAGTTTCATCTCTATTTTCTTCATTAACTCTATTATTGATATATAAAACCACCGTAGAATTAACAAAAAGTAAACTCTTTGGAATACTTACCGCATTGTCAGTTGCTTTTACCTATTCTTTCTGGTTGTACGCAGAAGTCATAGAAGTTTTTGCTCTTAATAGTTTTTTTATTTCAGCTTTAATATATTTAACAATAAAATACCTCCAAAATAAAAAAACAAAATTTCTTATTATATTGGCATTAACGATAGGATTATCACTCACCAACAACCAATCAATAATTATACTATTCCCGTTTATCGCGCTTTCAATTGTGATTTCAAATTGGAAAATATTATTAGACATAAAAACTATATTTAAATGTATTTTATTTCTAGTAGCCGGATTGACTCCATATTTGTATGTATTACTTTCAGCGCAGAATGATCCGGAAATGAATTGGGGGTTCGCGAAAAATTGGGAAAATTTTTGGTTTCTGGTAACAAGGCAATATTACGGCTGGGGCGGGGGAGTAAATACCATCAAAATGCACTACACAATAGAAAACATTATTTTAAGAATGGGAGTATATTTTGATTACTGGAAATCCTACATTAATCCGCTGGCTCCTGTTTTAATTATTCTTGGGATAGTTCAGCTTATAATTAATAAAAAAATACTTATCGTATTCTTTTTGCTTTCTTCGTTTCTATTTGTTGGTCCGTTATTTATGATTTTTGCAGGATCAGATTTTCAAAGTTATCTCGGTCTTGCCACAATCGAGAGATTTATTATTTCTAATATTTTAATCTCATTTTTGTTTCTTCCTTTTGGTGTAATATCAATTGAAAACATTATCCGAAGTATACGGATGGTAAGAAAACCGATTAAACACATACTCCCGAAAATCGTTCCGGTAGTATTTTCTTTAATTCCGATTGTTTCATTTATTATCAACTTCAAACGTACAGATCTAAGTAAAGTTTATGTCGGCGACAGTTTGGCCGTCGACGTCCTGTCAAATCTCCCTGAAAACAGTGTTTTAATGCTTCGGAACGATACTCTGGCATTTAATACTATCTACTATCAACAAGCATATAATTACCGAAAAGATGTAATGATTCCGGGAATGCATAACGGATTTTTAATTAATTTACAATCAATAGGGAAAACAAATACCGAAATCAATAACCACATCATGCGACACAAGGGAGGTATCGATAAGGATATATTTGACCGGTCTATTAAAGCAATGCTGGACGAGAATACAAATGTGTTTATTGACGGAATATATTCTATTTATAACAACGATCCCGAAAATAGAATCGTAACAATCCCCTTAGGCCTCCTTTACAAATTTGAATACTTTAAAAACTTACCACATCCTGAAAAAACTTACCTGAATACGGTTTCAAGCATAGTTGGTTCTTATAGTATTGATGATTTTTCTGCCCATGATGATATATTGTCTTATAGTTTAGTATTTTCCGATATCCAGAAGATTTATTCTGCTGACTTTTACCGTATCTCGGAATATCTTGTTAACCAATATAATAACAAGGACGAAGGGTCTTACTATTTTATTAGATCTGTCCAGCTTGATCCATATATCCAGTACAATATACCCAAATCCGAATATTAGACATCTTCCTCACAAAAAGAAAGTGCCATATTCCTATGACACTTTCTCCCATTTGAGCTTGAACGTCCAAGTCAAATAAAATTACTGTACCGCGTTCCATTCAGAGGAGGTATCAATATCGGCAGTATCCAAATCATAATCTGCATGGCACACCAGCCCACCCCTCCCCTGTGTCGTAGACCAGACGAAAAGTGGAATACCGCTCGAACACTTGGATGACTCCGATTGCGATTCCAATACCGTATATAAAATGGCAGAAGAATACGTACCATCGGTGTCATAACACCAGTTGCTCTGCGCGTTTTCCGTACAAGCGGTAAAACCACTCACTGATCCGGATATAGAAGCAGGAACCGTTGATATCTCACCGGCAGTTACCAAATTCGAAACGAATGTAGCGCTTTCGGACAGATAAGATCCTCCATGAGCTGTATAGTAAGCCTCAAGCGACCTACCAAGCTGCGCAACACCGGATTTTCTTCCGGCATCCCGGGTTCTTGCAAGCTGCTGCACCGGGTTGATTGCCACAAGTACAACAACAGCCAAAACTCCAAGGATTGCCATAACGATAAGAAGCTCGATAAGTGTGAAACCTCCGGTTTCCGGTCCATTTTTAAATAATTTTTTCATATTTTTTATAAAACTTTTAAGTTTCACCCCCCCTCATTAGGTTAAAATTAAAATACTAAATTCGAAATTCGAAACTATTCAAACTTCAAATCCAGTATTTCGAATTTCGTAGTTTTATTAACCACATTCAGTATGGAACAAACGAGTGTCGGGTGTCAAGAGGGAGGGGAAAGGTAATGATATTATGATATTGCGATATTAGGACAAAAGTACCAAAGAAAAATCCTTCCTGCTCGAAGTATCGTAATATCTAAATATCTTAATATCCTCTTTTTTACAACTGCGTTGTTAAATTATAGATCGGCATGATGACCGCTATAACCAAAAATCCAACGCCAACACCCAAAAATATGAGTATTATCGGCTCAATGGCTGCTGTGATTGCTTTTAATTTCTGGTCGCTTTCGTTTTCAAATACTTTTGATATCTTTTCCAGAACTTCATCCATTTTACCCGTTTCTTCCCCAACGGATATCATCTGAGAAAGTATTTGGGGGAAGGCTTCGGGATGCTTCCCAAAAGAAAATGCGACAGGAAACCCTTTCTCGACCATCTTCGCAGCATCTACCAAGGCTTCGGATATAACAACGTTTCCAACAACCTCCGAAGTTATATATAGACTTTCCAATATTGAAACCCTTGATCCGACCATTAAAGACATTGTCCGCGTAAGCTCGGTCAGGATAACCTGTCTTTGAAGGTCACCCACAAGGGGAATTTTAAATTTGAATTCGTCAAATTTTTTCTTTCCCACCTTGGTCTTTGTATAAAGTTTGAAGATATAAAAAAGAAACAATGCACCGATAATTATCAGATACCAAAAATTGCTGGCAATATCTGATATGCCTATTAAGAATTTTGTCATTGCAGGAAGTTCGGCGTCGAACTGGTCATAAAGTGATGTTAGCTTCGGAACCACAAAGACAAGCATAACAGACGCTACCCCCACCATACCGATAACAATTATCGAAGGGTATATCATTGCAGACTTTACTTTTCCCTGAAAATCCTGTTGTTTTTCTAGTGTTTCCGAAAGCTTGGCCAGAACCTGCTCAAGAACCCCTCCAACCTCGCCGGATTTAATAAGAGACACATATGTTTTGCTAAAGACCGACGGATATTTCGATAGGGAAGAGGAGAGGGCATGTCCTCCTTCAACGTCGGTCAGGACTTCGGAAAGGATCGCCTGCAGCTTCCCTGAAGATTGATTTCTTAAGATAAGAAGCGACTCTGTTATCGGAAGTCCCGCGTTCATCATCGTCGCAAGCTGCCTTGTGAAGTTAACAACATCCTTTGTTGTAACCCTGTCCTTAAATTTTTTTGCGACATCAAAGACAAAGTCTTGCTTCGGAATAATTGATATTATAACGTAGCCTTTCCGCTTCAGGAGTTTTGCTGCAGTTTTATCATTTGACGCTTCAACCTCACCTTTCACTATCTCTCCCGTCAAACTTTTTGCTTTATATTTGAATCTTTTCATGAAAATAATGCAAATATTACGAATCTATACGATTACCTGAAGATTGCATAATATAAACATTCGTGTTTATTTGCGGCATTCGTATAATTTTGCTACTTACCGGACCTTACCAATCTCGTCAATTCATCAGGTCTTAATGAGAAGGACTGTGCAACATCGTATGTCACTCTCCCGCTTTTTACCAATGTGGCAAGCGACATTTCAAGTGTATTCATACCAACCTCAGTCGAGGTTTGAAGAATATTGTCAATTTGATGGGTTTTGCCTTCCCTGATCGAGCTTTTTACGGCTGATGTTCCAAGCATAACTTCATAGGCAACAAGCCTCTCTCCGGAAACCGAAGGTACAAGTCTCATCGAAAAAACAGCCTCAATGACATTTGACATTTGCAGCCGAACTTGCTTCTGCTGTTCGTCAGGAAAAACATCAACGATCCTGTCTATGGTTTGCGCAGCCGAGTTGGTGTGAAGCGTAGCGAATACAAGATGGCCTGTTTCGGCAATCGTAAGTGCGGAAGAAATTGTTTCATGATCCCTCATCTCGCCAACCATTACAACATCAGGGTCTTCTCTAAGAACACTGCGCAGTGCCACCTGCCAAGAAAGTGAATCCGCCCCCATTTCACGCTGGGAAATGATAGAGTTTTTAGGTCTGAAAACAAACTCTATTGGATCTTCTATTGTAACAATATGACATGCACGAAGAGTGTTTATTTCATTAAGTACGGCAGCTAAAGTAGTCGATTTTCCATGACCTGTCGGGCCGGTCACCAGGATAAAACCCTGTCTCAAATTGGTGAACGAATGCAATATTTTCGGCAATTGAAGCGCATCAATATCGGCTATCTCAATCGGGATCATGCGAAACGATAGGGCATAGTGGCCCTTTTGAGTGTATGCATTGACACGAAATCTCGCACGTTCCGAAAAGGGTAAAGAAAAATCAAGTTCTTTGTTTACATAAAATCGTTCCAAATTTTCTGGTAGAAGAATTTCTTTAAGATACTTGTCAACAACATCCTGAGTAAGCAAACTGGCGGAACTCACAGGCGAAAGCACACCATCAACACGAATAAAAGGAGGTAAACCCGTGATAATATGAAGATCCGATGCTCTTCTCTGAACTGTCAATTCCAATAGGTCTTTAATTCCCATAAATTATGATTTACTCCTGCGCAACTCTCAGAACTTCCTCCACAGTCGTTAAACCCTCAATGACCTTAAGGTATCCGTCCTGTTTCATTGTGATCATTCCCTCATCTCTTGCCTGCTTTTCGATATCTGCCGCGGAAGAATGTTCTAGTATAAGCCTACTAATTTTTTCAGTAACTGGCAAGACCTCAAAAACGCCAACTCTTCCATAATATCCTGTATTTCCGCATACGTTGCAACCCTCTCCTTTATAAAATTTAACAGGACCGCTGGGCTTCCATAAATTACCAAGTACATCTTTAAAGGCAGTAACTATCTTTTCGTCGGGAGTATATTCGACACGGCATTCCGGATGGATCTTCCGTAAAACCCTCTGTGCCATGATCGCTGTTATCGATGAAGCCAAAAGATATGGTTCTGCTCCCATATCGAGCATTCTTGGAAGTGCGCCCGATGCATCGGTAGTATGAAGAGTGGAAAACACCAAATGACCCGTGAGTGATGCCTGAACAGCCAAATCGGCGGTTTCCTGATCACGTATTTCTCCTACAAGAATTATATTGGGGTCTTGTCTCAAAAACGATCTAAGACCTGAAGCAAAAGTCAAACCCGCACCCGCATTTATCTGCACCTGATTCACTCCGGCAATTTTATACTCTATCGGGTCTTCCAATGTGACAATGTTGACCTTTGATGTGTTAATTCTCTGGATTATTGAATAAAGTGTCGTCGTTTTTCCGGAACCCGTCGGACCCGTAATCAAAATGATCCCGTGCGGACGGGTTATGGAATCCTCCAAATGTTTTAATGCTAACCCCCTAAGTCCGAGTTCGGGAAGTTCAGGAATACCGCCGGTTTTTTTCAACAACCTGATAACAACCTTTTCTCCCCAAGTTGTCGGAAGTGTAGAAACACGAAGATCCACCTCTTCTTCGTCCGTAGAAAAATTGAACCTTCCGTCCTGAGGGATCCTCTTCTCATCGATTTTCATTCCCGAAAGGATCTTTATCCTTGAGACTAATCCGTCGTGCAGCTCTTTGGGTGTTGTCAATTTTTCCTGCAGGATACCGTCTATCCTGTAACGCACCCTTGTCGATCTTTCTTGAGGTTCAATATGGATATCAGACGCTCTCGATTTTACCGAAAAGCCTAAAATATGCCTGACAATCTCGGAAACCTTTTCTTCTCTTATAACACCCGTCCTTCCGGTATCAACCACCTGAACGCGCCGTTTTTCGGGAGCAACCTCCTTCAACGCCTCAGTTACCTCTTTTGCGAGCGAACTTGAGTAGGATGTCGCGACCATTCTGTCGATTTTTTCGGGTTCTCCGGCAAAGGGTTTGACATGATATCCGGTTTTTTGCTCGACAAAACCGATCGCCGTTAGATCTAAGGGGTCAGACATCACTAAATTCAGGACTTTATTGTTCTTGTCAATAGACACCGGAAATACCCTGAATCTCTGTGCCACTTGCTGGGGGAGTATGGAAAGAGCTTCCGGTGAAGTTGGAGCGGTTTCGATATTTAGATACGGAATGTTGTATAAAGTCGATTTTGCACGAACCAAAGCTTCTTCAAAAACAACACCCTGTTCGAGAATGATCTCCTCCTGTATTTTCCCTGTTTGGATCTCGGTAAATTTGATTTGTCTTGCCTGTTCGGCAGTTATCGAACCTTGACTTAAGAGAATATCCGCCAGTGTTTTTACATTGTCAGTCTGAGAATTGTTATTTAATAATTGAGCAGGCATTTTGAAATATTTGAATACTTATACTATTATGACTTAATACTACCTCTTCATCAAGAAGGGTGTATAACCAATAATTCAAATGCACGCGTATATAATAGTATCTAAATTCCCGGACGATCTTTATGCGGATATCGAAAAACATATTGATCTAAAAAGTTACAAATTGGTCCCATTCGAATTAAAAAGTATATCCGATGCGAGGTCGTTGATCGCATTTTTAAAATTATCACTACCGGAAAGAACGGCTATTGTTATCAAAAACTTCGAAGAAGTTACGGAGGAGTGTTCAAACTCGCTTTTAAAAACCCTTGAAGAACCGCAGGAAAATTTGATCTTTTTGATCCACACTAGAAATGAAAATTTAATTCTTCCAACAATAAGATCGCGATGTAAAATATTAAGGATCACGAAACCATCCGCCAACGAAGATCTCTCTGACATTAAAGAGTTTTTGGAAATGAGTCTGTTTGATAAATACTCCTTTTTGAATAAGATGAAAAGAGATGATGCTCAAAACTTTTCGGGTAAAATGATCAAATTTCTTGTCGCAAATTTCAAGCAATTCCCGAAAACATACCGTATGGAAACATTAAAAAATGCGGTCGTTCTAAAAAAGAACTTACATGCAAACGGAAATACAAACTTACAATTATTAAAATTTCTGTCAGATGTGACCGTTGATGTTTAATAGTTATCTTATATAATTATTAAGCTCGCTTTAATCTTATGGCAAAACAAATTAGCGATTATACGGCTTCCCAAATACAGGTTCTCGAAGGTCTTGAACCTGTCAGAAAAAGACCCGGTATGTACATCGGCTCGACCGATTCAAGGGGGCTTCATGAATGTCTTCGGGAGATCGTCGACAATTCCGTTGATGAATCCTTTGCCGGGGTAGCAGATAAAGTATGGGTAAGAGTCGAAAGTGATGGTTCAATTACTGTCAGGGACAATGGCCGCGGAATTCCCGTCGATATTCATTCCTCCGGAGTATCGGCACTGGAAATTACAATGACCAAACTGCATGCCGGAGGAAAATTTGGCGGCGGCGCATATAAAGTGTCCGGTGGTCTGCATGGTGTGGGCGCATCCGTAGTGAACGCGCTTTCTTCATATTTCCGCGTCGTAGTACTAAGAGGAAATAAAGCCTACTACCAAGAATATAAAAGGGGTAACCCGGATAAGAGGGTTTCCGAGACAACACAGGAACAATTGGATAAATGGTTTCCAAAAAGTTGGGGAATCAAAATTAATGCCGATCTAACCGGAACAATAACAACCTTTGTACCTGATAAAACAATCTTTACAACGACCGAATATGACAATATCAAGATCAAATCACTGTTGAGGGACCGTGCGTATCTCGTGTCCAAATTGTTTTTCAACTTCCTTGATGAAAGGACAAATGAGAGCGCCTGCTACTATTTTGAAGGCGGTATAAAATCTCTTGTCTCCCACACCAACCGCGGCAAAAATACTTTATCGGATGTCATTCATATATCCAAACAGGAAGAAGTATTAAATTGCGAAATCGCTTTGCAGTACAACGACTCGATAAATGAAAATGTAAAGGGATACGTAAATGGAATCAATACCGTTGACGGTGGAACACACATTACAGGGTTTCGCATGGCTTTAACCCGATCAATTATCGATTATGCAAAGAAACTTAAGGGTGGAGACGAAAAGAACGGAAACGGTAATCTTTTAACGGGAGAAGACCTCAGGGAAGGTTTAACCGCCGTGGTTTACATAAAGATGCCCTCTGAAACCCTGCAATTCGAAAGCCAGACCAAGGCCAAACTGAACAACCCCGAAGTATTAGGATTTGTTTCCTCGACGGTAAAGGAGGGATTGGATACCTATTTCGAGGAACATCCCTCCGATGCAAAAACTATAGTTGAGAAAGTCATGCTCGCAGCAAAAGCAAGGATGGCGGCACGCGCTGCAAAAGATGCCGTCCTACGAAAGGGAGCTCTTGATGGAGCGTCGCTTCCGGGAAAATTGGCCGATTGTCAGTCACGGGATGCTGCAATATCCGAACTATATATAGTAGAGGGAGATTCAGCAGGCGGATCGGCAAAGCAGGGAAGAGACAGGAGATTTCAGGCAATTTTGCCTTTAGGTGGAAAAATATTGAATACCGAACGCGCACATCTTGATAAAATCATCAAATTTGATGAAATCAAAGATCTCATAGTTGCCCTAGGCGCCGGAATAGGGGAGTCGTTAAATTACGAGAAGATCAGATACCAAAGGGTTATCATTATGACAGACGCAGACGTCGACGGCGAACATATAAAAACACTACTTCTTACTTTTTTCTTTCGACACATGCCGGAAGTAATTTCAAAAGGATATTTATATATAGCGCTTCCACCGCTTTTCAGAATTCAGGCAGGAAAAAATATCAACTATGCATACTCGGAGGAAGAAAGGGATGGCATTCTGAATAGTATCGGTGCCTCAAAATTTGTTATCCAAAGATATAAGGGTTTGGGAGAGATGAACCCAGAACAACTTTGGGAGACGACAATGAATCCACAGACAAGGATCCTGAAAAAGGTAGATGTTGCCAACGGAGACGACGCAGATAAATTGTTCACTATTCTAATGGGTGAAGAAGTTCCGCCAAGAAAACGTTTTATCCAAACCCACGCGAAAACCGCAACTCTGGACATTTGATGCTTATGTTAAGCGGTCCAGAATTCTTCCACTACCGGATAAATAAATTAACACCCTTAGTTTTTGTAATTATAGATGGAAGTTTTAATAAAAAACTTACTCGTTGACAAATCAAATAACCCTCTATTAAAATATGCCTAAGACCCCTGATTTAAGGTGGTTTTTTTGTAAATTGATTGAAATATGGATGAACTTAATAACCTCGAACAAATGTTCCTGGCAGGTGTTATCGGAGTCGCAATAATAAGTTTGATCTACGCATATTGGCTATGGAAAGCTACTATTCGTGAAAGCAAAGGCGATTCCAAAATGCAAAAGGTTTGGAACGCGATCAAAATCGGTGCAGAAGGATATTTACAAAAGCAACTCAAGACCATTACTTTCGTTCTTCTTTCTCTGACGATCGTTCTCTTTTTGAGTGTCTATGTGGTCCCTCCATCGGCTGAAGCGTTCGCCAGATATGGAAATAACGCAACTTTAGTTATAGCATTAGGCAGAACTATTGCCTTTATTGTAGGTGCAACCTTCTCTACGCTCGTAGGGCAACTTGGAATGCGGGTTGCAATTCAAGGAAACATCAGGGTCACCGCCAAAGCTGTTAAGGGTGATTATAATGGTGCTTTAACCGTTGCCTATAGAGCCGGAACATTTACCGGAATGTTGACAGATGGTCTGGGACTTCTCGGGGGAACGGTAATTTTTATCATATTCGGAAAGGCAGCCCCTGACGCACTTTTAGGTTTTGGATTTGGTGGAACACTGGTAGCCCTTTTTATGAGGATCGGCGGCGGAATATATACCAAAGCAGCCGATGTTGGAGCCGACCTTGTGGGAAAAGTTGAAAAGAACCTCCCCGAAGACGACCCAAGAAACGCCGGAGTAGTTGCAGACCTTGTGGGAGACAATGTCGGTGATTGTGCCGGAATGGCTGCCGATATTTTTGAATCTTATGAAGTAACTATCGTTTCGTCACTGATCCTTGGACTGGTCCTTCTTCATTTAACAGGTGATACGTTTTGGATCATCTACCCGCTTGTAGTGCGGGCTATAGGAGTTTTCTCATCTATAATCGGAACATTAGCCGTTCCTTTCTGGGAAAAATTTCCTATTAGAATTTTTAGAGCAAGAGATGCAGAAGAAGCCATGTTCCGTTCTTATGAACTGTCGGGGATTATAACCGTTCTTGCAGCCTTTGCTTTCGCTATATTTTATGCAGGAGAATGGAAATTGGCTCTTCTTAATGCAGTTGGTATAGGGCTTGCGGTTGTTTTCAACCCTTTGACTTCATACTTTACTTCACATAAATACAAACCCGTAAAAGAGATCGTCGAATCTACAAAATCAGGACCGGCGACTACGATACTTTCCGGCTTGTCGGTAGGAATGGAATCGAGTGTTTGGAGTGTTTTTGTTGTTTCGATATCAATTGCAATTTCTTACCTTATCTATTACACCATGCCACCTGTGTATATGTTGTATGGTGTTGCCATGATAGGAATCGGGATGTTATCCCTGACAGGGAATAATGTTGCTATGGATGCTTTTGGTCCAATCGCTGATAACGCTAACGGAATCGGAGAAATGTCACACGTTGGTAAAAAAGCCTGGAAGATCATGGCGGATCTTGATGCGGTTGGAAATACGACCAAAGCAATCACAAAACAGCTTGCTATCGCATCTGCGGTTATTGCCGCAACCGCTCTTTTCTTTTCCTTTGTCACTGACGTCGGCATTGTACAGACAAGACTTGGCCTAACACCTCTTACCGATATCCGCATATCAACACTGGATACTGTTATCGGATTTCTTATCGGTGGATCTTTGCCATTTTTATTTTCTTCTTACTCTATCAAAGCCGTCGCACATGCTGCAACTAAAATTGTTGAGGAAGTAAGGATTCAATTTAAAAGACCCGGAGTTATGGAAGGTACAGTACTTCCGGAATACAATAAAGTTGTAGCAATAACTACAACTGCCGCACAAAAGGACCTTATAAGTTTGGTCGCTCTTTCTGTAACCCTTCCTTTGATCGTTGGGCTTGTCTTTAAAGTCGAAGCGCTTGGAGCATTTTTAGCAGGGGTTATATTGGTCGGTCAGTTAATGGCTGTTTTTATGGCTGTTTCCGGAGGTGCACTTGATAATGCCAAAAAATTCATTGAGGATGGCAACCTTGGCGGAAAGGGGTCGGATGCTCACAAGGCTTCAGTTGAAGGAGATACTTTTGGAGACCCACTGAAAGATACCGCAGGTCCGGCACTAAATCCAATGATAAAGGTGGTAAACTTGGTCAGCTTAATGGCTGCCCCCGTCATTGTCCAATATCAAGGAACAACAGGGTCTTGGATATTTGCGTTTGTCCTTATAGCAATATTCATTTGGGCAGTTTCCCAAAGTAAAAAACAAAGTCCTTCATTATCATAATCCTTTGTCGGGTAATATCTTAACACCCCCTATTTTCTCCATTATAAAAATGAACTTGCATTTTGCATTGTATATTTATCAACCGGTCAAAAAGTATATAATGGTAAAGATATGGATACCAAGGATTTTTGGGAAAGCTGGTGGACAAAAGCTGAAGATGAGGGTTGGGATGACACACCCTCTCTTTTTGCACAATTCGCATTTAGCTACTTTCCCAAAGAAGGTAAAATACTTGAGTTGGGTGCAGGTTTAGGCAAAGATACCCGATATTTTGCCCAACATGGTTTTTTTGTCGTCAGCACCGATTTCTCGGATAAAGCACTCGACGCTTCAAAATGGGAATCCACTATGCAGAAGATCATGAATATCGAATATCAAAATATCGATATCAAAAACCCCCTTCCTTTTAAAGATGAAGAGTTCGATGTTGTATATGCCCACGCCGTACTTCACTACTTTAGTCACGAGACCACTGATCAAATTTTCAAGGATATACACAGAGTCCTAAAGAATGGGGGAGTCTTTGCAACACTTCTCAAATCCAAAGAAGACCCCGAAATTTTAAAATCGTTGAAACTGTCTGAAAATTTTTATCAAACACCGCAGGGAATTGTGGAAAGATTTTTCTCGGTAGAGGAGATCCAGGCAGAGACCGACGGACTTTTTAAACCTGTCGTTTTGGACGCTTCAGAGCAAACCCACGAAACGGAAAACGCAACATTCATTAGATATATTGGTCTTAAGATCCCACAAGGGTCACAGGTCCACTCAGAATGAATAATGATAAAACTCGCCAAATTCATAGTAACAATACTTATTCTAATTCTCACGATTGCATCCCTATTTATTATTTATATTAAATTCATTCTTCTTAATAAGAATTATTACACCTACTCTTTTAATAAGAACGGTACTTACGAAAATCTGTCTCGGGGATTAAAGGGTTTAACTAAAGAAATGCTTATTGACGATATCTCCGGTACTATCGACTATGATAACCTTACGCTTGGACAAAGACAGGAGATAGAAGTACAGGCAGAACGCTATACAGCCTTCATAAACAAGAATAATGTTAAAGATTTTACGGAAACGAATTTATCCAATATCTTAAAATACCTGAAAAACAGATCCGAATACCTCATTATCTATCTTCCGCTTGAAAAATGGGCTATCCCGAAGGAAATTCTCGACCAAATGCCGGACTATCTTAAAACTACAAATCTGGATGCAAGAGAAATACTTATAAACCTTAAAACCGCTAATGAGAACACAGACCTTCTTGGGATCTTTGAGAGTCTAAAGTTAACCGATAAATATTTAAATAGTGCCCTCTTTGCCGTCTTAACACTAAATGTTATCTTCTTTTCTTTATATTATTTTTTGACCAATAAAGAAAAAAGGGGCTCAAGTATGGGAAAACTTCTATCATTTTTGGGGGTGATCATTTTGATAAGTTCCTGGGTCCTTTTTACTGCTCAGCATATATTTGCCGAAGGGTTGGCTTTTAAAAACACCTGGAATGAGGTGCTGTTGGGCACTTTAGTGCCAATTTTTATTAATCCAATTGTATTAATATTTGCTATGTTCGGATTGGTATCCTTAATCACGGGGATAATATTATTTAATAAACAAGCCGGTCAAAATTTACCCCATCCGTCGGCTCAGACACGACAGTCTTCGTAAGAATATAGGTTAATTGAAGTTAATAATCCAGCTTGTAACCGCACCTAAAGTCAAGTAAAATTAGGTATATTAAATACGAATATCGAAATTCGAAACTATACTTAAATTCCAAATTACAAAATATAAAAACCACAGCTCATAAAAGTATTTCGAATTTAGTGCTTCGAATTTAGAATTTAGTTGATTATGGACATTGGAAAAATCCGAATAGTTGAAATTACATCCGAACTGTCAAAGTCATATGTTGACTATGCAATGAGTGTCATCGTTTCCCGCGCCTTACCGGATGTCAGAGACGGACTTAAACCGGTTCATAGAAGGATCCTATATGCTATGCAGCAAATGGGATTAACCCATGCATCGGGATTTACAAAAAGTGCAAAGGTTGTCGGTGAGGTTTTAGGAAAATATCATCCGCACGGTGATTCCGCTGTTTATGATGCAATAGTCCGCATGGCGCAAACATTTTCTCTCCGTTACCCCCTCATTAAGGGTCAGGGAAATTTCGGTTCGGTTGACGGCGACTCGGCCGCAGCGATGCGTTATACGGAAGTTAAACTGGCATCGTTATCCGAATGGATGCTCAAGGATATTGAAAAAAATACTGTAGATTTTATTGATAATTTTGACACAACACTAAAAGAACCTGTTTTTTTACCATCTCTTTTACCAAACCTCCTTTTAATGGGGTCCGAAGGGATCGCTGTCGGGATGGCAACCAAAATTCCTCCGCACAACCTGACGGAAGTGATAAACGGAGTTATCGAAACAATTCATAGAGGCCGTGTAGTAACGGATGCAAAAGTACAAAATGAAAAGACTGATTTTGTCATCAAAAAAATTAGCCTTGTTGCCTCAGGTGAAACAAAGAAACTTTCTACCGAAGACGTTACCTCTGACAATATCAGCTTTGAAAGTGATATATCGATCGAAGATCTAATTAAATATATCCCCGGACCGGACTTTCCGACCGGAGCTACTATTTACGACGGCAATTCATTAAAAGAAGTATATTCTACCGGCAGAGGCAGGATCATAGTCCGTGGAACTGCTGAAATTACAGAAGGTAAAAGCGGGAAAACACAGATTGTGATAAGTCAAATTCCCTATCAAGTCAACAAAGCAGAACTTGTAAAAAAGATTGCCGATCTTGTTAGGGAGAAAAAAATAGTCGGCATTTCCGATCTTCGTGACGAGTCTGATAAAGATGGTATGCGTGTTGTTGTTGATCTTAAACGCGACGGAAAACCAAAATCCATCCTTAATAATATTTATAAACATACCAAACTTCAATCTTCTTTCCCGGCTAATTTTGTAGCATTGGTCGACGGAGCGCCGCACACCTTAAACCTCAAACAAATACTTATCGAGTATGTTAAACACCGCCAACAAGTTGTTACAAGAAGAATCATTTTCGAACTTACTGAAGCTAAAAGACGAGCTCATATTTTAGAGGGGCTTAAAATCGCTTTGGACAATCTCGACGAGGTGATCAAAACTATCAGAAATAGCAAAACCCAGGAAGACGCTAAAAACAACCTTATATCCAGATTCAAATTATCAGAGATCCAGGCAACCGCAATTTTGGATATGCAGCTTCGCAGACTGGCCGCTTTAGAGAGAGAAAAGATCGAAAAAGAATATGAGGAAATACAGAAACTTATCGACAAACTCATCTCGATACTAAAAAACCCGCAAAAAGTTCTTGACATTATTACTGATGAGTTAATCTTCATAAAAGAAAAGTTTGGCGATGCAAGGCTTACAAAAATCTATAAACAAAATATCGGAGATTTTTCAGAGGAGGATCTGATACCAAAAGAGGAAACCCTGATCACTATCACAAAAACGGGGTATATAAAAAGGGTACCAAGGACCACTTATAAAGCCCAAAGAAGGGGTGGAAAAGGAGTCGTCGGAATGACAACAAAGGAGGAAGATGAAATACTTCACCTGGTATCCGCATCAACTCACGATACGCTTTTATTTTTTACAAATAAAGGGAAAGTTTATGGAACAAAAGTGTGGGATATAGGGGAGGGGAGCCGTCAGGCAAAAGGGCAGGCTATTGTTAATATTCTAAATGTTGAACAAGGGGAAGAGGTCATGTCTATCCTTCCGATGAGCGAGAACGCAGGTAAAAATCTTATTATATCTACCGCCCGCGGAATTGTTAAAAAAACCGAGATATCAGAATTTAAGAATATGAGAGTATCAGGAATAATTGCAATACGACTGGACCCCGATGATTCCCTTGTCTCCGTTCAGGAAACCAGTGGTGAAGACCATGTTTTACTGATCACTAAAAAGGGTAAATCAATCAGATTTCCGGAAAGCAATACCAGAGCTATGGGACGGGCAACATCAGGCATGCGCGGCATCAGATTGGAAAAAGACGATATCGTGCTGGGTATGGAAATGTTTCCGGCAAAACATATCGAGTATAATGACAAACGAAAAAAGACCTTCAGAGATCTTCTGACCATATCAGAAAAAGGTCTCGGCAAGAGAACACCATTACATCTTTTTCCTGTACAAAAAAGGTCCGGCAAGGGAGTAAAAGCGGCTGTTATCAATGCAAAAACAGGCAATCTTGCAGCGGAAGTAATAGTCAATGAAAGTGTCGAACAAATAGTAGTTACATCAAAATTCGGGCAGGTTATAAAACTTCCGGTCAAAAACATTCCTCAAATGGGGAGATCTACTCAAGGGGTAATATTAATGCGTTTTACAGATAAAACCGACGGGGTCGCTGCCATGGCAACGCTGGAGAAGGAAATAGATGACGAAGACAGCAAAGCAAACAGTCAGACACCAAAAAATTCAGCAAAATCTTCATAATACGGATAATCGTGGGTATTGGATAATTTTCGAACTACTTTTATGTTTTTATCCATAAGCATCATAAATGACTTTCAACTTCATATGCCCAATATTTATTTTTGATCGAGTAGCCCGGTAAAACAATAGTTTTCATTTTAATTACCTCCCTTTCCATGAAATGCCCCAAAAAATTACCAGATAATTATCGGTGTAAACTTCATGGACTATCCACCCCTTCCATGGAACGTATCATGAATCTCTTTCAGGTGGCGGTGGGTAACGTGAGTATAAATTTGCGTCGTTTGAATGTTTTTATGCCCTAACATCTCCTGAACCGATCTGATATCCGCCCCTGCCATAAGAAGATCTGTCGCGAAACTATGCCTCATAACGTGTGGTGTTGCATCGACGGGTAATTTTACCTTACGTGCATATTTTTTGATCATTCGCTGTATGGTTCGGCATGAGAGTCTCATTTTTTCGTCAGGTGTAGTTGGATCAGGTTCACCACGATGTTGTATAAATAGAGGTTTATAATGGTCAGGTCTTTCGGCTAAATAGCCGGATATCCAGTCAGCCGCCCTTTTTGATAAAAAGACAACCCTTCCTTTTCCTCCTTTACCAACTATCCCGAACTCCCTCCGTTCCAGATTGACCATATCACGGTCAAGTTTACATAATTCCGATACGCGAAGCCCTGTAGAATAAAATAATTCCAAAATCGCCTTATCGCGCTTCCCCCCTAAATTCGATAGAGTGGGGGCATTTAAGAGTCTTTCAACTTGTTCCCCTGTTAAAAATTTCACCTGTCTTTCGGTGATCTTTGGAAGCTCGATCTTATCGGCTGACATAACTTCAAAGTCATTTTTTGTAAGCCAGCGTAAAAATGATCTGATGGCAATAGCATGATACCCCTGGGTTTTTCTGCTCATTGTTCCTTGACCCCTATACCCGGGGAGTCTCGAAAGGTATAATCTAAATTGTCTGACAATTTCCGGATTAATATCTTTTAGTTCCATTCGAATTCCTTCACTTTTTAGCCACTCTGAAAATCTATTAAGATAGTGTTTGTAGTTTCTGACGGTTAGGGGAGAGGAACCTTTCTCGACTTCAAGATACTCGAGATATTTTTCAATTTCTAAAGTTATTTCAGACAATTGTTCCTTGGCAGGCGGCATAATAAAATAACGATACTAAGATATTAGGATATTACGATAATGTGATACAAAGTTATAAAGATATAAAGACATAAAGATATACTATAAAAAAGTTTACACTGAGCACAGAGAAGTGTCAATATCATTGTGCGACCACGTAGAACTTAATCAACTCGATTGAGTTTGAACTTTCTTCAAAATATAATCCGATAATATAAAATATGCTTGAATCAGTTTTGGAGTGTACTGAAAGTCATACTTGTAACTACTTAACCATAATATATCTGTCTTTTAATTCATCCATTGTTCTTCTTTCCTGAGTTATATTGTTATAAAGCCTTAGAGCCGCGACTTCTGACGCAAATTCGGTACTGTCGATATCCGTAGATATTCCAACTTTTTTTAAGTGGTCGTTTATTCGATTAAATTTTTCAATTAATCGCAAATATTCCTCTGATATACTTTCTTTACCATAGATGGAGTCTACTATAATTACTACAATATTCAATAAATGATCGGCTTCACCAAATCGATTTTAAAGGGGGTTTTGATTAAAAGATGAACAGTTAATCGTCACGCATTATATAATATTCATCCGTATTTACGGGATAATCCGCAGTATTTCCGTATGAAGGGAAAGTAACGGGGGAGTCCTGCAAATTTGAAATTTTCTTCGGCTATTGTTTGGTTATAGATATTTGACAGACATCCCCGGTAGAGAAGAAAAACAAATAATAAAAACAATAAAAATATATTAAAGATATCATTCATAAGAAAATAGGCAAAATAGACCCTCTACTCCCGATGATCTTATTCTTAGTCGTAAAAGTTATATTGTGCGACATAATACATATTCCTTCTTCACTCCTATTTATCCACATTAGATATTCCTATACTCCTTCCACTAAAGTAGTTATAACCTTACTGCAACCAAAGCGAGAGTTGTTCCCTATAAGATCCCTTTACATTATTCTGATTCAATACATTTATGCCGCGTATACCATTTCCCCCGGGAGTGTGTGTTTAAGGAATCTATGCAAAATAAAATTAATACTTATCCACAATTGTATTTATTTGTGCGAATATCGAGGGAATTGACAACTATATCAATATATATCACTGTTTTATACAAACAAACTCAACTCGATTCATATTTGTCAGTTACGAATGTTCGGGTTAATTTCTTTTATGTCATTGGGTTTACTTCCGTGAAAATATCCTATAATTGATGTGAAAAATGTACCGCTAGATATAGCCTATAATATTATTTATAATAATCATTGCTCCCCCTACTCCCCCTTTTCGTCCACATATATCTAAAATAATATAAGTATATGAAGATATTTATGTTATATTTTTACGCCCCGTTCCAGGTTGTGGAAAACAACATTACTAAAAATACTACAACCCCGATAGTAAGGTATTCCCTGACGGTTTGAGGAAAAAGTCTTCCATCAAGTTCATTGTGTCCAAGCCCCAGAACAATGTAATACATAATTGTCAAAAACAACGACCCCACCACGACGCCAACCGGCCAAAAAAATAGTATCATCGCTACCTGAGATTGTATATATGAAATTATTGTTGCCATCACCAACAAATAACGATTAAACTTCTTGTCCAACGTTACAGTCCATAACCCCTGAACAGTTAACGGAAAAGTAAATATAAAAACCAGCAAACCTAAAAATAGATATGGTAGCCTTAAGGATATAATGGCATCCATAGCGAGAAAATATGTAAATAGAGTAAGCAAAAAACCAACCCCTTTTGCAGCCCGGAATAACGCTATTGTTTTTATATAAGACACGGAGAAAACATTTTGCGTCAGAAGTAAAAAATACATAACTACCGCATATATTAATGGAGTTACGATCCTTGTTAATATTGAACTTGGAAGCAAAAACCAAAATAATGCGGAGCCTATTGAAAAATAAACGGGTAATATAAAAATCAAAATTGAAGTTCTACTTTTAAGCCCTTCTCTTAAAGAGAACCAAATAGCAATTATCGTTGCAATACCAAGAATTCCTATTCCGATAAATTTAGTCTTTACATCACCCGTATTTTGTATCCAAATACTTAAAGCTGTAAGTATGATGGAGCTTAAAAAGAAACGTTTTCGTTTATTAAGTAGCATATCTTCTTTCTGAAGACAGTCTTTATCTGTTCATTTTTTGTATCAATTCTTCACTTACGGAAATATTTGAGTACACATTTTGAACATCGTCATGTTCTTCCATTTTCTCAATAAACGAGAATATTTTCTCTGCCTTATCAGTATCATCGATCTCCACAACATTTTTTGCCTTCTTTATAGGTTTTGCAGAAACAACAACAAAACCTTTAGAAGAGATGGTGTCTCTCAATTCCCCTGTTTTTTCGTATGGTACATACAAAAAAAACATACTATCGTCTTCTTCATAATCATCCACCCCAAGATCTATCAAACTCAATATTTGTGCATCGGGATCTTGGTTCTTTTCAACTTGTATCATTCCCTTGTTGTCAAAGTTGTATGAAACAGAACCGAGCCCGCCCATTGTCCCCCCTCCCCTCTCAAAAAGATTCTTAATTTCCTGGGCTGTTCTATTTTTATTATCGGCAGCTGCCTCTACAATAATGGCAACACCGAAAGGTCCAAAACCTTCATAAGAATATTCTTCCAGATTTGCCGCTTCGGATCCGGCTTTTGCGATCGCTCTTTCAATGTTTTCCTTTGGGGTGTTATCGCCCCTGGCGGCTTCAATTGCCATACGTAATTTATAATTTGAGTCAGGATCGATACCGCCACCCGTTTTGACAGCAATCGATATTGCCCTCGCGTGTTTGGAGAACACTTTGCCCTTTTGCAGATCCTTAGCTTCCTTAGCTCTCTTAATTGTTGCAAAATGAGAATGACCGGACATAATAAGATATATTCAAGGGGAAATTATACAAGTATTAATGAAAGACTTAAAGAAGGAAACGTTATATAGGTTATTGACAAGGAAATTATCATAAATATACTTACACTTAAGATTTAATCTAAATGAATTCAAACCTTGCCCAACAAGCTATCGACAATGCAATTTCAGGTGATTGGAAAAAAGCTTCTGGAATTAACATCCAAATACTAGCCAACAACCCCGATGATGTTGAGGCTTTGATCCGGCTTGCGAAATGCTATTTCGAGCTTGGGAATCTGGTACCCGCTAAAAAGACCATTCAAAAAGCCTTAAAGATCGATCCATATAATCTTTTGGCGAACAAGTGCTACAGTAAATGGAAAATTTTGAAATCCATTACAAAAAGAGATTCAAAAAAACTTCCGGTTGAGATGTTTCTAGAAGAACCCGGAAAGACAAAAATCATTCACCTTATACACCCTTGCGACAAAGATGTAACATCACTATTGAATTGTGGCGAAATGGTTAATGCAAACTACTCCGGCAGAAGGGTTTCAATTGCTACGTCTTCGGGTAAATATATTGGAAAAATACCGGACGATCTTTCCTTAAAGCTTAGGAGATTGAATAGAATGGGGTTTGTTTATATCTATGCGATAAAATCAATAGATAATAACGATATTCACGTCTTTGTAAGAGAAATCGAAAAACCGGAAGGATACTCCGATATTGCTTCATTTTCAACTGAGAAAATTGACTACACTCCCTATACTCCACCTGAGATGTTGCACGAAAAAACCACTATCACTTCCTTTAATGACGAAGCAGACGATACAAATACCATACCGGTTGGTTTAACAGAAGATGGTGAACGGTAGACATATTCTCCCCCATTAAAATGATTCTAAATAATTTGGGTGAAAGAAAATAAACTCTTCGGAAACATCATTAATTCCAACATTAATATTTTCAATAACCTGACAATCAAATACTTTTTCCATATTTTTTACAAAATCTTCACTTTTACTTCTAACAATGCATCTATCTGTTATCGGATCCAAATCATAAACACCCCCGCCAACATCAATTATTCTTACGCCAATTACCTTAAATACATCTGAAAAATACGTTGGCAGTATTTTTTGTGTTCCTGTTAATATCTTTATACTTTGATAATCATCTCCATTCCCGCTTTTTGAAAAATCCAGATCAAGTTTTAAAAAATCATTGGCGTCTATTTCCAAAGTCTTATCCTCCTTTGCATCAAATCGTCTCATATAGTCAGCAAAAAAATCTTTTTTAACAATATTGTTTCCGACTCTAAGTTTTAAATATCCCAAGTATAGAAAGGTCTTAATCTTGCCCCCGGTCGGTTTACAATTTTTCAATGTTTCCAAAACCGTAAAACCACCGCTATCCGATCGCCTGCAATCAACAACAAGATGTACAGGAAGATGAAAATTTTTCATAAATGTTCTCTTTAAGAGTTTTTCATTCTTTCCTTCATTAATACTTAAATCATAAACGTTTTTAAGATGGTAGCTCCCCATATTCCCGGAAACATTCATAAGAGCTTCTCCGTCAATATCGACCTCCAATAATTCTTTTGCAAGCGGGTCATATTTAACTAATACAATTTTGTCCCTGTGGACAAATAATATATTTACATTATTCTTGAAATCATATTCGCGAAGTACCGAATACAATAGGAATAGCTGAACAAAAAATATTACCGGCAATAGAAGTATTAAAAGTATCTTAATACTTTTTCGTAATTTTGAAAAGAAAACAGGAGGATTTTTTCTCCTTCTTGAATTTTGGGGTGAGGAGCCAATTTTTCCATTTGTTATTCTTTTCATAAATGTTTAATTACGGGACGGAATGTTAATCATTATTAAACAATCCAGACATTGTCTTAGATCCTCAGGAAGGGGGCAAGAAAGATTCATTATTTTTCCTTCTGTGGGGTGAGTAAATGTAATCTCTCCGGAGTGCAAAAAGAGCCGACTACACCACAGCTTATCTTTTCTCGATGTTTTCCTTCCTGCATAAAAACTATCCGAAACGATAGGATGACCAATATGTTTAAGGTGTACCCTTATCTGATGTGTCCTTCCGGTTTTAGGTGTTGCCTTTAATAAGGTGCAAGAATTACCATTCGGATCTTTATACCTGTCCTTTATTTCATAATAGGTTTCGGAGGGTTTTCCCGCAGGCAAAACTCCAAATCTTTCTCTGTTCCATGGAAGTCTGCCAACAGGTTCCGAAATCGTCCCGGAATCATTTTTTACGTTACCATGGACCAGCGCGAAGTAACTCTTTTTAACTGTACGCTCTTTAAACTGATCTTGGAGGCTTTCGAAGGCTTTCCTTGTTTTTCCAATCAGAAGGATACCGCTTGTATCTTTATCCAGACGATGAACGATCCCTCCCCTCATTTCAACATCTCCCGACAGGGGAAAGTTGAAATTATTTCCGATCCAATTTTGTATAATCGGGTTACCATGTGCTGTCTTGGCGTCGTTCACCACCCAGCCGGCCGGTTTATCTAAAACCAAGATGGAGTCGTCTTCATAAAGGATCTTCGGTGTGGACATACGCTCTTGATTTTATCACTCAATCTCTTTGCATTGAAGAACGTGTATTCAAAAATTCTAAATTTCTATTTTTCTCTCTTTTCCTTACATTTAGTACAAAAGGTCGCTTCCGGAAATGCTATTAATCTGTCTGTGTCGATCATTTTACCACAGTCTTCACAAATCCCGTATTTTCCGATCTTTATTTGTGTTAAAGCCTTTCTTGTTTGAATTATTTGCCTATCTATCTGCTCCTTTAATGCAGAAACTCTTGCATGTCCAAACTGTTCTTCAGCATCTGCATCAGGTGAAGCGTTGTCAAGTATCCTCGCTGAGTCCTTAAAGGGATCTTCTTTCGAAATATCCTTCTTTCTACGCTCAAGTTTTTTTAGACTGATAGTAAGTATTTTTCCAATAGGTGCGACTAAAGATCTGGGAAAGCGAAGCGGTGCGTCATTTTTTTTATTATTGTTAGCCATACCCTATTCCTTCGCCAATATAAATATATTAAGAAAAGATAAGAAAGAAATCAATCCCGAAATCATAATATCATATTCATCCAATAAAAAGGTCATTTCAGGTTTGGTAATTGACACTATCGATCTGACAAGAAAAAAAACTCCTATTGCAAAAAGTCCCGATAAACCCTTTCTCCCCGATCTATACCAAAGAAAGGATTTATAACGTCTTTTAACCAAATGGAAGAGCAGTAAAGACAAGATCAAAATAATGTAAAACACTCCAAAAGACGGCTCTTCCAATCTAATCACAAAAATTATCAACGGGATCAATGACAGCAGTAATGATCCCACAAATTCATCTACTAATTCGTAAAAGCGAATCCCGGTTCTTTTCGAGGCGCTAAATAGTCCAAATAACAAAAGCACTCCAATGATCCAAATTGAATGTATTTTAATAATGTAAAAAATACCAAGAGAAATTATAAACGACAATAAAATGTAAAATGTGGCTGTAAATATTTGAGCAGGCACATAATCCTCTTTTACACTTCTCCAAAAAGAAAAACTGAAAATAAATAAGATCAAAGTAATTACGATAACCAGTAAAATCCAGTATTCCATAAATAATTCCTATATTATAACAAACATATTTGTTTAAATACGTAAAGGTTGACATCACAGGTTGTTATTCATTAACATAAGAACTGTGCTTGAAACACCACATGTTATCGTTGGAGCCGCGATAGCCGTCAGATCGGGAAATCCCTATCTTGCCATTCCTCTTTCGTTTTTATCGCATTTTGTACTCGACGAGGTTCCCCATTGGAATCCACACCTGACCACAAAAGAAGGCGGGGTTAAGAAAGTTGACCCAAACAGTTTAAAATTAATAACTTTGGACTCAACCATTGCTCTTATTTCCGGCTCTGTAATTGCCTTTTCCGCACTACCAGATTTCAACAGAGTGCTTTTGATCCTGATCTGTTGTTTTTTATCAGTATTACCGGATGTGATGGAAGCTCCATATATTTTTTTAAATTATAAGAAGGAGTGGATCAGAAAGTGGCTTTTCTTTCAAAAAAACCATCAGTTCAATACGAATATTGTTTGGGGGTTAACTACTCAGGTATTAACAATAATTGCAGCGGTCTGGTGGATGGTACAATAGTATTTATCATTTGCCATTTAACAATTTCTCTTACCGAGCAGGATCCTACTTTGCAGGGTATCTTATTTGCAATTTTTCCAATTTACAAATTTGAAAATCGAAAAATATAATTATATATGATAGATGCTACGAGGAAAATTATGTTATCTTCCAAACTCCATTTTTCTGTACCAGTTTTTTATCAAACCACAATTCACCATCATTACGCAGATCCTTTATCATATCCCAATGAAGTGCTGAAACGTTCCTGCTCAGAGTCTTTTTATATCCCTTCCCCAGCGCAATATGAACAGTTCCGCCGATCTTTTCATCAAATAAAATATTTTTTGTGTAACGCTTTATCGCGTAGTTATTCCCGATCCCAAGTTCTCCGATAAACCTCGCTCCCCTATCCATATCAAGAATCTTATTCAGATCTTCTTCATTCTTATCGGCTAAAGCTTCAATGACTTTTCCATTTTTAAACTCAAGCCGAACGTTGTGAAATTCGCGTCCCATGAAAATGGCAGGAAAACTGTAAGTGATAAATCCATTGGCAGAGTCCTCAACGACTGAAGTAAAAACCTCACCGTCTGGCATATTAAATTCTCCTGCGCAGTTTTCAGCGCGCCTGCCTTTTATGTGCAATGTAAGATCGGAATTTTCTCCAACGATCCTAACTTTGTCCGTTCTATCCATCAATCTTCTTAGGTTTTCCTGATCTTTCCACATCTTTTTCCAATCTACATTATTTATTGCTGAAAAGACGAATTCTTCATAATCTGTCAAAGACATATCTGCTTCTTGTGCCTGCGCTTCGGTCGGATATTGAGTAATCACCCAGCGGGTTTTTTCTACGCGGTAATCTGATATTGTTCGGGTAACACTTGCCCTCTCCGAAATTTTTTGTGCATCAATGCCGCTTAATGCGCGCGTATTTGTTGGAGCGGATATTCGTAAATAACAATCAACATTTTTTGTTTCAAATTCTTCGATCTTAGGAAAGTATTTTATCTGCTCTTGTGATGCATTTTCGAAATAAGCTTTCGCAAATTCATAAGAGTCAAATTTGACCCTAACTTCATATGCACCGTTTTTTATAAGAAGACGATACACTTCCAACGCAAGGGTTTGTGCTTCAAAATCCGATATCACAACTACCCTCTCCCCCTTTTTGACTTTAAGGGAGTGGTTGACCAAAATGTCGGCTTGTTTTTGAATCCGTAAGTCCATAGTTCTGTATATGGTATGTAGTATATTGTATGTAGGGAATAATTTGAATTATGAATTATGCGGGTATGGGGGGTTAAGACAAAAAGATTATTTTGAAAGAATTTGGTAAAATATACTTTGGTCTAAGTACAAGTCTAAGTACAGAAATTTAATGCCGAGGTGGCGGAACCTGCCCGCAATGCTTACGCATAGCGTTTGCAGGCGGGTGGCAGACCACGAATATGGTCGAGTGCTGGAATGGTAGACAGGCCAGTCTCAAAAACTGGTGGCGTTAACACACCGTGAGGGTTCGACTCCCTCCTCGACCACACGTGGCAAGCGCGCAGGCGTGGGACGTTTTACGTCCTCTCAAAAACCTGTAAGCATAATAGCTTGTGAGGGTTCGCCTGCCCTACTGAAATCGCCCCTCAAGTCGTGTACACATAGTACTGAAAAGACTTGAGGAAAGATTAGGAGGGACCCCCTCCCTCGGCACAAAATATTTTCTGCCCAAAGTTACAAATATACACGTTTGGAGGTGATTCGAATGACAGAAAATATAATATGTCCAAACTTTGACGGGGATTGGAGTTGTAAGGGAGTTTGTAGAATAGTTCGAAATTGGAATGTAAGAGGAAGCTCCCCTTCAGTATGCACCCCGCAAGACCAGGAGGATTTTACCGACTTTCACGGCGCAATACAGGGTGTTACAAAAAATTATGGCGATTTATTCGGCCGTCCGGGAGATAATAACGCTCTCGTCGACAGGAGGCTGGAGGTGTGTTGCTGTCCCCTAGTCACAAAAGATGCAGGAAACAATCGTACGGTTAGAAATACCTTATCTTGAGTAACTATTTTATTATTTAGGAGTAAGAATCAAAATCTTGCCTTTTTCCAATGTCCGCTTTAACGTTTTGTCTCGCGGCCGTAGAACTTGATCCTGTCGCCGCGGAAGAACAACTTTATGCTTCCAACGGGGCCGTTCCTGTGTTTGGCAATATCAAGCTGTATATTTTCCAAGTTATCCTCATCTTCCCGCCACAAGAACATTACCACGTCGGCATCCTGTTCTATAGACCCGGATTCACGAAGATCGGCCAGTTGAGGGCGTTTGGGTCCTCCGCGCTGTTCAACCGCTCTTGACAGCTGTGAGAGCGTCAGAACAGGGACCTTAAGTTCTCTAGCCAAATTTTTTAGACCTTGCGATATCTCTGATACTTCCTGCACCCTATTTTCCAACTGACGCGAACGTGCGAGCTGTAAATAGTCAACAATTATAAGATCGAGTCCGTGTTCGACCTGTAGACGGCGGGCTTTTGTCCGCATTTCCAAAATGGAAAGGGCGGGGGTGTCATCTATATAGATAGGCGCTTCAGCCAGCTCACCCATTGCGTTTGAAAGTGAAGTGAAATCTTCCTCAGAGAGTTTACCTGTTTTTAGTTTCCATGCATCAATATCCGCTTGAGAGACCAAAAGCCTGTCAACAAGTTCTTCCTTGCTCATCTCCAGCGAGAAAAAACCAACATTTTTTTTATATTTGACGGCCACACTCTGAGCAATATTAAGTGCCAATGTCGTCTTTCCTACACCGGGTCTTGCTGCGAGAATCAGCAAATTTGATGCCTGCATCCCCGCCAAATGATCATCAAGATCCTTATAACCTGTCGGCACTCCCCGAAGACCATCTGCCCTTTTGTGAAGCTCATCAAGTCTGTCAAAACTTTCTTCCAAGGCCATTCTGACCGATGTGAATGATTTTGCCAGATGTTTTTGCGATAACGAAAAAATCTCCGACTCCGCTCTATCCAAAAGGTCATCGGCAGACACACTCTCGTCAAAAGACATCTCCGAAAGTTTTGAAGAAGCAGATAATAACTGCCGTTTTGTTGCAAGATTCTTCACTATCCTTCCGTAGTGTTCAACATGCGCCGCTGTCGTTACTGCTGCCGTTAACTCGGCAAGATAAGTTGCACCACCAATATTCTTGAATTCCTTTTTGTTTTTTAGTTTCTCCGAAACTGTTAATATATCGATCGGAACCCTGTCTTCATACAAAGAAATCATTGCTTCATAAATGCTTTTATGTTTATAGTCATAAAAATCCGATGGAAGTAAAAATTCAGCGACCGATATGATCGCATCCTTGTCAATAAGCAGTGCTCCCAGTATCGATGTCTCGGCTTCGATAGAATGAGGAGGGATCTTTGGGTTAATTTTAACGGTTTCAGATACCATATAATCAAAAAGGCAGGGGTAAAATCTACTACAATACTACGAACAGGATAATTTCTAGTTACTAATATCTAATTTCTAAACAATTTTCAATGAGAAAATTTCAAAAGGGGGCATTGTTTTTTCAATTATCTGAAATTAAATCATTGGGTATTGATCAGGTTAGTTTGTCATTAAGTCAACCAGAAATTGCTTCCATTCATTTCTTCTCCAAAACGACGGTCTTTCTTTGATCATGATTAACAAGCTCCTTTTTGATATTTAACTTATCCGATCTTTCTACCTCATAACCTAATTCCTTCAAAAATTCGTCTACTCCCGAAAGTCTTCCAAAAACTTCTTCATTCATACCCGGCATTTTATAGTGCATCGGTAAAACGTAAGGGGATTCGAATTCTTTGGCTATATCAACCGCCTGTTTGTGTCCGATCGTATACTCCCCACCAACGGGGATCATTAACACATCAATGTCTCCCATCTGTTCCATAAGTTTCTCCGACAGCTTGTGTCCAAGGTCGCCGAAATGAGCTATCCTAAGTCCATCCACCTCCAATATAAAAACAATGTTCTTTCCCCTTTCCTCTCCCCCAGAAGCATCGTGGTCAGTCTCGATACCGATTATCGAAACTCCCATTATCTCGTATTCTCCAGCTCCATTTATTACCATCTTCACATTATCAATAAGGTCCACTTTGTTGTGATCGTTGTGGTTGTGGGAAACGGTAACTATATCTGCATCGTTTTTTGGGTATTTCAAACCCACATAAACAGGATCAAAAGGGTCTGTGATAACAGTCGCCTTTTTCCCTTTTAACTTGAACGATGAATGACCAAGATAAACAATATCCATATCTTTTAAATTCTAGAATCTAATTTCGAAATTCGAAAGAAATCCCAATTTTATTAAATCCCAAACCTCAAACACTAAATCCGAAATAATAATCAAACAACAAATCTTAATATTTGAAATTTAATATTTGTTTAGAATTTAGTGCTTCGTAACCCGTCAGACGGGTCGTGCTTAGAATTTGACGGGTTAACGTAGAAGTAGATTAGCATTTTGTTGGGTGGCTTGACAAGAAGATGTTGTTAAAATATAGTTACTTTGTTTCCGCCACGGATATGCGTAAAGAAGCACTTATAGCCATAATATTCGGAATCACTCTGGGACTTATCATCACCTTTGGGATAATCAGAGTAAATAGCGCGATAAAAACAAGTAACGGCAACAGAGTAAATTCCGCTTCCGAAAACGAAACTTCTAATTCTGACGGGTTAGCGGTAAACCGAGACCTAACTCTTTTAAAACCGGAAAATGGTCGCGTATACGGTAGTGATGAAATTGACATTTCCGGTGTCTACTCCACAGAGAGTTATATTATTGCTACGGGTGGAGTCTATGACACATTTGTAAAAACCGAAACAGGTGGTGCTTTTAATTTTGTCTACGAAATATATCCATCAATAAACGAAATACAAATTAACGCCATCTCTCCTACCGGCAACATATCAAGAGTCGAAGTCGAAGTAGTTTATTCTTCCGAAGCAATCCCTTCACGGAATGAGGATCAGGATTCCGACGATCTGTCCGAGAAAGTTGAAACCAAGCTCGACGAAGCTCAATCCGTGGTCAAATATTATAAAGGTATCATTACAGATCTTACTGAAGGTGGTCTTCAACTTAAATCGGTGGAGGGTGAGATCCTGCAAGTCTCATATGACGAGGACTTGACCACTTATGCCAACTTAAATAAAAAGGGGGCAAAGATCGCTTCTTCCGATCTTGCAATCGGCGACTACATCATATCTTTGGGTATTATAAATAATGGCAGTTTGATGAATGCCACGAGAATACTTGTTACCCAACCTCAAACTACTGAAAATATTTTAGTGTTCTACGGTACGGTAAGCGAGAAATCAAAAGCCGATATGGTGGTTCAGCAAAAGAACGGAGACAGTATACTTATTACGATCGACAACAACAGTGCAACATACATTGGAGATCTGGCAAAATCAACAAGGAACCGTTTTGCCAATATCGCTCCCGATGATGAAGTTATTGGAACATATACCGTTGTTAAAGATGAAAATCTTGCGAGAAGGATACACATATTGGACTCCAACTAGAAATTAGAATTCAGAACATTGGAGACGTAAAAACCGGAATATGACGAGGTGTGAAGCTGGTGCACCCGACAGGTGTGTATGGTAATTAAACTAGATTCAAACCCGTAAAGTAATATTTTCCCCTCCATTTGGTCTTTAAGTAAATTGCGAATAAAGATATAATTATAATTATTATGAAAACTACCATTCAGAATTTAAAAGGTTTTCGGGATTTTTTGCCTGCCGATATGGCTTTTCAGAATTGGTTTTACCAAAATCTGAAGGAGGTCTCGCAGTCTTATGGTTTTCAGGAATATGAAGGACCGACGGTCGAACCTCTTGACCTTTACGCTGCAAAATCAGGCGAAGAATTGGTAAAAAAACAGGCATTTACTTTTGAGGACAAATCGGGTAAAACCGTCGCACTACGTCCTGAAATGACGCCCACGCTCGCCCGAATGATCTCCCAAAACGAAAATGATCTGACGTTTCCTGTTAAATGGTTCACTTATGGCAGAAGGTTTCGTTATGAATCCCCTCAAAAAGGCAGAGGCAGAGAATTCTTTCAATGGGATATTGATATATTGGGACCCGATAATCCTGAGGCCGATGGTGAAATAATAACGATCGCCGTTAATTTTTATCAAAAACTTAAACTTACTCCATCCGAAGTAAAAATTAAAATTAACGACAGAAAATACTTGGAGAGCAGGTTGAAGGAGGTCGGCATTCCAAACGATAAAATCTCTCCCCTATTTAAGATTATTGACAAAAAAGATAAGGTCGATGAAAAAATCTTCAAAGAAATGATAAAGGAATTGTCGATCTCCGATGGGCAAATTGATTGGATTTCTGAAATACTTTCTGATAAAAAAGGTTACGAAAGATCCGACTGGTTGAAAAGTATTTATTCCTATCTTGATCGAACGGGGGTCCTGCCTTTTATTGAATTTGACGCATCTATTGTAAGAGGGCTTGATTACTACACAGGAACGGTATTTGAGGGATGGGACGCCGGAGGCAACTTCAGAGCTATATGGGGAGGCGGGAGGTACGATAATCTGACCTCTGATGTTGGTTCAAAAAATAAAATTCCTGGAGTCGGTTTTGCTATGGGAGATATGGTTATGGAAGAGGTCCTCAAATTCTACAATAAATATCCAAGTCTAGATGTCAATAAAACGAAAGTTCTGGTAACAATTTTTTCTCCGGAATTATTTGATGACTCTCTCAAACTCAGTCTTAAACTTAGACAGTCAGGAGTCAATTGCGAACTTTATCCCGACCCAAACGCAAAACTTGATAAACAATTAAAATACGCCGATAAAAAAGGAATACCTTTCGCGGTGATTATCGGTCCGGAGGAAGTTGCATCGGATACGGTCATGGTGAAAAACCTTAAAACTCAATCGCAAAAGAAAGTCTTCAGCAACTCCATCACACCAATGATTAATGGTTAAATAATTTAATAGTTTTATGAATTTGATACTAAATTAATAAATTACTATATTATTATAAGCCACTGGCTATTTAATGAATGATATTACAATACTTTGCTCATAATGAAACATTAAATAACATATTCCACACCCGATTGTCCTCTAATAACTAGTGCCTATTGCCTAGTGACCAGTGCCTAGTTAATATTAGTGTGTGTCTAAAGAACGTATAAAATCCTACATTCTGCTTCTCATTGTCGCTGCTATTTGGGGAATAGCAGGACCTGTTATCAAATATACTCTTCCCGATTTTCCGCCAATGATATTTTTGACTTACCGATTTTTCATATCCAGTATATTAATGATCCCAATCGTATTGGTATTAAAGCCAAAATTTCCAAGATCCAAAAGAGAGATTTTTATGCTTACAGTGGCAGGTTTAATGGGTTCATCTATCAATTTAGGTCTAACCTTTTATGGTTTTGATATGACGACCGTTTTGGACGTAACTGTGATCGGAAATACCGGTCCCATCTTTGTCGTTGCGGCTGGGGCTATCTTTTTAAAGGAAAAAGTTACAAAAAGAGAGATCGTAGGAATACTTATCACTTTTTTAGGAACTCTTATCGTCGTAGCCGAACCTCTTTTTAAATATGGTCTTTTTAATTTAGAGTCTCTTTATGGAAATATCTTGATCGTCATAGCAAATATTACATGGGTTGTATATATTGTAATTTCCAAAAAAGAATTACATCATAAAATCGACATCCTTTTGATGACAACATATATGTTCGTCTTGGGATTTTTCAGTACATTACCTTTTGCTTTAATTCAAACAAATGGGATTGTTAATCTGTTAATTCTTGTTTCAACCGCTCCTTTTATAGCACACTTGGGTGTTTGGTATATGGCTGTTCTATCGGGTTCACTTGCGTACTTTTTGTATCAGGAGGGTCAAAAAAAGATCGAGGTTTCGGAGGCAACATTGTTTGGGTACCTCTCCCCTCTTTTCGCAGCACCTTTAGCTGTTTTTTGGCTGAAGGAAAAAGTGACACTGCCGTTTATTATCGGAACGACGGTAATTATAGCAGGAGTATTTGTGGCGGAATACAGAAAAAGCACTAGGCACTAGGCACTAGAAATCTTTTCAGATTTTTTCTCCTTTGTCTTATTAAATATTTTTGGTATAATTCACTCTGGATTTGATACGTTAATTCTTTATTGATCATTTCTAAAAGTATGAAAGCCAACGTTCACCCAAAATGGTATCCTGATTCTAAGGTAAACTGCGTCTGCGGGAACAGTTTTACTGTGGGAGCAACTGTTCCGGCGTTTCAAGTGGAGGTCTGCAGTAATTGCCACCCATTTTATACCGGCCAGATGAAATATGTCGATACTGCCGGCAGAGTCGATGCTTTCCTCTCCAAGAAAGCCAAAGCTCAAACTCAAAGGGTTTCAAAATCTGAAAAAAGAAAGATCAAAAAGCAGAAACAATTGGAAAAAGAGCTCGAAAGGCCGGATACGCTGGAAGAATTAAGAACAATGGTTAAAAACTCCAAGAAGCAAAAACTCCAAGTTACCAAACAAGATAATAAGTAGCAACGAATCAAATTTGTTATCTTTAATTATAATAATTATTTTTTGGAACTTTGGATGTTTGTAAGTTTGTAATTTTAATTATATGGATAATCAAAAAGTGTATATCGAGATCCGTGGCGCAACCGGTGGAGATGAGGCAAAAAATTGGGGGTCGGACCTTCTTCGCATGTATTACAGGTATGCCATAAAAAATAACTGGAAAGCTGATATGGTTGATGAGATGACACTTCGACTTTCGGGATATGGCATTTTTGAACTTTATAAAAATGAGTCCGGAGTTCATCGTGTTCAGCGGGTTCCGACAACTGAAAAAAGAGGCAGAATTCACACATCTACTGCCACCGTTGCGGTATTGCCTGAAGTAAAGGATACGGACATCAAGATCAATTCCCAAGATGTGGATATTCAATTTTTCCGCGCAGGAGGTCACGGAGGTCAAAATGTTAATAAAGTATCAACGGCAGTAAGACTTACCCATAAACCTACCGGAATCGTAGTTACAGCGCGCGAGGAGAGGTTTCAGGAACAAAACCGCGAAATCGCTATGTCTATTCTCCGGTCAAGACTTTGGGAGCGGGCAGAATTGGAAAAAGAAAGAACGGTCGCAGGCTACAGGAGTGCGATCGGTCGAGGTATGAGATCGGAAAAGATAAGAACCTATAATTTCCCTCAGGACCGGGTTACCGACCACCGTATCGGCAAGTCTTGGGGAAATCTGTCATCGATCGTTGAAGGAAATTTGGAAAAAGTCTTTGAACTCACAAAAGACCTCTGACATTTAGTTGACCAAGCTCACTTTATTAATAGTGCGGAATACAAAATCGTGGTAGCAATGTGCACACCATTTGGGGTTAAATAGTATTATGAAGTTTCTACTCTTCGTACTCCGAAAGTGTGGCAGTCAGAGTTAATGTTTTATCCTCTCTGAAAATTTCTATTTCCACTTTATCTCCCGGTTTCTTATTTTTTATCACATCGGAAAGACCGTTTTCCTGATCTGCCAATCTCTCACCCGCAATTTTGATTATAATATCATCTGCTTCTATGCCTGCAAGATCAGCCGGAGAGCCGTCAACGATATTTACTACATAAGCTCCTTGTGGGAGATCGTTCATAATCGCACTTTGTCTACTTATCATCTGGTATTCAACTCCAAGAAATGCTTTCCCGGAAAAACTTCCTGTCTTATTAAACTCCTCCAATGCGGTTTTAACGACATTGACGGGAATAGCAAAACCGATATTTTGGGCATCAGCGGCAACGGCAACACTAATCCCGATAACCTGACCTGAAGAATTAAGTAAGGGTCCGCCGGAATTTCCCGGATTTATGGCCGCATCAGTTTGAATAACATCGTCAAGTTTCTCGACATAACCTTCATAGTAACTGCCGGCTGTTATTCCTCTCCCGAGACCGGAGATTACTCCTGTCGTAACCGTATGTCTGAACTCCCCTAATGCTGTTCCTATAGCTATAACGAACTGGCCAACCTTAAGGTTTGATGAATCACCTAGTTTTACAGGTTTAAGCACCTGCCCTGAAACTGCCGAAGGGTTTATCTTTAAAACCGCAATATCGTTTGAAGGATCGCGGCTTATCTTCTCCACCCCATACTCTTTTTCATCATTTGTTATAACTTTATATGTCCCGTCAGAAGAAACGACATGCTTATTGGTGATAATCAAGCCATCCTCAGAGACGATAAAACCGCTTCCGATATCCTGATCCGCTCCACCCTCGATCCTTTGCTGGAATCCCCCAAAGGGAGAAAAATCCAAAACCCTTCTTCTAGGAGTTTGGATGGAAACCGTAACTACGGATGGGGAAACTTCCTCAGCAACTTCGATAACAACCGACTCTTCTTTTACAAGTCTTTGATCTGTCTCGCCAATCCGGACACCCTCACCCGATCGCCCAATAAATTGATCCAGTATTTTGATCTTGTAAAGTCTGTCTAAAACCGCGCCACCCAATGAAGAAGTAACCAAGATAAGAAGAACTGCTATTAAAATAAACGCTCCCTTAACCTTTGATAACATATTATTTTATAAGAAACTTTTACGATAAAATCCTTAAAAATGGCTGAAAAGACGGAATTGAATTGTTAAATGATTTATTTGTTAAATATCCAATTTTGCTAAATATTAATGCTTAACTCTTTAATTGCCGCCTCCAGCTGTTCGTCAATTTCAGTATTAACATCATCCGGGACCTCAACATCGGGAACAAGACCTTTTTCGTTAACCCAATATCCGCCCGGTGTTAACCATTTGGCTATCGTAATATGAAGCCCAACGCCATCATCCATCTCTTGCGGTTCCTGAATAGTTCCTTTTCCAAAGGATTTGTCACCAATAATCTTGACTTTATTGTTGTCACGCAAAGCACCTGCAAGTATTTCCGAAGCTGAAGCCGAACCGCCATTTATTAATATCACAAGTTTTCTGTTTTTCAACCTTCCCAGCATTTTTTCAACTTTATATTCCTTTTCGTAATTTCCGGACTTCTCTATGACGACAACCTCTCCGACATCCATAAAATCGGATGCAAGATCGACTGCCCCCTTAAGATACCCTCCCGGGTTGTTTCTTACATCAAGAACCATTCCATCAAAGTCTTTTGTTAACATTTCCAGCACTTTGCTATCCCACTCAGCTTCAGTTTCACCGCTGAATTTTATTACCTGAACGTGGGCTATCTTGCCGTCTTGTCCGACAAAATCCACAGTAACACTGGGGATATCTAGAGTATCTCTGACAAGTTCCACTTCCAACGGTTCATCCAAACCCTCCCGAATTAAAGTCAGAAGTATTGTCGTACCTTTAAATCCGCGGATTATACTTACAGCTTCCTGAACAGACAAACCTTGAGTATTTTTTATATCTATATTTTTTTCTGTATCCTTTATGGCATAAATAATGTCTCCCGCGAGCACTCCTTTTCTGTCTGCGGGAGATTCTGGTACCGGAGCGATCACCGTAAGCCAATCTTTTCTGTAGCCGATCTGGATTCCGACACCATCAAAACTACCCTTAAGGTCTTCCTGAATTATTTTGTTATCCGATGGAGGTAAAAATACCGTATAGGGATCCCCAATTGCGGATACCATACCTCTGATTGCTCCATAAACCATCTTTGCAGGTACAAGCTTGTCCTTGTCATAATACTTATCACTAACTCTGTCCCAAACCGTCCAAAACAGATCAAAATCAAGATCTTTTTGCGTTACCGGAATATCTCTTTCAATATGCACTTTGGGGTAGCCATATAAATTTACATAAAATCCCTTAATTCCCAAAAAATACCCAAGCCCGAAGATAAGGATTATAAAGAAAATAATTAAAAAAGTATTTCTTAGATACTTGAAGGATAATTTTGAATTGCCTGTCGTCTTTTCATTCATAACAAAATTCTACATCCAATTAATATAGATTGAAATGTAAAAATATTCAACTTATCTGACTGACGAAGTGTAGGGAAGAAGTCCCAAAAACCTTGCCCTTTTAATTGCCAATCCCAGATATTTTTGGTGACGTGTACACACTCCTGTATATATGGAGGGTATGATCTTGCCGCGGTCGGAAATAAACTTACTTAACTCATTATATTCTTTATAATCGGGAACCACTTTACTTTTGCAAAAGGGACAATCCTTCTTACTTTTTTTTGGTATCTGAGGCTTTCTTGAAGTTTTTGATTTTTTCATTTAGTTAATTATTTATTGTTTTTTCACTTATTATCTAAAAAGGTATGTCGTCATCAACTTCTTCAGCTTTGACTTCTTTTTCTTTCTTGTCATCTTTTGCACCTTTTTTATTATCTTGGTTTACAAGATCTACCGAATTTTTTTTATTATCAAAGGTTGAAACTTTTGAACCTGTATTTGTTTTTGAAGGGGTGCCGTTTACCGGCGCTGCGTCATCCGCTACAGGCGGAACAATCTCTTCCAAATTTTCAGGAACATCTATTACATCGTTGCTTTTTGCAGCTTCGAACTGGGCTCTTGAATCAAGAATTATCATATCCGATATCACTATTTCGGTCGTTGTCCGCTCAAGATTATCCTGTCCTGTCCAGCGTCTCGTTTGAAGTCTGCCTTCAACATATACTTTTCTACCTTTTGCTAATAGCTGTCCACAAAGTTCGGCCAGTTTGTTCCAAGCCACTATTCTATGAAACTCCACTTCTTCTTTTTTTTCACCTGAGTCTGTATTCCACTGTCTGTTAGTCGCAAGACCAAATGAGCATACTGCTGCTCCGGAGGGAGTAAACCTAAGTTCCGGATCGCGTGTCAAGTTTCCAATCAGTTCTACCTTATTTAAGCTCCGTGACATATATAAATTTCAAATAAATACTAATTCTAAATATATACAAATGTCCAATCGGAAATTTGTACTTATTTTTTTATAATTAAAAATCGTATTATTTCTTCCTCCGCTTTCAACTTATCGCTTACTTTCTTAACCTCAAGCGAGTTTAATTCTATATTAAAGAGGATAAATGTTCCACTGTCATTACCTTCGATCGTATACATGAGTTCCACTTTACCCCACTCTTCCACATTGTCAATTTTTCCCTTAAGTTGTGTAATAAACGAGGAAACTTTTTCGACTGCTGATTTTTGTTTTGCGGGCGTCGATTTCCCGGATATTACCACCATTAATTCATATTTATTCATACGAATGAGAGTATAACAAATATTGGCGCCCGTGTGTAGTATCATCCTTGCAAGGATATAAGTAATAACTTAAAAATATCAATGCCGGTTCATTAAGAAAATGTGTAAAAATATACAAATACTGAAACCAAAAGATATACCGCAACCACGTCTCTCCCCCACCTTTTTCCCTCCCATATATCTTTTAGCACCGAACCTGTCACAAGACAAATGAACGGAAGCGCGGGTAGAATATAAAAAGTATATGTTGGTCTTTGTACAAAAAACCACGGAAAATACAAAAAGCAAAAACAAACAAGAACAAAAACGAATTTTAGATCTATCTTTCTCCCGGCACCCTTAATAATCTCAAAAGCTTTTAATATAAAAACAAACGGCCAAACAAAAAATAATAGAGGGTTTGTTGAATAATGTTTATCTGAAAGCTGTTTTTGAAAAAACCATAACCAAGGAGGTACAGCATTTGAATCGAAAACATTTCTTGCAGATGTATGAACAAATAATGCTTGTACTTGCAATAATGCAATTCTTGCCAAATCGACACGACCCCAAAAAAACATAAAAGGTAAAAAATATCCTGTAATATATGACGCAATAAATAATATAAATGATTTGGCTGAATAACCAACACCGGATACCAAATTCCACCAAATGATTACTATAATAAATGCGGCTAAAAGAAAGAATACAGCTGACCATTTGACCGCCGATGCCAGCCCTAGAACTACCCCCAAAAGAACTGCGTTTTTTATGTCTGGTTTTTCAAGAAACGACCAAAGACGCCAAGCCGAAACGATCAACATTACTGAAACAAAAATATCCAGAGTTGCAAGTGTGGAAAAATATGTCCACAGAGTATCGGTCGCTAGCAGAAATGCTGAAAAAAGGGCTGTCTTTTTGTCTTTAAATATTTCAAGTGCAAAAAAATACAGCAGGATCACACCGATCGTCCCAAAAGTAAGAGGTGCGATCCTCCACCCGACAGGATTATCACCGAAAGACATAATCCCTGCCATTAATAAGATCTTGCCAAGGGGAGGATGTTCTGCATTAGCAAATATATCTTTGTCGATATATTTTTTCGCTGCCGGAATATAGTATCCTTCGTCAAACGAAAGAGTTTGTAAATCCGTTAATCTATAAAAACCGCCCAATATGAAGAAAGCCGATATAATTAGGATGGGGAAAAGTTTATATCTTCGCATTTTCAACTGCCGATCTTAAACTCGACCACGTCGCCGTCTTTTATAACATAATCCTTTCCTTCACTTCTTACCTTTCCGCTCTCTCTTGATCTCTTCCATCCTTCTGACAAAATGAATTCTTCATAATCAACAACATCAGCCTTAATGAAATTTTGCATAAAGTCTGTATGTATAACACCGGAAGCAGTCACTGCATTTGATCCGTTTTTAATTGTCCATGCCCGAACTTCCTTCTCCCCCGCTGTAAGAAAAGTAATGAGGCCAAGAGTTGAAAATGCTTTCTTAATTAATCTTTCCAATCCCGATCTATCAACTCCCAAATCTTTGAGATATAACACCTGATCATCCTCCGATAATTCTGATAATTCGGATTCTACTTTAGCGGAAATAGCGATAACCTGATCGACTTCAACACCTAAGTCTTTTGCGTATTTTTCCTCAAAATCTTTTGCGTTTTTCAAATCCCCTTCAGATACATTTAATGCAACAAGAATGGCTTTATTAGTCACCAGGCATAACTCTTTTGCGTATTTTTCCTCCTCTTCGGTGACAAGGACTGTCCTTGCCAATTTACCTTTTGAAAGAGCGTCTTTAAATTTCATAACAACAGACCATTTTTTAAGGGGTTCTTTGTCCGTCGTATGTCCGGGGTCTTTCTGTTTTTCAATTGTTTGAAGATCAGCAAGACACAGCTCAGTTTCAACTGTCTCGAAATCGCTTTTGGGATCAGTAACCCCCTGTTTTACAATATCGGCGTCGGTAAACATTCTGACAACATGGCATACAGCATCTGTTTCTCTGATATGACTTAAAAATTTATTACCCAGCCCCTCCCCTTTGTGCGCACCTGCGATAATTCCTGCAATGTCGACGAATTCTACGGTAGCCGGAACAATAGGGGGTAATCTGTGTATATCCGCCTCAATTATCCGTGCTAACCCTTCAAGACGACAGTCTGGAACAGGAACAATACCAATATTCGGTTCAATTGTAGCAAAGGGAAAGTTAGCAACATACGCCTGCTGTTTTTTTAATAAAGCATTAAAAAGCGTTGACTTACCGACATTCGGCAACCCAACTATCCCTACACTTAAACTCATAACCGTATTTTAATTCAAATGAAGAAATATTTCAGAAGTAACATTGTTCCGAGGAGTGTCAAGCTATTTCACCCCGCAGGTGTAATGTGCACTACCACGGTAAATGGATTTATTGAACACTAAATAATATGTGTGTCTTTTTATACAACTGAAACCTTTAATCTCTTTTGCGGTTCTATATAGCGCTTTTTTAATGATCTCCAGTCGAATTTTGGGTGAAAAATCTCCGACCCATTCAGTTCTTGCAGGGTTATTATAAGTGAACAGCTTATCCTCCGGACTTAATATCCGAGATTCTTCATTATTGGACTTCAATGTAAAACCACATCCGGTTATTTGTTTAACAACCTTGTTTATACAATTATCATCTATCACCGGAAGTTTTCGAAAATATCCGGTGTCTGCCAAAGGATCACGATCTTTAATTTCGGCTTTTAGATTATCCCGGTATTTCCAGTAGAAGTCTTTTGTTTTCGGATCGTTGAGATCATCTGAAGAAATACTTATGACAAAAACCCCGGACGGAGACAAAAGAGTGCTTATATAAGAAAGTACTTTCTCTTTATTTTTGATCCACAACCAGGAAGCCAAAAGTAATATCGAGTCAAACTTTTGATCTCCGACAATTTTGTCCAAATCTTCGACATTTCCGGTAATGAAATCGGTATTCCTGTCGCCATAATTATCCCTGGCGTACTTAATGAAATCGTCGGAAATATCTATTCCCACAATCTTCACATCGTTTTCGTATTTTGCTTTGATTACCTCGGCAACCAATCCCGGACCACAACAAAGATCCAGAACTGTAGTTCCCGATCGAATTTTGCCATATTTTATTGCTCTTTCACCGCGAATCTTATAATTGAAATGTTTTCTTTCTTTTATGTATTCTGCTACAGCAACCGGATCGATGTATGCCCTTTTATTTTTCATAATTACATGTATAACCGTTTATACCGTAAAGCGAGTCACCAGATTATAAAGATAAAACATAAATACCGACAAGAGGTAAACCGCCACCACACCCCTCCCCACACTTCCCTTAACCCAAACATCTCTCAACACAATTCCTATAATTAAACATATAAAAGAGGCTGTTGGCAGAAGATGGAAATTATAAATGAGTCTTTGTACAAAAACCGGGAAAAATACAACGAAGAAAAACATATCAATACAAATATTGTCCGGAAATGTACATTAAATCCGTTAGTACGGATGATATTATAAAGCTTATAAAAAAATATAAATGGCCAGATGGTGCCGAAAGATATCAACAACTTTCCCAAGGACGGATGTTCAGTATTTTCAAATAGGTCCCCATTAAGATATTTTTGTGCTGCGGGAATATAATATCCTTTATCGTAAACGAAGTTTGATACCTGAAGTATTTGAAAAATGTTAATTGATATAAAAACATCTAAAATATAAAAGTATGATCTGTCTAAAAGTTCTATAGCTGTCTTTACCAGGCAAAATTTTGTGCATATTATGTTATATTTAAACTTATGATCAACTATTATTATAAGACGATTAATGATCAAGATCTAAAAAAGACAAAAAGGTTTAAATCCGGTTCATGGATATATGTCTTTGATCCGACGGAAAAGGAGCTGAAGTTTTTGGAAGAAAACCACCTTTTGGAAAGAGGTCATTTGACCGACGCCTTGGATAAATACGAAGTCCCGCGTATAGAAACCGAAAATGATGACACTTACATTTTTACCCGCTACCCTTTGGAAACCAACAATAAAGGTGAAATAATAACCGTACCTCTTCTTATTGTTGCCGGAAGGAATTTTGTTCTCACAGTGTCACCGGAAAACTTGGATCTGAACGACAAACTTTTCAAACAAAATAATAACTTCTCAACCACCCAAAAAACCAAGCTCATACTGCATATCCTTTCCGAAATAAACCATACGTATAACAAATTCATTAACGAGATCAGCCGCGAGATCAGAAAAACAAGTATCGGATTGAAAAATACCGATGTCAAAAATAAAGATATCATCAAACTCGTCGCAAACGAAATGACCCTAAATGATTTCCTCTCCTCTCTTTTGCCGATAAAAAACAATATGGAAATACTGACTTCGGGAAAAACCCTGAGACTTTTTGAGAACGACAAGGATCTCATTGAAGATCTTCATTTAAGCAGTAACCAATTGGTTGAGATCTCAAAATCAAATCTAAAAAATATTGTAAATATCCGCGAGGCATCGAACACCATTATGAGCAATAATCTTAATAAGACTATTAAGTTTTTGACTGCTCTCACGGTCGTCTTAAATGTTCCAGTGCTTATAAGCAGTATATACGGAATGAATGTACCTCTTCCCCTGACAGGATCGGTGTTTGCTTTTTGGTACGTAATATCTTTGGCGTTTTTTGTTTCTCTGACCCTAACGGCAATATTTATTAAAAAGGATTGGTTTTAATCTCCAATTTACTTTGCACCTTTTAAGCTTTGTGCGATGCAATTTCTCTTAATTTAGAACATTAAGACGCTTTGATAAAAGTACATCGAGATAGTATTCTACTCAACCAAAAGAGCTCCATCAAATGACGGAACTCTTTCTTTTAAAATAATGAATTACCTTGAAACGGAAATTGTTTCGTTGTCTTCGGCTCTGCAGGCTGAAACGGTTATTATTCCATTAGTTCCCACAGTTATTGAATACGCTGTCGTGGCAGCCAAGCCATCAGACGGATCAAGCGGTATTGATTGTAAATAATCAACAAGTTCCTGTGATAGATCCAAACAATCCGCTTCTGCTACTGTACATAGCGTAGCTCCGGTCCCCGTACAAGTTCCCAACTGATAGGCATTCCCATTCTCGGTTAATCCGCATGTAGCTAAATCATTATCAACTATACATGTATGAACCGCTGTAAGAATTTGGTTTACATCATTCCAACGTCTTGCATTTCTGGTATCCATAAGTCTCTGAGCAGGATTTAGCGCGGCAAAAACAACAACCAGAAGGATAGAAAGTATCGCAACAACCAAAAGGATCTCGATTAAAGTAAATGCATTTCTATTTTTGGACAGTATCATCAATATTCACCTTCTTTCATTTTATCTACTGCACTCAGTATACCCATAAAATCGATATTGGTGTCAAGTATCAGGAGTCGGATCCGGAATATACTAAGGATATGAATTAGATATAATTTGAGATTTATGATCTAAGAATATGGAGATTTAGAGGAATACATCTTAAATAATAAATCGTATTTTCTCTCTTACTTTCTTTTTCCTACGATTATTTCAAGATCGTATTCGGAATCGCCGATATCTCCCGCTTCAGTTGCCACTTCATATTCCTTGTTTAACGCAAATATTATTTTTTCGACTTCATTTTTAGGTATGTTTTCCGAAACATTTATAAATGTTTCTTTGTATCCATAATTATCCGCATTTCCCGTATCTATCTTTTCAAAACCAAGTTCAAGAAGGATATCGGAAGCATTTTGCGCCCCTCCTGCAACCCCGCTTCCGTTTTTAACGATCACACCATATTGAGAAAGATTGATCATTTCTTCAGCTGATGTAGGAGCAACGGTTAATTGCGGGGCAGTTGATGGAACATCTGCCGTTGTAACCGGTTTTTTTTCTGATTCATTTAAAGAAAATATTCCATAAAGAAAAAAGCCGGCAATGGTTATTATGACTATGGCAATTATAACTATCGTAAACTTTACCAAAGAACCTCTTTTCCCCCGCACCTCTTTTATTTCTCCTATTTCCGTCATAGCTTGAGTACCTTCGGATCCAACCGGCTGATTGTTTTTGTTTTCCGGCGACAGAACATCTTTAAAATCTTCTTCTTTTCTGTTTTTATCGATAAGTATATTTAGTACTTCTCTATCGTTTCCTTTTATATCCTCTTTAAGAGCTATTCCTATCAGCGGATTTCCGTTTCTGGTACGTGATATCTCAACCGGTTCAATCGCTTCAACAGTCAGATTAAGAGAAACAACCGTCTTAGTTATTGCATCCATAAGATATTTGACCGGTGAAAATACAATAACCTCCTTATTTTGCGTCCCATCTTTATCTTTCCCGCGGGATATGTTAAAGATAATTTCTTTATAATCCCAATCCTTATCCTGAAGAACTTCCGGTATTTTATCCGTAATTCTTGATGATATATATTTTCTTTCTTCATCTTCACTCAAATTACCAGGGACATTAATTCTTAATAGGTAAGAAAATGCATCGTCCAGAAGAATCCTTACTTTCCCTGCCTGCATCTTTTCTACGATCTGACCCATTGCAATATCAAAAGTATTAGCGTCCCAACCAAGTTCCACAGGCTCCCGGACAGAGAGCCTCCTCTCATCCACTTTTGCACCAATCAATTTACCTTTCGCTATATAAATAACATTGATCATAAATATTATTTCTTACACATCCAGCCAGCTATTGACCGAAACGTATTCACCCACTGTCGCTTTAACCCGTACGCTTTTATAAAATCCTTCTTGGTCGGTACTTACAGTAAAATCCCAAAAGCCTCCGGTGCTTGAAATAATCGTAACAGAACAATTTCCGTTTGGCAAAACAATCGATGAATCTATAGAGTTCTCATTATTCAATTGAAGAAGTGCATCTTCAATACACGCCTCAACCAAATTTACAGCAGTATTAGATTTTTGTCCTGAATCCGATGAAAGAAGGTCGTTAATAGAAAGAAGAGATGTTGAAACACCGATCAATATGACCAAAGCGAGAGTGATAAGAACGGTTGAGAGAGCTATGTAACCTTTATAATATTTCATACGATCAACATTAACAAAATTAACCTAAATGCTCTAATTAAACTTGTTGACCTAAACAAGCCACATTTCAGCAAATTATGATTGGTCATTGTTTACCCTGCAAAGCAGGGTCTGGCTCTACCAGAGAAATTAGTAATTAGAAATTATTAACTATCTGCTTCTTACTTCTACTGCCGTTTCCACGGTTTCGCTTATACTATACTCCCGTCTGTCTCCGGTACTTTCTACGGTTAAAACAAACTTTATATTTTTTGAATTTCCGGAAGAGAGATCGGTAAACGAAAGATTTGTTACATTAACTTTATTACTTGTTAAAAAACATGGGCTGTTCACAGGACAATTCCCCGATGTTCCGTATCCGACTTTCAATCTTCCATTAACCAGTTGAAATTCTGTCGGATTGCGAGCCAAATCCGACATTTCAAGAGAGATTGCATTTGCGGAAATAGAATTTACTGCAGACGCATTTTTTATCTCGTAGGAAATTCTTTTTGACGCAAAACGGATATTTTGATTGACCTCCTGATGAGTAAAAGACCTGATACGGCCATAAACGACATCCCATGTAAAATACACGAGTCCTGTTAAAAATATACTGCAAATTGCAATATAAAGAATCATCTCGACGAGGGTAAAACCAGATTGTTTATTTTTTTGATCGTTCAATATTTTCATCGTTAAATTGTTTGCCCACTGTAATACCTGCAAACAGGATGAGGGCAAATTAAATAGTTAAATTGTTAAATGGTTATATTGCCAATAATGCAAATTACACTTAATATTCCTAGCAATTCACTATTTTTGTACATATTCGTTGATTAGTATTATATTTATGGATTTCTCCAATACCCAAACCCAAATGGAACTGATGTTGACCATCCCAAATCCGTTTCCAGCGCGGTTCCCCCATCAGAATTTGTCCAGGAAAACGCCAGGGCGGATGTCATCACAAGACGCTTTTCAAAGAGATCATTGGCACTGTCGGATACAACAAGCATGAACCGGTCGCTATTGATAGGATCCGTATAAATTTGGTACCATTTCTGCGGATTTGCAAAAAGAGGCGACGGGGAAAAATCCGTTTGTTTTGAAAAACTTCCGCTGTTTCCGACATACCAATCAACATCCCTATCTCCGTTTGTAAAATTACAGGCATTGTTTGTTGCATCGTGATAAACTACAACACTTCTTGTGTACGAACCGTTATTCAACCAACCCGTAGCAACCAATCTTGTTCCAATATTCGGACGAACAACTGAAGTGTCAATATTTGCAGAATTACTCCATGAGGAACCATTCCAATACCCCACCTGCATATCGCAACCCGCATATCCCACTGAGGCAAATACAATTTCATTGGACAACGGATTTCCCGATATGTCAAGGTTGTGAGCATCGTCGGAAAACATCGGTGGCGTTTCCACCGCACCCCATGTGCAGGAAGCGGTCCCGCCGGCACAAGTCCTATACCTTACACCGTTGGTTCCATTATTTCCCGCTGAATTTGCCCAAACAAGCATGATACCACCCGATACCGATTCGTATTCAATATCAAAACAATCGACATCCTGCGCTGTTGAAACAACTTCCAAAGAAGACTCTGTCACCGCCGATGGCTCATTGCTAAAAGCTGTTCCCGACCAGACTGCCGTTGAAAGATCGCTATTTGCATCCGCCCAGATTACAGTTATCAGATCCGAGGATGATCTTTTATCCCAAGCCATTTTTATCCAGTGAATAACACCGTTTGTCCTAAGGGGTGAATATATCAAAGCATTGCTCCAATTTGCGCCTCCGCACCCGTTCGATCCCGATTTTGTTCTGTAACCTAGCCGGTTTGAATCATTATCATTAAACACTACCAACACATCGCCGGAATTGGTTTCGTAAGATATGTCAAACCTCCTTGTAGACGCGTTTCCTCCGACACTCTGAGTCCACTGCCAATCCCACCCGTTCTCTCCATAACAAAACACCTGAAGTTCCCCGGAACCGTTCACAATACCGGCAACAGCTTCTCTTTGAAGAGGCGATGTCCTGACAACAAAATTTAATCCGGACAAAGTTTCCGCCATACCGGCTTCGCGATCAAAAGAATTGGAGATGTTCGAGTAGTTTCTCCATTTAGGAACATTGGTCCCATCCCCGTAAATAAGAATGCCTTCTTTGGTTTTTTGAAAGTTTGTCATATATGTGAAATAGGAAATCGTGTCGTCTCTGGTACCGGAAAAATTCCAGTTGACATTCGACGTTATTTTTAAAGTATCGGCATCAACCGTTCCACCGCTTTCCATAATATCTCCGTTGATATTCCTTTCAACCTCAGATATTTCGATTTGCCTTGTGTATTTATCTTTGGTATCGCTAACTCCTGAAAGAACCCAGTTCCCTGAATCGGATCGCAATCCGTAAGAACCCGGGGTAAGACCACCCCAACCGCGATTTTTTATTGATCTGACTGCTTCTATTCCTTCCTGGGCATAAAAATCCGCTTTTATTTGTTCTTCACTTAGTTTGCTTACCGAAAAACTTTGAAGTATCGTTGTCACCCCAACAACTGCCAATATCATAAATATTGCAATAGCAAGTACTATTTCAACAAGAGAAAATCCCCTATATGAACTATGTATTTTGGGGTATGAATTATGGATTTCAAACATGTTTACTTGAAAAATTGTTTATTGATTCAATGAGATTCCGCCGGCATAGTTTATTGATACGCTGTTTGCTCCTGCATCATTTTCGATAATAATTACCGCTTCAGATGACGGTTCTCCACGTTTCCCCGCATCCCCCGAAAAGGAAATATCCGTTAATCCCGAAACCGTAATTTTTGACAGATCAAAGTCTTCACTGTAAACCGGAGATGTGCAGTTGTTTCTGTAAAGCCGGATATTTTCGTCAGTGTAACAAAATCCCCATATGTCATTATCTTTTCCCGACATTGCATATGATTGAGCTTTGCGGATAACAGAAACCGTCTTGTCTGTTGCTACTTCCAACTCATTTTGTCTTAAAAATCTTGATATAAAGGGTGCGGATGAGGCAGCGATGATTGCAACGATCGCAACCACCAATAGCAGTTCTATAAACGAGAATCCGTTTTCAGACGTATTATATTTTTTAGCATGAAACATGGCGGACAATAATTTCTAATTCCCGACTGCATCGTTATGCGAAGCATTGCGGGCAGGTCCAATCAAACCCCAATCTATGGTTTTTCTAAAATTGTTTTACTCAATATCGTAATATCCCGATATCTTAATATCCTCCCTATTTCCTAATTGACCCTGTTAATTCATATATCGGAGTAATAATTGACAATGCTACAAACCCAACTCCCAATCCCATTATTACAAGCAGGATCGGTTCAAGAATTGTTGACAGGTTTTTACTTAAATCGTCAATCTCATCGTCATAAAATTCACTTAAATATAAAAGAACTTCGTCGAGTTTTCCCGATTTTTCGCCGACCGATATCATTTTTGATACAATTGCCGGAAATTCCCAATACTTTTTATTTTCCATAGATACTCCAATCAGTTTTCCTTTATTTAGTGTTCCTGCGATCTCATACAGGTCTTTTTGATACTTCAAATTCGAGAGTGTCTGGGACGTAATTTCCAAAGACTTTACGATAGGAATCCCGCTTTTTACCAAAGTACCCAAATTTCTTGCAAATCGCGCTACCTGAGAATATGATACCAAAATACCTACGACCGGAAGCTTGATTAACACCGTATGCCAATAAAACTTTATCTTCGGGATCTGAACAACAAACCGAAACAGAGTAATAAAAACTACCGTTAAAATTATTATTAATATTCCATGGCTTTCCATGGTTTTAGCGATAAAAAGTAATATTTTTGTTGTTACCGGCAGTTCAATGTCAAAAGATTCAAAAAAATCGACTAATTTCGGCAGGATAAATATACCCAAAAAGGTACCCAATATAAGCATCGATGAAAGTACAATTCCAGGATAGAGAAGGGCTGCTTTGACTTTTTTTCTTAGCGAATAATCTTTTGACATCTGGACCGCCAAAAAATCCAAATTATCTTCAAGTGTTCCCGATTCCTCGGATATTTGAATAAGGGACACATAAAATTGATCAAAAATTTTGGGGTAATGTGATAGTGCCTTAGATAAAGGCTGACCGTTTTCGATCTCCGCCAAAACGTGCTTCAACGCTTTTTTAAAGGCTTCCAGTTTGGTTTGTAATATTAAAGTTTGAATTATTTCAGGAAGCGGAATTCCCGCTTTATACATTGTTGAAAGGTGTTTTGTAAACAAGATCCTTTCCTGAAAAGGAACGCTTATCCGCTTATTATGGGCAGTATTGTTCATAACCTACTCTTTGGTGACCCTTAAGACCTCATCAATTGTCGTCAAACCCTTAATCATTTTATTGATACCGTCTTCAAAAATTGTCGTCATCCCGTTTTTTACTGCAATTTTCTGGATGATATCGGAGTCCTTTTTATCAACAATCGCCTTCCGTATTTCATCATCGATAACCATCACTTCAAATATCCCTATTCTGCCGGAGTACCCCGTCTGATGACAGACATCACAACCTTTCCCCTTATAAGTTCTTATCTTGTCTGTTTTTGTATACTTTGCAACCGACAAAAGCGGTCCGCCGATATTGTCTTTCATATACAATTCTTCAGAATATCTGCATTTTGTGCATATTTTTCTCACAAGACGCTGAGCGACGACAACATTTAATGTGGAACTGACTAAAAACGGTTCAATACCCATATCCAAAAGTCTGGGAATAGAAGTACCCGCATCATTTGTATGAAGTGTAGACAAAACAAGATGTCCGGTCATCGCTGCGTTAACTGAAATACCCGCAGTTTCATGGTCCCTTATTTCACCCACAAGCATTATATCCGGATCTTGTCTGACAAGCGACCGAAGTCCGTCGGCAAAAGTCAAACCCGCCTTTTCATTAACCTGTATTTGACTTATTCCCTCGATCTCGTATTCAACAGGATCTTCGATCGTCATAATATTAACCTCACGTCTATTAAGCACTTTCAAAATTGCATACAAAGTTGTGGTTTTACCTGAACCTGTTGGACCGGTTGACAAGATCATTCCATGGGGTTTTTTATAAGCTGATGCAAGTTTAATATTATCTTCCTCTGACAAACCCAGATCCGACAGAGAGTACTGACGTGATCTTTCCGACAACAGCCTCATAACAACTTTTTCCCCTCCTGTTGTTGGAACAACGGAAACTCTGATGTCAATATTCCCTTCCTCCGACTTAAATGAAATTTTTCCGTCCTGAGGGGTCTGGTGTTCATCAGTACGCAGTTTTGCCAATACCTTTATTCTTGTGACTGCCTGGATATGCACACTCTTTGGAAGGTCAACAATATCATGAAGTATTCCGTCTATCCGGAAACGGATGAGGGATTTGTTTTCATACGGTTCAATATGGATATCCGAAGATTTATTTTTATAGGCATATGTGATAGTCACTTCAACAATTTTTATAATCGACAGATCATCCTTCGTTTTCTTTGATGCAGACGCAACGTTCTCATTTAAGATCTTTTGGTAAGCCGATTTTATATCTTTTGTATACCCGTTAAGGGCGTCGTCGATATCTTTGTCCGAAGTGAAGTACAGTTTTACAGGGAAACCCGTCTTTTTTTCGATAAAGGAAACAGTTTGTTCATTATCCAAATTGCTCGTGGCAATATGCAACCCTTCCCGGTCCTTCCCAAAAACCACTATCCGATTTTTCTTGGCAACAATTTCAGGGATAGTATTTAATATCGAGACGTCAATCGCTTGCTGGTCCAGCTGAATATACGGTAAAACAACAATGTCCGCTATTACTTTGGCAAGATCATTTTCGTTAATAATTCCTTCATTAACAAGTATCTTTGAAAGTCCTATGTTCGAATCTTCGTATTTTTTTAAAATCAGCGCAAGATCTTTATCCGCTATGATGTTCAATTCTGCTAATGTGGAACGCAATTTGTCATCAGTTACCCGCATGTACTAATACTAACAGGAAGCGAAATATTTTCCAACATATATTTACCGTTAAGGTTTTGGGGTACCCTTTTTAAGAAGAAGCGCTTTTATCTTGTCCCCCAACACCTTCATTGAAAGATCGGACTTCACGATATAATCATCCGCACCAAGTTTGGTTGCCCGTACAATATCTTCACTCTGACTTAAATTGGAAGATACCAAAACCGGAACATTCTTCCACTTATCGCTTTTTTTCAAGTGCTCCAAAACCAGAAAACCGTCGGTTTTCGGCATAATGAGATCAAGTACAATAAGATCAGGAACAAAATTATCGATTGTTGAAATCACTTCATTACCGTCAGCCGCAATTAACACATCATAACCTTCGCGAGCAAGTTTTACCTTGTATGCGTTTGCAAGTAATTTGTCATCTTCGGCAACTAGAATTTTATACATAATCCTTAACTACTAAACAAAAAATACCAATACATATTGATACATACAGCACAATTCAAATTTTAAACTCATGATAATTAATTCCCAAGAGCAGTTTTCACTTTAGAAACGACATCATCAAGGCTCCAGTTTGTCTTTACCAGATAATCATAAACTCCTTTTTCTTTGCATTCTTTGATCTTTTCCGCGTTGTCCAGATTTGACAGAATTATTATCGGAGCTTTATTGGTTTGTTTATCTTGATTATAATTTTCTATAAAAGTCAAACCATCCATTTTAGGCATCACTATATCCAGAAGAATGAGGTCAGGATTGTTGTTCAGTGCCTTATCCAAACCCGTCTCCCCGTCATTTGCTGTGTCCACGGAAAAACCACACTCGGTCAATTTTTTTACCAAAACAGATAATATAGTTTCTTCATCTTCAACGATTAGTATTTTATCGTTCATATACACACCTCCCCCCTGTGAAGTAATTCCGATTTTATGGGAACACTTCACCCGGTTCCGTTTAGTGTCAGAAACTATCTAACCGGGACCTTTTTTAAATAAGATTCTATAATCTTTACGATTTCATCCAACCTATAATCGGCTTTTAATATATGCTTTTTAACACCTTTTTTCATAAGGGCGGCTACTTTCTGCTCACTTGCGGAATTTGATACGACGATCACAGGTATTCTTTTCCAATTTTCGTTTTTTCCCAATAAATCCATAAATTCCAGTCCATTCATGTCAGTCAAATAATAATCGAGCCATATCACGTCAGGCAGATTTTCTTTCATATTTTTAAGATAATCAACCGCCTGACCTGCACTGGTACATAGAAGCACATCATAACCTTCCCGCTGAAGTTTCTTGCCGATTGCCTCCAAAAGCAACGACTCATCTTCAACTACCATTATCAGATTATTTAAATTACTCATATATTTTTATGCTACGAATCAATTGTCACCTCACCCTCTTTTGCAACTGAACCGGATAAGGGAAGTGTAAACCAAAAAGTCGTTCCTTTGTACTCCACGCTGTCAAACCATATCTTCCCTCCCGATGATTCAATAATTGCTTTTGCCAAATATAACCCCAATCCCGTGCCGTCGGTTTCAACTTTAATAACATTACTGCTTCTGAAGAATTTCTCAAAAATTCTTTGTCTTTGGTTATCGGGTATTCCCAAACCATTATCCGAAACCTGTGAAACCAGCTCATTCTCTCTTTTTGAGATTATAATACTTATTTCACCGCCTTCTTTTGTATATTTTATCGAATTGGTGAGTAAATTCATGTATGCATTTCTGATTAGTCTCGGGTCTATGTTGATAAGCGGGAGATCGCCATGGATGCTCAATATCACATTGTGTTTTTTACTCTTGATCTTCGGAGTCAATTCAAGAACAACTTCTTCAACAAGTTTTCTTAAATCCGTCGGTTTGGGATCATTTATTATCCTACCCGACTCGATTCTGGATATGTTTAAAAGGGCGTTTACAAGATCGATCATACGCTGATTGGAGGTGTAAATATTTTTTATAAGACCCAGTTGTTCAATATTCAAGTTTTTTGAATCGTCTAAAATCAATTCCGCAAACCATTTTGTGGCTGATAAAGGTGTTCTTAATTGGTGTGAAGCAAGCGAAATAAATTCAGTCTTCATTCTGTCGACTTCACGCTCCTTAGTGATGTCCCGAAAAACATCAACCCCGCCAACAACCATATCATGCATCACCAGAGGTGTCGCCGTTATGGATACGGGTATAAACCTGCCATCTTTGCTTTTGTAGTAATAGGAGCTTTCGTATATCCTTTTTCTTGTAAATAATGCCATTCTAATGGGCCTATTTTCAATTTGCACCTCTTGTCCTTTATCATCAGTCATGATAATTTTTTTCCAGAGTAGTTTGCCGATCAACTCTTCGCTATGAAATCCTAAAATATCTATTGCCTGCTTGTTTACATAAATTACCTCACCCTTGTCATTTAAACTGATTACTCCATCACCAATGCTGTTCAATATTTCCTGAGATCTTGCTTTTTCCTCTTCGCCGGTCTTTATTTTGTCATCTTTTTCTTTTATTATACCTTCCTGGGCAGTAATATCCCGACCGATAAATATAAATAGTTTATTCTGGAAAAAGGATGTTTTACATTCGATCTTTTTAATAGAACCTGTTTTTGAACCGATAGATATTTCAATCCGGAATGTTTCGGATCCGTTAGCATTATTAAGAAACAAGAGCCTCTCTCCATTCTGGCCATCAAGAATAGACGTCAGTTTGCTTCCGATCAATTCCGATCTTTCAAATCCCGTAAGTGCACAAAAAGTATCGTTACAATAATTAATAACAAAATCTACCCCCGTTGAAAATACAACATCCGAACAATTATTCAGGTAATAATGCAGCATCTTCTGATTTACACTATTTTTTTTACTTTCTATTAGTCTTCTGATTCCCATACGGCAGGTATAAAATATACTTTAAGATTTATAATTAAAGACGTATCACTTATATACTAAGTTTACACACCAGCCATCTTACCGTCCAGATGGGGAAAATTATGTAATTAATGAAGCTTATATATGCTTACCTGCTATGCCGACAGGCGGGTCATTCTCGATTGAATCCGGGTTTTCTTCAATCTTTTAATAAAAGTCCCACACTGTGTTCAGGATGACATTTAATATAATTCCTGTAATAATATTTCAGTATGGTCAGATATAAGGAGTATGTCAAAAAGATGATCGATGAGAATCAAACACTCTTTGATAAATTCCGGATCGTTCATGACAAATATTATCTCGATCAGGATAAATATCAGGAGGATCTTAACATTATCGGCGAGAAGGTACAGGAAATCGTAAAGGAGTATGAAAACCGCGTTTGCGCAAATACCGAACGAAGTTATTCCCAATATTCCGCAAACCTGGCTGAAAAGTTCCAAAATGAGATTAGAAGTGTTTTTCCTATGATCGATTTTATAGGGGTGAAAGTAGAAAAAAGCAATACAGCCCGAAATTCAGAAGACACATTCAAGTTGAAAAAACTTCTTTAAGATAAATATCCATTTTAGTAAATCGTATTTCTGTGCTGCAATAATGCAGGAGGTGTGAAGCTTGTTCACCCGACGGGTGTGCAAACTCCATTGTCCAGATGGCGCGATTTTTAAAAAAACAGGAGGTGTGAAGTCTAGGATTCTGAGCACTTCAGCTTTACTCAGTATAAACTTGCCGAAGGACTTGTTCACCGGGTCAAACTCGGCTTATTACCCGATAAGTGCCATCTATTCATCGGACATCAATTCTTTCAAAGAAAGACCCAACGCAAAACATATTTTCCTGATATACTCCATTCTTGCATCACCGGTATCTTTGAACGCCATTTCCTTATCCCAAAAACTAAATCTTTCTAAACCCATTCTCCTGGATAATTTTTCACTCCCGAATTTATTTTGAGCTTCACTAATCTTCTTAGTAATATTACTTCTTGATAAGTAAGATACCTCTGGTATCACTTCAAGTAAATCTTCAAATCCAAGTTCTTCGGCAAAGTTCCTTAAACGGTTCAAGTCGCTCAATCTATATTCATAACCTTCAAGATCCGCTCTGTCAAAAATTCTATCCAAATCCTTACCCGCACGCAGACTTCGAAATATTTCAAGGTCTTTTTTTGAAAACTGTTCATCATTGTCTCTTTCCCTGCGCATATTCAAAGTAATATATATTGAAAAACTGAAATAATCTTGACTGTAAAACGCCCCATTATTGACGCATTTTTGACAATTATTGAATGTTTCTCTTATATTTGATATAAATACCCCACCTACCCTGAATTTTCCCATTTTTGACATGCAAATAAGTTATCATGAATCCTTAAAAAAGGAATATTTTGGAGACCTCTACAAGCGTGTTTCCAATCACCTAATAAAAGGTGGAAATGTTTGTGTCTCGGGAATAAAGGGGTTTGGAAGAAAAACTGTTTTGAACTTTCTGTATTTTAATTTTGTTAATGACAAGATCTTCAATCGGATATTTATTTACGACCCGGAGTTGGAAGATGAAAATATTGTTAATTACACCAAAAATATTTGTGTAAAAAGTTGCTCCAGAGGAAACCTCGTAATAATCAGATATTTTGAAAATATTGATGAAAAACCAAAGATTCTGGAAAAATTGGATGCCATAAAAAGAAATATTTCTCATAAAATCGTATATCTCATATTTACCGACCAGGAAGCGGTAATACACCCTTCCTCCCACCAAGCAATAAACAGCGTATTTTTCTCCGAATTAATTTATCTTTCTCCATTTACATACAAACAAACAAAAAACATGATTGAATCAATGATTTCGTATTACGGATGGAAAATTAAACCTTCCTGCTATTTGAATATTTATAAATTATCAGGAGGGGTTCCAAGATTAATTAAATATTTAACAAAAGAGGTGTATGAATCAAAACTCTCACTATATGACAAATCGCAACTGGTTTTAATTCCGCAGATAGACTTCGAGTTGCGATTAATGGCGAAACTTGTTATTAACTGTAATGCCTCACGGTTAAAATTGCTTGGTTTAACAGACAAGAACGGAAAGTTAAAATCATCACTTCTTAAGTTCTATATGGCTAAATTCCGATCTGATATAATCACAACTTTATATCCGTTTCTGGGAGATAACGAGTCAAGAATATTGTCCTATTTTATTGAAAACATTAACCAGCTGGTAAGCCTTGACAAACTTGCGGATATAATGAAAATGACAGACGAGAATTTCTCCCTTTGGGCAATTTATAAAATAATATCGCGCGTTAAGGCAAAAATTAAAAATAATTTTTCATTAAAAAACATTAAAGGCAAAGGTTATCTACTTCAGAATAATTCTGTTACCTAAACAAGCCACCTGAGTTGTGCACGTGCATTGTCCAGGTGGCGCGATTTTTAAAAAAACAGGAGGTGTGAAGTCTAGGATCCTGAGCACTTCAGCTTTACTCAGTGTAAACTTGCCGAAGGACTTGTTCACCGAGTCAAACTCGGCTCATTGCCCGACGGGTGTGTAGAATAATGTCTGTCTCTTGATACAAGACGCCCGATAATCGATACTATACATTGTATGTTCAAAATTCTAAAAACGTTCTATAAATTCTTTTTCAAAAAGCGCGGGTGGGCGGTTATATTCGTTATACTTATCATCGTCTCCCCCATTCTTGAAAGTTTGTCTCCGTATTTTTTCAAACTTTTTATCGACGAGATCCCTTCCTATAACTATTCAAAACTCATAAATATTTTGGTCCTGTACCTTGTTTTGCGTATGTCTTTGATAAGCGCATTCAAAAGGGGCGACGGAGCATATTGGAATATTTATTTTTCCATTCACTACCGTGTAGTAAGTGTTCTCGTACGTTTTATGGTTCTTCTTTACTTTTTTAAAAATCTGGACATAACTATATTTTTGATAATTATTGCAACTTTCCTGCTTACTTCGATCGTCACAGCTTTTTTTGTAAAACTCAACATTTACGCCAGAAGGAAAGTAAATGATTATGAGGATGAAATCTCCGGTGTAATCGTTGACAATATGATCAACTTTGAAACGGTGAAGCTATTTGCTAAGGAAAACTGGGAACAACAAAGATTGATCGGTATACAATCCATCTGGAAAAAAGCTGTCTGGAAATATGTTTATACATTCAGAGGTTTTGATATAGTAATGGGGCTCATCATAAACAGCAGTATCTTTTTGATACTCCTTCTTTCGCTTCAGATGACTATCAAAAATGAATTTTCTATTGGAGACTTTGTACTGGTTGCGTCTTTCCTGCAAAGCTTTTTCCCGCATCTTTTTGATCTGGTCTGGGGATTCCGCGACATTGCCAAAAGCTACGCCGATATCCAGAAATATTTCGGTCTTTTGGATAACGAAATAAAAATTAAAGATCCGATAAAACCTCTCCATCCTAAAAAACTCAAGGGGGAGATTGAATTTCAAAATGTTACTTTTGCATACGACAAGAACAAGAACAAAGCATTAAAGAACATAAATCTAAAAGTCAGGCAGGGGCAATCTGTTGCCCTAGTCGGAAGATCGGGCGCAGGAAAAACTTCTTTAGTGAAACTACTTCTGCGTTTTTATGATCCGGATAAAGGAA
>Ga0075764_107_pt1 | contig 86780 bp, 85 predicted proteins | sample RifGroC1_FD_67858 | JGI IMG/M metagenome (GOLD analysis project Ga0075764, IMG submission 67858) | Microgenomates (Woesebacteria) bacterium GW2011_GWC1_38_13
ACCCTTTGAATTATGTATCGCCTGACTTTCTTTCCAGTTATCAATAATTACAAGTTCCGGAAAATCAAAAGGTGAGCCGAATTTAAAGTCATCCTGAATATGGGGATTAAATAATTTTGAATATTTCATATAATACAGCGTTGCTTTTTGAGCCATGGGACTGTCCATATATACGGGAGTTTCATTCTTGACCTCTCCCGATTTTTTCAGATGTTTTATAAGATGCAGCAGTTCCTGAGTTCTGTCGAGAGAAAATGTTGGTATAAGAAGTGTTCCCTCCGACGTTTCGACCGCATTTATTTCAGATCTCAATGCATCTGACGGGTCTGATTTCGGATGCAGTCTGTCGCCATAAGTAGACTCGATAACTACGGCATCCGCAGTATCAATAAATTCGGTTTCCTGGAGCAGGTCCTCCGGAGTATTGCCAAGATCTCCGCTGAAAACAATTTTTCGATAATTCCCGACAGCAGTTCTGTCAACAATTTCCAGACTTGCTGACCCAAGAATATGTCCGTCATCACGGAAAGTGACGGTAAAATCTCCAATTTGAAATGGAGTCCGATACTGCACGGTTTCGAATTTTTGAATTGTCCTTGCAGCCAATTCTTCATCGTAGAGAAATTCTTTATTGTCTGAACGGGCAATTTTTGCGCTATCCAAAAGAGACAATTCGGTGAGATCTCTGGTTGCCGGAGTCATGTGGATCCGGCCGGAAAAACCATATGTTAAGAGTATCGGGAGTCTGCCGCAATGGTCCAGATGAGCGTGAGTAAGAATGGCTCCGGAAAGAAGTTTGCAGTCATATTCAAAGGGTTCGTAATTGTACTTTTCAATAGCGGGTGTTCCTTGGAACATACCCAGATCTATTAGAATTGATTGACCTGAGTCTCCGGTCAATACATAGCAAGATCCGGTAACCGTTCCCGATGCTCCCAAAAATTTAATTTTCATCCGATTAATATTTTACATTAGATTCAATAAAATCTCCGAGTCAAATCCTTCCGCAAATTCTGTCATCATTTTCACTCCCTTTGGATCACTACTATGGTAGAGAATTTTTTTCGGCTAGAATTTTTTAGTTTTTTCCTTAATGCAAAGACCGGCAAGATATTTCAATACATCCAGTCCGTTCTTGGGATGAGAAAGATGGAAATCAAAACTCATTGTATCGATGGAAAAGACATCAAATTCAAGGACGAGACCGATCATTTTTTCAACCTCTTCAATATTATGAAGATGGATCCACCTGTCAGGTGCGTTTCTTTGATCGTCCAGCCAGATGTTAATTGCATTACCCATGGGTGGATTTTACAGTGAATGGCATTTGGAAACAAAACAGGATTTCTTTTCCGGATGAGATTAGTAAATTTTACGACATGAATTAAGTGTTAGCATTAAGTGAAGTTGAGTGCTAAAATAACTTTGATATTTTGTATTTGTGAATAGTCACATATTGCCTTAATATCTATTGTTATGCCAAACGGAAAAAGCGATTATTATGATATTTTAGGTGTTGCAAAGTCCGCATCTGCCGATGAGATAAAAAAGGCTTATCGGAAACAGGCCTTGGAATGGCATCCGGATAAACACAGCGGTGCTGAAAAGGAGACTGCGGAAAAACGATTTAAGGAAATCAATGAGGCCTATCAGGTTTTGTCCGATACGCAGAAACGTTCGGCTTACGACCAGTTTGGACATCAGGCTTTTGAACCGGGTGGGGGTTTCGGCCGTGCGGGCGGTGGGAGTCCTTCCGGTGGACAGGGTGGCCAGTGGGGTCCGTTTACATACACCTATTCCACTTCGGGCGGAGGCGGAGGATCTCCATATTCAAGTTATGATTTCGGCGACCCATTTGACATTTTTGAGAGTTTCTTTGGAGGGGGGTCTCCATTCGGCGCCCGTTCAGCACGCACCAGACAGATCCCGAGATATTCTATCGCGATCGACTTTATGGATGCGATAAACGGTGTCGAAAAAGATGTTGAAATTAACGGAAAAAGAAGGAAGATCAAGATCCCCGCAGGAGTTGACGAAGGACAAAGAATTAAATTTGATGATTTTATTCTGTCGATCAATGTTAAACCGCACGAGTTGTTTGAGAGGGAAGGCTCGGATATTTATATAAAAATGGAGATACCGTTTTCTATGGCTGTACTGGGGGGAAATATTGATGTTCCCACAGTTGATGGAACTGTAAAGATAAAGGTCCGTCCGGGGACCCAGCCCGGAACAATGGTCCGGCTTCGGGGGAAAGGAGTGCAATCTGTCCAATCAAGAGGAAAGGGTGACGAATATGTCCGCTTAATTATTGCTACACCCGACCGCCTCACCCGTGAACAACGGGATTTAATTAATGATCTGAAGAAAGAAGGACTTTGACTTCCAAATCCTTCTGGAGTAAACTATTAAACTCAGGAGATAAGGTATGAAGTTTGGTGGGAGAGATACCCACCTTTATTTTTATATAAGGTATGCAGACACCACGTACAGAATTTGCGCAGGCTTTAAAAGCTATCGCGATGGAAAGGGGTTTAGACCCCGAGGTTATATTGGAGACGATCAAACAGGCGATCATTGCTGCTTATAAAAAAGACGCGAAAGAAAGAGGCGAGGAGCCTGACAGTTTTGATTATGAAGTGATCTTAAATCCTACCAACGGCGAGGCAAAGGTTTTGGCTTGGGATCTTATCGAACCCGATGAAAATGGCGAAGTCGATCTGACGGGAGTCGAGAAAAAAGACGTCACCCCTCCGGGTTTTGGAAGAATTGCCGCACAAACCGCTAAACAGGTTATTCATCAAAAAATAAGGGAAGCCGAAAAAGGGGCAATTATGGGTGAATATACGGAAAGGGTTGGATCTTTGGTGACGGGTATGATCCTCCGTTTTGAGGGTTCTGATGTGCGTGTAGATCTTGGAAAGACGGAAGGGATAATGCCTTCTATTGAGAGAGTTCCTAATGAAAGACTTAATTCAAATCAGAGAATGTCGTTTCTTTTAAAGGATATTATCGAAACACTCAGAGGCAAGCAGATCATTTTATCGCGTGCCGAATCTTTATTTGTACAAAAATTATTCGAAAGAGAAGTTCCGGAAATTTCCGGCGGGAGCGTTATTGTGAACGGGATCGCGCGTGAACCGGGGGTAAGAACAAAGATCGCCGTATCTTCGGGTCAATCCGGAGTTGATCCTGTTGGTTCGTGTGTCGGCCAAAGAGGCGTTAGGGTGCAATCTGTAACAAATGAATTGGGAGGCGAGAGGGTGGATATCGTGATGTACAACGACGACCCTGCGGAATACATTAAAGCTGCACTCTCCCCCGCCGAAGGATTAACGGTTACATTAAACAAAAAAGAAGCGACAGCGAAGGTCAAAGCCCCCGAAGACCAATTATCATTGGCGATCGGACGTGACGGGCAAAATGCAAGACTTGCTTCCAAATTGACCAATTGGAAGATAGATATTGAACCTCTTGAGGGTAGTGCCAAACCGAAGGAACCAAAGACCGAAGAACCGGAAGAGAAGAAAAAATCTACTGACGAAAGTCAGGAAACGGGTAAAAAAGAAAAAGCAGAATCTTCCACGCCGGAACCCACAAAAGATGAATTGGAAGGGAAAGATAAAGCACTCCTATCGGAAGGTCCGGAGCCTAAAATCGAGCAAGCCGAAAAAGGGAGCGGCAAAGATGTTGAAAAGTCTAAAAAAAAGAATGATGAGAATAAGACAGAGATTGCTGACGGTGCAATGACTGATAAAATTTGACCATGGGAAGCGTAAGTTTTAGAAAGGAAAATTCATATGTTAAAACCAAGACCACCTATAGTGACAATATTGGGGCATGTAGATCACGGAAAGACAACTCTTCTGGACTCTCTTCGTAAAAGTAATGTTGCTGTGCGTGAAGCCGGAGGGATAACACAAAGCATAGGCGCTTCTGTAGTTACAACAAAAGACGGAAGAAGAATTACTTTTATTGACACTCCGGGTCATGCAGCCTTTGCTCAGATGAGGTCGCGCGGAGCGAGTGCTTGCGACATTGCAGTTTTAATAGTAGCTGCTGATGATGGCGTAAAACCGCAAACCAAAGAAGCTATCGAAATTATTCTTAAGGAGAACATACCTTTTATCGTTTGTCTTACAAAAACCGATCTTCAAAGTGCGGATCCGGATTCAGCAAAAGATCAGTTGGAGAAAGCAGGTGTTTTACTCGAAGAAAAAGGCGGAAAGATACCGTATTTGGAAGTGTCGGCAAAAAAGGACGAAGGGCTGGAGGGTCTTTTGGAAATGATCTTACTTCTTTCGGATATGAATGAGATCAAAGCCGATCCTGACGGAAGCCTTGATGCATTTGTTGTTGAAACAAAAAGAGATAACAGGGGCAGTATGGCATCGATAGTTGTCATGAATGGACGTCTTAAGGTTGGAGAAAAAATATTAATAGACGGAGTTGCCACAAGAGTGAGAGGGTTGTTTGACCACACAAATAATTCCGTTAAAGAAATATTTCCGGGAGAACCGGCTTTGATTTTAGGCTTTGATAAAATGCCGGCAATCGGGGCAAAAATTTGCGGGTTGGAGGGAGCTGCACAAAATATTTCTAATGATTCGAATACGGGAAATGTTGTCGAAAACAAAAAAGACGCTGGTGATGTAAAACTGAATTTGGTTATCAAATCCCAATCTTCCGGTTGTTTAGAAGCGCTTCTTTCCAGTATACCGGAAGGAGTGCATATTATATCTTCAGGTGTTGGCGAGATTATTGAGGCGGATATTTTTGCTGCAAAGTCGGCGAAAAATTGCAGACTATTTGCTTTTGAAGTAAAAGTTCCGGTTGGTATTTCGAAACTAGCAGATACCGAAGGGGTAAAGATCGAATCGTTTGATATTATCTATAAATTGATCGAGCGGTTGGATGAAATATTAAAAGAAGGAGTAGAGGAAATTTTGGGAAAAGCAGAGATCATTGCCGTCTTTCCTTTTGAAAACAGGAAAGTTGCCGGATGCAAGGTTGTTCAGGGGAAGATAGGAAAAGACACAATTTTAAAGCTTATCCGCAATGAAATAGTATTGGGAGAAGTTAAGGCAACCTCTATGAAAAAGGAGAAAAAAGATATAACCGAAGCCAAACAAGGTGAGGAGTTTGGGGTGATTTTCCAGCCCCAACTTGATTTTGTGGCAGGTGATATGGTAGTATCGGTGCGAAGATAGTACTATAAGACTATTTTGAATAAAGATACGGTTTTATAGATTTTATTTTTTTAATATATCTCTGCTTTATGGAAAATTCTTTCAAATCGGTTATCGATCAGGCAAGTTCTATTGTTATTTTTTTACCAATGGATCCATCGCTTGATCAGGTTGCTGCTTCTTTATCTCTATTTCTGGCATTAAAGAATTCAAAACCTGTTCAAATTGTGTCAGCTGCACCGATAACGGTTTCGTTAAATCGATTAATTGGAATTGATAAAATATCGGACAGTGCAGGAAATAAAAATTTAGTTATAGGATTTTCCGGATATGATGCAAACGGGATTGAAAGAGTAAGTTATGATATTGTCGAAAACCAATTCAAATTAACTGTTATCCCAAAATCCGGTGTGAATCCCCCAAAAACCGAGCAGTTAAAAGTTTCTTATGAGGGAATGTCTGCCAATACAGTACTGCTTTTTGGAGGGGAAACAGATGCTCATTTTCCTCAATTGACCACAAATAGTCTCGAATCGGCAAAGATATATCATATAGGGACGCAACCCTTAACGGTTGATCCAGCAAAAGTGATCTACACATTTGCTCAGCCTATGGCTTCAGTTTCAGAGTTGACATTTTTTTTACTTAACGAAGCACAGCTTTCTATTGACCCCGACACGGCCACAAATCTATTAATGGGGATCGAAGAAGCAACCGGAAATTACAGGTCGCAGAACGTTACTCCCGAAACCTTTGAAATAACGGCGGCTCTGATCAGAATGGGAGGAAGAAGGCTTTCCGGAGAAGGTATCAGCAAAACCGCTTTTCCGGCAGGTGCTGTTCCTCAGTCGCCAGCAAAATCTTCACAAGCAGTTGAGGAAGCCGACCGAATAAGTGCAACCGATTTTGCCGACTTCTCTCAAAAACAGGAAAATGTTCAAAAAATACCGGCCCTGTCCCCATTGACAAGCGAGAAAGAGGAGATAAAGGAAGATATTGAGGAAGTATTGAACCCTCCCGACGATTGGCTTCAACCAAAAGTAATTCGGGGAACCTCAATAAATTAATTTTTGTCTATTTCTATTTGTCTATAATTTGAACTAATAGACCAATCCATCTTAAAAGTAAGGTGTGTCAATACAAGTACACCCGTAGGGTGAACTTATACCTCCACCTCTTACTTATTGGCAACTATCGTGCGTAATGTATTTGCTGGATTTAGTTGATTAGATAAAGCAATAAAGAGATGAATTTTAGTCGTGAAGCAGGTGTTTTATGAAATCCAATTTTCTTTGATAATCTACGTGATCTGAAATGAATTTTTCATACTTCTCACTTGTTCCCGCGAGCTCAAGTATTAAATGTGTTTTTACAAAAGGACAACTTCCAGTTCCAACATAATTTGGATAAGAAGTGAATAAATGATCTTTTAGCTGTTCGTGTTTAATTAAAAATGAAGTTACAGGGTTAAGATGAATGTATCTTGACACCTGAAGTAAATCCTCATCTTTAACAATTCTTTTTGATTTGAAGGGACTTTGAAATAGCCCTCCCTCGCGGTTTTGACGAAGGTTAAAATATTTGGCAAAACCGTTTTGAAAATTGGAAATGAACTCTCTAATTCCGTTGTCCTGCATTTGTTTTAATAGGAAATGAAAATGATTTGGCATAAATGCATAACAAAATATCTCCACTAACGGATTTTTTGTGTCAAGACCTCCAAGGTATAGTAAGCGGTTTTCTAACGTAAGAGCTTGGAATTTTGAATACCTTAGTTTTTGATGATATTGATAATAGTCAATCAATTTTATTGCATGATTAAGAGGTCTTTTTTGATTAAATATTTCGGTATCGGAGATGCTACGGTTATATATGTGATATACCTCGCCAGTTGCAATAACCTCCTTTCTTCTGTTTGGCATCGATTATAAATATACTGTAGTAATTGGTACAAATCTATAGATAAGTAAGAGGTGCCAATACAGATACACCCGTAGGGTGAACTTATACCTCCACATCTTACTTTTTGGTAATTGTCACACTTTTTGAATATGAATATTTTGAATATTTTGGATTCCAAAAGATTACATAAGACCGCAAAATATTTTCAATATCGGGACGCTTAAAATTAAGATATAATTTGGTATGTATATGTTGGAGAAAATTAAGAAGAAATTAGAAACAAATGGAAGGTTTTGGATTTGCTTTACAGGTGATTCAATAACTTCATGCGAGTGGGTACATCCAAATTGGAGGGATATTTTAGTGTATGTCCTTCAAAACGAAATGACGAAGGTATTGAATGGTAACTGGCAGTTGGCTGAGTGGGGAATCAGAGGATTCAACTTTGCTTACGATGGAGCAACAACAGGGGACATTGCCGAGAGATTAAATGATTTACTCTTGGTAAAACCGGAACTTGTTATCGGACTTATGGGAGGAAATGACCTCGTTTTAGGAATTGATGTACCAGAATCGGTGAAAAATATCGATGTAATTGTTAACATGGCAATAAGCGCTGGTTCGGAAGTGATATGGTGCAATTCCACCCCTTCCGGTAAGGGTTCAAAAAAGAACAATGAATACAATCCTTACGCAAAAGCCTTTATGCAAATACCCGAAAGAGAGGGATTTTCAAAAATTGATATGTTTAATATTTATCAAAAATTTTCGACTGAAATTTTTTTTACGTTCATATCCGAGGAAAATTTGGTAGAAGGAATAAAAGCTGGTGAACCCGACCTTCAGCACCCAAATCAACTTGGCAATGCATATATTGCAAAAGTTATTCTGGAAAATGCCTTTGGTATTTCTTTTAACCCTGAAAAGTATGTAAAAGATACACTTGATGGCCAAAAATTGCCAAGGTATTAAACCGAAAATTTTGTCGGTTGTGGATGAGAAAATTGTGTGGTAACATACCATCTCAAGTACAGCTAGGTTTATCCATCGACAAACTTCCGCCAAAGGCGGTCAAGCAGGATCTACTTAAGCTAATACGGATATGGCGCTCAAAAAAGACGAAAAGAAGGGTATAATTAAACAGTTTGCAAGAGAAAAAGGCGATACAGGTTCTCCTGAAGTACAGATCGCGCTTCTTACAAATAAGATAAACAAACTTGCAGAACACCTGAAAGAACATAAAAAAGACAATCATTCAAGACGCGGTTTGCTTTCGATGGTTGCAAAAAGAAGAAGGCTTTTAAATTATTTGAAGAAACATGGTGAAGAGAGATATAAAAATCTCCTGAAAGAGTTAAAGTTGGAAAAATAAATAAAATAATACTAATCTACGAATTTAGTACAAATGCAACGAATTTCTACAAATACTTAGGATCGTAAGATTGGGAGGTATTAGTAGTATTCGTAAATATTAGTTGATTAGCATTATTTATAGTTTGTAGTATGAAGAAGATTGAACATACATTCGAGGTTGCAGGAAAGAAATTTACCCTTTCAACAGGACACGTTGCCGGTCAGGCGACCGGAGCTGTTATTGTATCGTGCGGTGAAACCGTTGTTTTGGCAACGGTTGTTTCTGCTCCCATGAGACAGCAACTGGACTACTTTCCGCTCTCCGTTGAATCAAAGGAATACTCAGGAAAAGATGTACAGCTTATGATAACCCTTCTTTCTGTTGATATGGAAAATTCCACTGAAATAACAGCTGCGATTGCCGCATCGGCCGTTTTAACAATGGCGTCCATCCCTTGGAATGGGCCGATTGGTGTTGTTAAGATCGGAAAGGTTGATGGAAAATTGTTGGTTAACCCCACAACCGAAGATCTTTTGAAATCCGAACTTGATCTTGTCGTTTCCTCAACAGATAAAGCGATTGTTATGATCGAAGCGGGCGGAAAAGAGATCCCTGAGACGGAAATGCTTGAAGCCATTACTATGGCACAAAAAGAAGGTATTGCAATAACCAAGGAGATAGCAAAGTTTGCTGAAAAAGTCGGAACAAAAAAGGAAGGTATCGTAAAGGAAAAGGCTGATGAGGAAATGGTTAAAACAGTTAAGAAAATGGTTGGAGACGAAATTAAAGGATTGATCTCGAAAATGGCAACCAAAGAAGCAGGATATGCTTTTTTTGATGAAGTAAAAAATGCCCTGAAAGCAAATTTTGATGACGTATCTGAAAAAGATAAAGCGGGGAAAGTCTTTGAAATATTGTTTAAAGATGAAATACGCAAACTTATTCTTTCAGGAAAAAGACCTGACGGGAGAAAACATGATGAAATACGTTCCCTTTCAGCAGAAGTTGGCTTTTTGCCAAGGACTCACGGTTCAGCTGTTTTTAACCGTGGTCAAACACAAGCCTTGTCGATCGCCACATTGGGTGCTCCATCTCTGGAACAGACGATAGAATCTGCTGAAGGTGAAGAGACAAAACGTTATATGCATCACTATTCGATGCCCCCATATTCTGTAGGAGAAACAGGAAGAGTCGGAAGTCCTTCAAGACGTGAGATAGGCCATGGCGCATTGGCAGAAAGAGCCCTTCTTCCCGTTATTCCTTCAGAAGATGAGTTTCCATATGCAATTCGTATAGTAACTGAAATTCTTTCTTCAAATGGTTCGACATCGATGGCATCAACCTGCGGTTCAACTCTTTCGTTGATGGATGCGGGGGTTCCAATTAAAGCTCCGGTTGCGGGAATAGCGATGGGCCTTATTATTGAATCTGAAACAAAGTTTGCGGTACTAACGGACATTGTCGGGATCGAAGATGGCAATGGAGATATGGATTTTAAAGTTGCAGGAACAGAAAAAGGAATTACTGCGCTTCAGATGGATGTAAAGACTTTGAACCTGACAACAAAAATATTAAGTGAAGCCTTTAAAAAGGCGCGTGATGCCCGTATGGCGATTTTATTGGTAATGAAATCAGCAATTTCTTCGCCCCGTTCAACGGTTTCGAAATATGCCCCAAAGATAAAAATTATTAAGATAGATCCTTCAAAAATAGGTGAATTGATTGGTCCCGGAGGAAAGATAATCAAAGGTATTATTGCACGAACAGGTGCGCAGGTAGATGTTGATGATGATGGTAATGTATTTATTTCCGCTATTAATTCTGAAGATGCCGAGAAAGCCATTACTGAAGTAGAGAACATTTTCCGGGAGCCGGTAGCGGGTGAAATTTATGATGGAACAGTAAAAAGGATTCAGCCTTTTGGTGCCTTCGTTGAAATCATTCCCGGGAAGGAAGGTATGGTGCATGTTTCAGATATGAGCGACGATTTTGTTTCAAATCCTTCTGACATTGTTAAGCTCGGTGATCGGATCAAGGTAAGAGTTAAAGAGGTGGATGATCTTGGAAGGATCAATCTTACTATGCTGTTGGATCACGATAAACCAAAGACCGGTAACGGCAATGGTGGAAGAATGGGCGGACAAAGAGATCAAAGAGACCGAAGAGGGGGAGGATATTCAAGCGGTGGTTACAGAAAATCCTATGACCGCGGTGATAATAGAAGAAATACAAACAGATTTTCGAGAGATTCCGACAGCGGAGGTCCTCATTTCCCAACCAGCAGACTTTTGGAGCAGGTTAGAGGAAAGTGACGCAAGGTACTAGGAATTAGTAACCAGGCACTATACTAAGATTGCTATTTATTACCGGAGTGTATTTCGTGTATCATTAAGTATGACGCAGAGTGCTTCTGAGGAACAACTTGGTTCTCTTACAGATAAAATTAACAACTCCAAAATTCCGGAGGATCTTAAGGGAACAGTCCTTATCAGACTTGACCAGTTAAAAAAGCTTGTTTCTTCATCGTCTTTTTTGCCCGAACTAGACAGAATTTCAAGGTATATTGAGTGGATAATTTCTCTTCCATGGAATGACAGAACTCAAGATAATCTCGATCTAACACATGCAAAGAATATTCTGGATAAAAATCACCACGGGCTTGACGAAATAAAGGACAGGATCTTGGAGTACATTTCGATAATGAAATTAAAACAAGAGAGGGGTGAATCGGGGAATATGATGCGGGCGCCGGCACTATGTTTTGTCGGACTTGTCGGAACAGGAAAAACAACGATTGCCATTTCCATTGCGGAAGCTTTGGGAAGAACTTTTGTCAGGATACCATTTGGCGGTATGGAAAACCCTTTCGATCTTCGCGGACAATCAAAAGTACAACCCGAAGCAGAGCCCGGAAAGATTGTTAAAGCGGTAAGGGCGGCAAAAGCAAAGAATCCGGTGATACTCTTGGATGAAGTTGATAGAGTTACCGATACAGGAAGAGCTTCTATTATGGGAGTGTTGGTTGAACTGCTTGACCCTGAACAAAATCATGCATATACCGACCACTATATTGACTACCCTTTTGACCTGTCTGAGGTTCTATTTGTCGCTACAGCCAATAATACCCATCACATAGCTACGGCTGTTCTTGACAGATTGGAGCCGATTTCTATGCCTTCGTATTCGGATAGAGAGAAAATTGCCATTGGCAGACAATATATGCTCCCGAAAATATTGAGTGATTCGGGAATATCTGACGGCGTCATCAATATTTCCGATGATGTTTGGCCTCAAATCGTCAGACCTTTGGGTTTTGACGCGGGAACAAGAACCTTGGAAAGGACAATAAAGGGTGTTGTCAGAAAAATTGCCAAGCTTATTGTTGAGGGAAAGGGTCAGAGATTTGATCTAACCCCAGAAAACATTAGAGAATTTCTTCCGAGATGAGCATGAAGATATTAGGATATTGAGATATTACGATATTACGTAAAACTAAATACATTTTTTCTCCTAATATCCCAGTATCATAGTATTGAATGTTCAAATTATGACAAAGAAGCAACTTCTTGACGAGCTCAAATCTAAAATGGAAGCGGATACATCCTTGCCCCTTCGCGGCGGTGCGACACAGTTAGTCTTTGGCGATGGAGATCCGGACACGGAAATACTGTTTATCGGAGAAGGACCGGGGTATTGGGAGGATCAAAAGGGGGTTCCTTTTGTCGGTAACGCAGGGTTGTTATTAAACCAAATCCTCTTAAAGATCGGGGTGGAGAGACGGAATATTTATATAACAAATGTCGTTCATCACAGACCGCCCGAAAACCGCGACCCAACAGCGGAAGAAATTATGGCATATCAGACGTATTTGGATGAAATTATAAAAATAATTGATCCGAAAATGATCGTGACGCTTGGACGGTTTTCCATGGGTAAGTTTATGCCGAATGTTTTTATCTCAAGCGTTCACGGAAGGGAAAAAGCCGTTGACTGGAAAGGAAAAAGTATTACCGTGGTTCCGATGTATCACCCTGCAGCAGCGCTTCGAAGTACTGAGGTAAAACTTAAATTAACTGCGGATTTTGAAAGACTTCCCGAAGTACTTAAAAAAATAAAAGAGAAAAATGATACAATCGGTGAAGTTGCAAAAAAAGTGGAGCAGATGGCTCTGGTGTGAATAAAAAAACGGAGAAACGAGGAAATGAAGAATATAAATATTTCTAATTTCTTTAGTTCTTGATTTCTTTAGTAATAGTTATGAGTTTAAAATTTATAGCCCTCTCGGGTACAATATCGGTAACAGAAAATCTGTATGTGTATGAGGCAGACGGAAAGATGGTTGTTGTCGATTGCGGGGTGGGATTTCCCGATCTTGAAATGCCGGGCGTAGATCTGGTGATACCGGATTTTTCATATATCGTCAAAAATAAAGCTAAACTGGCGGGCATTGTTGTATCTCAAGGGCACGAGGATCATATTGGGGCGCTTCCATATCTGTTAAGAGAAGTTTCAGCTCCAATCTGGTCAGCTCCCCTTGTGACTGAGTTTTTAAAAGAAAAGTTTGAAGATCTGGGAATTAAGGGTGTAAAAATTAACACTTTTGATCCTGAAAATAGTCAGTTTAGGGTTGGTCCCTTTGTTTTTACACCGTTTAGAGTTACTCATTCGGTTCCCGATGCCTGTGGTTTTGCTATCGACACACCCGAAGGGAGGGTTTTTCATATACCCGAACACAAGATGGACCAGAATCCTGTTGTCGGAAAGGGTACCGATATACAAAAAATAAAAAATTTAGCTTCGGGCAATATATTGTTTTTAGCTTCAGATTGCTTGGGGGCGAACAAGCCGGGTTATACAGGGGGTGAAAGACACCTTGAGGATAACTTATATAATGTGGCAAAAAATGTCCGCGAAGCCCTTTTGATGACCGCAATTTCATCCAATATCGGACGGTTTCAGCAAATGGTTAATGTGGCCGTACGTCTTGGAAGGAAAGTGGTTTTTGTAGGAAGATCTATCCAAAAGAAGGTTGAGGCAGCACATCGGTTGGGCTACATAAAATATTCGAGAGACCAGGTTATATCCTTAGAGCAATCCTATGATCTGCCCAGAAATAAAGTAGCCTATATCGTCTCGGGTTGTTATGGGCAAGTCGGAAGTTCTCTTTACAGGATTGCCGAAGGTAAGCACGAAAGGATGGAAGTTCTTGAAGGAGATATGGTAATTTTCTCTGCCGATCCCGCTCCGCCGTATTCAAAAGAAAGCGAGGATTATGTGATCGACAAACTGATCGATATGGGAGTGGATGTTCACTACTATGATCTTAATGAGGGTTTGTATGTTTCCGGACACGGGGGTCAGGAAGATATTGTTGAACTTTTTAACCTGACCCGTCCAAAATATTACATTCCGATAGGCGGAGCGGTCCGCTTTATGCATGCCTATAGAAAACTGGTTATCAGAAATGGAGGAGAAGGGAAAGATGTATTTATATTAAAACCCGGAGACAATGTCGATTTTAAAGGTAAATCAGCCTCATTAGGCCAAAAAATCAGTACAAAAGAGATTTTGGTCCATGGGTTGGGTATTGGGGATATTGGTAAGGTAGTGCTTGGAGACAGGACTATTTTAGGTAGTGAAGGTTTTGTTGTTGCTCTTATAAAGGTTGGGAAAGATCGAAAATTAAAAGGCGATCCGGAGATAATCAGCCGGGGTTTTGTTTTCGAGAAGATCGAAAAAGCGCTTTTAAGAGACGCCGAAAAAAGGTTGAGATTTCAGATCGAAAAGAATGGAAAAGTTGATAAAAAAGCCGCGCAGTTAGAAGCAAAAAAATATCTTGAGAAATTCTTCTTCCAAAAAACCGGCCGCCGCCCCATGATCCTCCCGATTTTTGTCGAAATATAGACCATTTACGGATACCTTGCTTCGCGGTTGTTGGAATAGACTCGACATTTAAGTATAATGAAATTGCATTAAAAGTATGAGTAAAAAAAAGAGGCGGAAGACCAAATCGAAAAAAGCTTTTAAATTAAAACTAAGACCGGGAACGGTGTACTCGATCGTTCAAGTAGTGTTTTACATCTTGGCGGGATTGATTTTAATATCGTTTACCAGAAACGGAGTTATCCTTTATAAATTTAATGAATTTATATTTAAACTATTTGATTGGACATCCTATTTCATACCATTTATTTTTATAAGCTTCGGACTTCTTGTTTCCCGTTTAAGGATTCCTTTGAGTCAGCCCAATGTCGCCGTTGGCGCACTTTTGTTTTTCATTTCGGTAATGTTTTTGACCAGAGCGGGCATGGTCGGTCTGAATGGTTGGATGGGGATCTCGACCCTGATCACCGATGCGGGCGCCTTTATTGTGTTATTGGGAATTTCTATTGTCGGACTTATAGTTTTGTTTAACACATCATTAGATCAGGTTTATATCTTCCTGAAAGATGCATATAGAAAATACATTATACGAAGCAAGTCTATAGGGAAAAGACCATTTCAGGCGGGAATGTTTAAAAATTCTCAAAAAGGAGATATGAAAGTTATGGGAGACAAACCGATTTTCGGAAGTGATGCCAAACTAACGGTCAACCAGCCGAAAAACGAAAAAGGAGGAGTTGATATTTTTAATCCCGAACCCGAAACCCAAAAGATCGTCACCAATGTTCCGGGTGAGGAAAAAGTGTGGAAATACCCGCAAATAACGATCTTTTCAGAAACAAGCGGAGGTAAAGCAGAACGTGGAGATATCAAAAATAATGCGGCAACGATTGAGCAAACGCTTGAATCTTTTGGCATTGCTGCAAGGGTTGTTGAGGTAAATTTAGGACCGGCTGTCACACAGTATGCTTTAGAGGTTGCGCTTGGGACAAAACTTTCAAAAATTACTGCTCTTGAGAGGGATTTGGCTTTGTCACTGGCTGCACCTACAGGTACCATCAGGATCGAGGCACCCATACCGGGCAGATCACTTGTAGGAATTGAACTACCGAATAAGCTTCCTGAGTTCGTACCGATCAGGAAGATGCTGGAATCCGAAATATTAAAGACTCACAAGAGCAAACTTGTCGTTGCTTTGGGACTTGATGTTTCCGGTAAACCTATTGTCGCTGACCTTTCCCGGATGCCTCATGTTCTTGTTGCAGGACAGACAGGGTCCGGTAAGTCCGTGTGTATAAATACTTTTCTCTCAACCTTGCTTTACAGGACATCACCTGCTGAACTCAAATTGATACTCGTTGACCCCAAAAGGGTTGAGATGACGAACTATAACGGCATACCCCATCTTTTGACACCTGTGATCACAGAACCCAAAAAGGTAATCTCAGCCTTAAAATGGTTAATGAGCGAAATGGATAGAAGATACAAACTGTTTTCGGAAGCGGGAGTAAGGAATATTGATGCATATAATGAGATGTCAGGATTTCAGGCGATGCCCTATATTGTTCTATTTGTTGATGAGTTAGCCGATATTATGCTTGTCTCTCCGGTTGAGGTCGAAGACACGATCACGAGGATAGCACAGATGAGTCGTGCAACGGGGATACATATGGTTTTGGCAACACAAAGGCCATCGGTTAATATTATCACCGGACTTATAAAAGCAAATATTCCTTGCAGAATTGCTTTTGCAGTGTCTTCTCAGGTCGATTCGAGAGTTATACTTGATGCTCAAGGTGCCGAAAAGCTTTTAGGTAAAGGTGATATGTTGTATCTTCCTCCTGACCAAGCTAAACCAATCCGGATCCAAGGGGCAAACGTGTCCGACAAAGATATAAATTCTTTGGTATCGTTTATGAAAAATCAGGATATTCAGCCTCAATATACTGAAGAGGTTACAGCTTCGGCTAAAAATCAAACAGTGCCGGGGATCGAAGGGGATGTTGATGAGCTTTTTAGAAAATCGATTGAACTTGTGTGTCAATTTGACAAGGCATCTGCCTCACTTTTGCAGAGAAGATTGTCTATCGGATATGCCCGCGCAGCGAGAATAATTGATCAACTGGAAGCCGCGGGTGTGATCGGACCCCAAATTGATAACTCGTCAAAAGGACGGGAGGTTTTGGTACGAAGTCCGGAAGAAATTCTAGGCAACGAAACGTCCGAAAGCGGAGTTTGAAGTTGATCTTCACATCTAATACATAAATCCATATGAAGAAATTAGGTAGTTATCTGAAAGAAGCCAGAGTTAAAAAAAAACTTACGTTGAAAGATCTGGAAAGTGAAACAAAGATTAAAAAAACATTTTTAAGTTTGATCGAAAAGGGTGTTTGGGATGAATTGCCCGAGTATCATACAACCCTCGGTTTTGTAAAAACTATTGCAAAAAGTTTGAATTTACCGGAAGAAAATACTGTTGCACTACTGAGAAGAGATTACCCGATAGAAGATAGTAAAAACTTGCTTTATCCTAAACCTGACGTCAAGTTGAAGGTGTCGTTCAGCCCGAAGCTTGCGGCGATATTTTTTTCTACCATGTTGATCCTTCTTCTTATAGCATATCTTGGATATCAATATATTCTTTATGTTTCACCACCAAAATTGTTGGTTCATGTTCCGGCGGAAAGTCAGGAAATTCTTGTGGGTGAAACTGAGATTTCCGGAAAAACCGATCCGGACGTTACACTTTCTATAAACGAACAAAGGTTTCTTATTAATGAAAATGGTGAATTTTTTGGAAAACTCGGAGTCAACGAAGATACAAAAGAGATAGTATTTATTGCGAGATCAAGATATGGAAAAGAGACGGTCGTGGTTAGGAATATTATTCCAAAGAAGGAGTAATATAAAAACACTGAAGTTTATATTTTAATTAAGCCTTATGGATGGAATTCACACTTTGTTGGTTGTGGTTGTAGTAATACTGACATTACTTCTCGCAGTTGTGGGAATACAGGTCTTTCTGATCTTGTTTGACCTGCGAAAAGGTATAAAAAAACTTAATACAATATTGGACGATTCTCTTTTAGGCGGAGGGTTGATAAGGACAGAAAAACTTTCAGGTATTTTAGAGCTGTTTAAGAAAAAGAAGTAGAAAACCGGAGATTTATGCTTCGTTTCACCTTCAAAGGATGGTAATTGCAGTATATAATTAGGATTCATGGATTCAAAGGAAATAAGAGACAAATTTATAAAATATTTTACGGATTCTCCCAGGAATCATAAAGAGATCGATCCTGCCCCTTTAGTTTTAGAAAATGATCCCTCAACTCTTTTTACATCTGCAGGAATGCAGCCGCTCGTGCCTTACTTATTGGGTGAGGTACACCCCAAGGGAAAAAAACTGGTTAACTCACAGCCATCCATTCGGCTGGGAGATATTGAAGAAGTTGGGGACAATCGCCATATCACTTTTTTTGAAATGCTTGGTAATTGGAGTTTGGGGGATTATTTTAAAGATGAACAATTGCCGTGGATTTATGAGTTTATAACCAATGAGTTGGGAATAGAGAAGGGCCGTCTTTGGGTATCGGTCTTTGAAGGAACAAAGGATGTTCCAAAAGATGAAGAATCATACGGTATATGGAAAAATCTTGGACTTCCGGATGACAAAATTATATTTTATGGAGCTAAAAAAAATTGGTGGTCGATGACTGGAACCCCTGAAGAGATGAACGTGGGACATATTGGCGGACCCGATTCGGAAATGTTTTACGATTTTGGAGAAGAACTTCACCTTCACGAAAACTCTCTATATAAAAACGAAATGTGCCACCCGAACTGTGATTGCGGGAGATTTTTGGAAATTGGTAACTCTGTTTTTATCCAGTACAAAAAGGTTGGTGAGGGAAAACTTGAAGAACTTCCTCAGAAAAATGTTGACTTTGGAGGCGGTTTAGAGAGAATTACGGCAGTTTTAAACGGTGACCCCGATATGTTCAGAACCGATCTTTTTTCCCATAATATCAAAATACTTGAAGAAAAATATGGCAGAAAGTACGGGGATTCAGAGATGTTCGATCGTAGTTTTCGGATTGTTGCTGACCATCTGCGTGCTTCGTCGGCATTAATTTCGGGAGGTGTTTATCCCGGAAACAAGGCACATGGCTATATATTAAGAAGACTGATACGAAGAGCGGTTCTGCACGCTAAGATACTTTCTCCCAAAGGAGAATATTTAGGGTTGCCAATACCGGACCTTTCCGAAAATAAAATTCCGGTTCCGGTGAAATCTGTTTCCGAAATCGAAAATGTTATAAATGAAGAATCGGGGAAATTTGCTAAGGCGATTGATCGCGGGATGAAAAAACTTGAAACGATCATTGATAAAGGAACGGTTCTGACGGGAAATATTGCTTTTGATCTGTATCAAACAGAAGGTTTTCCGCTGGAATTGACACTGGAAGCCGCTGAAAGAAAAGGTGTGAAATTTTCTTTAGAAGATAAAAAACAATTTCAGGAAGAATTTGAAAAACATAAAAATTTGTCAAGGACAACTTCCGCCGGAGTTTTTAAGGGAGGTCTGGCGGACGATAGTCCGGAAGTTATAAAATTTCACACGGCCACACATCTTTTATTGGCATCGCTCCGGAAGGTGTTGGGAGATCATGTGATCCAAAAGGGACAAAATATTACCAAAGAAAGGTCGCGTTTTGATTTTCCGAACAATGAAAAATTGACAGATGAACAGGTAAAGGAGGTTGAAGAAACGGTCAACAAAGTTATCGCCGAAAATGTACCCGTTAAGTTCGAGGTTCTGCCAAAAGATGAAGCTTTAAAAACGGGTGCGATACACGGCTTTAACGAAAAATATGCCGATACTGTAAAAGTTTATTATGTGGGTGAAAATTTAGACGACGCGATAAGCCGTGAATTTTGCGGCGGACCGCATGTTGGTAGTACTGGTGAGATCGGTCGTGTTAAGATTAATAAACAGGAAAAGATCGGCAGCGGATTAGTGAGGGTGTATATGACTTTGGAAAAATGATGCGGATATTACCAATAATGCGAATCTACAAATAAATGCAAATGCTGTATTCTTAAACTGAAGTATTTGGATATATTCGTGTCATTAGTATTATTCGTATTATTCGAATCATTTATATGGATTTGAAAAGTATTTTGCCCAAGAAAAATGAGGAAGAAGAGCATCTCTGGTCGCTTGTGATCGAACCCGAGTGGGTTTCTGCGGGAATCTGGAAATTTACGAATAAAAAAGTTCAGATAGTGTCTGTTAGTCCGCCCTCGCACTGGAGTTCCGATGAAGAGTTGGTTACAGCTTGTGACACTTCGTGTTCCGCGGTTGTAACGAGCATTTCCGAGGAAATTGACCCACCCGCTAAAACGGTTTTCGGAGTTATGTCGTCTTGGGTCGACGGAGGTGAGATCAAAGCGGAATACCTTTCTAAAATTAAAAAGGTTTGTACCGAGCTGTCATTGTCTCCCGTAGGATTCGTTGTTATATCTGAGGCCTTATCGAATTATTATAAACTTGAGGAAGGAGGAAACGTAAACGCAGTCTTTTTAGGAGTATCAAAAGATAGTTTGGAGATTTCAATATTTAAGCTTGGTAAATTAGCCGGAGTTTCTCAAGTTGGAAGAAGTGTTTCGATCGTTGATGATGTAACGGAAGGACTTTCGCGCTTTTATACAGGCGAAGCGTATCCATCAAGGATCATTCTTTACAATTCCAAAGAAGGAGAACTTGAAGATGTCAGACAAGAGCTTGTAAAAGCGGATTGGGAAAGTTCTGAAAAGGTCAAGTTTTTGCATACCCCAAAGATCGAGATCGTTCAACCCGACAACAAAATTTTTGCGGTTTCTCTTGCGGGCGGTTCTGAACTTGGAGAAGTAGATGGCATACTCGCTTTGGAAACACCGTCCTCTGAGAAAATACTGGATGTAAAGGAGGATCTTGCCGGAGGTCTTCCTTTCAGCGAAGAGACTGTTTTACCCGATGAACCAAACCTGCAAGAGCCTGTTGAGGAAATTGCGCCGGAGGATTTTGGTTTTACGGTTGACACAGATGCTGTGTCCGACAATGCCCCCCCTGTGTCAAATTTGCCAAATGTGGAAGCTGTGGAACCAATCGCTGAAAAGACCGCTGATATGGAAGGGGATAGTTTGAATAATAATGTACGGCACGAAAAAAAGAACCTGTTTTCCATATTTGGAAAATTTAAAAAAGTAAGATCTTCACAAGCGAAAACGCCCAACATGCCGGTTAAATTTAGGATTGGTTCTATTAAACCTACGATTTTCGGAATAGTGTTTTTTTTGATCTTGGTAATAGGATTTTTCGCTTTTTGGTGGTTTGTTCCCAGCGCGGAGGTTACGATATATGTTTCTCCCCAGCGTATCGATGACAAGACAGAATTAACAGTAGATACACTTTCTGAAGATTCAGATCTGGAAAATATGAGAATTTCCGGTCAGACTATCGAAGATAGAGTATCGGGGGAGAAATCAATCCCTTCAACAGGTACCAAGGTCATTGGCGATAAAGCCACGGGCGAGATCACTGTTTACAGGTCAGGAAGCGAAATATCATTGGACAAAGGCGCATTAGTAAAAGGTCCGCAAGGGCTTAATTTTACTCTCGATGAGGATATTACGATCGCAAGCGGTAGTGTTCTTACGCGCGGGATCACGAAAGCTAGGGTTACAGCTTCTGAAATTGGTGCACAGTATAACTTGGCTTCAGGGACAACTTTTACGATCTCAAATTATTCCAGTGCGGATATGGAAGGCACAAATGAGTCGGCATTTTCGGGGGGAAGCAGCCGTGAAGTCAGCGCCGTATCCGATAATGACCAGAAGAATTTACTTAAGGAGCTTCAAAATGAATTAGAAGAAAAATTAAAAGAATCTATATTAGGAAAAGCTTCATCCGACCTTTTTGTGATCGATGATTCTATTAATTTTACGGTTGTAGATAAAGAGTACGATAAGAAGGTTGGAGATGAGGCGTCGTCGTTAAAATTAGATCTTGAGATAGAGGCGAGTGGCATTGTTGTTGAAAGGGAGACAATTGAAGATATTGGTCTGAAGTATTTAAGTCAAAGGGTGCCTGAAGGATATACTCTTAAAAATGATCAGATACAAGCTGATTTTACATATAAGAGCGAAGATGATAATTTGTATGTTTTGGATCTATTTATTGGAGCAGATCTCCTTCCGAAGATAGATATTGACGAAGTAAAGAAGAATATAACGGGGAAATTTCCCGATGTAGCTGAGGAATATTTGGACAATAATGTTCCAGGTTTTAGCAGAGTTGTTATAGTCTTTAAGGGCTTCAGGTTTCCCGGCAAGCTTGGAACGCTTCCCAGAATTTCTTCAAATATTGAGATATCGGTAGGTTCCGAAAAATGAATACAAAAATATTTTCCCCGGTTCTGGGAGTGCTTGGCGTTCTATTTATTTTTTTGTCGCTCTATCCGATAGTTGAGTACGAATATACATCGCGGAGACGTTTTCCGAAGCTGGTTAGTCCTATCCCTGCCGAGGTCAAACAGAATATATTAACCGCCTCCTTAAAAGACTATAAAAGCTTAAGGAACTGGTCTTCGGAATATGATATTGATCAGAAAGAGAAAGATGCTGAAAACGTGTATTTATTAAGCATTCCCGGACTGAAAATAAAGGATGCTGAAGTTTATGAAGGGGGCGAAGATCTAAGCCGGAGCTTGATACAATATCCGGGTACCGCACGGCCGGGACAAGTTGGCAACACGGTTATTTTTGGGCATTCGATCCTACCTGTGTTTTATAATCCGAAGAATTATATTTCGATATTTTCAACCATTCCAAAATTGGAGCGGGGTGATGAGATCTTTGTAAATGTTGGGAATATAGAGTATAAATACAAAGTTGTTGAGATGTTCGAAGTGGAACCGGACAATCTTAACATTTTGGATCAGAGGTCAAACGATTCATATTTGAGTTTGGTGACATGTGTCCCTCCCGGACACCCCCTTAAACCCAGAAGGCTGGTGGTAAAGGCGGCGATTGTTGATTAGTTAATATGAAATATTTAGGAATTGATTACGGAAGAAAAAAGATCGGTCTTGCCGTTTCCGACGGTGTGATTGCAGAACCACTTAGGATATTACGATACGAGGATATTAGGATATTAAGAGAAAAACTCGGAAAAATTATTTCTGAGTTTGGAATTCAAAAAATTGTTATTGGAATTTCGGAGGGGGAGATGGGAAGGGAATCAAAAGAGTTTGGCAGGGTTTTGGAAGAAAAAATAAAAACTCCGGTTATTTATCAGGACGAGTCGCTTTCTACCCAAACTGCGCAGGAATTATCAATTGGAGCGGGTATAAAAAGGAAAAAAAGAAAAGAAATGGAAGATGCATACTCCGCTGCAATAATTTTACAAAGCTATCTTGACACCCTTTAAAGACAGTGTCTTTAGCGGGTGGAGCGGACTATTCCCTCCTAAGATTTTGAGCAAAATTATTAGGGTTTGATTGGAGAAATTGGTCTAGCAGTTGTACCTTCAATTCTTACTACCCCTAACGTTTTCAGACCTGAGGTTATTCTTCTTAATTGGCTTACAAGATCAGATCAACCTCGTTTTTTGCTACATCGCCAAAGTCAGACGGCAAAATATTCACACCTTCAGGGTGTTCGGTAATCCATTTTCGGATATCTTGTCTTGTTGCTTGACGGTCCCAACCTTTCGTCTGTCATTTCGCAAAAGTTGCCGTAATTTACCATGTTAGTAAACACTTCAGGTGTTTCTATGTAAAATATCTGTGGATAAAGAATCTAAAAATTGCTTTTGACAAAAGGAAAAATTTTTGTGATATACTGATTGCAGAGTAATATGTTAAAGAATGTTATCGCTCCGATCCAAGCTTGGCTTATGTCGCAAGGCCGATGCGTCGGTTGTGGAAAACCCTTAACCGAAGGTAAAAAGGAAAAGCATGATGCCAATTCCGACAAAGTAATCTGTTCCTGCGGAAGGATCTTCATCTATGGTTCAAAAGATAAGAAATACCGCCGTGCGCTTCTGGAAGAAGTCTAGTCTAATTCCAAAATTCTAATTTCTAATCTCCACTTTCCATAACCTTTTTTTGGTTTCAGCTGACTATTTTCTCTCTTCGTTTTTATTCATATTTGCCGTATCTGCTATCTACTAACTACTATTTCCTAATTCTGCTAAACTATGTTTTGTGAAGAAGATATATTTTCCGTTTGTTGCTTTTTTGGTTATTGTGATCGCCTCGATCTCTTACTTTTTCTACTGGTTTAAAAAAGAAACCTCTGCGGTTTCTGATTCCGGTGTAAATATAAGTTTTACTGCTCCCAGAGGAAAATCGGCTTCGGAGATAGGAACACTTCTTTATAATGAAGGACTTATAAAAAATAAACTGGCCTTTAAGATATATGTTCAATTTCTGGATAGAAGCAAAAATATCAATGCGGGGGAATTTGAACTTTCTCCTTCAATGAGTGTTTCCGAAATCGTAAGAATTATGGGTAAAGGTACAAAAGAGCTCTGGGCGACGATTCCTGAAGGTTTGCGGAAAGAGGAGGTTGTGGAAAAAGTGATCATTGCGCTTGAAATGGATAAAGAGAAGGCGGAGGTATTCAGAACACAATTTTTAACCTTGGCAAAAGATTCCGAAGGATATTTATTCCCCGATACATATCTGTTTCCCAGAGAAGTGCCGGCGGAATTTGTTTTTAATAAATTAGCCTCAACATTTGACGACAAATTTGATAGCGGAGTTACCCCTCTTTTAAAAGGAAAGTTTTCAAAAAAAGATGTTGTAATAATGGCTTCGATTTTGGAGCGCGAAACCAAAACTGCGGATGAAAAGCCTGTTGTTGCCGGAATACTTTGGAAAAGAATTGAAAATGATTGGCCGCTTCAGGTTGATGCAACCGTCCAATACGCGATTGCCAGTCAACAGTCCAACAGCCAACAGCCCAATAATTGGTGGCCGATATTGACACTTGATGATTTGGATATTGATTCGCCCTATAACACCTCTCAGGCAGCTGCGAATCCAATAGATTCGGACTATTGGTTCTATATTCACTCGTCCGATGGCGTGATTCACTATGCCAAATCCTCCGCCGAACATGCTTCAAATGTGAGAAAGTATTTGGGAAAGTAACGAAATTTATAGTTTTTCGCATTTTTCCTTATTGACAGGCTATTTCGGTTGTGATAAAAACCCGTACTAGGCGTACAAATATGTACGCTTGCATTTTTGTCCCGAAATATATTTACGGGGGTTTATGGGTAAAAAACTCAAATATCTATAGAAACGCTATCAAATGACGGCTAAAAATATCCGTAAAAATTTCGGGCGGGATGAAAGATATCTTCCAAAACTTGATCTGACATTCGTACAAAGGGAATCCTGGGATAAGTTTTTGAAAGAAGGTATAACTCAAGAGTTGACAGATATTTCTCCAATAGATGATTTTACCGGAAAAAATTGGAGGATCGTTTTGGGTAATCCCAGTTTGGGACCATCCAAATTCTCACCAAGGATTTGTCAGGAGAAAGGAATATCCTATTCCGCTCCATTAAAAATTACTGCAACCCTCATTAACAAAAGAACGGGAAAAGAAGTAACTCAGGATGTGTTTCTTGGAGATCTTCCGCAAATGACTGCAAGAGGGACATTTGTGGTTAATGGTATCGAAAGAGCCGTGATCAATCAGATCGTCAGAAGCCCCGGAGTTTATTTTTCCGGAAATCTAGACATATCTTCAGGAAGGATGCTCTATATGTCAGAAGTAAGACCCCTGAGGGGATCTTGGCTTGAATTCGAAGTTTCAAAAAATGATGTTATTGCGGCAAGAATAGACAGAAGAAGAAAGGTTGTTGGGACGGCTTTCTTAAGAGCGATGGGATTGTCCTCGGACGAAGAGATACTAAACACGTTTAAGGATGTTGATCTTGGAGATAATCATAAATATATTACTTCTACACTTGCAAAAGACTCCTCAAAGACAAGAGAGGAAGCATACCTCGAAATTTATAGAAAACTCCGACCGGGTGAGCCCGTTCTTCTGGAAAATGCTGAGAATCTTTTCCGTTCACTTTTTCTTGATCCTAAAAGATATGATCTTGGGAGCGTTGGACGTTATAAGATAAACAAAAGACTTGGCTTGAACATAGCCAATGTAAAGGAAAATCAAATCATCACAAAACAAGATATCGTGGGCGCAGTAAAATACCTTATCGGTCTCCAGAATGGTGTCGGAAAAGTTGACGATATCGACCATTTGGCCAACAGAAGATTGAGAAGAGTGGGTGAACTTGTCGCGGTAAACGCTTTCAGAATTGGCCTACTGAGACTTGAAAGATCGGTTAAAGAAAAAATGAGTTTGATATCACCCGACGATAGACCTGTTCCATCAACTTTAATAAACGCAAGACCTTTGATCGCATCATTAAATGAATTTTTCAGATCCAATCAGCTGTCTACAATACTTGATGACACAAACACTCTCTCTGAACTTGATAATTTACGTAGAGTTTCGGTTCTGGGGCTTGGAGGAATAAACAGGGAAAGGGCATCGTTCTCAATAAGAGACGTTAATTCCTCCCAATATGGAAGAATTGATCCGGTGAGGACACCGGAAGGTCCAAACATCGGTCTTGTTTCATATCTTTCTCTATACGCAAAGGTCAACGAATATGGATTTATCGAAACTCCGTATAGAAAGTTGGAAAAAGAAAAGAAGGGAAACAAAATAAAAGTAAAAGTAACGGACGATATAGTATATATGACTGCCGATGATGAGGAGAAATATCACATTACTCATGCAGGAGTAGAAATTGATGAAAATAAATACTTAGTTAGTAGTCGTGTCCCTTTCCGCTATAACGGGGTAGCATCCGAGGGGTTGACATCCTTGGTAGATTTTATTGATTTGACTCCACGACAGGTTGTGGGTACTTCCGCTTCCCTAATCCCCTTTTTGGCGCACGATGAAGGAAACAGAGCGTTGATGGGAAGCAACATGCAGTGTCAGGCAGTTCCGCTGGTAAATCCTGAGTCACCCCTTGTTGGAACTGGAATGGAGAGGGAGATAGTGAAGGGTATGAGAAGAAGCATTTATGCCATTCATTCCGGCAAAGTTGAATTTGCCGACTCAGAAAAGATCATCGTCAAACTGGACAAAAAAGCGGACTTGTCGGACGTTGCGGAAGAGGTTGAGCTTACAGATAATGGCGGAAAAGAGATTTATTATGTATCGAAATTCAAGAGAACATCCCATTCTACTTGTTATAACCAAACGGTAAGAGTAAAACCCGGTGATAAAGTGTCAGTGGGTGATTGCCTTGCAGACGGTCCATCAACCGAGTTTGGAGAACTTGGGCTTGGGCGAAATTTGGTAATTGCTTATATGACCCTTGAAGGATATGGTTTTGAAGACGCAATACTTATATCGGATAAACTTGTAAAAGAGGATCTATTAACATCTATTCATGTCGAAGAATACGAGTGTGATGTTGTCGATACAAAATTGGGTCCGGAAGAAATTACCAGGGATATCCCGAATGTGTCCGAAGGAGACCTTGCTAATTTGGCAGATGACGGAATAGTTGTTGTTGGAGCTGAAGTAGGCCCAAGCGACATTCTTGTTGGTAAGATTGCCCCTAAGGGTGAGACAGAACTGACTTCGGAAGAGAGACTATTAAGAGCAATTTTCGGAGAGAAGGCAAGAGAGGTCAGAGACACTTCTCTGAGAGTACCCCATGGTGAAAAGGGGATCGTTATTGGTGTTAATATTTTGGATAGGGATACTGGCGATGAGTTGGGTCCGGGAGTTATAAAAAAAGTTCTGGTAAAAGTTGCTCAAATGAGAAAAATCACTGTTGGAGATAAGGTTGCCGGAAGACACGGCAACAAAGGAGTAATTGCAAAAATATTTCCTACTTCCGATATGCCTTATCTTCCAGACGGAACACCCGTTGATATTATAATCTCACCGCTATCGGTTCTTGCCAGGATGAATTTGGGGCAACTGCTTGAATGTCATTTGGGGTGGGCGCTTAATAAGCTCGGAGTAAAGGTGGCGCTTCCTGTTTTTGACAAAATTGGAGAAAAAGACATTTCCGATGAACTTAAAAAAGCGGGATTGCCGTTGACAGGTAAAATTAGGCTTGTCGATGGCAGAACGGGAGATAGTTTTAAGGACGAAACCGTTGTCGGTATAGCTTATATATTGAAGCTTACCCACATGGTTGAAGACAAGACCCACGCGCGTTCAACGGGACCTTATTCTTTAGTTACCCAGCAACCGTTGGGTGGAAAGGCACAGATGGGTGGACAAAGGCTCGGGGAGATGGAAGTTTGGGGATTGGAAGCGCATCAGGCAGCCTATGTACTACAAGAAATGTTAACGATAAAATCGGATGATATTTCAGGCAGGGCGCGTGCCTTTGAAGCTATAGTTAAAGGTACTGATATTCCGGAAGCAACAGTCCCTGAAAGCTTTAAGGTTTTAGTTAGAGAGCTTAATTCCTTAGGTCTTTCTATCGAAACGGTTGGTGGAACGTATGTTGATGAGGAAAATGTAGTTTCTACTCCGGAAGGAGTAGAGCTTGCGGCAGCAGCGGGGGCTCAGGTTGTCGCTACAGATGAACTCTTAAATCCTTCCGGACCAATGGAAGTCGAAGAAGCCGTTAAAGTTGAAGATTCCGTTCAGGAAGAAGAAAAAGTTGAAATTAAGTAAAATATAATTATGGACCTTTTAAACGATCTGAAAAATTTAAGTGATTTCAAATCACTGATCATTAAACTTGCTTCGTCTGAAGACATCAGGCGTTGGTCGCGTGGTGAGGTTACGAAACCGGAAACGATCAACTACAGAACACTTAAGCCGGAAAAGGATGGACTTTTTGACGAAAGAATTTTTGGACCCACAAAAGATTGGGAATGTTATTGCGGGAAGTATAAAAGGATCAGATATAAAGGAGTAGTTTGCGATAAGTGTGGTGTAGAAGTTACACAATCCAGAGTAAGGCGTGAAAGAATGGGTCATATAAGCCTTGCATCTCCTGTTGCCCATGTCTGGTTTTTTAAGGGTGCCCCATCGAGACTTTCTCTTGTATTAGACGTTGCTCCAAGAGCAATTGAGCAGGTGGTCTATTTTGCCAGATATTTGGTTTTGAGTGTTGAGGATAAGAAGAAAGAAGAGGCGATAAAAGGGGTGGAAAAAGCTTGGGCAGTAAGAGAACAGGAACTTAAAGACTCCTTTGAAGAAAGGAGAGACCAGATCAAGGTCAAACTAAACGAAGAAAAAGAGAAAACGGAAAAAAAGATCAAAAACAAGGAACAGGTATCTCTTGCTACATCCGAGATAGACCTTGAGTTTCGTAAAAAAGAAGCGGCTTTGGCAAAGGAGGAAAAAAATTCACTGCAAAGTACAAAAGAATTGTTTGAGGGGATGATAAGTCTTATAAAAAATTTGGACACGCTTTCAGTTTTATCGGAAGAGGAATATGAACAACTCACTATTTATGAAGCAAGTGACTTTTTTGAAGCTAAGATGGGGGCAGATGCAATACTTACGGCTCTTTCAAAAATTAATATTGAAGAGCTTACGATGAATTTGAGGCGAGAACTTACCGAGGTCAAAAATACAACTACTCCCAGATATGTAAAGATCGCAAAAAGATTAAAGACGATCGACGGGATGAGGAGAGCTAAAGTAGATCCCACCTCCATGATAGTCAAAGTACTTCCGGTACTTCCTCCGGATCTTAGACCGATGGTACAACTTTCGGGGGGAAGATTTGCCACAAGCGACTTGAATGACTTGTATAGAAGAGTGATCAATAGAAACAATCGTCTGAAGCATCTTATAAACTTAGGAGCTCCGGAAATAATTTTACGAAATGAAAAACGAATGCTTCAGGAATCGGTAGATTCTCTGATTGATGCTTCTCAGAGAAAAGCAACTAGGCGGGGACGTGGTAGACAGCCTTTGAGATCTCTTTCCGATATGCTTAAAGGTAAACAGGGGCGGTTCAGGCAAAACCTTTTGGGTAAAAGGGTTGACTATTCGGGAAGGTCTGTGATCGTTGTGGGACCTGATCTTAAATTGAATCAATGCGGTATTCCGAAAGAGATGGCGCTTGAAATGTTTAAACCCTTCGTTCTAAAGGAAATGATTCTAAGGGGAATAGCGCCAAATGTTAAAAGTGCCAAAAACTTGCTTGAGAAAAGACCCCCCGAAGTTTTTGATATTCTTGAAGAAATTACAAAAAAACATCCGGTAATACTAAATAGAGCTCCGACACTTCACAAATTGTCTATACAGGCATTTTACCCCATACTTATTGAGGGCAATGCCATAAGACTTCATCCTGCGATCTGCAGCGGTTTTAATGCCGACTTTGACGGTGATCAGATGGCAGTTCATGTTCCTTTATCAAAAAGAGCATTGGAAGAGGCGGAGAGCTTAATGCTTCCTCAAAATAATTTGCTTCGTCCCGCCGATGGCAGTCCGATTTCAACTCCGGCAAGCAAGGAAATGGCACTTGGTGTTTATTTTCTGACCAGTCTTGATCCTAATAGGTCGATATATTCAACAATATTCGCTGATAAAACAGAGGCGATAACCGCTTATCAGGCAGGCAAGTTTGATTTGAGGCAGCTTATAAACGTCAGAATAAATGGAGAAATATTGGAAACCACCGCAGGCAGGATATTGTTTAATGAAGTTTTGCCTTTTGAAAATGAATACATCAACGAGCCGGTCACTTCAACTCTCATTAAACGGATATTTGCCCGAACATATGCTACAAAGGACACTTCTGTTGTGGTAGAGATGATCGATGCGGTCAAGGATCTGGGGTTTTTTGGTGGGACAGTTTCAGGTTTTTCCTTTGGAATATTTGATGCAAGAGTCCATCCGGATAAACAAAAGATCATTTCCGAAGCTGACGGCCGTATCGCAGAGCACGATGCCAACTATGCACAGGGTTTGATAACTTTAGAAGAGAAAAGAAATTTGAATCAAAAGGTGTGGATCGAAACAACGGAAGATCTGACCGATAAGACATGGGATCTTCTGGATTCGGATAATCCGATAAAAATGGTAATTGACGCAAAAGTCGGAAGAACCTCTCGGGATCAGGTAAAACAACTTGCAGCTATAAGAGGTTTAGTTGTTGACCCTCTTGGAAAAATTGTGGAAATGCCGATAAAATCAAATTTCAGAGAGGGGCTTTCGATTTTTGAATATCTTACTTCATCAAGGGGTTCGAGAAAAGGTCTTACGGATACAGCTTTGAAGACGGCAGATGCAGGATATCTTACGAGAAGACTTGTCGATGTTTCTCATGACTGTATTATCAGGGTCGAAGATTGTAATACAAAAGAGGGTTTATTGGTTAAAAGATCCGACCGTCCAAAAGCGTTTACCTTTAGGTTGATGGGGAGAGTTTTAGCAAAAGATATATTGGATTCGAAGGGGAAAGTAATAATTTCCCGCGATGTAATGATGGGCGAATCTGAAATAGAGATAGTTGAAAAAAATGAAATTTCAGAAGTTGTTGTAAGGTCCCCCTTAACATGTATAGAAAAATATGGAATATGTGCAAAATGTTACGGGCGAGATCTTTCTAAAAAAGATCAGATCAAGATAGGAGTTCCCGTTGGTGTAATTGCCGCTCAGTCGATTGGAGAGCCTGGAACTCAGTTAACCTTAAGAACTAAACACTCCGGTGGTGTTGTTGGAGTCGATGTCACTCAAGGACTCCCCCGCGTCGAGGAGCTTTTTGAAGCGCGTACACCAAAAGCGTTCTCTCCCCTATCTGAAATTTCAGGGAAAGTGACACTCGGAGAAATTGAGGAGGGTTGGAAGGTAACAGTAACATCTTCTTCCAGACCGAAGGAGGTCAGGGAGTATATCGTTCCCAAAACGATCAAGTTGGCAGTTGAAGACAAGCAGGTCATTGGTGCCGGAGATCCGTTAGCAATAGGATATCTGGATCTTAAAGAAGTTCTACTTATCCGAGGTCTGAAAGCGGTTCAGGAATATTTAGTAAATGAATTGCAATTTGTCTACGAGAGTCAGGGAATAAACATCCACGATAAGCATTTTGAGATAATTGTTAAAAAGATGAGTGATGAAGTGAAACTTGTTACATCAGGTGATTCCCCTTTAATACCGGGAGAAATTATCGAAAAAACACTATTTGAGGAAGATAATGAAAGAGTATTAGCCTCCGGAGGAGAACCTTCTACGGCTCAACAGGTTTTACTTGGGATTACAAGAAGAGCTCTTTATACCCAGAGCTGGCTTTCTGCTGCATCGTTTGAACAAACAATAGATGTCCTAACGAATGCTTCTTTATCCGGCAGCGAAGATAAATTATTGGGTCTTAAAGAGAATGTTATAATCGGGAGGTTGATACCGGTTACACCGGAGCGCCTCGCCTTGTAATTTTTTTTGATTAACGCTAAAATCGTAACTCGTGTGTAATTTTTGAGTTTTGTTTTTTTAGTTTTAAGTTATTTTTATATGCCAACTATATCTCAACTAGTCAGAAAAGGTAGAAAAAGGATCGTAAAAAAATCCAAAAAAGGAGCCTTAAGGCGTTGGTTTAACGCCAAAGACAGGCGTTTTTCGGAAAACCCATCTCCTTTTAAAAGAGGGGTTATTTTGCAAGTTAGAACTATGACGCCAAAAAAGCCGAATTCTGCACTGCGCAAGGTTTGCAGGGTTCGTTTATCAAACAAGCAGGAAGTGACGGCTTACATTCCGGGTGAGGGACACGAGTTGGCGGAGCATTCGATAGTGCTTGTACGGTACGGACGTGTTAAGGACCTTCCGGGAGTTAAATATAAGGTTGTAAGAGGGAAATTTGATTCGGCTGGTGTTGTAGGCCGAAAAAGTTCAAGAAGCCGTTATGGAGCCAAAAGATCGGGAAATGTGACAGCCACGGCACCAACAACGCCGGCAGCATAACTATTAACCATTAACTACTGACTATTAACTAAACTATGCCAAGAAGAGGATCAGCAAAAATAAGAAAAATCGAACCGGACCCTATCTATAAAAATAGGATCGTTGCAAAACTTATTAATCGCGCCATGCGCGAAGGTAAAAAATCTGTCATTCAAAGAGAGGTTTATGAAGCTTTTGAAATTATGAAAAAGGGAGGCGATGATCCGGTAAAAATATTTTCCCTTGCAATAGAGAACGTAAAACCGTCTATGGAAGTAAGACCACGAAGAATAGGCGGTGCCGCATATCAGGTACCTATGCAGGTTCGCGGATCAAGAAAGGAATCGCTTGCTATAAGATGGATCGTTGCAGCAACAAGATTAAGGTCAAATTCTGAATACAAAACTTTTTCTCAGAAATTGGCTGCGGAATTATCTGATGCGGCGAAAGGCGAGGGCGGAGCGATAAAGAAAAAGGTTGATATGGAAAAGGTCGCGGAAGCGAATAGGGCTTTTGCACATTTCAAATGGTAATGTGTTCTCTCTTGATATCTTAATATCTTATTATCCTAATATCTTATTTTTATGGCAAACCCACCCAAGAAAAAAGCGAGTATGGTTATGACGGTCACAAAAGACCGTATCGTTCCAATGGAAAAAATTAGGAACATTGGGATTATTGCGCATATCGATGCGGGCAAGACAACAACAACCGAACGTATTCTTTTCGAAACAGGTAAGACATATAAACAGGGTTCTGTTGACGATGGAACTACAGTAACTGACTGGATGGCGCAGGAAAGGGAACGGGGAATTACAATAGTTTCTGCAGCAATAACAACATTTTGGGATCTTCAAAGCGGATCGGCTATAGAGAACGGTCATTACAGAATAAATATTATTGATACTCCCGGGCATATTGATTTTACTGCAGAAGTTGAGAGGTCGCTTCGTGTTTTGGATGGCGCAGTAATGGTGTTTGACGGCAGAACAGGTGTTGAATCTCAGTCGGAAACGGTTTGGAGACAGGCGGACAAATATAATGTGCCAAGGGTTTGCATATTAAATAAATTAAATTTGATAGGCGCTGACTTTGAGGGGTCGATAAAATCTATTCGGGAAAAATTAGGTGCTAACGCCTCTCCTATTGAATATCCGGTAGGACTTGAACATTCACTCCGTGGTGTGATCGACATCATAAGAATGAAAGCATACACATACACTGGAATGGAGGATAATGAACTTAAAGAGGAAGAGATACCGGCTGAGTATTTAGAAGTATCAAAAAAATATAGAGCCGAACTTGTAGAAGCTGTTTCGGAATTTGATGACCAAGCTTTAGCAAAATATCTTGAGGGAAAAGATCCTGATGAAACTGAATTAAGACGGGCTATTCGAAAGGGTGTAGTTTCCGGCAAATTCTTCCCGATCTTAGGTGGAGATAATAGAATGGCAACAGTACAACTTCTTTTGGATGCGGTTGTTGAATATCTGCCTTCTCCCTTAGATGTTCCGCCAGTTACCGGAATAAATCCGAAGACTGGTACGAAAGAGGAAAGAGAACCCAAAAATGATGTACCGTTTTCTGCACTTGCTTTTAAGGTTGTTACGGATCCTCATGTGGGGAGACTTGTATATATGAGAATCTATTCGGGGAAGGTTAGTGCGGGTGATGTTATATATAATGTCAGTAAACAAAAACAGGAGAGAATTGGAAAGCTTGTTTTACTTCACGCCGACCAAAGAGAGCTGGTAGAGGAAGCCTTTACGGGAGAGATAGTGGCAGTTGTCGGTATAAGAGATACTTCAACAGGAGACTCTTTGAGTTTGCCGGCAAATCCGATTATATTGGAATCGATCGCTTTTCCCGAGCCTGTTATATCATTGGCAATTGAACCGGCGACAAAATCCGATCAGGAGAAGATGGGTCTTGCTATTCAAAAACTTGCGGATGAAGATCCTACATTTAAAGTAAAAACAAATTTTGAAACAGGCCAGACGATCATTTCAGGAATGGGGGAACTTCAATTGGAGATATTGGTTGACAGAATGAGGAGAGAATTTAATGTTGTGGCAAATACAGGTTCACCTCAGGTAGCTTACAAAGAAACGATAAAGAAGTTGGCTGAAGGCGAAGGAAAATATATCAGGCAAACCGGCGGTCATGGACAATATGGACATTGTCTTGTTAGGGTTGAAGCAAAAGGCAGGGGTGAGGGTTTTGAATTTGAAAATAAGATCAAAGGTGGAGCAATACCCGCAGAGTTTATTTCCTCGATCGAAAAAGGAGTTAAGGAAAAATTGGAAAAGGGAATCATGGCAGGTTTTCCAATGACGGATATTAAAGTTGCAGTTTACGATGGATCTTATCACGACGTTGACTCTTCCGATTTAGCTTTTCAGATCGCAGGTTCAATGGCGGTAGAAGCAGCGGTCAAAAAAGCCGAAATGGTGATACTTGAACCTATAATGAAAGTTGAAGTTGCCACACCCGAAGAGTATATGGGTGATATTATCGGAGATCTATCAAGCAAACGCGCTCAAGTGCAGGGAACGGAGACAAGGGGAATGGAAACTGTGATCAACGCTTTAGCCCCCCTTGCAGAGCTCTCCGGCTATGCTACGAAGCTACGTTCTATATCACAAGGCAGGGCGCGTGCATATGTTGAACCAAGTCACTATGAAGAAGTCCCAAAAAATATAGCTGATGAAATCGTTGCTAAAAGCGGAAAAAGTCCTGACTAAGATTGCCGGTTGACAAGCTCACTTGAGCTTAATTATAATACCTAACATTGGGACATTAATTGTCCTTGTTTTTTTGAAGACTTATTCGTATACTAACTAAGTAACTATTAACTATTAACTAAATTATGGCTGGTGACGCAAAACAAAAATTTGACAGAACGAAACCCCATGTAAACATTGGTACCATTGGTCATGTCGACCACGGTAAAACCACTTTGACTGCCGCAATTTCCACTGTTTTGGCCAAGAAATTTCCGGGTGGAGTAAACAGAGCCTATAAATTTGACGAAATTGATAATGCTCCCGAGGAAAAAGAAAGAGGAGTTACGATCAACATCACCCATGTTGAATATGAAACAGAAAAACGCCATTATGCACATATTGATGCCCCCGGACACGCAGATTACATCAAGAACATGATCACAGGCGCAGCCCAAATGGATGGTGCGATCCTTGTTATTTCCGCCCCTGATGGTCCGATGCCACAAACAAGAGAACACATTATTTTAGCCCGTCAGGTTAATGTTCCTGCGATCGTAGTCGCATTGAATAAAGTTGATGCAATGGATGACGAAGAGCTTATAACCTTGGTAGAGAGCGACATCAGAGAGCTTCTTAAAAAATATCAGTATCCCGGCGACGAAGTTCCGATCGTCAGAGTTTCGGCACTTAAAGCACTGGAAGGGGACGCTAAAGCTGAAGATCAGATCTTGGAACTTATGAAGAAAGTGGATGAATATATTCCCGATCCTGTAAGAGATGCAGATAAACCATTTTTGATGCCTGTTGAAGATGTTTTTTCAATTAAGGGGCGTGGAACAGTTGCTACCGGTAGAGTTGAAAGAGGCAAGTTAAACATTAACGAGGAAATTGAAATTGTTGGTCTTAAGGCGACTCAAAAATCGGTTGCCACAGGTCTTGAAATGTTCAGAAAATCCCTGGATTTCACCCAAGCAGGTGATAACGTAGGCGTGCTATTAAGAGGCGTTGAAAAAGACCAAATTGAAAGAGGGCAGGTTTTGGCCAAGACCGGATCAATCACTCCACACACAGAATTTGAAGCTGAAGTTTATATCCTTTCCAAAGAGGAGGGTGGAAGGCACACACCTTTCTTTACAGGCTACAAGCCCCAGTTCTTTATCAGAACTGCAGATATTACAGGTGAAGTAACACTTCCCGAGGGGATTGAGATGGTTATGCCTGGAGACAGTGCAAAAATGAAAGTAAAACTTATCCAACCGGTAGCTTGTGAAGAAGGATTCAGGTTTGCGATAAGAGAAGGTGGTTCCACGGTCGGTGCTGGAGCCATCACAAAAATAACTGCATAATTGATATGCACCAAAATGCCCCGACAGGGGCTTTTTTTTGTCGAGTCGGACTCGGCTTAGGCACCTTAACGGCATATGGCAGCAGGACGATTAAGAGTAAAACTGAAAAGCTACGATCACCGCTTAATAGATGAAGCGGCGGCTAAGATATTGGATGTTGCTATAGCCACAGGAGCAAAAATAATCTTTTACGGATAAAGATGCTCAGGAACATTTTGAAATGCTCGTTCACAAAAGGCTTATTGATATTATGGATCCATCTCCAAGAACGATCGATTCACTCTCCAATCTGGATTTGCCGGCAGGTGTGAGTATAGAAATAAAGATGTAATTGTGAAATTTTCTCCATTAACCTTCGTTTACTCGATTATCAAATTAATATATTCTTAAACTATTAAATGGCGTATCTGAAACTTAATAATATCGGTGTTTACAAAAAGGCATTCTCACTTTCAAATTATATCTGGATTGTAGTTAGAAAATGGGATATGTTTGCTAAAAATACCATCGGTTCCCAGTTTGTTAGATCCGCAGATTCAATATCAGCAAATATTGCTGAAGGTTTTGGAAAATATTATTTAAAAGATATGGTGAGACACTATCGTATTTCAAGAGGCTCAACCTTGGAAACTTTAGATTGGAACGAGAAAGCGAGAAAACGAGAGTTAATTGACGAAAAAGAATACAAGTATATTCTTAATGTACTTCAAGATTTACCGAAAGAGATTAACCAATTAGTAAAATTTACGAAAGGTAGTATGAAAAAAGCAATAATTTAATTATTTATTAATTTAATAATGATATTTGCATCCCGCGCAGGAGAAAAGCTCCAATTTGCACTAGATAAGTTTAATATTTCTGTAGACGGTCTTACAGTTGCTGATTTTGGTTCCTCTACCGGTGGTTTTGTTGATTGTTTACTCCAAAACGGAGCAAAAAAAGTTTATTCGGTTGACACTGCATACGGAGAACTTGCATGGGCTCTTCGTAATGACACTAGGGTTATCGTAATGGAGCGTACCAACGCCATGCATGTAGTACTTCCGGAATTAGCAGACCTTGTTACTGTTGACACTTCCTGGACAAGACAAAAGAATATTTTACCCAATGCTTTTAATAACCTGAAACCCGGCGGAAAAATAATTTCATTAATAAAACCACACTATGAAGCAAAAAAAGCAAGATTAACAAGCGACCAAGTTAACCAAGTGATCGAGATAACAAAAAAGGAGATAGAGGAGGTTGGGGGGAGGATTGAAATAACGGTCGAGTCGCCGATTTTGGGAGAAAAAGGCAAAAATCGTGAATTTTTGGCATTAATCGTTCCCAAATAAATTACTATAATTCTCAAAAGTAAGGGGTGGAGGTATAAGATCACCCTACGGGTGTACTTCTTGAGACAAAAGATGGGGGAAGTTACACCTCTTTAACTAGAGAAGAATTGTTTGATCCTTTGGAGAAGTTTGGATCGTGGACGTTTTTCACTCTCGGCAATATCATCCATAATCATAAAGGCTTCTGCGCGGTTTCTGGCTCTTTGTACAATATTGGAAGGAAGTTCTTCTTCGAGAGGAAGAACTTCACCGTCCACTCTTCCTCTTGCAAGATAGGCTGTAATTAATGCACCTTCATTCTTGCATTGTTCAAAATAACCCTTGGGAACTCTAATGGGAACGTCAACTGTTCTTTTCACAACCGTTCCATCCTGTTGCTGATAATACCGATTCATTTGTACATAGGGAGTTTTTGGGTTTTCGACGGTCATGTTCTCAAGTATATTACTTTTTTCCGGTGAGTAAATAATATTTTGCACCGTTAAAAAACTCAGCTATGCAATTTTCATTGCGTCGGATGGAGGGTATTGCCATATAAATCACTCTTTGATATACTAACCCCGCTGTGGAGAAGTTCGTCAAAACATACTCTCAGTAGGTGAAGCTGGATAGATTAGTCATTTAAATGGCGCCCATCCGGCGCCTTTTTAGTGTTAAATGATACTAATCTACGAATGGGTACGAATGCAACGAATAACTACGAATGGAATGAAGTACAAATTTGGTTTAACTTCGTAATTGGTAGGTATTAGTAGAATTAGTATAAATTAGTTGATTAGCATTATATTACTATGTTAGACACAATACTCGGTTTTAAACAAAAAATGGGGGCGGTCTATATAAACGATCGTAGATATCCTGTGACGTGGGTAAAGGTTGAGCCGTGTGTGGTGACACAGATCAAGTATGAGGAAAAAGACGGGTATATGGCAGTTCAGCTCGGGACAGGCTCCAAAAGAATTAAAAACGTCTCCAAACCGCTTCAAGGACACTTAAAAAAATCTCCAAAAACCCAAGACTCCAAGGAAAAAATGCTTCCAAGATTTTTAAGAGAAGTAAGAGTAAAGGAAGATAGTCAACTCAAAGTTGGGGATGAAGTAAAAGTTACAGATGTATTAAGAGCGGGTGATGTTGTAACCATAACCGGAATTTCAAAGGGCAAGGGATTTGCAGGGGTCGTTAAACGCTGGGGTTTTGCAGGCGGACCAAAAACTCACGGCCAATCGGATAGAGAGCGCGCTCCCGGATCTATAGGTAACAGGACCTCTCCGGGCCGTGTTTTTAAAGGTAAAAGAATGGCGGGTAGAATGGGAAGCGATAGAGTAACTGTGAAGAATTTAAATATCATCGATGTCGACGAAAAGAATGGTTTGATCGCAATAACAGGTGCAGTTCCCGGAGCAGTTAAAAGTTTGGTTTTTATTAAAAAGACGGGAGAAGGGGGAGTAAGAGCAGAGGCGGAAGTCAAAGAGGTTGACTCCACCGACGCTCAGGTTGTGGTGGACAAACAAGTGATTGAGGAGAAAAAAGAAGAGAAGGAAGTTGAAAATAAAGAAAATAAGAATATAGAAAATGAAGAAAACAAGAAAGAAGGGAAAGAAGAACCAAAAAATTCAAAAACTGAAAAACTAAAAGGCGACAGCGCTGAAGAAACCAAATAATCATTTAATACTATGTTGAAAGCAGATCTCTACACATTTGACGGAAAGAAAAAGGAAAGCATCAATTTTCCCAAGGAATTCGACGTGAAGCCGAATTTAGAGCTTCTTTCTCAAGCGGTTCGTATATATGAAGACAGGACACACCTTGGTTTGGCTAAGGTCAAAACAAGAGGCGAAGTCAGAATTTCAACAAGAAAGATATACAAGCAAAAAGGAACCGGGGGAGCAAGACACGGTGCGAAGTCGGCGCCGATCTTTGTCGGAGGCGGAGTGGCGCATGGACCCAAAGGAATAAAAAGATTGTTAAAACTTTCGGGGTCTCAAAAGAACAAGGCTCTTTTATATGCGTTAAACTACAAGATCAAGGACTCTTTGATAGTTTTGGTTGATAATTTGGAAAAGATCAAAAAGACGAAAGAAGCATCATTCTTGGTAGAAAACATTCTTAAAGAAAAGAACGTAACTACTAGGAAGAATGTTTTAATTGCTTTTTCTGAAAAAAATTTTGACGCGATCAAAGCATTCAGAAATTTGAATGGAGTGGTTTGTGAACATTATAAAGACATAAATGTCTATAAAGTATTCTTGGCAAATATTTTGGTTATCGACAAAGAAGCTTTAACAGAGAAAATAGTAAGCGGAAAAGAAAAAAAGGTAGAGGATAAAACCTTGAAAATTAATAAACCCGTCTTGAAGAAAACAAGAGAGAAAATTTCTCAAAGTAAAAAAAAGATGACAAAAAAAGCAAAGCCCGTTTCGGCAGGATCTTTGAAGGATAAAGCAAAAAAAACTAAAAAAGTATAGATATGATAAAACCGATACTGACAGAAAAAGGATTGAACGAGGCAAAAAAAGGAAAATATACCTTTTATGTAGACCGCGGTTTAAATAAATATCAGATAAAAGAGAGGATAAATGAGCTTTTTGGGGTCCATGTTGCAAGTGTAAAAACAATTAATTTTAAAAGTCTCATAAAAAAGGATTATAGGGGAAAAATCAAAAAGATCGCCGCCAAAAAGAAAGCGGTAGTTTCTTTAAAAGGTAAAGAAAAAATAGATCTTTTTGATGTAAAAAAATAGACATTTATGAAAAGTCTTAAATACATATTAAAAAAGAAATCGGGAAGAGGTTCCAAGGGACGGATAAGTGTTAGACATCAGGGAGGCAGAGAGAAAAGGTTCTATCGCGACATTGATTTTAAAAGAGAAAAGAAGGATGTTTGGGGGTTTGTCGGGAAAATTGAATATGATCCAAATCGTAACGCACCCCTTGCACTTCTTACCTATGAAGACGGCGATAAAAGATATATAATCTCCCCCGCGGGGCTGAAGGTTGGGGATCGTGTTATATCATCTATATCCGCACCGATCGAGAAAGGTAATAACCTTCCTCTTGAAAAGATTCCCGTCGGGACACAAATAAGCTGCATTGAAATTGTTCCCGGAAAAGGGGCGCAAATGGTCAAGGGGGCTGGTTCTTTTGCCGTATTGCACGGAAAAGAGATAAAAAATATTTTAGTGAAGTTGCCGTCAGGAGAAATAAAGAGATTTAGAAAAGATTGTTGGGCTATGGTCGGACAGGTCGGAAATCCTGAATTCAGGAATGTGAGAATTGGTAAAGCCGGCACAAAAAGACATTTAGGTATAAGACCTACCGTCAGGGGGGTTGCAATGCATCCGAATGCTCACCCGCACGGTGGGGGTGAGGGAAGAAGTGGTATAGGTTTGAAGTATCCAAAAACCCCTTGGGGCAAAAAAGCTGTAGGAAAAACCAGAAAGAAGAGAAAATATTCCAATCATATGATAGTTCAAGGAAGAAAAGCGGGTAAACATAGTAATCCGTCTAAAATTAGAAATTAATTATGAGTCGTAGTTCTAAAAAAGGTCCTTACATAGATGCCAATATATTAGAAAAAATTGGCAAAGGATTGGGTGTAAAAGAGAGTCCTGTTAAGACATGGGCAAGGGCAAGTATGATATCACCTGAATTTGTCGGAAAATATTTTATGGTTCACAACGGAAGAGTGTTCATTAATGTTTTTGTAACCGAAGATATGGTTGGGCAGAGGCTTGGAGAGTTTTCGCCAACGAGAACCTTTAGAGGTCATGGACAGATAGTTAAGAGAACGCTTGAAAAAACATAATTTTTTTTTAAACAACTTAATATGGATGTCATTACAACACAAAAATATGTTAGACTTTCACCGAAAAAACTTCGGATTGTTGCGGATGTTGTGAGAAAGTTAACCCCTGTTGATGCTTTGGAAAAACTGCCCTTTCTTAGAAAGAACGGATCTGAAACTTTTGTTAAAGTAATAAAAAATTCATTGTCCAGTGCAAGACAGAAAGGTTTAAGCGATACGGAATTGATTTTTAAAGAAGTTCAAATTGGTGAAGGGCCAAGGCTAAAAAGAGGAAGGGCTGCCTCTCGGGGACGTTGGCATCCTTACAAAAAAAGAATGAGCCACATACGCGTTGTGTTAACAACACGTAAATCCGAAATCCGAAACCCTAAATCCGAAACGGAAAAAGTAAAAGGAATGGAAATAATTAAAACCGATGAAAAAGAAAATAAAGAAAAAATGGTTGATAAAAAAGAAGATATGGGCACTGTTAAGAAAACAACCAAGAATTTAAAAAGTAAATTACAGTCCGTAATTTCAAAGAAAGGAGTTAATCCAATAGGTTTTCGAGTAGGGACATTTTATCCTTGGAAATCGCGTTGGTTTCAGGACGATGGAAGTTATAAACGGCAATTACTTGAGGATATCACATTAAGAAAGGCTCTGATGCAAAAGCTTAAAACGGCAGGGGTTGATGTTGTAGAAATAGAGAGGTTGCCAAAAAGCATGGTCATTATAATGACGGTATCAAGACCGGGAGTTGTGATCGGCCGCGGTGGTACGGGGATCGAAGAGCTCAAAAAATATGTTGTCTCAATACTCGAAGACATCAGAAAAAAATCTGTTAAAGATATTAAGGTTGAACTGAAGGTTAACGAAGTAAAAAATCCGGAACTTTCGCCATATCTTGTAGCATCCAGAATAGCGTCTGACCTTGAAAGAAGAATGCCATACAGGCGGGTGGTTGCAAAGACTTTAGAAAGAACAATGCAGTCGGGAGCTTTGGGAATTAAGATTGTACTTTCCGGAAGAATTCAGGGAGCGGAGATTTCAAGAACTGAAAAATTTCATAAAGGGTCTGTACCATCACAAACTTTGAGAGAGAATATCGATTATGCACAAGTACCTGCAATGACAAAAAGAGGTTACGTTGGGGTGAAAGTATATATACATAAAAAGGGAGAGTAACGACGACCTATGTTGGAACCAAAAAGAAGAACATACAGAAAAGAATTTAGAGGTAGAAGACGGGGTATGGCCATGAGGGGTTCAAGTCTTTCGTTCGGTGAGCATGGATTGAAAGCGCTTGAAGTTGGTTGGGTGACAAGCAGGCAAATAGAAGCAGGAAGACGGGCAATTACGCACACACTAAAAAGAGGGGGCAGGGTTTGGATAAGGATATTTCCTGACAAACCGGTTACATCAAGACCTGCAGGGCAGAGGATGGGAAGCGGAAAGGGTGACATTGATAGATATGTTTGCGTTGTCAAACCTGGAAGGGTAATATACGAGGTTACCGGTCCTTCGGTAAGCGTAGTAATAAATGCGTTAGAAATGGCATCTGACAAAATGCCCATAAAAACTAAGATTATTAGCAAGGAATAGTATGAAGAAAAAAGATTTTAATAGTTTTTATAATAAAAAGCTGTCTGATTTAAAAAAGGAGATCTCCCAACTTAAATCAGAAAAGAGAAAGGTAATTTTGGATATCGGTGTTGGCAGGGAAAAAAATTTAAAGAAGGCAAAAAATATCGGTAAAAAGATATCTCAAATAAGCACTATACTTAAAATTAAAGAGAAGAAGGAATTGTTAATAGTCAATAATAAAGAAATATGAAAATTTTTACAGGAACAGTAATATCGACAAAGATGATGAACACGGCAACCGTACGCAATGATGTGATAAAGATGCACAGGCTATACGATAAGAGATTTATCAGATCGAAAAAATACCATGTTCAAGATGACTTAGGTGCCAAGGTTGGGGATATAGTGAAATTTGTAGCATGTAAGCCTTTCAGTAAACTAAAAAAATGGAAGATAGTTGAAATTGAAGATAAAAATAAAAGTGTCCTGAAATCACCTGAAAAATCAGGCGGAGTTAAATTAAAAACTATAAGGAAAGGTAAAAAAATATGATACAACTGAGGAGCATGTTGATTCCCGCCGACAATTCAGGAGCAAAAAAATTAATGGTTTTTGGAATTTCTCATAAAGTTGGAAAGTACGCTACAGTTGGCGATGTGGTGAATTGTGTAGTCAGAGGTGCGGACTCCACGGGTATTGTGACGGATCATGAGAAGGTTAAAGTTCTGGTAGTGAGAACAAAAAAGGAGATTAGAAGAAAAGACGGAACATATGTACGTTTTGACGATAATGCGGGAGTTGTTATTGATAAACAGGGATTTCCCAGGGGAACGCGTGTACTTGGTCCTGTCGCAAAAGAAGTAAAGGATGTTGGATATACAAAGATAGCATCACTTGCAAGAGAGGTGGTTTAGGAATAAATACCAATAAATACCAATGCCAAATTCGGAAATGGATTATTTGAATTTGGTATTTTTGACGAAGTCTTAAGCTTTGCTTATTTGAAATTGTGTATATGTTGAAATTTAAAGTCGGAGATAAAGTAAAAATTACATCGGGAAAAGATAAGGGTCGTGAAGGGACAATAGAAAAAGTATTTTCCGTTGCCGGGAAGGCTGTATTGCCGGGTTTGAATGAGTATAAAAAACACATCAAACCATCTTCAGGTAAAAAGGGGGGTATTTTTACGATTCCAAGGCCGATAGTACTGTCAAAATTGAAACTGATCTGTCCAAGTTGTTCAAAAGAAACAAAAGTTGGTTTTCGAATAGCCGGTGACGTAAAAATGCGTTTTTGTAAAAAATGCGGGAAAGAGATTACACATAAGAAATAATTATTATGCAAAGACTACAAGAAAAATATACAAATGAGACATTGCCGATACTTGTTAAAGAGTTTGCTATCAAAAATACTTTGCAAGCTCCAAGGATCGAAAAGGTGGTATTAAATACAGGTATAGGTGACGCGCAAAAAAATAAAGAAGTATTTGAACGGGCTAAACAGGATTTTGCAGCGATTTCCGGACAGTATCCGAGTATTAGGAAAGCAAAAGTATCGGTCGCAAGTTTTAGTTTAAGAAAAGGTTCACCTGTCGGTTTAAAGGTAACTTTGAGAGGTAAAAAAATGTATGACTTTTTAGACCGTCTATTTTCTATAGTTCTTCCCCGTATAAGAGACTTTAGGGGGGTAAAGGTTGGCAGTTTTGATAAATATGGGAACTATACATTGGGTATTTCAGAGCATAGTGTATTTCCCGAGATAGACATTTCGAAGTCAGCGTCCAGAGGATTGGAGATCACAATTGTGATAAAATCTGGTACTCCCGAACGCTCTTTTCGTCTTTTAGAGCTTTTGGGTTTACCGTTTGAAAAGAAATAACTATGGCAACAAAAACTAAAGAGGTTCGTGAAACTAAAAAATTAAGATACAAAACGAGGTACACTAATAGATGCAGTCTTTGTGGAAGGGGGAGGGCATATATGCGTAAGTTCGGGTTGTGCCGTTTATGCTTTAGAGAACATGCTCACAGGGGAGAGATACCCGGTATTCGGAAAGCAAGTTGGTAAAAGTATATGGTAAATTATCCTATAGGTGATTTTTTGATCAAGCTTAAGAATGCAGCCTTAGCTGGGCGAAGCGAGGTTGTAATGCCTTATTCCAAGCTTGTCTTTAAAGTAGCAGAACTTTTGAAGAAAGAGAAATATTTACGTGATATCAAGAAAAATGAAGGGGATTTGGTTGTTGATCTAGCCTATATGAAAAAACAACCCGTGTTGGTGGAGATGAAACTTGTCTCAAAGCCGGGAAGAAGAGTATATAAAAAAGTTGACCAGCTAAAAAAGCTTAAAGGATTATCGTTTTATATTATTTCAACACCCGAAGGCGTTATGACATCGAAAGAAGCTATTAAAAAAAATCTTGGCGGAGAAGTGATCTCAGAAATACATTAATAATATGAGTAAAGTTGGGAAGAAACTAATATTAATTCCGGAAGGAGTTCAAGTTGAGACTAAGGCAGATGTGCTATCGGTCAAAGGTCCGAGAGGGGAAATTGAAAGAAAATTTCCTGTACGGCTTTTATCAATAACCGTTCAGGATGGGATGGCGTCTGTTAAACCAATATCCAAGTCAGAAAAAGCTTTGGTGGTTTGGGGAACAACAAGGTCGCACCTTGCAAATATGGTCGTGGGAGTAACTGATGGATGGAAGAAATCGCTGGAATTGGTGGGTGTAGGTTATAGGGCTGAAGTCTCGGGAAAAGATTTAATATTGACGGTTGGTTTTTCTCATCCTGTAAAGATCTCTTGCCCTGAGGGAATTTCTTTTAAGGTCGAGAAATCTATTGTTTCGGTTGAGGGTATTGACAAAGAAATTGTGGGTCAGGTCGCAGATAAAATCAGGTCCGTAAGGCCTCCGGAGCCCTATAAAGGTAAGGGTATAAAATATGTTGACGAAATCGTCAGGAGAAAAGCAGGTAAAGCAGCAAAAACGCAAGGAGCTTAAAAAAATGAGAAATAGAAAACAGGAAGAAAAAAGAAAAAAAAGGGTACGCAGTTCGATCAAAGGGGTAGGTAAGAGACCACGGTTGACCGTTTTCAGATCGAATACTCATATTTATGCCCAAATAATTGACGATAATAAAGGAATTACCATCATTTCCTTTAATGATGTCGGTATGAAATTGGGTACTAAAGATAAATCGTTGACGGGGGTTCAGATGGCGGAAAAAGTAGGAGAGGAAATTGGAAAAAGGGCGTTAAAAAAAGGAATCGCCCAAGTTGTTTTCGATAGAGGGGAATATAAATATCACGGGAGAGTAAGATCTCTCGCTGATGGTGCGAGGAAGGGAGGACTTAAATTTTAATATGGATAATAATAAAGAGTACTCTGAAACAGTTATTGAAATAAAAAGAATATCCAAAAAAACCAAAGGTGGCAACACTATCCGTTTTTCGGCGCTTGTTGTCGTTGGTGATAGAAAAGGCAAGGTTGGGTTGGGTCTGGCAAAGGCGGGAGATGTATCAGGAGCAATTCAGAAATCTTTGGCTGCTGCTAAGAGAAAGATGTTTTTAGCACCCCTTAAGGGGACAACTATCCCCTACTCCGTTGAGGAAAAGTTTTCTGCTGCGAGAGTATTGATTAAACCTGCACCTAGGGGGTCTGGTATTATTGCCGGAGGTGCCATTAGAGTTATTTTGGAGGCAGTTGGTGTAAGAGATGCGGTCGGTAAGATATTGGGTACTAAAAATAAAGCATCAAATGTGTACGCAACCTTAAATGCACTTAAAAAACTTGCTTATTTTGATCGGGTCAGGAAAATGAAGGAAGATATTAATTTATGAAAAAACTCACAACCGTTATACATAAAGGTAAAAAGCGTTTGGGAAGGGGTTATGGAAGTGGTAAGGGTGGTCATACTGCCGGTAGAGGACAAAAGGGGCAAAAAACAAGAAAAAAACTTGGTCTCATGTTCGAGGGAGTCAAGGTTAAAAAATCCTTTATTAAGAGACTGCCTTTTTTAAGAGGTAAAGGCCGTTTTAGTGCCCAGATCAAGCCGTTTCCTATACATCTCGAAGCATTGCAGGAATTGCCGTCCGGCACCATTTTGAATGAAGAATATTTAATTAAAGAGGGTTTTGTCAAAAAGAGTGATATATCAAAAAAGGGAGTTAAGGTCTTGGGCAATTATAATTTGACGAAAAAATTAACCGTGGATCTGCCGGTTTCCAAAAAAGCACGCGAAAAGATCATTGAGGCAGGTGGAAATGTTACAGGCGGATCTGTAAAGAATGTTTGAGCATTTCATTTCTTTCGTTATAGGTGTGAAATTGTTTACAACAAAGACGCAAACGAACCCTGATGCGATATGTTCTCCGAAATATTAAGTTTTTTTACAAATTTATTTAGATCGAAAGATATCAGAAAAAAGGTGTTGGTAACGCTTCTGGTTTTGGTGTTTTTCAGATTTCTTGCTCATATACCAGCCGCAGGTATTGATAGAGGATCTCTAAAAATGTTATTTTCCGGTAGTCCTCTTTTATCACTTTTAGACGTCTTTTCAGGAGGCACCCTTGCTAATTTTTCTATTCTTGCACTTGGACTGGGTCCTTATATTAACGCCTCAATCATAATGCAACTTTTGACCTATGTAGTTCCAAGACTTGAAGAGTTGTCAAAAGAGGGTGAGTACGGGCAAGAAAGGGTCAACCAATACACTAGATTTTTAACAGTTCCACTTTCACTTTTTCAGTCTTTTGGAATGTACGCTCTTCTTAAAAGTCAAAACGTAATACCTGATCTTGGAATTTTGTCTCTTGTCGCATTGGTGTTGACAATGACCGTTGGAGGATTGATATCTGTTTGGTTTGGTGAACTTATTAATGAATATGGTATCGGGAACGGGATCTCTTTTCTTATCTTTGCAGGAATCGTTGCCAGACTTCCGGTAACGATCGGCCAATCGATAAGTATTGTCCAAGGTGAAGATGTTCTTAAATTGGGTATTTTTATTGTATTGGCAATTTTCATTGTGGGTGTGATCGTCTTTATGAATGAGGCGACAAGGCAAATTCCGATTAACTATGCGAGACGCGGTTCAAGGATTAATGTTGGGTCTTCCTATTTGCCGCTTAGATTGAATCAGGCAGGGGTAATTCCGATAATCTTCGCAGTATCATTAGTTTTACTGCCATCACTTTTGGGTCAGTTCCTTTCAGGTATCGGCAACCAAAACATTGCTTCCTTTGCTTCAAGTCTGGCAAGGCTTTTTGATCCCCAGTCTTTTACTTATAACGCAACCTATTTTTTGCTGGTATTTGGTTTTACATATTTTTACACATCGGTCGTTTTCAATCCGGAAAAGATTGCCGAGAATTTACAGAAAAATGGCGGTTTTATACCGGGAATAAGGCCCGGAAAACACACGATTGAATATTTGAATCATGTTTTGACAAGGATCACTTTTGCCGGAGCTATGTTTTTGGGATTGATCGCAGTCCTTCCGTCATTTTTTCAAAGTTTTATTGGTATTTCCAATTTGGCAGTTGGTGGAACCGGCATTCTCATCGTCGTATCGGTTGTTTTGGAACTTACGCGTGATTTGCAATCCCAATTGGTTATGAAGAGATACGATTCCTTTTTGAGAAAATGAATATTGTAATATTAGGTCCTCCAGGATCGGGAAAGGGGACACAATCAGAACTTATTTCAGGGAAGTACGGTTTGTATTATTTGCAGACGGGAGACCTGTCAAGAAAGCTGGCAGAGAAGAACGAACGGATAAAAGAAATTGTTAATTCCGGTAAGTTAATTCCTCAAGAGGAGATGACACTATATGTTTTAGATCATTTGAAGGATGAGAATATTGACCTTAATAACATCCTTTTTGAAGGATTTCCGAGGTTTGTTTCTCAATATGAGGCTCTTGAAAATTTTCTAAAGACGAAAAGCGCTACGATTAATTTGGCGATCTCGATAGATATAAGTAGAGAGGAAACAATAAAAAGAATTTCAGCAAGAAGGATCTGTATCAAATGTACTGAGGTTTATAACCTGATTACTGATCCTCCCGATAAGGAGGGATTGTGTAGGTGTGGCGGCAGGCTTATTCAAAGGGAAGATGATAATCCGGAATCTATTGAAGTGCGATTAAGATATTATGAAAATAATACAAAGGAATTAATCAAGTATTTGGAAAATAGAAATTTTCTGATCCGTATAGACGGCAGTAGACCGATTCAGGAGATATTTAACGATATAGTTGAGGTTATAGAAAATACAAATGCAAAAAATACCGGTAAAAACTAAAGAAGAAATAAAAAAAATCATTGATGGGGGAAAGAGACTTTCCGAAATAAAACATTTTTTAGAAGAAGATGTAAAGATCGGAGTAAGCGCTTGGGAAATTGAGGAATTGGCGATTAGTCTTATCAAAAAGACCGGCGGTGAAGCTGCATTTGCCAGAGTGCCGAAGTACAATTGGGCAACTTGTATCAATGTTAATGAAGGAGTTGTTCACGGGATACCAAAAAAGGACCTGATATTTAAAAAGGGCGATGTTGTTAGTGTTGATATTGGTCTTTTTTTTGCGGGTTTTAATACGGATACATCCTTTTCCAAAGGTCTTGACGTGGATGAGCCGACCAAGAGTTTTTTGAATGCAGGCAGAAATACTTTAGAGAATGCGATAGCTTGTGCCGTAGTCGGTGCGAGAATATATGACATATCACAAACAATTGAGAAAAGTCTTGCAAGGTCGGGTTTTAATCCCGTAAAGACTCTCGTTGGACACGGAGTAGGTAGAAATCTGCACGAGGAACCACAGATACCGCAATTCATATACCAGGATCGACTTAAAACACCTGAAATACCTGAAGGTGCTGTACTTGCAATTGAAATTATTTACTCGATGGGAGACGGAAGCATCAAACACGAAAAAGATGGGTGGACAATTGTGACGGGTGATGGTAAAATATCAGCGCTTAACGAAGACACCGTAATTGTTACGAAAAGTGGTCCTTTGGTGGTAACAAGATACAACCAGGCATGAAGCTTGGTTTTTATTTTGTAGAGTAAGATTATGAAAAATATCCAACCCGTTAGTGTATACAACGGCAAAGTGACACAAGCCCTTCCGAACACTATGTTTCAGGTAGAGCTTGAAGATGGAAGGGTTCTCATAGCGACATTAACGGGAAAAATGAGAAAAAACTATATCAGGATCTTTCCGGGTGACAATGTAAAAATTGAAATGACCAAATATGATGTTGACAGGGGTAGGATAGTTTATAAATACTAAAGAAACGGGGAATATCATTATATGAAAGTTCAATCGTCGATTAAACCAAGGTGTAAAGATTGTAAATATGTCAAAAGAAAAGGTGTATTATATGTCATTTGCAAGAACCCAAGGCACAAGCAGAGACAGGGGTAACTTTTGTAACCGGTAACAAGTGCCTGGTGACTGGTTACTTTTAAACTATGGCTAGAATTTCAGGACAGGAATTAAGCGAAAAAGATAGAGTTTTGTATGCCTTAACGAAGATCAAGGGGATAGGTATGAGCTTATCTCATAAGATAATGAAAGACGCCGGTATTTCCGAAGATAAGAGAATGCGCGATATGTCTCCGGAAGATATTTCAAAAATTACCGAAGCGGTTGAGAAATATCCAGTCGAAGGGGATCTTGTGAGACGTGTAAGGGGAAATATCACAAGGCTCCAACAAACGGGTTCATACAGAGGCTCTAGACATTCAAAAAACTTGCCCTCAAGAGGTCAAAGGACAAGACACAATGCCCGTGGAAAAAGAGGCAAGAGAAAAACTATAGGAGCATTTAAGAAGGATATGTTAAACAAGACACAGCAGGATCAGAAAAAATAAAAATATGGCAGAACCAAAAAAAAGACAGTTGCAGAAAGGCAGGCTTTATATATCGGCTTCTTTTAATAATACTTTAGTGACCGTTACCGACGAAAATGGTCAGGTGATTTCTTGGAGCTCTTCGGGAAACAGCGGATTCAAAGGAACAAGAAAATCTACCCCGTATGCCGCAACTACTGCCGTTGAAAAAGCACTTTCCAAAGCTAAAGATGAATATGGATTAAAGGAAGTAGAAATATTTGTAAAAGGACCGGGTGCCGGACGAGATGCTGCCTTAAGGTCGGTAAGAAGTGCAAATTTGAAGATTTCTATGATAGCGGATGTAACCCCTATTCCGCACAATGGTCCCAGACCAAAAAAGAAAAGAAGGGGGTAGGTTCATTATTTGAGGTTATTATGGCAAGATATACAGGATCAAAAGACAAATTATCAAGGGCTGAGGGCTATGACCTTTTTGGTAAGGGTTCAAAACTAACAAGGTTGAATGTTCCTCCTGGACAACATGGCAACAAAAGAACCAGAAGGTCGACCTCCGAATATGCGAAACAGCTTAGAGAGAAGCAGAAGGTAAAAAGGCTGTATGGTATTCTAGAAAGGCAATTTTCCCGTTACGCAGCAAAAGCATTAAGCACTAAAGGCAATACAGGCGAAAAGCTATTATCTATTCTTGAAAAGAGGCTTGATAATACTGTATATAGATTGGGTTTTACTACAACAAGAACTTCAGCAAGACAACTTGTTTCCCATAGACATTTACTTGTTAATTCCAAAAAAGTTAATATACCTTCTTATCAAATTAAAAAAGGCGATGTGATATCTCTTACAGAGAAAGCTATCAAGATTCCCGTTGTATCAAAATCCTTGACCAATAAAGATTACAAGCCCCCGAAATGGTTGGAGAGAAAGGGAAGTGTGGGGAAGGTTGTAAGTGATCCGGGAAGGGAAGATATTATTGAACCTATATCAGAACAAGATGTTGTCGAATATTATTCGAGGTGAGACTTCCATAAGCCGTAGGCTCGTGGTAAACTACTCTCTTAGTTAATTTAGGGTAGTTGCAATGAAAGGTGGTGATCAATGTGAATGAACCAATATTTCAAATATCAGAATTAGAAAAGAAGGCAGATTACGGAAAGTTTGTAATAAGTCCTCTTGAGGCTGGTTATGGACACACTCTTGGTAATTCCTTGAGAAGGGTTCTGTTAACAAGTCTACCGGGTGCGGCGATTACACACGTAAAAATTTCCGGAGTAAAGCACCAGTTTACTTCACTTAAGGGAATGAAAGAAGACATTGTCGAATTCATACTAAATCTGAAGAAGGTAAGAATTTTTTATAACGGCGATAAACCTATAAAAGCAAGTCTTGAAGCGAAGGGTCAAGGAGAAATAAAAGCGAAGGATATAAAAATTGATCCTCCGGCAAAGATTGCCAGCCCTGAAGTAGTTCTTGCTTATTTAAACAAAGACGCAAATTTAAATGTAAAGATGGATATCGAGACAGGTGTCGGTTATTCTTCCTTTGAAGATAGAAAGACAGATGAAGTTGGGGTTATTCCTATGGATGCGATATTTACTCCAATTATAAGAGTGAATTACCGGATCGAAGAAACACGTGTCGGAAGATTGACAAACTATGACAAGTTGATCTTAGAAATATGGACCGATGGTACCATTGATCCAAAACAAGCGTTACTAAAAGCTGCTAATACAATGGTTTCATATTATATGCAGATAGTTTCTCCAAAAAAAGTTGTCAAAGTCGATGAGGAGAACAAAAAAGATGACTTAGGTCCTATAGGAAAACTTTCGGTCGAAGAGATAAACCTTCCGACGAGAGTTGCAAACGCCCTCATTAAGGCGGGCTATGATACAGTTGAAGATTTGGTCAAGGCCGAACGGTCCAAGCTCGTAAAAGTTAGAAATTTGGGAGAGAAATCAGTTAAGATCATTGAAGCCGCTCTGGGAGAGAAGGGTTTGGTCCTGAACGGATAATCTTAATTTGAGTTTTTCACCTTCTGCTCGAATACTGAATTTTTATGAGAAAGAATGTTTTTGGTAAAAAGTTTTCGCGTGACACAACAAGCCGTCGCGCGATGTATCGGGCTTTGTTAAGATCATTTATTCTTAACCATAAGTTGGTTACTACGCATGCAAAGGCGAAAGTCTTGATTCCTATGGTTGAAAACTTATTAAACCAAGGGAAACAGGACAGTCTTGCGGTGCGCCGTCATATATATGCTTTTACCGGGAATGACAGGATGGTTTCGGATGAAATTGTAAAAATATCAAAGAACACAAAAGGGTCCGGAAGATCAATGATCAAGCATGTTAATCTTTCAGCCAGAAAAGGGGATAATGCTCCGATGGCAAGGATCGAATTTGTGGAAAAGATCGATATAGGAAAAATTATATCGGCGGATATTGGTGAAAAAAAAATAGCAGTGAGTAAAAAAAAGAAGCGGGAAATTGAGAAAAAAACCGAAAGTGTTAAGAAGAAACCTACTCCGCTTTCCGTAATCAGAAAGTTTTCATTAAAAAATAGAACGGATAATAAATAGACTATGAAAACATATCAACCAAAAAAAAATGATGTGACGAGAGAATGGCATCTGATCGATGTAAAAGGAAAAGTATTGGGAAGAGTAGCGTCGGAAATTTCTATAAAATTGATAGGGAAACATAAAGTTAATTACTCACGCCATATGGATAGTGGCGACTATGTAGTTGCGATAAATGCGGGTGAAATTAAAGTTACCGGCAAGAAAGAGGACCAAAAAGTATACAGAAGTCATTCCGGATACCCTGCAGGCTTTAAAGAAGTCAAATACTCAAAGTTATTGTCCGAGAACCCGAACAGAATATTGGAACTTGCCGTAAAAGGGATGATTCCCGATAATAGACTGAAAGATAAAAGATTGTCCAGACTTAAAATATTTACGGGTGATAAGCATCCGTATGAGGATAAGGTGAAAAAGTAGAAATTATGAAAAAAGCAAAAAAGATAGATTATACATATGCAGTGGGACGCAGAAGAACAGCCTCTGCACGCGTGAGACTATACAGGGGAAAAGGGGAAAACACCGTAAATGGTCTTCCTTTTGAAAAATACTTTGACAGCCCAGTATTTAACGCTATCTGGATCAAATCTTTTAAACAAGTTGATGCTTCGGATAAGTATTATTCTTCAGTCAGAGTAGCTGGCGGTGGAAAAAAGGGTCAGTTGGACGCAGTGATTCATGCTATTGCTAAAGCATTGGCAAAGGCTGAAAAAGACAAGTTCCGTTCATCTTTAAAAAAAGCAGGTCTTCTAACCCGTGATGCAAGGATCAGAGAACGGCGCAAGGTCGGCACCGGCGGTAAGGCGAGGAGAGAGAAGCAGTCACCCAAGAGGTAATATTTCGACCTATGAAGTCCCTTTCTATTGCCGTCCCCTACTTCACCTAACCCATTTTTTGGTCATATTGTCTCATATGAGAGTTGCAAGCTCGAGTATAAGGAGTATATAATTTCCACATGGCTTCAGAGGCAGAACTTAAACTTCCGAAGGGAACAAAAGTACCCGATCATTTGGCAATTATCCCCGATGGCAACAGAAGGTGGGCGCGGTCACGGGGGCTTCATACTTTTCTTGGGCACAAAGCTGGTTTTGAAAGAGCTGTGGAGCTGGCCCGATCTGCAAGAAAAATCGGTATTCATACAGTAACTTTATGGGGTTTTTCTACAGAAAATTGGGATAGAACGGAAGAGGAAATAAAATATTTGATGAGACTTTATAAAAAACTGATAGATGATTATCTGGTTGAAGCCGATCGTGATAATGTCAAAATAGTTCATTTGGGAAGGAAAGACCGGCTGCCGAAATTTTTACTGGATAAAATTCAATTTGCCGAAAAAAAGACCGGAAACAATTCAAAATACATTATGAATTTGGCAATAGATTATGGCGGACAGGATGATATTTTGAGAGCAGTAAAAAAGGTGGTTTCCGCCGGTATTGCCGGGAATGATATAAACAAGGATCTGATAGATAAATATGTAGATCTTCGGGATCAGCCTTATCCTTATGTGGATTTGATGATCAGGACTTCGGGTGAGCAAAGAACGAGTGGGTTTTTGCTTTGGAATTCCGCATATTGTGAATACTATTGGGAGAACGATCATTTTCCCGATTTTACTCCGGAAAAATTAAAGACTGCGGTCCTTGATTATTCCAGACGAAGAAGAAGATTCGGCGGAAACGATATAGAGGAGCATTTTTTTTTCAAACCGCAGATAACAGCTCAAATGGAACTTAAATGGTGGAGACTGGCAAACATTCCTGAAGATACAAGATTCCGCGATTATGCAACAGCCCATATAAAAGAACAATTTGGGTTTTCAAAAGATTTGGCCAAAGAAGCCGGAATTTTGTTTACACAAGCGGTTATTGAGGGGAATAAAAAGAAATGGGAAAATGCAAAAATCCCCCTGAAGAAGTTTTATGCTCTTATTAAAGAGGAGATAAAATTGGCCTTTGAACCGTCGCTCGTTACTTCGCTTCAGGTAAACTTATGGAAAGAAATGGTTGATAAAAGGGATATAGAAAATTCGGGTGATGCGGAAGATCTGGCTAAAAGTTTATACGCTGAGGTTTACAGGATCTCTCTTTTTCAGGCAACGAAAGTAGCACACTTATGTGTTCTGGCCAATATGGAAAAAAATTTAGCGATCAGAGGTTACGGTGACGAACATTGGGAAAAGGCGGAAGACTATCTTCAGAAATTTTACAGCGCGTTGAAGGAACGCGTAGCGTGACTAAAATGCGATGCTAAGGTCTCCTTACAGCGCGTTGAAGGAACGCGTAGCGTGAGGGATATCCTGCACAATAAAACCGCCCTTTATTTTTACCCAAGCAGTAAGGATGCAAAAATTACCAAAATAATAAAGAATAGATTCAGGAGAAATAACATCTTTGAAGGGCGGGACCTTGTTCTTATATAAACGATCAATGAGAGTATTGACGCCGTAAAAGGAATTATCAGAAGAAACAGCGTTTGCCATTTCAGAGACATATTAATAAAAATGTATTTATAAGCCAGACTCCAAAAATAGCTTATCGTTCCAAAAAACCAGATTAGTACGGAAGGAAGTGTAAGGATAATAGATATAAAAAACAGTTTGTCCTTTATATCAAACAATGGAACGATCTTTTTAAATAACCTTGCCTTAAAGTTATGCATGGGACTTTCTTTGTATTGTTCCAACCGGGTTTACCCGACGAAGTTATAAAGGAAAGTCGGGGTGCTGGGAATTGAACCCAGTCCGGACGCACCCCATGCGCCCATTCTACCGGTAAACTACACCCCGTAAATCAACCTCTTTTTAAGATTTTCTTTTTATGCCTTACTACATATCCGCCTTATAGCGGATACCCATTCTACCGATATGAAATTCATAAATATTTCATATAATCAGGTTTGCTTAATTGCTCATCATTCTGATTCGCAAGTCGCAAATCTAACTAGAAACTACACCCCGTCCTCTGGGTATTTTAACAAATTAAACGAATTATTCCCAATATACTTTTGGTGGGTATGGAATGTTATTTGGTTAATGTGTTAATATCAAGTTATCTCTATGTTCTTATTAACGACGCTTCTTGCTCAGGTAAGCAATCCATTACTTGGTGGGGATTATGATGTAGGGGGTTGGAACTATCTTAACAGGGTTTTACCATCCTTTGTTGATATTGCCTTTCTTGTGGGAGTTATTATTTTTATATTTATTTTTGTTGCGGGTGCCTTTGGGTGGATAACTGCAGGTGGAGATAAAGGTAAGCTTGAAACTGCAAGAAAAAGGATAACTCACGCTATAGTCGGACTTTTAATATTGCTTTTGGTCTTTTTCCTGACACAGCTGGTAAATGCAATACTTGGGATAAATATTGGAATGCTGGGATCGCCTGGTTTTGAGGGCGATGATTCTGATTCAACCGCAACTCCAACAATAGCAATATTGATCGGAAATTGTGACGGCGATGTGGATGACAATCTGTGTGTGTGTTCCTGCCCCACAGGTTATGAGCCCATTAATTTGACACAGTGTACCCTTCCTTTTCCTGATTGCACCGATCGTGACTGTGAATGTGTACAAGCGGTATATGAAGGATGTTATCCGACAGGTGCACCTTGTAATGTAACAGAACCCGATAACGGTTGTTGTTCAAACTATTGTTCCCCCGCCTCATTCACTTGTCAGGATGTTCCGCCGACAGCAACTCCTATGTTGACAATTTTTCCTACTGCTACACCTATCGCCTGTATTGGTTACAATCAACCCTGTGTGGTAACGGAAGGTGGTTGCTGTTCAGGTTTATATTGTTCTTCCTCTACTCTCCGTTGTCAAACTGTTTTACCTACAGCAACGCCTGCAGCGTCGACCCCGACTTTAACCGGAATACCGTTTTGTATTCCGGATGGATCAACTTGTGGGGGAACAGATCCCGGAGTTTGTTGTTCCGGAAATTGTTCCGGAGGAGTCTGTGCAGCGTCTACGGGAGGACCACTCCCCACATATTTTATAGTTGTAACACCGATACCAACCAGAACACCAACACCCTCTCCAACCCGTACACCGACGTTGACACCAACCCGTACACCGACACCGGCACCGATATATTTTTGCACAGATTCCGACGGTGGTGTCGTCCCAGGAACCTTTGGAATTGTACAGGAAAATGTTAGCGATCCTTTCACCATAGGGTATCTTGATTGGTGCAGCTCGTCAACTTCTGTTAGTGAGGCTTTCTGTAGTCCAACCTTAAGAGTGTTATCTCAAAATATAGTCTGTACTGTAGAAACCGGAGGAACAATGTGTTCCGGCGGAGAGTGCTGTATGCCTTTAGGGGGCGCTTGTTCTGATGATGACGATTGCTGCTCACAAGATATTTGCAACAACAACATATGTCAGAACACAGGCAACGTTCTGCTTAATGAACCCAGTTCACTTACACAACCTGTCAGCTGCAGGTCTTTATGTCTGCTGAATTCTTTCAGTGGATGTACAAGCATAGGTACAGATACCGCAGGTACAAATGGAGGAACGGCAATATACAGAAGTGGATCTTGCGGGGTTTCTTATGAGTACAATTGCACTACCGCGATATATGATGTGGGGATAAGTTGTTACGGACACGATGCCTATTGGACGTATTGTAGATGTTATTAGCAACTTCAGAGTTATACTAATTCAGGACAAAAATGCTGAAAAGGTATTAACCGATCTTCATGGAAATTGGCAGAGGTGAAATTTTTTAATAAGTTTTTTCTTTTGTTTTCGGCGAACATTTTATTGATAAAACTCTTGCAGAAACCGGTATTGTCATTTTGAAGTTTGTATGATAAATATAACTTATAATGTCAAAGAAAAAAAGGGTATTGATGGAAAGCCCGAAACCTTCTGAAAATTCTTCCGCGAAATTAACTGCAATCCGCCTTGCCATGGATCAGATCGAAAAACAGTATGGGAAGGGTTCGATTATGCGTCTTGGGGAAAAAGCAGATGTGAGATTTAAAATTGACGTTGTACCGACAGGATCAATAGCGCTTGATCTGGCTCTTGGAGTTGGGGGTTTTCCGAGGGGAAGAATAATTGAAATTTACGGACCGGAAGCTTCAGGAAAAACTACTTTGGCTCTCCACGTAATTGCCGAAGCTCAAAAAAGAGGCGGGCAATGTGCATTTGTCGACGCAGAACACGCACTTGATCCGGGACGAGCTGAAATAATCGGAGTGAATTTGGATGATCTTCTTATGTCTCAACCGGACACGGGTGAACAAGCGTTGGAGATCACCGAAACATTGATCAGGTCGGGTGCCTTGGATGTTATTGTAGTTGATTCGGTAGCCGCGCTTGTGCCACGTGCCGAGCTTGAAGGCGAGATGGGAGATGCTGTGATGGGGCTTCAGGCAAGGCTTATGAGTCAGGCTTTGAGAAAATTGACAGGAGCTATTTCAAAAAGCCGGACGATCCTGATATTCACCAACCAGCTCAGACAAAAGATCGGAGTGATGTTCGGAAATCCCGAAACAACTCCGGGAGGGCTTGCATTGAAATTTTATACCTCGATAAGGATTGACATCAGAAGGATAGAAGTTTTGAAAGACGGGGATAATGTGATCGGGTCCCGTCACCGTGTCCGTGTTGTGAAAAATAAAGTTGCTCCGCCTCTGCGTGTTGCCGAATTTGACATTATGAACGACGAAGGTATCAGTAAATCAGGGGGGCTTCTTGATGTTGCAACCGAACTTGGGATCTTGGAAAAGAAAGGGTCGTTCTTCAATTATGATGGAAAAGTTTTAGCACAGGGTCGGGAAGGAGCAAAAATGCTTTTTAAGGAAGATAAGAAACTGTTTGATGAAATTGAGAAAAAAATAAGAGAAATGGTTGCTTCAGGTAAAAAAATTCCAAAAGAGATTGGGGAAGAGACGGAAGAATAATTCGATGAAGCTTCGGGAAAGTCAAACCCTTACGATCTTAGGTTATGGTCTAAAAGCGAGGGAAGCGGTGGGAATTGTATCCGATACTTACCGGACATTGTTTACAGTTTTTGGCGGGATGAGTAACTTCTGAAATATCAATGTTTCCGAGAACGGGGTTGTACTTTCTGCCGGTTATGTTTTCTAAAGCTCCTAAAAAAGGTATGACTCTTTCAAGTGCCACTTTGTCGCTTAAATCATTAGGACTTGAAATTGCGGATATATGGGGGTTCTTTTCCGATTCGTCACCTTTATGTGCAAAGCAGTTTTCAAAAATTACTTGCTTGAATCGGTTCAGTATATCTTCTCGTTCTTCAAACTCCTCTTTTTCTGTTTTATATTTAACTAAAGATTGTGCCATCTTATCAATTGTTTTTTCAGATCTGAGTTGTCTAAGTGCGGTTTCTTCTGAAGTAGGTTTTTTGGTCTTTTTTTCAACGGTTGCTATTTGTGAAGCTAATGTTTTTTGAATTTCCCAACATAAAACCTTTGGCCAACCTCTTAGTTCTCCCATTGTAGTGTGCTTTTCTCGACCACAGAAACGGCTTTCCTTACCTAATTCATCGGGAGAAGTTCCTGTTAGTTCGGCACAAAGTTCAATGATCTGGTAATTTGGGCAAATATGTTGGCTTTCTTTCGCCCTGGCAGGCTGGTAATTTACATCTTCCCAGTCACTGTTGCCTGAAAAACCTTCCCAGTCTATATGTGGAACCAGACTTTCGGACATATTTTGCCTGACTATAGTATATAGTTGGAGAATCTGTCAATGGTATAATTCAGATTATGCCTTTTATTACCTCAATTAAACCCCAGAGATTCAGAACAAGAGTCAATATCTATCTTGACGGGAAATTCGGTTTTGGATTGGATCTGGAGAATTTCGTAAGGCTGGGACTAACGGTAGGACAAGAACTGACAGATGAAAAGATCTTAGAAATAACTCAAAAGGGTGAATATCAAAAGGTCTGGGACAGGTTATTGGTATTTGCAACACTTCGGCCGAGAAGTGAAAAGGAAATAAACAATTGGATGATAAGGAAAAAAGTTAATCCTGAGTATAAAAATAAACTTGCAGAAAAACTTTGCAATCTCGAACTTATTGATGATGAAAAATTTGCCAAATGGTGGGTGGGTCAGCGACTTGCTTTTAAAAAGAAGTCGTTGCGGGATCTGAATTATGAACTGCGGGGTAAGGGGATAAAAAAAGAGATAATAGAAAAAGTATTAAGCGCTTCGGAAATTAATGAGGAGCAGGCGGCAAAAGACCTAATAGAAAAAAGGGCTTATAAATGGAAAGGTTTGGGAAAGATGGAAAGAAGACAAAAAATTAGCCGCTATCTTGCAGGGAAAGGGTTCGGGTGGGAAATCATAAAAAAGGCAATTGGGTGAGAATTTCTATTTAACCTAATTGACCTAATTTCTAAAAAATAATTAACAGAAATTAGTTGAGGGAAAAAAGTCCCCATTGCCAATAAATCGGCAAAAAGATAAAATACCTGATTAGGAGTACGAATATGGTAAGAAATACCAAAAATGAATTTTCTTTCCAATTCCTTATTTAAAAGGTTTTTCTTCGTATTCCTCAATTATTATGACAACAGCAAATACCTCTGATCCTGAAAAAAATACTTTATTAAAAAAGAGAGAAGAACAGATCGAAAAGAAAGAAAAGGAAATTCTGGAGAAGCTTTCCAAAGTTGCCAAACTCTCTCAGGATGAAGCACGGAAAATGCTTTTGTCGGAGCTCCAAAAGGATCTGACAGAAGAAATTGCAAAAAAGATCAGGTCTGCCGAAGAGAGAATTAAACTCGAGTCGGGCGAGAAGGCTAGAGAAATATTGGCGGAAGCAATGAGACACGCAGCCACTTCCTATACAGCGGAATATACTGTATCTTCGGTTACCGTACCCAGCGAGGACATAAAAGGAAGGATAATTGGGGCGGGGGGTAAAAATATTAGGGCATTTGAAAAAGAGGCAGGGGTGGAGATTGAGATCGATGAGTCAAATGAAATAAGACTTTCCTCTTTTGATGCGGTAAGACGTGAGATCGCAAAAAGATCACTGGAAATACTTATAAGGGATGCAAGAATTCAACCTTCAAGGATCGAAGAAGTCGTCAGACAGGTGAAAACTCAAATGGAAGACATTCTTTTGGAAGAGGGGAAGAAGATTTCAGAAGAGTGTGGGGTTTATAATTTGTCCTTGGATGTGCTTAAACTTATTGGAAAATACCGCTTTAGGACTTCGTATGGACAGAATTTGGGGATACATACGATCGAAGAAACAAAAATGGGTGTGTCGATCGCGGATCAAGTCGGGGCAAATGTTGATGTAGTTCGTCTTGGTTGTCTGCTTCACGACATAGGAAAAGTGGTTACGAATGAGGAAGGAACACATGTGCAGGTTGGAGTAATAACACTAAAAAAATACGGATTTCCCAAAGATGTAATCAACTGCGTAGCCGAACATCACGAGGAAAGACCTTTTTCCACGGTTGAATCGGCAATTGTTTGGATAGCGGATGCGATATCCGGGTCCCGTCCCGGTGCAAGGTATGAACCGCACGAGGATTATGTTGTAAGAATGAGTAAAATTGAAGAAATCGCCAAATCCTTTGACGGAGTGGAAGCATCATATGCTTTTCAGGCAGGAAGAGACGTTAGAGTAATTGTTAAACCCGATGAGGTGGACGATGATGGTTTAATAATATTGGCTCACGATATAACAAGGAAACTTGAAAAAGAAGCGGAATATGTGGGTCAGATAAAAGTTACGGTTATACGGGAATTACGTATTTCGGAGACAACAAGCGCAAAATAATTTAGGAATATACAACATACTTCCCCAGCCTTGACTTTAAATGCTTTTTAATTTATTCTTTCCTCATAATGACAAAAAGACAGCTGGTAGAGGTAGTTGCAAGAAAAGCCCATTTTACCACTAAAGCAACCAGAGAGGTAATTGATGTTTTTCTTGATGAAATCGGTAGAGCTTTGTCTAAAGGAGAAAAAAGGATCGTTTTGTCAAGCTTTGGTGTTTTTAGGGTCGGATGGGTTGAAGGCAAGACTGTCAAGATCCCTAATACTGAAAAAATAGTGACTATCAAACGTCATAGAATTCCCAAGTTTTCACCCGGTGAGAGGTTCAGAAAGCAAGTTTCAAAATAGACACTCCAGAGTTTTAGGCTCCAAAAAGGTATAATTGAAGTTATGAAAAAGAAATTGTTGGTCATCTGCGGACAAACAGCGACCGGAAAAACATTATTGGGTATCGATTTGGCAAAAAAATTTGGGGGAGAAATAATATCAGCCGATTCACGGCAGGTTTATAAAAAATTGGATATTGGTACCGGAAAAACCGAACGTAATACGAGATATGTAATACGTAAAACGAAGTTAGGAATGTTGTATGTTCCGAATAACTCCACACGAATCTGGTGTTATGATTTAGTAGAACCCGCGGAAAATTTTAGCGTTTCCCAATATTTTGATGCAGCAAGGGATACAATTTCGGTTAAACCGGACGGATCATTAAGAAAGGAATTAAGCAGGAAAAGTATTTCGGAACTGTATGAAATATTGGTTAAAGTCGATCCTCAAAAGGCAGGTGTACTGAACGAGTCGGATAGAAAAAATTCAAGGAGATTGGTAAGGGCGATAGAGATTGCGAAAAAGGTATCAAGTATCAAGTATCAGGTATCAAGCAAAAAAGAGGATAATCGAAATGAATATCCGGCAATTGATAATGGTAATAACGGATTGAACTATGATTCGCTTTTGATGGTGGCGCTAAAGGCAGAAAAAATATTAATAGATGAAAGAATAGAAAAAAGAGTGCTGCAAAGATTGGAAATGGGGTTTGAAGATGAAATAAAAAAACTGCTGAAGACGGGTATTGATTGGAAATATGGATCAATGTCATCAACAGGATATCATCAATACGAGGATTTATATAAAGGAAATATTGATAAAGATGAGTTTATCAGAAGGTGGATTGCAGCAGAGCAAAAATACGCAAAACGTCAAATGGTATGGTTTAAAAAAGATAAAAGAATAAATTGGTTTGATGTTTCAAAAAAAGATTATTTTGAAGATGTGGAAAAGTTGGTTGAAAGTTGGTACTATGAAGGAGGAAGCATTAAGAGATAAGTTTTGTCCACTGTTATTTGATTATCGCTTGTTGCTTTTTGTTTATTACTTTCTGTTTATTGAAGTATGGTCAAAAAAGTTGAAATAACTCACAAGACTATCGTATTTACAGTTTTTTTCCTGTTTGTGTTGTGGTTTTTATATTTTATCAGAGACATCCTTTTCCAAGTCCTAATATCATTTGTTATTATGTCCTCTTTTAACCCCTTTGTTACAAGATTAGAAAAAAGGGGTTTGTCGCGGGTGTTGGGGACTTCTGTCGCATATATAATATTTCTAGGTGTTGTCGGATTTACAGTTTATGTTTTGGCTCCAGCTTTGGTTACCGAAACGGGGAGTTTTGTAAAGAATGTCCCCGAATATATTGCCAGGATAGGACTTCCTGTTGCATTTAAAGAGCAGATTCTTGAGCAAATGTTAATACAATTGGGGCAGTTGCCGAGTCAGTTAGCAAAGACAACGATATCGGTATTTTCTAATGTGATAAACGTCATCACAATTCTTATTTTGTCTTTTTATCTTCTTCTGGCAAGGGAAAAATTCGATGGTGCGATCTCTAATTTTTTTGGAGATAAAAAAGCAGATAGTATACTACTATTGATTAGTAAGATTGAGAGTAAGATCGGCGGATGGGCTAAGGCAGAGGTATTTCTAATGCTTCTTGTGGGCTCTTTCACATATCTCGGACTTCTTTTGCTCCATGTTCCATATGCCTTGCCTCTTGCAATACTGGCAGGTCTTTTTGAAATTGTCCCTATGGTTGGACCTTTTGTCGCAGCAATTCCAGCCATTGTTATAGGTTTCAGCACCTCTTCTTTTACAGGTATTGCAACCGCCTCGCTAGTGTTTTTGATTCAACAGGTGGAAAACTATATATTTGTTCCGAAGGTCATGCAAAAGTCAGCGGGTGTAAATCCCGTGGTAACTCTTATTACTTTAAGTGTTGGTTTCAGGATTCAGGGAATAACGGGGGCGATTATTGCCATTCCCGTTATATTGGCATTACAGGTTGTTGTAGAAGAGTATATTTCAAAAAAGAGACTTCCGGATACAGAGTATTAGATACTTCTATCTTATAGTATTTTTTATTCATTGTCTTTTATGGTATAATACTAGTGCTTTGGAGGAAGGGCAACTACTCTTCACTTACTTTGTCCGTTCAGTGAGCGAGACGAAGTCGAGTCGAGGGGAGGAAAGTCCAGACAGCTAAAAGCAAGGGGTCGGGGGGTAATCCCCGAATGATAATCAGATACCGTGTGGTATCTGAGAACATCTGGTCCCCGCCATAGTGCTCCACGAGCCGTGTTCGAATAGAACTGGAAAAGGCGAGTGGTAAGCATTGGCTGGGGCTGAAAATGAATTAACATTTTCAGAGAGTCACAGAGACGAGTCCGATTGTTTCTTAAAGAAATAGTTGGGGTGAAACGCGACAATCCCACCCGCTGCAACCTCCGAATGAGACGTTAATAGGTAGCTTTTCCGAGTCTCAAAGATTGAGGGCATTAGACAGATTGTTGCCTGACCCATTCGATAAACTTAAGGTTTTCCTGAGCGAAGTCGAAGGGTGAAACAGAATCTGGCTTACTATCCTCCAAAGTTCGAAACGAGCTCTGCATTTGCAGAGCTTTTTTCGTTTAGGACGAAAGAGGAGTATATCCTCCAAGGCAAATAAAAAGTCACACTAATGTGTGACTTTTTGCATAGTGAATTGGTAATTCAGCGATTCGTTTTATGTAATATAATGAAATATGAACTACCTGCCCACCCAGTTTAGCTGGGTGATAGGTAAGTACAGCTTACCATGATGATATCACCTGAAAAGTTGAAAAAGATCCTTGTAGGGTCAGGGTATATAACCGAAGCAGACTTTGACGATGCCCAAAAAAGTTCTCAAGATCAGGGTAGAGATATTTCGGATGTATTGATCTTCAGAGGATTAATAAGTGAGGATTCACTGGGAAAATTAATTTCGGGATATCTTAATATCCCGTATGCCGATGTCCGAAGGTTGTTTATCTCTACTGAAGTACTGAACCTCATTCCCGAAAAACTCGCAAGAACCTACAGAATGATCCCCTTTGAATTCAAAGATAAAAAAATAAAAGTAGCAATGGAAAACCCTGAGGATTTTGAAGCCATAGAATTTGCCAAAAGACAAACTGGGTATGAAATCGAACCGTATTTTGCAAGAAGCGAAGACGTTTCAAAAGCACTTGGTCAATATAAAAAGAATTTGAAAAGCGATTTTGAAAAAATAATCTCTGAAAATATTAAGAAAGTCGCTCCCGGCGACAATTTGGAGAAAGCAGCTGAGGATGTCCCCGTGGTAAAAATTTTAAACACGATCTTTGAATACGCTGTCGCGCTCCGGTCCTCCGACATTCATATTGAATCGCAGTCGGATGATGTCGTTATCCGTTTTAGGATTGACGGGATGCTTAGGGATATGTTCAAGTTTCAAAAAGGTATTGAGCAAGCTCTCGTTGCCAGAATTAAAATACTTTCCGATTTAAAGATCGATGAACATAGAATTCCCCAGGATGGCCGGCACAAATTCAATATTGATGACGAGGTGATCGCGCTTCGTATCTCGATCATTCCCGGATTTTACGGTGAAAATGTTGTTATGAGAATTTTACGGGAAACCAACAGACCCTTAAGTTTGGAAGAATTGGGAATCACCGGTCAGGGTCTTATGACCATAAGGGAAAACTGTTTGAAGCCTCATGGGATGATCCTTGTAACAGGGCCGACGGGATCCGGAAAAACAACGACGCTATATTCAGTTTTGAATATGTTGAATACTGCCGAGGTTAAAATATGCACCATTGAAGATCCGATCGAGTACGGAATGAACCGTGTCACGCAAATTCAGGTTAATACAAAAACGGGGCTTACTTTCGCGGCGGGACTAAGGTCATTAATGAGGCATGACCCCGATATTATTATGGTCGGGGAGATCCGGGATGAAGAAACGGCTGAAATCGCTATACATTCCGCATTGACTGGCCATTTGGTCTTATCAACGCTTCATACAAATACCGCATCTGGTGCTGTACCGAGGCTTCTCGACATGGGAGCCGAGGCGTTTCTTTTGGCATCGACTCTGAATATCGTTGTTGCTCAGAGATTGGTCAGAAAGATTTGTCCTTCCTGCATTGCGAAATATACTCCGGATGAGACAATTATAAAAAGGTTATCCAAAGATCTGGATGGTGAGTTTGATAAAATTAAATTTTATAAAGGTAAGGGGTGCGACGATTGCAACCACAAGGGTTATTCGGGGAGAGTCGGAATATATGAGATAATGCCGGTTACCGAAAAGCTTCGGGAGATCATTATCCAAAGGCCAACTAGCGAACAATTGTTTAAAGCTGCCGTATCCGAAGGGATGATAACAATGATGAGGGATGGAATTGATAAAGTTTCATCGGGTCTGACAACGATAGAAGAAGTCTTCAGGGTGGCTAATGAAGAATAGCGCATTATGACTTTATATACTTACAAAGTAAAAACAAGGAAGGATGAAATTTTGGAGGATATCATACAAGCCCCAAGTGTTAAGGATGCAGCATCAGCACTCATCTCGGATGGGTATCAAATTTTGTCGATCAAAAAATCCGAACAAAATATCGGAGGTTTGATGAGCGGTTCTGTCTCGATTTCGGAAAAGGCGTCATTTTGCAGATTTTTAGCAACCATGCTCCGTGCCGGACTTCCGCTTCCCGAAGCAATAGACATCATTAAAGATGAAACAAAAAATAAAAAGCTCAAGAAAGTATTAATGGACGTTTCTTTTAGTGTAAGAAAGGGTAAAACGATATCTTCGGTCCTGTCTAAATATAAGAAAGATTTTGACTCAGTTTTCCTTACAATGGTAAAAGCGGGAGAGGAGTCGGGAACGATGGATAAATCTTTCGACTATCTGTCAAAACAATTGACGTTGACATATGAGCTGATACAAAAAGTAAAGGGGGCTATGATGTATCCGATCGTTATTGTCGGCGCCATGATAGCCAACTTTATCGTCATGTTGGTATTTGTGTTGCCGAAACTATCCAGCGTATATCTGCAACTCGGCGTCAATCTTCCGCCGGCAACAAAATTTGTTTTAAGTGTGGGAGAATTTGTCGGGAAATATACTACGGAAGTAATAGTAGGGGTATTTGTGTTTGCATTTGCGGTATTCATGTTATTTTCGATACAGAGAACAAAAGAAGCAATGGCCGATTTTTTTATGAAGCTGCCTGCAATAAAAGGTATAGTGATCCAAATAGACATAGCCCGTTTTTCAAGAACTCTCTCAACTCTTCTGTCGAGCGGTGTTCCGATTATGGTCTGTCTTGATGTGTGTTCAAACATCATTAAGCAGCCGGCATTAAGAAAAGAAGCGAAACTTTTTGGAGCAGGTGTTTCACAGGGCAAACAACTGTCCGAGATTATAATGACTGGCAAAAAAGTTTTTCCGTCAACCGTTGTTCAAACAATTAAAGCAGGGGAAAAGAGTGGAAGTTTGGAAGAGGTGCTTGGTGAGATGGCAGAATTCTATGAAAGGGAAGTGGACTACAATCTTAAAAAGTTAACTTCCCTGCTCGAGCCGCTGTTAATGCTTGTCATCGGTGTCGCAGTTGGTGCCATGGTGGTAGTAATGATAACCCCGATCTATAGTTTGGTGGGCGGAATGAATCCGGTCTGATGCAGTTTCCCAATGAAGAAAAAAAATATTCTGAATATTCTGTCAAATCCCACACACCTTGGTATTGCCGTAATTGGGCTTATACTTCTGGTGTTGATTTTCTCACTTGTTTTTCGTGGAAATAAAGATGCCGAACCAACAATCACAAAAGACCAGATCCAAATTGTCAAAGGGGAAGAGGTAATTACGATCAACCATAACGGACTGGTTGAATACAAGTCCAAAGACAAAGTATATTACGAAACATGGGACACTTCTCAAATAAACTCCTTTTTTTCAATTATGGAACAAAAAGCCAGAGACTATCTTTCAAAAAAAGTTAGCGGTGGGGATTGCGGGTACAAGGTATTTATGTTTGTTGACGGAAAATTGGTAACTGTCTGTATGGACTCGGATGATGAGGAAATCAATGAATATATCGAGCCGATATTTATAAAATATTCCGATATATCTTTAAGCGATTATTTTAACGAAGACGATGATGGTGGAAATGAGGAGGACGATACTTTTGACGGAGTGATATATTTTCCAACATCAACACCCGGAATTACTCGAATTCCAACTCCGACCCCGACAACTTATTCGATCTACAATATAAATACAAACTATGCACCCGTCGAGGCAGATTGTGAAACTTGGAGCGGTGATATCGTAAAAAACAGAGCTATTATTTCAAATACCTATTGTACGGTAGGTGCCACTCCCACCCCAACGCAGTAACACAAATATCACACTTCTGAAATGTTTGTGAGTCTAGTTCTTTTCTTCGGTCCATGAGATGAACTCATATTGACCATAGGTTGGAAAATATGGAGGAGGATTGTAATAGGCGTCCATGTCGAAATTTATTTCCCTTTCCAAAAAGCCCGATTCGGGACCGGTTCCAAAATTCCAATATGATTTGAAATATGAAATAAGCGATCCGTTGATAGTCAGTTTTTGTTTGACTGCCGCGTATGTTCCCTCGCAGTCGTCAAAATAGCCGTGTCTAATTATACCTCCTTTTTGCGCGATCATTATTGCATCCACTTGAAAATAATCAGGCACATCACGCGCGAAATAAATATTGTTTTGCGCAACAAGTCCAAGTGCATCGTTTCCGTTATACATAGTATAGAGAATGTTATTCGGTATCCAAATGACCGCATCGCTTGATGTTAGAGGAAAATCAACGGCCGCAACTGTCACTCTTCCTCTTACAGTTCCTTCAACCCAAATGTTGTCTTCAATGAATATGATTGGATTTTCGGATACGGAATATGTTCCGACAAATATTTCACTGTTGATTACCTGATTCGTATCCCTGCATCCACCTTCGCCAAATTCTCCAATCCCTTGTCCGGGAACAGCATATCCATCCATTGATGATGTTGACATTACTTTATTGATCCTTACAGTTCCATCAGCATTAAAGATCAAGTGATATCCGCTTTTTCTGCTACCGGAAAGATACAGACCGACATCTTCGGCTGCCTCTTTCATGCTCGCAAGATCTAAAGAGATCGAATCAAAATCAACGTAAGGGACAGGAAACTCCCAAAGTTCCTGATCTCCTCCGATCCCCCAAACTCCGGGTTTTTGAAGAGGTGGGTGGCAACCCGTTTCACTTCCGCACATATATTCTTCCTGCGCACTGGTTACTAAAGACGTGTTTGTCCCATCCATTCTTATTCCGTTGTTGGAATGAACCCGTCCGTTTACAAGAGACCCCTCTCCATACCATGAACTGGCGTTTGAAAGAAATGAATATTCCGCCAGTGATGGAATCCCATATTCAGCCTTGATCGTTCTCTTGATCTTCGGATAATTGCTTGTCCAGCCGGTGGAGCGGATGGTAACAATTGTTGATCCATCCTGAGGAGGAATGATTTCTAAACTATAATATCCAATTATTGACCCTTGGGGATCTTTGTATTCGTGGATATAGGGACCATTTTCGCTCCCTCCGTCCTTGTAATCTCCGGGTGCATGCGCCAAATGCCACTTGTAATAGCTTATTCCGGCTTCGGCGATATTTAGCGCTTTTTCGGACATTATCTGCCGGTTTGTCGAGATCATTTGAATTCCCAGAACAAACAGAAGTCCGTATATAACGATGATAAAAGATGCGGTGATAACCAATATTGCCGGTGTTGCCGAGCCTCTAATTATTTTTGTTTTCATATCACAAATTTTCTTTTACAGATCTGATTTGCGATGACACTTCAACAGTATATCTTTTTTCAGAATCATCGCCACTGCCAACGATGAGGTATATTTTTATTGTACTCGTTTCTCCCAGTCTATTGTCAGCGGGAAGAGGATTGGTTGTTGTATCGGATGGCCAATCCCCATTGTAATAATAAAATATCGGTATATTTCCGTTCACGACATTTTCGGAAACGGTTGAAATATTTTTTGACAGAGGATCATAAATCGGAGGATACCCGCTTGGTTCGATGGTTTCCTTTATCAAGTCTGATCCGTCAAGATAGTATCTAACCCATTCAGTATTTCCGTCAAGGTCGATATCACTATAAAAAATAATTTCTTGATCCCCTGCGGAGTATAAGTAATAAGCACCACTGTCACTTTGTTTTGCCCCTCTTGCTTCTTTTGCAAGGATAGAAGCAGTGTAATTTGCGGAATCTACAGATTTGTAGCTTTTCGTGATCGCGATCTGGTTTTGGCTTAGGATATATTGAAGCGATACCAATCCCAAGCCGACAATGCTTGAAATAGCAATAGCGACCAGGAGTTCGATAATAGTAATACCTTGAGATCGTCCTTTTCTCATATCGGATTTAAGATGATTTTTTGTTGTTTATATCCGTACGAATCAACGTTGCTGTTATAGTCAAAATAACCCGAAAGTGTTGCAGTAAGAGAATATATTTTTTGCTGAAGATCCGGAAAAAATACCTGACCGAAATCGGGATACCCTTGCGCACCCGCGCTTGATGTTGCCTCATAGCCTGCGTTGTCATAAAGTCTTGCGGAAACAGAAGCAATTTCTGTCCCTGAAGGATTGACAAAGGAAATGAGAACGCTGTTTCCGCTGTGGGAGCTGACTGCCATTTTTGTATTAACAACGCTTTCGGGAAGGAGGGAAATTGAAGGAGGAGGATTAAGCCCCGATATATCACCGACTGCGCTGTCGATAAAGATCGTATAATTGTCCCATTCCATATTTTCAAGCGTAATAGATCCGGCTCCGTCTGTCGTAAAAATGTCTTGATATTTATAAACAGGATTATCATCGGAATCTGTTCCTATGGTCTTTTGACCTCTTATGGTAAAGGTTGTGCCGGGAAGAGTTTCAAAATTGCTGGAGCGGTCTTTGTAGGAATTGACATTTATTGTCCCGACTTTATCTATAGCAAAGGAAGATTCAGTAATTTCCCCCTGAAGAACGGAAAGGATCGGTTTTGCAGGATTATCAACTTCTTCAGTGGAATATGTTCTTTCACTCGAATATCCGTCTTTTGAGACTGCTATTTGATAGCAAGCCCTTCTGCAAACTGGAGCTCCCGGCAAAATTACGCGGCCACTGTCATTTGTTTTTATGGTCATATTCACAATTGGGTCGGTACCGGTTGAAATAATTGCGACATCCGCTTGAGGAACGGGTAATGCGTTGGCATCGAATACATATATCGAAAGGGTTCCCCCTGTAAGGGTTGTTTCAATACTTGCAGGTGATATGTCGGTGATCATTTTAAGTGGATTTTTCCCTGATGAATCTACTCCCTCCCAGTAAATCTCAATCGAAACGCGTTTGTAATCAGCGGGTAAAAGATCGTCAGGTGTTAATTCATCGAAAGGATCGTCAATATAGATAATGGATGTATTAACGGTATAAACAATATCGTTTATTGAAACAGTCTCGGCTGGTTGGATGTTTCCTGAAGGAATTCCTCCAACTATGCCGATATTTTCATATGGCATATTTCGAATATACTCTATTTTCTCTTGAGCCAGATGTCTTGCAGAAATTCTTGTGCGGTTAAAGATGTTTACCGAGTAAGTGGTTGTAACCAAAGTAAGGAGGGCATGAGTAAGTATGGAGAAGATCGCAAGAGAAATAAGAATTTCTATTAACGCTTGTCCACGGGATATGTGTAATCTTGAGGGCAGCATTGTAATAAATTATATCATTTGTCATAATAAATGCTGGAGTGGTTAAGAGATAATCAATTAGAGTCAATAAATATTTTTATAAGACAAGTGCGGAGTTCATATTCTCTTAATACCGCAATATCTTAGTATCTTAATATCAATCGTATTCCTGCCATGGATAAAAATTCATTTGTCTCGATATATTTTACACAGAACAAGCTTCTGATCGTTAAGTTAAATAAAAGTAAAAAAGGAGTGGATATATTTGCCGCTATTGATCTCCCGCAGGGACTTATACAAAATCACGAGGTAAAAGATGTAAAAGCTTTGGCAGATGTTCTAAAGAGTATATGGCACAAATTGAAAATAAAGGAAAAGTCGATTGGAATTGTTATACCGGAATTTTCAACTTTTACAAAAGCGATGGATTTGCCGAAACTGGACAGAGAAGAAATTAACGAGGCAGTAAAATGGCAGGCTGAGGAATATATTCCACTGGATCCCGAGCAAATGCTGCTCGATTGGAGGATCATTAGCGAAAAACCTGAAGGTATCCGTATACTTGCAGTTGCGGTGGGTGAAAGACTTCTTAAGGGCTATGTAGCCGCATCCGACGCCGCAGGTCTTTTCCCTTTGGTGGTGGAGACACCTTCTTTATCTCTGATGAGGCTGGTGGGTGATGACGAAGATCTAAAAATGGTAATTTATTTTTCACTCGACGAAATAATCATTTTTATTTTAAAAGGGCAGGAGATACTTACAAGTTCTGTAATCGGCGCGTCCTCAAGTTCTCAGGTTTTGTCCTCGACGATTGCACGAATACTGCGGTATTTTGAAGAGACGAAAATAACAAAGATCTTTATTGGTGGCGTGCCGGGGAATAACGCTTACGTCTCGGACATTTTTAATAATTTCAAAATTCCAATGGAGAAGCTGCATATAAAAATATCCGGTATAAACGAGAATGACTTCCAGAAATATTCGATACCCATATCTTTACAATATACGAATACATCTGAACCTACAGATTCAGAGACAATCAATTTATTACCTCCGGAGGTTATTACAAAATATAAAGGGAAAAGATTTGGTGTTCAACTGTGGGGACTGTTGCTTGTCACAACCTTAATATTTGTTGGCTGTCTTATGGCTTTATTAGGTACCTATTTCTATCTTTTACAAGGATTGTCAAAATATAAAAACATTAGTAGTTTATCCGACATATCTTACCAGAAAAGCAAAACCGCGTCGGATGAAATTAAAAAAGTTAACACTTTGGCAGATGTTGCCTTAAAGATAGATTCAGTTACGTATTACCCCCAGGAGATCTTAAATAATATTTATAAGTATAAACCTGAAGGGGTTGCAGTATTGTCCTATACGATCGATCTGGAAAAGGGTTTGATAAAAATTAAGGGGTTGTCAGCCGGACGCGTCGGACTCTTAGAATTCAAAAATAAATTGGAAGAAGGAGAAGATTTTCAAAATGTGGAATTACCGATATCGAGTTTTGAGCAGGGTGAAAATATCGATTTTGACATGTCCTTTATATATTCGGAGTTGATCTCCGGTCAAACAAAAAAATGATATGGAAGACAAGGTGTTAAATAAAAATACAGCAGTCTCGAAAATGGAAACAAAAACTTCTCAAATGAAAACGGTGATGCCTGAAGGTACTAAAAAAATTAAAGGAACAACGAAGATCAAATCCTGGGTAATGCTTATTATTTTAGATATTATACTGTTTAGTATTTCGTTGTATTTTATTGTCAACCTTCCTAAAAAAGCAGAGGAACTGAACAAAGTTAGAAGTGACGAACAAAAAGTCGTCGAAAGCAAAAAGATCGACGTTACAGGCCTTGAGCATATTCCAACCAAAGAATCTGTAGACAAACTAAGCACATATTTTCCCGAAGAGGCCGGTATAATTAACTTTATAGAAAGACTTGAAAGATTAAGAGAAGAAGGATATATTAAAAATTTTTCATTAGTTGGGCAAAATGCTGTTCAGGATAAAACCTCCTTCTATGGGCTCCCTTTTATTATCGAGTTTGAAGGATCTTGGGAAAATGTCGAAGTTTCTTTACAAGAGTTCCAGAAACTTCCATACTTAGTGAGGGCGATAAATGTTGAAGTAAAAACGCTTGATGAGAACAGAATCAGTTTTAAGTACGGAGGATTTTTATATGTCTCGGAAAAACTTGCGAAAACCAGATAAATTTTACTTTCTTTTTATTGTAGTTATGATTGCTGCAGCTTTTTTTGTGGTTTATGTATTTAAAGTTATTTTTGATGCAGTTAGGGTTTCTGCAGACATAGGCACCCAGTTTACCGAGGTGGAACTTAAGATCGATACCGATAAGCTGAATCGGGCAGTTAAGGTGGCAACTGAGAAAAAAGTGTTACAATTAGAAGTGAGATGATGTCATTATTAGTGTATGAACAAAAGGAAAATTAATATGATCAAGGGTGTTATAACAAATCGGGCATTTACGATAATCGAACTTCTTATTGTGATGGCAATAATTGGGATTTTGGCAACAACGATGGTGCTAATACTCAACCCCGCAACAATGCTGGCAAGAGCAAGGGATTCCCAGAGAGACACGGATATCAATTCGATAGTAATGCTAATACGCCAGTATGCTTCCGATCATAGCGGAACTTTACCGGATACGGATGGCGATCCCGACACCAGTAATTTCCCGACAAGCTTGACATGTATTGGAACATCTCCGGCGTGTTTTGATCTGGCATCGGCAGGGGATGACGACGAAGCTATTGTTCCGGATTATACGGCTGCTCTGCCCAAAGATCCGAAGACAGGAGTTGATGAAAATATCGGGTATTTAATTATGGTCGATACCTACAATCACATTACCGCTTCTGCCTCAGGGGAAACAAAAACAATAAATGTGACAAAGTAAATCCTAAAGAAATTGTGAAAACGATATTTATAATATAAAATCCAAAGCTAGATACGGATTTCATTATTAAATAAGGTCTATCTCTATTAATATAAGAAAAAATGACAACGGCTTCATTTAACACATTTTCTGACTTTGACGACCACAAAGTGATTAATTATTTTCAGGATGAAAAAAGCGGACTTCGAGGATTTATCACAGTTCACAGAGGGAATTGTAAATTTCCCGCATTTGGAGCAACAAGATACTGGAGTTATCAAGATGAAAAATCTGCATTAATAGACTCGTTAAGGCTTTCAAAATTAATGTCTCACAAAGCTGCTCTTGCGGGAATCCCTTGCGGAGGAGGAAAAGCTGTGATTATTAAAGATGCAAACATACGCAATAAGAAAGATTTGTTAAGGATTTATGCAGATAGGGTAAATTTATTGGGAGGGCATTTTATAACTGGAGCAGATGTTGGAATTTCCCGGGAAGACGTGATTACAATGAGACGAAGGTCTCCTTATTTTGTTGGAGTTATGGTAGATCCTGTTCGTTTCACAGGGTTGGGGCTTTTGTTGGGTATTAAAGCATGTTTGAGTGAGGTGTTCCACTCCGATTCGTTGGCAAACAGAAGCTTTGCGATTCAGGGTGTTGGAAAGATTGGCAATGAACTTATAAAATTAATATATCCATTCGCACAAAAGATATATGTTGCAGATATTGATCCAAAAGCAGTTAAGACGGTAGGTAGTAAGTTCCCAAAAGTGAAAGTTGTTAATTTGAATGAAATTAATCAACTTAAAGTAGACGTCTTTTCCCCCTGTGCGTTAAGCAATTGTCTGAATAAAAATTCTGTCAACAGACTAAACTGCGGGATTGTGGCTGGGGGAGCAAACAACCAACTGGAAAGCGAAGATGTTGCCGAGACACTTTTCAAGAAGAGTATTTTATATGCTCCTGATTATGTTGTTAATGCAGGTGGTCTGATAAGCGTTTACGATGAATATGAAAATGGAAATACAAGGGTAAGTAGAGTCGAGAAAAAAGTATTGATAGTTGAAAAAAACATGAGAGCAATAATTTTTCAGAGTAAGAAAACCGGAAAAAATCCTGCGGAAATTGCAAACAGTTTAGCAAGGGAAATTTTTGATAATTTAGTGTAGCAATTTGCGGAAGGATAAAGAAGACTTTAAGTGATGGTTTATGAAAAAAAAGGTATTTACATTTCTTTTCGTTACAGTTTTTATTGATTTTTTATCTTTCGGGATAGTATTTCCGTTACTACCCTACTACGTTGAAAGTTTTGGTGCATCTGCATTAACAATAGGCCTTATTGCCGGATCGTTTTCTTTCATGCAGTTTATTTTTTCTCCGATATGGGGGAGACTATCTGACAGGGTTGGCAGAAAACCCATTATTTTAATCAGCTTGATCGGAACGGCGTTTTCTTTAATCGGATTTGCCCTTTCCCCAAATATTTTTTGGCTATTTGCTACACGGATTTTGGCAGGATTTTTTACTGCTGCTTCTCTTCCCACAACCTATGCTTATGTTGCCGATTTTACGAAGGAAAAAGAACGGGCAGAAAAATTTGGGATGCTGGGTGCGGCGTGGGGGTTGGGTTTTGTTTTTGGACCGGCTTTTGGAGGATTATTAAGTAATATTTCAATACAAGCACCGTTTTTTGTCGCAGCTGCCATTGCATTTATAAACTTCGTATTTACAGGTTTATTTTTACCAGCCAATAAAAAGATAAAATCTGTAAAAATGGAAGAAAACGTATCATACTTCAATTTTTTAAGAATAATTAAAAATCTTAAAAGTGAAGTTGGATATTTGTTTATATTATTTTTTATAGCTGCATTTACTCTTTCGAGTTTGGAAATAATATTCCCTCTTTTTGCTCAAAAAAAATTCCAGTTCAACGAGACGAATATCGGATTCTTTTTCACTCTAATCGGTATTACTGTTGGTTTTACGCAAGGAGTTTTGGTTGGAAAAGTAGTAAAGCGTTTTGGTGAAGTGAGGACCGTTGCAATAGCAGCGCTTTGTATGATTATTGGATACAGTGCTTTGGCTATTTCTCCGAACGTAGTTTTACTTGGCTTTTCAGCCGTGGTTCTGGCTTTTGGTATTGCATTAAATGAACCCAGTCTCGCTGCACTTATTAGCAGTCGAAGCAAAGAGTCTCAGGGAGTGACCCTTGGCGCCACATGGAGTTTTGATTCCTTAGCAAGAATTATTGGACCAGCTTTTGGCGGATTTTTGTATGCAAGTGTTGGCGCATCATTCCCGTTTTTTATCAATTCGCTTGTATTGATTTTATCTTTGTTAATTTGGTCAAAAATAAAAAATGCCAAATAATAGCACCACTAATTACAAATACCTTGATTTTTACAGAAGAAATATCGGAATTTTGACCGAGGACGAACAAAAAACAATTAAGAATGCCAGAATTGCAGTCCTTGGATGCGGAGGGGGGAGTGACGTTGCAAGACAACTTACCCAGTCCGGATTTGTCAACTTTCTATTAGCTGATTATGATACCGTCGACTTTCACAATTTAAATCGCCAATTCTATTTTCAAAAGGATATTGGAGTGAATAAGGCAAAGGCTTTGGCTGAAAACCTTCACATGATTAATCCGCAAATTAAAACGGAGATATGGCAAAAACCGGTAACGGTAGACAATGCCAAAGAGGCAGTTGAAAAATCCGACTTTATTATTGATGCCATTCCGCCGGAAACCGCACTAAAAGAAGAAATAATTCTAAATCGTGAAATCAGAAAGTATAAAAATAAGTACCATCTGTATTTTATGGATATTGTATGGGGTGCAAAAGTTTTGGTTTTTTCCAATAGTAGTCAGACAATGGAAGAATTTGTGGGTTTAAAACCAAATTGTGATTTATCGGATGCAGACAAACTAAGCTTGGAGGAATTGACAAAACCATATATGGAAAATGCATCAAGTGAGATGATGAGGGTTGGGGGAATGATGTATAGACAAGAACTTAGTTACTTTCCGCAAATGGCAGTTACGATTTCATTGGCTTCATCAATGGTGGCAACTCTTTGTATATTTTTGGCAACCGGGAAAAAAATTCGGTTTGCGCCCCACATTTATAATATAGATTTTTTCAAAGATTTCGTCGGAGATTAATATGACTGATGATTTTATTTCATATCGTGATTTTGAAGACGTCGACAGAATTCTTTCCATCTTACCGGATAGGTCCGAAGAATATTGGCTTCGTGGGTCTTTGGAAAACGGTTATAAAGTATTTGAGCTATTAAGAGATAAAATTCCCGTATATAAAAAATACCTTTTAAAACATAATATAGATATTAGAAGCATCAAATCTCCGGATGACTTCCATAAACTTCCGATTATGGTGAAGGAAGATTATCTTAAACACTTCAAATTTGAAGAATTGTTAATTGGGGGACCTGACGATATTAAGAGCTTTTACATGAGCTCCGGTTCTTCCGGAGAACCGAGTGTCTGGCCAAGACTTGAAATATCAAATATAGCCTACAGTTACTTTGTTAATTTTTATTATACTTTTTACTGGAAAATTGATAAAAGAAAAACGTTATACATCTCAGCTTTGGATTTGGGTGTATGGGCATCAGGTAATTTACAATTTCATGCTGCGTCCTATTGTGCCCACCGGCATAGTTTTACTTTTGCTAATCCGGGAGCCGATTATCCCTATATCTATCAAACATTAAAAAAACTATCAGAATATTATGATCAGATAATAATTGCATCTTACCCTTCCTTTGCAAGACGACTTTTAGATTATCTGGAAAGTAAAAAGGATATAAATATAAAAAAACTTAATATCCATTTTATGTTGGGAGGAGAACCCCATACAGTTGAGTGGAGACAATATATATTGCAGAAAATTGGACTTCCGAAGGAAGATCTTACTGGAGTAATGGATTATTACGGAACTAGTGATTCCGGAGGTCCGGGTTCAAGTACTCCTTTGACAACGCTTATTCAGAATTTATGTTTGAATGACAATAATCTTTGTTTTGAATTATTTAATCAAAGAACTGTTCCTTCTCTTTTTCAGCAAAATCCAACCCTTTACGTGGAATCAGTAAATGGAAACATTTTGGTTTCATATCCGGGACAGTTGCCTCTTTGCCGTTACGATAGTGGTGATACGGGTGGAGTTCTTAAGTATTCCGAGGTAATTGATAAACTAAGTAAGTGCGGATATGATGTATTGTCAATTTTGAAAAAAAGAGGTTTTTACAACTCGGTCTGGAAATGGTCGTTTGTGTATTTGACTGGTCGAAGTGATTTGTCTATAAATATTGGAGGTGCTATTGTTTATCCTCGGGATATTGAAGGCTTGTTTTTTAGCGCTTTAACAAGAAATATAAATAGCTTCAAATTATCTGTAGAAAATGATGAAGAGCAGAAACAACGGTTTATTATATATCTGGAATTGATTCCCAATTGTAATCTGTCAAAAACAGAAACAACTGTTCTTAAAATGAAAATAAAGAAACAAGTTATGAGAAAACTGTTGGACGCGAATTTTGATTATCGTTCCTCATATGAAGCCGATAGGGTTGCGTGTGATCCCCAAATTAAAATATGTAAATTTCAGAAACCACCATTCGACCTTGATGTTGGAAGACCAAAACCACTTTTTGTAAGAAAAGCTTGTTGATTTTTCATCACCATTTTATTTTGACAATAAATGTGTAATAGTAATATATAGCGTGGAAATTATAAATAATCTTTTACTTAATTCAATTGTTGTTGTGTTGTTGTGTGGTTGTTCATTTTATTTGGGTGTGTTGGCATACAGACAGAACAAAACATCACCATCGAATAAAATTTTTACCAGATTCTCATTTGCAACGGGATTTTGGATATTGTTGGCATTCTTAACGGATTTGCCATTTTTACGTGGATCCTCACTTTTCAACGCAAAGTTAACATATGTGGCTTTGATCACATTAAGCTATACTTTGATAGAATTTCCATATCGGTTTCCACATGTACGGACCTTGAACCGTTTTATAAAATACCCCGTATTAATAATTGGTTTATTTTTAATAGTCTTAACTCTATTCACTAATAAAGTTATTGATCACCTTGAGTTTTTTAGTTGGGGGTCGAGTTTTATTGACGGTGATCTTGCCGGACCCTTTTATTTATATATGATGGTAGGACCGGTCAATTCAATTGTACAGTACATATTTTTATGGAGGAAGTTTGAAGAACAGGAAAAGCGACAAGTTAAGTTTTTTTATATAGGTCTGACCATTTTTATGGTAATCAATATAGTTTTGCAATCTATAGTGAAACCACTTATTACTCACACCGATGAACTATACAAAATCGGTAATTACTCCGCGATTATAATGATAGTTCTAACTGGTTATGCAATATTGAAATATAAACTTTTTGATATAAAAGTACTTGCCACAGAATTATTTACGGTTGTGATTTGGATTGTGCTTTTTTCAAGAATTATAGTATCCCAGTCATTTGCAGATGTCGTCATAAATAGTTTTGTTACCTTCATGTTTAGTATTTTCGGAATTCTTTTAGTAAAAAGCGTAATCAATGAGGTTAAGCAAAGAGAACAGCTTCAGATTTTGAACGACAAACTTAAAGAACTAGATAAACAGAAAGATGAATTCGTATCAATGGCTGCCCATGAACTAAGGTCTCCATTAACTGCGATCAAGGGATATGTTTCAATGGTCATTGAGGGTGATACCGGAGACATTCCCGAAAAAGCCCGTCAATATCTGGCGGATTCGATGGCGGTCACCGATAGGTTGGTAAGGCTTGTCAACAACATGCTCAATGTTACAAGAATTGAGGAAGGAAGGATCGTTTATCAACTCGAAGAAACAAGTCTTATACGTGCCGTTCAGGAACTTTATAATTCATCAAGAGTTGAAGCGGAAAGAAAAGAATTGAAATTTGTGATCAATATTCCAAACGGTCTTGAAGATAATGTAAAAGTTGATCCTGACAGGATTAGAGAAGTGATCGGAAACCTTGTAAGTAATGCAATTAAATTTACCGAGAAAGGAAAAGTGCAAATTATAATGACCAATCCAAAACCGGAAATCGTGAGAGTTGAAGTATCTGACACTGGACCCGGAATATCTCAGGAAGAACAGGCGAAACTCTTTCAGAAATTTTACCGCGCGGAATCAACAGCCGGTAAAACATTCGGTACCGGTTTAGGGTTGTACATTACCAGGATTCTGATAGAAAAGTTCGGAGGGAGAATGGGTGTTATATCCGAGCTTGACAAAGGAAGCAACTTTTGGTTTGAACTGTCGGTAATAAAAAAGGTATAATGAATTTCTATAATGATTGATGGAATTCCAGTAAATAGTACTCCCTTGCCGAATGCTTCTGTTTCTGACAAAAAAATAATACTTCTTATCGAAGACGACCCCTTTTTGGTTGGAATGTATAAGGAGAAATTGGAGATGGAGGGGTTTGAGGTTGTGACCGCTGAAGACGGAGTACAGGGCTTGAGTTTTGCTACAAGTCAGAAAGTGGATATGATACTCCTTGATATATTGATCCCAAAGCTTTCCGGTATTGATCTTTTAGCAAGGTTAAGACAGGATGAAAATAGAAAAGATATTCCTGTTATCGCACTTACAAATCTAAGTGGATCAGTAGATGAAGAAAAGATCAGAAGTTATGGTGTCAAAGAATATCTGGTGAAATCAAACTACACCCCCGGCCAAGTTTTTTACTATCTTGGTCTGGTGAGAACAAAAACAAGCCCGAGGATCGAAACCAGCGCAAGTCCGGTTGCAAGCCCTGCTCTTTTGAAGCCGGTTATCAATCTTTCTCTTGTTGAGAGGTTGCTTACCTTAGGTGTTGGCGAAGGGGAAATTTTTTCTTCTCCATCTTCTGTTTTTTCATCCGAACTATCAGTTATCTCCTTTTCCAGAAAGAGTATTGGTTTGATACTGCCCTTCATAACAACGTTGCCTGCCGGTTCTTTGGTGTTGACATTTTGTTCCGTTGTAACGAATAAACTGGCGAAAGCAACCTTAGTGGCATATTCTCCCTTGCCAAGTCCGACAGACCCGATTTTTACAGGTTTGCCTCCGGCCGAAGGATTTGCCCAGAGCATATAAGTAAATATCGTTTCATCAACGGGGAAAAGAATGTTTCGGCAGGAAAGGATTATCTTGTAATTTAAATTTTGCATAAGAAGTGAAGCGGCATAGCACTTATAATTATTATCATCGGTACTCCTGAGCTCGAAAGTGCCCTCCGAAGCTGAAACTGTATTAACTATGGAAAAATACAGAAGACCCGAAATAAAAAGCATAATAATTCTCTTCATATAGATATATTATATTATCAACCACGCTTTTCACAAGAGAGTCTTTTGTCATTGAAATATATGCAGGTTTTGCTTTAATATGAACATAGCCTTATGTATCAAAATGTTGGACAAGCACCGGCAGTAGAAGTGAAAAGTAGAGATATCGACATAAATAACATCCCTACGATCTTGATCGTTGAGGATGATCCTGTGCTTTCGAAAATGTACTCAGAAAAATTTAAGTTTGAAGGGTTTAAGGTAATAACTGCTGCAAATGGAGAAGACGGTTTAAAACTTGCGATTTCGGGAGAAAAGCTCGATATGATCCTTTTAGACTTAATGCTTCCACGGCTTTCGGGGAGTGAACTGCTGGCAAAATTGCGTCTTGATACTAAGCGGGCCGATACAAAAGTCATTGCACTTACCAATTTAGCAGAACAGGAGGAGAAGAAAAAAATGACAGAACTGGGAGTTTTGGATTATTTGATCAAGGCAATGCAGACACCGGAGGAAGTTGTAAAAAAAGTAAAGTCACATTTAAATTAAGAAAAATATACCTTCTTACAGTATTCATCAAGAACTCTCTCTGTAGAGAATTTTTTTGCAAGCTCGATAGATTTTCTCATTCTTTCGATCCAGGCGGTTGGTAATCCATTTCTCTCTCTTTGGTAATATAGAGGAATTATTTCTGTTTCTAATTTATGATAAAAATCCTCAGAAATGTTATTCCTGTCAATCGTCCACCCAACACCACTCCATTCAACTTCATATGTCCACCCGTCTAAAACGGTACAATTCAAGACACCGTTCGATATAGCTTTCATTCCTGAAGTACCACTTGCTTCAAGATTGCCCTGAGGAGTGTTGAGCCAAATATCTGAACCCGACGTCAGATGATTCGCCAAAGCGATATTATAGTTTGGAACAAAGATGGCTGAACCCGAAAGGCTTGTAGACATCGTTTTGATAATTTCTTCAATTATCCCCTTCGCATTGGTATCAGCAGAATGCGAATTTCCCGAAAAAAGTATTTGTACTGGGTGGTCCGGATTTTGAATAAGACCCTTTAATCTCTCAATATCCGAGAATATAATTTTTGGTTGTTTGTAATCTGCAAGTCTTCTGGACCATGTTATAACCAGTTTATTCGGATCATATCCGATACCCGTTCTTTGAATAACTGTTTTTTCAAGTTCACGCTTTTTTGATAAGTGAAGCTCCCAAATATCGTTGTCGCTTAAGTTATGATTTCTAAAGTCGCTATCTTGCCAGCGAGGCATATAAATGCCGTTTGTAACATATTCCCATGTATGGTCGGGCCACTCCTTTTGAGAGTTTTCAAAATGGGATTTACTTACGGCATTTCTCTTTCCGGAGATATTTAGCGCAAACAAGGTGATGCTAAAAGTGTGCGGATCAACAAGCCCTTCACCAATAAGTTGTTCAGTATTAATTCCAAGATCTTCGGCAAAATATTTTGCCCAATTTCTTATCTGTTCGATAGGGTATTCAAGATTGCCGGCTCTAACGAGAGTATGGTTTGTATAAACGATCATAGTTTTTGCTTTTTTCCAAGCTTCTTCAAAAGTAAGACCCTCCTTTTCAGAGATATTCTTTGCAAGTTCCCAAATCAAAAATCCGGGCCTTCCTTCATTTATATGAAATATTTGTGGATTTATATTAAGACTTTCCAAAAGCTTCATTCCACCGATGCCAAGTAATATTTGTTGCCTGATTTGGGAGTTTATGTCTCCCCGATACAAAGTATCCATATCAGAGATCCATTCCGGAGGATTACCGTCTACATCGGTAGATAAGAAATATAAGGTAGTTTTGTCTCCAAGACGAATATGATACGATTTTATTTTAACCTCCTCGTTTGCAATGAGAAGTGTAATTATCACAGGCTTTCCGTTAGTGGTGGTTTGTCTTAAGAACGAAGTGTCATGGTCAAATTGTGAATCTCTTTGTTCTTCTTTTCCTTCTCCGGTAATATGTTGCACAAATTCTTTACCTTTGTAAAGAATTCCGACCCCCACCATGGGAAATTCCTGATCAGCCGCCTCACTAATGATGTCCGAAGCCAAAACGCCAAGACCTCCGGAATATGTAGGAAGATCACTGTCAATTCCGAATTCGGCACAAAAAAAAGCAACGGGTGAATCTTGGGCAGTCATATATTAAATATACAGGGTTTGCAGGTAACAATAAACCGGGAAGGTCGCTAGGCATTAGTAGCCAGGCACTAGTGGGAAAGTATGTGCAGTCTAGTGTATGGGGTTTATAACTCAAAATTCAAAACACAAAGTTCAAAACGATCCAACAACTATCCGTCAGTGCATTTCCGATCTTCTCTCCTTCAAATATTCGCTCCACCCCTGAATGAAATCCAGTACGGCAACAAAAGGTGTTTCAATCACAAAATTAAAAAATATTGCCACAATATTATACTCTCTCCATTTTTTGGCCAGAACCGAACCCACTTTTGCGATCGGCAATGTTAAAATATCAAGAACAAAATCGGAAAAATTTCGGTCTTCGTCAACGCTTAATTCTTTCGATTGATTTCTGATTACTACTGCTGCAAAGACTGTAAGAGCGATCGTAAAAGTGTCAAAAATAACGGAAGTGATCGGTAATTTTGCAACATAGAATACAAAGGCGATACTTGTGAAGACCAACCAGGCCGAAAGTATAAACAATAAAGTCATAAATACATTAAAAAGTCTAAATCTCTTTCCTGCAATTCGGATCTGATAATGTTCCTGTCCGCCATCTTTATACACAAAACTTAGAGTTGTAGAAATGATTTTTTTCAGATTTTCTTTCTTGGGAGGTTTAATTATGATAACAAGAAAGAACATAACTAAAGTTGGTATCAAAAAATCAATGATCGCGGCAGATAAATTAAAACCTTCATAAAAAAGGTGTGCCAGAGGTACCTCGATAATATAAAAAGTCACCCAGTTAGATAAAAATACTGATAATGTTGAAAAAAAGGCGAGGTGCAGTAGTCTTATTTTCAGAGTTTTATAGCGTTTATTATAAGATTTGGTAATTAGATCCGTAAGCTTTTCTTTATTTTCCAAAGTCGATCTTATCTTGTTGGGTTTATCCTTCAGTTCTTCCAATACATCATCTAAAAGCATAAATACCGTATCCACTCCTTCGGATACAGAGTCAAATTTTCCATTGATCCGGGTATTAATTTTTTTATAAGCATTTTTCCACCAATCAGGTATTTTATTTGACATTTCTCCGATCCTGTCAGGGCTAGGGTTATGCCAATCGGGATACTCTTCCTTCAATAATTGATAGATAATGAAATTGTCATCAAGATCGTAAAGAGTCCTCTGAGCCGAGATCCTTATTATTTTCAACTTTTCATCAGAGTTTAAGGAATCAGAGGGGATGACCGATATGCGATCGTTTAGGATATTTGTCATTGCCTTGGTGATCTCCTGTTCTTTTACCGGGTTTGTCAATATTTCCTCAATTTCACAGGCTGCAATTTCCAATATAAATGTTGCAAGGTTTGTTTTTTCCTTAACTTTGAAGGATCTGTCATTTGAAACGTGTTCAAAAAAATACAAATATTTATATAAAGCTTCAGAGACACCGCCGAGCCGTTCTCTTGGTATTGTATGGTTAGGCAAATGACCGCCGCGGATAAGCTCTATAGTGATGGTTTCGGCAAGCGTTTCGGGGTCGTAGTTCTTGATTAAAAATCCGGCCAATTTTGGAAAAAGGACCCTTTTTAATATTCTTTCAATTGACCCCCGTCTTATTGCATTGTCGTCTTTCCAGTCAATAACTTTTCTGATTTTTTCGTAGAATTTTGCCAGACGGGATGTCATCTCATCTACATGGATCGGTGTATAATCTTTTTTTGAACGAATAAGTTCTTGGGCATAGGTGTCAGCCAGAATTTGTATATTGGGATTCAATGTTCCGCCATGGTCAACAGATTTCTCGGATGTGGTTTCATTGACAATTTCTTTATGTTTGGTATCCGGGGAAGAATTCTTATCAGAAATTTTAGATTCTAAGTTACTTATATATATATTTCC
>Ga0075764_102_pt1 | contig 44885 bp, 37 predicted proteins | sample RifGroC1_FD_67858 | JGI IMG/M metagenome (GOLD analysis project Ga0075764, IMG submission 67858) | Microgenomates (Woesebacteria) bacterium GW2011_GWC1_38_13
CTGAAAGGTCACACATGTTCAAGATAAGACCTTTTTGTGGTAACATCTTACGCAATTTAAAATTGCGGCGAACCCCTAAGGGAAAAAGATAGTACTTTATTCAATTCATCCCCAAGTTGAACTTGGGGCTTTCTTGAAACTATTGTAAAATACAAGTATGAAGGTTGCAATCGATAGTGGTCCTTTGAAAAGCGGACATTCGTTTAGGGGAGTTGGTGTTTCGACAAAAGGATTGATCGAATCACTATTGAAATACAATACGGGAAAAGATATCAGGATCGATGCTGTTGATTTTAATTCTTCAGACTTGAGCGGATATGATATTCTTCATTACACATCCTTCAACCCATATTTTTTAAGCTATCCCCGTATTGGAAGTGTAAAAGCAAAAACTGTGGTTCATATACACGATCTTATACCGCTTATTTATCAGGATCATTATCAAGCCGGGATCAAGGGGTTGGTAAGATACCAGTACAATAAATATTTATTGAAAAAAGCGGATGCGATAATTACTGTTTCGGAAACGTCGAAAAAAGACATCATTAGATTTTTGAGTATTGATCCGGAAAAAGTTAAAGTTGTTTATTGGGCTTGCGATCAAAGTTTCAAGAATGTATCAAAGCATGAAGATCTTACAGACTTGCAAAAATTATATAAGCTTCCCCATAAATTTGTTCTATATGTCGGAGATGTCAATTATAATAAAAATATTTCCACACTTATTAAAGCGTGCAAAATTGCGAGAATACACCTTGTCATTGTGGGAAAACAGGCGGCAAACATTGATGGTCTGACAGAAACCTGGAAAAATTTAAGCGGACCGCGTGATCTAATACGATCCATTCTCGGAATTTCCCATCCGGAACTTAAGCATTTTAAAGAATTATCAAATTTAATCAAAAACAATAATGTAATAACTGTAGGTTATGTTCCGAAAGAAGACCTCCCCGGAATTTACAGCTTAGCGTCTGTCTATTGCCAACCTTCTTACTATGAGGGTTTTGGACTACCTGTATTGGAAGCTTTTTTCTGCGAAACCCCCGTTGTCATTTCTAAAACTCAGGCTCTGAAAGAAATAGCAAACGGTGCAGCTTTGATCGCCGATCCGAACTCACCCCAAGATTTTGCTGACAAGATCTTATCTTTGTCAAATTATTCGACACAGAAACTTCACTTGATAAGAGCGGGACGGTCAAGAGCTAAAGAATTCTCCTGGGAAGAAACGGCGGAGAAAACGATGGATGTATATAAAAGAGTAACTAGTACCTAGTGCCTAGTAACTAGTACCTCAACCCAGAATCATGATTAAAAAAGAACTCCGGAATTTAATATTGATTATTTTTGCGTGGAAACTGTTGGTAATCGTTTTTTCAAATCTCAGTCAGTTGATTTTTCCTCTTCAAACAGACTTTTTGGGTGGGGGACTTCTGCAATATCTGCTTCACCTAAACTTTTGGGGATTTATAAATTTTGACGGAGAGCATTACTTTTCAATCGCCCGTGATGGTTATTTGCCGTTAACTTACTTTTATTTTCCACTTTATCCTATATTAATAAAAATATTGGCAATTGTTTTCGGAGGAAGTTTTACCGCATATGCAATTTCAGGACTTATTTTATCCAACGCATTCTTATTTATAGCGATGGTCGGATTATACAAATTAGCCAAGATGTTATACAGCGAAAAAAGCGCTTATTTGACAGTAATATTTCTTCTAACCTTCCCAACAAACTTTTTTCTGGGGTCGTTTTATAACGACTCACTTTTTCTTGCTTTTGCCGTTTGGAGCTTTTACTTTGCAATAAAAAAGAACTGGCTGCCGGCAATAATTCTCGCAGGACTTGCAAGTGCGACAAGGGTAGTCGGGATAGCCTTAGCGGCAGGGATTGCTATTGAGTATCTATTTGGTGAATTACGGCTTAATCAACTTTTACCTTTAAAGGAGAGAACCTGCAAAGTAGTGGCGAAAGGATTGATTGTGGGAGTGCTTTCGGTGTTGGGTCTGTTGATCTACATGGTGTATCTCCGCAACAAAACCGGCAGCGCTTTGGAGTTTTTCCGTAACGTTTCAATATTCGGTGAGCAAAGATCGACAGATCTCATAATGCTTCCGCAGGTATTTTACCGGTATTTTTTTAAGATCCTTCCCAATATCAACTACAACTACTTTCCTGCGGTATTCACCGCATATCTGGAAATTATATCGGCTTTTTTTGCGGTTATTGTAATAACAATAATAATCTTCAAATCCAGAGCAAGCCTCACTGTTTTCAGCATTTTAGCCTTTTTAATTCCGGCCTTTTCCGGAAGTTTTTCTTCAATGCCGAGGTACTTGCTGGCAATCTTTCCGATATTTCTGTTGACAGGAAAATATTTAGACACCAAAAGCAAGGCTTTCAGTTACACATTATTCGCATTATTATTACTAAGTACACTTTTTGCCGTATCTTTATTTATCAGAGGTTATTTTGTGTCATGAAAGAAAAAATTCTCAATATCAACGTTAAGATATTAAACAATTCCTTTTCTGCCGGACGAATTATTGGGCACCCTTTATTTTCCGGAAGTTTTTTTATGATCATAGGTGCAAATTTTGCTAACTTTATAGCCTATATTTACCACCTTATTTTAGGGAGGTTGCTAGGTCCGGCTTCATATGGTGAATTGGTAACGACGATCTCGCTAATAGGGCTTATAATGTCAGCGTTTTCATTCTTTAGTATGGTGATCGTAAAATTCGTTTCGTCGGCTCAGGAAAAAGATATTCCGGTGGTCCTTGGTTGGTTTAATAGAAAGGTAATCAAAAGTTCGCTTGTTCTGTCTTTACTGATATGGTTAGCATCCCCGTTCATTGGGTCGTATGTACATCTTCCTAAAAACATAACAATTCTTTTTGCTCCGATCCTGTTTTTTTCGATGATAAACCTTGTGTATAGATCTTTTCTTAGCGGTCTATTGAAGTTTAAAGAGACAGCAATTCTTTCGAACATCGAAATGCTTGGGCGATTGTTATTCGGTCTGGTTTTTATTTATTTGAATATGCAGGTATTCGGGGCGATTCTCGGAATGCTCATATCCGTAATGTGCGGAGTTCTTCTGACAAAATATTATTTAAGAGATACCGGATTTTCAAACGAGGGTTTAGAGGGATTTAATCTTAAAAAAGTAATGTCGTATGCCCTTCCTGTCTTTATTGTTTCATTTTCTTTTACGTCTCTTTTATCTGCAGATCTTATTATGGTCAAGCATTTTTTCTCGTCGCACGATGCGGGTATTTACGGAAGCGTTTCAACATTGGGGAAGATCATTTTTTACGGAGTATCTCCGATCGGTTCGGTAATGTTTCCGATAATTGCTAAAAAAAGATCCCGGAAAGAAAGTTTTGTGAACATTTTCCTATTAAGTGCAGTTCTGGTTTCCGGATTGGGGTTTGGCGTTCTAGTTATATATTATCTGTTTCCATCACTTATTATTAATATTCTTTATGGAAGCGAATTTCTTGAAGGTTCACGGTATATATTTTTAATGGGACTTTACTATATATTCTATTCACTTGCCAATTTAATGTCGTCGTTTTTGCTTTCAATAGATCTCGTAAAACCCTTGATGGTACTTCCATTTTTTGCGGTTTTGCAGGTTATCACAATCTATTTTTTGCATACATCATTCAGTTTGGTGATCGCCTCATCAATGCTAGCTGTTTCTTTATTGTTGGCCTATCTTGGATTATACTTTGCCTATGCCAAAAAGAGATCTTCATGAGAAGAAGCTTATATCGGTTATAATTCCTGCTTACAAAGCTGAAAAATTCATCAGAAAGAACATTCTTCATATAAAAGATGTTCTTGACCAAACCCGATACAGGTATGAAATCATCTGTGTTGTTGACGGGCAGATCGACAATACGTTTAAGGAAGCGCAGAAAATTGAAAGGAAATTTCCAAGTGTTATTAAAGTAGTCGGATATTTAACCAACATGGGTAAAGGTCATGCGGTTCGCTACGGAATGGCGCGGGCAAAAGGTGAAATAGTGGGTTTCATAGATGCCGGGGGAGATCTTGACCCAAACGGGATCTCAATGTTACTAGAGCATTTTGAATGGTATAGCGCTGATGTTATGATCGGTTCAAAAAGACATCCCGCATCAAAAGTAGAGTATCCATGGCAGAGAAAGATTGTTTCGGTAATTTATCAATTGTTGGTTAGAATCCTTTTCGGACTTAAGGTCAGGGATACCCAAGTTGGAATAAAATTTTTTAGAAGACAGGTGTTGGAAAAAGTTATGCCGAGACTGGTTGTCAAAGCCTTCGCTTTTGACATTGAGATCCTTTCAGTTGCAAAGATGTTAGGGTATAATCGTATTTTTGAGGCTCCAGTTGAGTTAAGAATGAAATTCGGAGATGGGGTCTCAACTATCGCAAGTTCCGGATTTATTAAAACTTCATTTGCCATGCTATGGGATACTCTTGCAGTATTTTACCGCCTTAATATTTTACGTTACTACGATGAATCAAATAAGGGTAATTGGATAACTCCTGAATATCTTAAGATCAACGGAAAATGAATATTTTAATTTTTTCCTGGCGTGGAGTAGGGCATCCCAATTCCGGTGGGGCAGAGATAGCCACCCATGAGCATAGTAAAGCTTGGATAAAGGCAGGGCATAAGGTTACTCTTTTTTCCTCGTACTATAAAGGCTGCAAAAAAGAAGAGTTGGTAGACGGCGTGCAGATAATTAGGCAAGGCAGACAGCTTGTCGGTGTTCAGATAGCAGGAGTTTTCTGGTACCTTTTTCGCAGACACGAAAAATTCGATATTGTGGTAGATCAATTTCACGGAATTCCCTTTTTCACTCCCCTATATGTCAAAACAAAGATACTTGCGTACATTCATGAAGTGGCAACACAAGTGTGGAAAACGAATGAGCTTCCCCGTCCGTACAATCTGATAGCAGCTTATACGGGACCGATCGTTGAACCGCTTGTTTTTAAATTATATAAAAAAATAGATTTTCTGACTGTGTCCGATTCAACAAAAAAAGACCTTATCGGTTTTGGGGTAAACAAAACCAAAATAACAGTTATCGAAAACGGTGTGATTACAGTGAAAGTGAAGATAGTAAAAAAAGAAAAGATAATCACTTTTTTAGGAGCACTAAGCCGTGACAAAGGAGTTGAGGATTCGATAAGGATCTTGGCAGAGGTATTAAGAAAAGATGAGGATTGGAAGCTGAAAATTGTCGGGAAGGGAAATCAGGAGTATATATCGAAGCTGAAATCGACCGCTAAAGAACTGGGAATTAATAAGAACGTTGAATTTACCGGATATGTAGCAGAAAGGAAAAAATTTGAAATCTTAGCAAGATCTTTTTGCCTTGTCAATCCGTCAATTCATGAAGGCTGGGGGCTTGTTAATATTGAAGCAAATTCCGTTGGAACTCCGGTTTTTGGCTATAAGGTAAAAGGTATAACTGATTCGGTTGTGGATAATAATACAGGTATACTTGTCGATATCGGGGATGTGCGTCAGACCGCAATGGAAATGGTAAAGCTTCAAAGTGATAAAAAAAGATATGAGACAATGTCCCAAAACTGTCTCAAATGGAGCAATAAATTCTCGTGGAAAAAATCAACCAAGGAGAGTTTGGAATTGATCGAAAGTATATAACGATGTTTCAATTTGGTTAATGATAATCTTGGACAATTCACTTAAACGAGTTTGTTAACGGTTTGCTGAAGTAGTTTGGGTTTCCATGTTGGCATAACATTTCCAATATTCTGTGTCTCAAACCACAGAGCATTGTCGATAATAAGTGATGCTCTCCAAAAAGGATTATACAAAAAATGAGGGAGAATAGACTCCAAGTTTGGAATAAATTTTCTTCCAAATTTTGCCGTCTGCCAAAAAACAGAAGGAAGATTTATGGGCATATATTTTATTTCCATTTCTCTGTGCATAATCTTGCTGATATCCGCCATAGTTAAAGATTCTCCGGTCAGTATGAATATTTGAGAAACTCCGGGTTTTGGAATTTTATTTTTACAAAAATAGATGATCGCTTGGGTGACATCATCGACATGGACAATACTTGTTTTACCCGGCCAATTGAGTCGGGTAAAAAGTGATCCCCTTCTAATTTGTTCGGGGAGGATTTTGAACATGCTCTTTGGTCTGGAATCGGGTCCGTAGACGGTGTTTAGACGGAGAATTGTAAGACGGAATTTTCTCTTTTTACATTCACTAATTAAATATTTTTCTGCGCGGAGTTTACTCCGGCCGTATTCGTTTGTAGGGAATTCTTTGCTTGTTTCATCAAGGGGTTGAGAACAATTTTTTCTTCCTCCGAGAAATGTGGTTGTACTTGTATATATAATGTGTGTTTTCGGACCGAGCTTTCCAAGTGATTTAATCAAGTTCTTGGTTCCGAAATCGTTCACCTTGTGATCGGATGAAGATGTATCGGTATTTGCCGCCATATGAATAACGATCTCAGGAGATCTCGGGATATTTTTAAGCCCTTCTTTTGTAACAAGATCGACAAATTTAATCGGGAATCTTGCCCGCTCCAGTTTTTTTCGATTTTTGACTCCCACTTCTTCATCCTTATTCCAACAAAGACTTAGAATTTCGGATTTTTTAAAATGTTTGAGAAGTAGTGGCGGAACATTTCTTCCGATGAAACTGGTCGAGCCTGTAATAATTACCATTTAAATTGATAGATAATGTTTTAGAAGTTTAACTCTCCATAAAACAGTTGGATGGGGTTTTAAAATTGCTGTTTTGTCAATTGGACAGGATTTATCGGTATATTTTTTCCACACAGCAGGTGGAATTTCATCCTGTGTCCACACATCCAGATTTTTTGGAGGTACGAAAAACATAGTTTCAGTTTCTGATTTGTCTGAGGCGTTTTCAATTGCTTTTTTTGAAAAATCAAACTTTGCTACATGACAGAAACACGCATAGGAAGTATTCAATTCAAGACCGATTCCCAAGAGTAGTATTTTTTCTGGTGAGATCAGAATTCCAAGTTCTTCTTGATACCCTCTGAACGCTGCATTAACAATCCCTGAATCGAGTGTTGGTTCCGCTTGTTCCTCAAACGATATGGAAACACGCCCTGCAGAGAAGCCTGCCGCTTTCGAACTCACGCGTACTAAAACACCTTCTGAAGAAAGTAATATGTTGTGGGTCGATATGGCAATAGGTATCTTAGTTTTGCCTGTTGTGATTATTTGCTCGATAGCTTTATTATGCAATTCTGGATTGGTCTGGGGGAGTCCCCATATAGTAAAATAGTCGGTGACGCCAGTTGCGATTGATATTGAACCATCTGTAACATTTATCTCCCGAAGCGTATATTTAATTTGATTAAAATCACCTTGGGGCGCCCGAACCATCTTGGTCTTCTTCCAGGAATTTAAATATTTGTTATTTGTTAAACCAAGTTGAGGATTTCCAGTAATTATCTGCGGATACCTGTGAGAAAGAACTATATTTTTTGCCAAAATTCCAGATTTACTTGAAAATATTTCACTAACACCGCCATATATTTCCTTACTTGAAGACATGTTTTACTTTACAACTTTAATTGCTATTATATACCAATCAGAGATAGAATCCATGAAGAAAATTGTAAAGACAGCAGTAATTGCAATCGGAGGACAAGGATCCCGAATGGCACCAATCACAACAGTTATTCCGAAACAGCTTGTTCCGATTATTGACAAACCGGTTATTCAATATGTTTTGGAAGAAGTTGTTTCAACCAAGATAAGCAGAATAATATTTGTTGGTTTTAGAAATCGAAAAACGAGATTAATAATTGATTATTTGAAAAAGAGCAACCAGGTATCCTTGAAAGAATTATTTAATCGTATAAGAGTGGATATTGTTTATGTGGGTTCAAACACATTGGGAGACGCGATTCCGATAAGGGCGGTGAAAAGATATATAAAAAACGAACCTTTTCTGGTTTTATGGTCTGATAGTTTTGCATTGGCGAAAGATTTACGAATGCACAAGCTTATCGAAGTTTATAACAAATATCAGGAACCTGTGATAAGTTTGTTGAAAATCGGAAAGCGGGAAACGGACCTCTACGCAATTGCGCGTATTAAAAAAATTGACAGTAAGGTAGTGGTGGTGGAAGAGCTTTTGGAAAAACCAGGGCCGAGACTTGCCCCGTCAGAATATGCAGCACCTAATGGGTTTATTCTTGATAATAGAATATTTCCCTATATTAATAAATTAAAAGCCAACAATAAAGGTATTTCTGTAATTGACGCGATTAACAAATATTGTAAGAAGAATGTTGTTTATGGATCTATTTTTAACAAACCATTTTTTGAGGCTGGTAACAAATTAGATGTTTTAATTTCCAACATCAGATTGCCTCTCATCCGAAAGGATCTTAAGAATATTGCATCAAAAGTTAAAGAATATTTAAAAGCATACTAACGCTTTTAGTTTTGATATTGTTGACTAAATGCGATTTTACTCATATGATACGGGGAAGTTGGTATGGGTAAAAAAGTATTAGTTACAGGTTCAGGGGGACTGGTGGGAAGCGAAGCTGTCCACTTTTTCTGTCAAAAAGATTTTCAAGTTTATGGAGTGGACAATAATATGCGCGCCTATTTTTTCGGCGACGAAGCAAGCACTGATGCAAATGTCAAAAAGATTAAAGGGATATATAAAAACTATCATCACATTCATGCAGATGTCAGGGATCAGGTTGCACTTGATGATATTTTCAAAAATAATAAGTTCGACCTGATCATTCACACCGCTGCACAACCTTCACACGATTGGGCGGCAAGAGAACCCGACACAGATTTTACGGTAAATGCGAATGGTACTTTAAATCTGTTGGAGGGTTATAGAAAATATAGTCCTGAAGCAATATTTATTTACACATCAACAAATAAAGTTTATGGTGATACTCCCAATAAACTTCCCTTAGTAGAAAAAAAGACAAGGTATGAGATTGAGTCTGACCACCCTTTTTACAATGGGATTGATGAATCTATGTCGATCGACAATAGCACTCATAGTTTGTTTGGCGTATCGAAAACCTCTGCGGATTTAATGGTTCAGGAATATGGAAAATATTTTCACTTACCTACAGGGGTGTTCAGAGGTGGGTGTCTTACCGGATCCGGACATGCCGGAACGCAATTACATGGTTTTTTATCCTATTTAGTTAAAGCGATATTACTTGATATCAATTACACAATATTTGGTTATAAAGGTAAACAGGTAAGAGATAATATTCATTCCCACGATCTGATCAATGCTTTTTATGAATATTATAAAAATCCCAGATTTGGAGAAGTTTATAATATTGGAGGATCGAGATTTGCGAACGTTTCAATGTTGGAGGCTATTGATAAAATCCAAAATCTTACCGGGAGAAAAGCAAGATATGAATATAACGACAAAAACAGGATCGGCGACCATATATGGTATGTTTCATCGGTCAAGAAATTTCAAGATCATTTCCCTAAATGGAAGTATGAATATAATATAGACGCAACGATAGAAGATATTTGTAAAAATAGCGCCTTTTCTAAGAAATATTATTCTTTCAAAATAACTAAAAATTTGGATTATTGGAAAGAGAAAAATTGGTACTTTCATAATGCGATTCAAAATATATTTAAAAGTTATATACCGGAAAATTCCAGTGTTCTTCAAATAGGTTATGGTTTGGGAGATGCGCTTGCATCCTTATATCCTAAAATAGCAGTCAGTATTGATGATGATGAGTCGCTTATCGAAATCTCGAGAACGAGGTTTCCATCTGTAAATTTTGTTCAATCAAAACCCGAAGAGATGAAGATAAAAGGAAAATTTGACTATGCAATTCTTCCGAATTCCATTGTTCATTTTTACGATATTCAAAAAGTTTTAGAAAACATTTCAAGATTATTAAATGTCGGTTCAAAAGTGGTAATGACAACATCCAACCCTAAATGGGAACCGATATTTTCAATTCTAGAAAAGCTTAATCTCAAGCGCCCTGAAAATCTCAGAAATTGGTTAAGGTTGAAAGACATCGAAAATATTTTTGAGATATCGGGATTTGAAATTGAAGAATCGGGATATTCATTATTGATTCCCACGCACTTTCCGTTTATTAGTAATAAAATTAACAATTTGATCAAAGGTTCTGGTTTTTTGTCAAAATACTGTGCAGTTCAATATATTGTAGCTAAAAAATCTAAACCGACAAAAAGCAAAAAATTAAGCTGTACGGTATTGATTCCATGTTTTAATGAAGAGGAAAATATCGAAAAAGCTATAGCGACAGTTCCTAAAATGGGTAAAAAAACGGAAATTGTTGTAGTCGACGGAGGATCTTCGGACAAAACTTCAAAAATTGTAAAACATCTTATGAAAAGAATGAAAAATGTTAAATTAATTACCTATAAAACACCCAAATCTAAGGGTTATGCGGTCAAGATGGGGTTTGACGGCGTTGCAACCGATGTAATGATGATACAGGATGCCGACATGACTGTTCCTCCGGAAGAACTTATTCGTTTTTATAAATTGTTAGCTAACGGAAAGGCAAAGTTTGTTAACGGAACAAGATTGTTTTATCCAATGGAAGATCAGGCAATGAGAAACCTTAATTTAATTGGAAATATTATATTCGGACATATTTTTTCATGGTTACTCGGACAAAGAATTACAGATACGCTTTGCGGAACGAAAGCCATGTTTAAAAAGGATTATAAGAAAATTAAAATGAGCGGAACATCCTGGGGTGATTTTGATCTGCTCTTTGGCGCATCCGAAAATAAACTTAATATTATTGAATTGCCGGTTCATTACAGGAAAAGAGTGGCGGGTGAGTCAAAAATGAAAGCCTTTGAACACGGAATGGGGCTTCTGAAAATGTCATTGATCGGGTCTTGGAGACTGAAAATAAAACCAGTTCTGTTTAAGAAATAGTGTGCTATTGACTAACCTCTTTTGTTGAAATCAATGAAATCTTTGAAAATCGAATTTAATGATTTTTGTGAAAATAGATTTATTGGGAATTGAAAATTTTTCTTGGTAATATTTTTAACTCTTTTTCTTTTTGAAGTTATCTGACCAAGATTAATAATTACCCAACCTATCGAAGTGAAGCGAGTTAGGCCAATATTCCAGTTTCTATTAACTATCCATTCCCATGTGCCGATGAATTTATATAGAAGGATTGTAACGGGAAGACTTCTAAGAAGCAGGGTTAGTGGGTAGTTCTTGATCATTGTTGCAATTCTATTTTTGTTGAAATGCTGTTTTACTTTGAGTCTGACGAAGGGAGCAAGGTCGGTTGAAGCTCTTTTGTGATAGACGATTGCATTTGGGTATCTGATAACTTTGTAACCCATAGATCTTGCGCGAAGCGCCAAGTCCATATCCTCATATCCAATCCCATATTCAGGGTCATAACCACCGATCTTGACAAAGACATCTTTTTTTATAACACAAGCAGACCCGCTCGCAGAAAGAATCTCCTCCTCTTTATCAAATTGTCCTCTGTCTTTTTCACCGGCTCCGATAGTCACAGGATTACCGTAGATATCCATGGTCTCTCCTGCAGTATCAATGATGTTCCGCTTATAATAATTTAATAGTTTTCCCTGAAGAATTGCGATATTTTTGTCATATTTAAGCCGCTTGATTATATTTTCAAAATAATCCTTATGTATTGCTACGTCATTATTGAAATAGCAAAGATATTTTCCTCTGGCGTTATTTGCACCAAGGTTGAGTCCTTGACTGTACATATTAATTTTATTTCTAACTACCCGACAATTGGGTAATTTATTAAAACGCGTTGTTAAATAAGAAACACTGTCATCATCAGAATTATTATCAATAACAAGAAGTTCCCAATTGCTATAATTTGGTTTTGTTAAAGAGTTTAGGCAATCCTCAAGTAGGTTAAGTCTGTGACCGTTTAGATTTGAAATAATAATTGATACAAGTGGGGACTTCATGATAATATCGTTTGTACCATTTTAACTTTAAAGTATGCAAAAGAAAAGGGTGTTGGTAACTGGTGGTGCAGGATTTATCGGGAGCCATTTAGTTGATTATCTTGTAAAAAAAGGCAACGTTGTCACAAGCGTTGACGATCTTTCAGGAGGATATCGGGAAAATATTAATAAGAATGGTAGTTTTATTAAGCTTGATCTTCGCGATTTAAAAAAAACCAAATTGGCAGTTTTGAAAGCGCGACCAGATATTATTTACCACTTGGCTGCTGATGCAACCGAGGGGCGTTCTCAATTTACACCGATAGAGTGTACCGGAAGAAATTACCAGTCCACACTCAACCTGCTGGTTTCTGCAATTAACAGTAAGGTTAAAAGATTCATTTTTACTTCCTCGATGGCGGTATACGGTGCTCAAAAAGCTCCATTTAATGAAGCGATGCCTACACGACCTGAAGATATTTATGGAATATCAAAAGCGTCTTCCGAGAAAGCGGTTGAAATTCTTTCAAAAGTTCATGGTATGGAATATGTGATCATAAGACCACACAATGTTTATGGACCGCGCCAGAATATGGCTGATCCATACAGAAATGTAATTGCGATATTTATGAACCGAATATTGCAGGGGAAAGCTATTTATATATATGGTGACGGAGAACAGAAAAGAGCGTTTTCGTATGTTTCTGACATGATTCCTGCAATTGCAGAAACGGGATTTATAAGATCGGCAAACGGTGAGATTTTCAATCTCGGTTCGGATACTCCATTTACCATTAATAACTTAGTGAAAACACTTTCAGAAGTTAGCGGAAAAAAGATTGCAATCGAGCACATAAAAAGCAGGCCTCAGGAAGTGAAACTTGCATACTGTAAACACGATAAGGCAAAGAGAATACTTAAATTTTCCGATAAGACCAAACTATCACAAGGTCTTTTGGAGATGTGGAAATGGGCGCTTGGGCGGGGTAGTCAGACTCCAAAGTATATTGATTTAGAAATATTGGGAAAAGAAGCACCGTTGACTTGGAAAAACCGATTAATTTGAGATCTCCACTCTATTTGTATGAAAAAGGATGACGTTTGATTTATAGATTATTTAACAACCATGTATGATGGTATTATTGTATGATAAATAAAAGACTGTTCAAGTCAATTCTGATATTGGTATTCATATTGTCGTGTTTATTCTCATTAGCCGATTCCGTAAAAGCTCAAGATCATGCGAATAATGTCAAAAAGGAATTGGTGAATCCAGGTAATTTATTTTATCCGGTAAAAAGATTTTGGGAAAAGAATAGGATAAAGATTATAAAAGATGATTATAAAAAAATAAAATATTACGAATTACTTCTCGATAAAAGATATTCGGAGTTGAATTTTATAGTGATGAAGAAAGACGTCAGTCAGATGCAAAAATCCAGCGAAAGATTCCAATACTATGCGGGACTGACAACAGAGACCCTTGAAACATTACAAAACGCAGATGAGAACAAAGCCGAAATGATAAAAAGGTTTGAAAACTATATTGAAACACTTCCGGCTTTACGGGATAATTTCCCGGCAAATTCGAGTAATTGGATGTTCGTACAGTACTGTATCGATTCTTTAAATATTTATATTTCCGATTTGAAAAATTAACATTCTTCTTTAAGTTCTCAAAATATTTTCTGGTGTTGCTTATGGTAGAATTGCTTGTATATGAAAATACTTTTAATATCACCGTATTTCTTTCCTGCTGTAGGTGGTGTTGAAACTCACCTGAACGATCTTTGCAGATATTTTGAAAAAAGAAAAATTATTATATTTGTCAGAACTTATAAAGCATTAGGTGTTAAAGAAAGAGGTAAAACGAATGAGAATGGCAAATACGTAAATATTCATCGAATGTGGTGGCCAGATTTTAATCTTGTATTTAAATTAGAACCATATGCGTTACTGCGTACACTATACATCGGAACAGGGTTATTTTTTGATTCCTTCCTTTTCCTTCTGTTTAATTACAAAAAGATCAGTGTAATATATGTACACGGTTTTATTGCCGCGCTCATAGGATTACCTCTATCAAAAACATTTAAGAAAAAATTCGTTGTACAAACACATGTTGGCTTTAAATTCGGGAGTGGGGGAATAATGAACAAAATAATCAAATACGTACTTGTTAATTCTGACAGTGTGTTAGTTTTGACAAAAAACGCAAAGGATCAACTTATAAGTATTGGCATACCGAATGAAAAGATCACTATATATCATTATTGGGTGGATAAACATACATTTGTTAAAGTGAAGAACGCAAAAAATATTTTGAAATGGAAAAATAGTTTTTATGTGTTATTTGTCGGAAGATTGGTAGATGTAAAGGGGATGCAAACAATTGTCAGTTTGGCAAAAAAGCTTAAAAACATCACTTTTGTAATTGCAGGATCAGGTCCTATGGCGACGGAGATCGAGCGTCAGTCATTAGTAATTAATAATTTAAAATACTTGGGAAAGGTTGAAAATCAAAAACTTCCTGTCTATTACAGCGCATCGGATGTACTCCTTATCCCGTCCAAAATTATTGACCAAACATATGAAGAGGGTATACCGCGAGTAATGATAGAAGCGTTACATTGCGGTTTACCGGTTGTAACAACACCCTCTGGCGGAATCCCTGATGTTTTCAGTAAAGATTTCGGATTAATGGTTGACGATCGTATAAATGATCTTGAGAACGCGATAATTAAAATGCAATCAAACAAGACCCTGAATAATATATTGTCTCGAAATACCCGAAAATATGCGCTAAAATATTTCAGTATTAAGAATGCTCAAATTATTGAAAAAAATCTCTTGGCGTAAATTAATTCTTTCGCCTCTGCCTTCCATATTAATCGCATTATTGATCTCAATTCCTTGGTATAGGAGCGGATATATAATTGGCGGGGCAGAAGAGAGTCTATCGTTTCTTAATCCGGGAAGAACAGCAGAATTATATCAATACGCATGGAATGATTCTGCATTTGGTGGACCCCAAACAGTGGCTCATTCACGATTTCCATATTTCTATTTAAGTTCTTTGTTGGTGAATTGGGATATCAAACCGGAAATTATTCAGACTGTAACATTTATAACTTTATATGTTTTAGGCGGTGTCGGAATGTACCTGTTTTTATCTGTATTTTCCGACAGACAGACGGCAGTTTTTGGAAGCGTGTTTTATTTAGTAAATACTTATACGTACGCTAACATTTGGCACAGATTTATTTCTCCTTTATTTTTCTTTTATCCACTTTTCCCTCTATCACTATATTTATTTGTATTACTTTTAAGAAAAAAAAGGATAATATTTCTAATCTTATTTCTGGTTGTAAACGCACTTTTTTCCTACTCATACTCCTCCCCTGCTTTGATTATTACCATATGGTCAGTACTGGGAATTATTACAATTGCAAAAATCTTCACGGTAGGTCAAAAAAAATACACAGATAAAATTTATCCGGTATTTGTTTTGATATCAGCACTTTTTCTTTGGTGTCTGACGAATTGGTGGTGGTTAAAATATGTTATTAATAATTCAATATCCTTTTATTCGAATATGTTTAGTACCGACTCCAATTTAAATGTCTTACGAAGTATTAGCGGCCAATATCCGCTAAGAATATTTAGCACGCTGCGATATCCCGGGGTACTTGCGGAACTATTCAATTATATTAATTATTTTATACCGATATTTGCAATCTTTGGGTACACGGTAGTTAAGGGGAAATTTCAAAAGCTGGCTATCATCTTGCTTGCCTTAGCTTCATTCGTTATTTTAAACGGAACCAATTTTCCTACAGGTTATTTAATGCAATTCATCTTTCAAAAGTTTAGTATTATGCAACTTTTAAGAAATCCATACGAAAAATATGGAATTGTATTGGTATTGGTCTATTCGCTTCTTTTTAGCACAGCATTAATTCAGATATTCCGCAAATGTAGATTATTATTTTCAATAATCATTCTTATTTCCGGTGTTAGTTGTATTTTTCTCTGGAGAGGTCTGGTTTTTGGAGATATTTACAACAACGCTTACATTACAATACCAAAAAGTTATACAAATATTATTAATTATTTAAACAATGATAAAGAGATTTATCGGATACTTAGTATTCCATTTATTCCCGGGGATGGAGTGAGATTTAATTGGAAATCTACATATACAGGTATTCAACCTTTTCAATATATTTTTCAACAACCATCTGTAGACAAAATATCAGGTATACCTGATATTGATCAATACTGGAAAGTGCTGAGGCAAAGTTACTATCAAGGAAAATTAAATGAATTTGTCGGATATGGGAACATTAAATATGTTATCGTATCAAAAGATATAAATACAAAGCATTCCAACTTAGACAGTCCTTTGAAAGAATTGTCATTTATTGATGAAGGGATAGCGCCCGACTATAAGAAATTAACAGCTGTATGTGAGGGTTATGCAGTTGGAACGCTTTGCAATGTAGACAATATTGATTTTCAGAATGTAAATTTTATAACTTTAGATCTTAAATCGGAATCGGGCGGAAAAGTAAGGTTAGACTTATTAGATATCAACAATGAGCGTCTTGTATTTGGGGGAGAAAACGATAACTATTATGTTCTCGATTCTGGAGTTGATTCGTTTACTTTTGATATTAGGAATCCTACTGAGAGGTACAAAAACTTTATTGATAATAATATCAAATATTTATCGATATCTGTATATAACGGAGACGTACAAGTGTCAAAGATATATCTAAACAAAGGAATTGAGAAAAGCGTACAATATTATGAAAAAGTTGTTGAGACTGATAATGTTGATTTGTATAAATTTGATGACACTTACTTTATACCCAGAATATATACACCGTCGAAAATAAGTGAGGTTATTAGTTGGAATAAATTGTTGAGTATGGATGCTCCGCCTGATGCCTTTGTTTTTGGACAGGATAAGGTTAATAATTTAAATTATACTCAAACAGTAGAACATCCGCCAAAAATCAACATTACAAAAATTAGCCCTGACAAATATATTGTAAAGGTAATCGATGTAAATTCTCCGTATTGGTTAATATTTTCTGAATCCTACAATCCCAAATGGAGTGTTTTGGACACGGATGGAAACAGATATCATAGTTTCAAGATAAACGGGTTTTCGAATGGTTATTATATTTCTAATGTAAATAGCGATACCCTTACTTTAGAATTTAATATTTAGAATGAGTCTTAGTATTTCTTTATTATAGGTAATAGTATGGGTAAATATTATATATTTAAATAATAAAATATATGGCAGATGGTAAATATTACTAATTAAGTATGTATAAGAATCAAAACTACAAAGCAAGAGATGTGTTTTATAGATACATAATCGATTCCGTTAACCGATATTTTTACAGGAACCTGAAAAATATTTTGGATGTAGGTTGTGGTGACGGAACATTATCGGTGATGTTAAGGGAAGAAACACACGCTGAAGTATTTGGGTGTGATATTTCGATAAGAGAACTAAAGCTTGCAAAAACTAAGGGTATTAAAACAAAACATTGTGACTTAAACAAACATTTCCCATATCAAACTAACACTTTTGATATGGTATTTTCAAATCAGGTTATTGAACACATTATTGATCCGGATCATTTTCTGTCAGAGTGTCGAAGGATTTTAAAACGAAACGGAAGATTGATTATTACAACGCCAAATTTAACGGCGTGGTACAACAGGATTTTATTTATTTTCGGAGTCTACCCTCTTTTTTTGGAGGCGAGTATGCGAGATAAAACTGTCGGAACGAAATTTATGAAGAGATTTGCTGCCCAACAACAAGGTGTTGGACATATGAAAGTTCTAACAGCGGAAGTTCTGAGAGATTTACTGGAATTGAATCATTTCGATATAGAATACATTACCGCATTAAAGAGAACGCTTTTTGGGAATTTGTCATGGTTCCCAAAACTTTTATTTCAATCCATTGATACATTTTTTTCCAAATCTACGGAATTGGGTTCAGATGTGCTTGTTGTAGCAAAAAAAAGGTAGTTATTAATATGAATAGGTGGAATGAGCATATATTTACTGCCGAATTACCATACGAAAAAGATGCGGCTGTCACGAGGTATTTGGTAGAAAATTTTCATAAGGTTGACGATTTCGTTATGAGTTTAGGGCAAATGTCCAATATTCCACCAAGCAGACTTTTTCAATATGAGAACGGTAAATTAGTTTCTGAAGTAACCTACATTAAGAACAACTATAATGCATCCGGATTGATATTGTATTTTTACTATATTCCCAAAGCACTCCTTACTGTCACATATGATTTGTGCAGATCGTTCAAAAGAATAAATTTTACATGCGATATATTTTTTGCACAACATTTTTTACCTGCGTTTGTTGCAGTTATTTTAAAAAAAGCCGGGATACTCAAATGTAATAAGATAATTTTTTGGATGTTCGATTTTTTCCTTATTCCACCGCAAATTACCAGAAGCCTTTATTATAGAGGAATAGATTTGATACAAAAATTTATCCGCACTAATGTAGATGAGATGTGGTATACCACCCCAAGACTTGCCGAAACCGACGAAATAAACTTTGGAAAATTACCCGATTCAGTTACAAAAAAAATTACAAATGGATGTTTTTTTGAAAGAATTCCAGTAAAACTTACACAGAAGATCAGACCTGTAAAATTAGCCTTTCTTGGTTCATTGAGACCAAATAATGCAATATTTGAATCCATTGATTCCGTTGCGTATTGTCTTGAAAAAGGAATTAATGTTGAACTTCACATTATAGGATCGGGACCATATGAAAGTAAACTAAAAGAATACGTAAAGAAAAAAAAGATTTCGAGTTCAGTTATCTTTTATGGATTTGTTGATGACGGGAAAAAAATTGCGATGATATTATCTAAGTGTCATTTGGGGTTTGCACTATACTCTGCAGATGCCTATGGACCCAATTGGTTTTTAACATCGGGAAAATTTCGAAGATTTGTCAGTCAGGGTCTTCCGATCATTGCAACCCCAGTACCGTATTTTGCCAAATATATTTATGATTATAATGCGGGATTTGTGATAGATAACGACCCGAAAGAGGTTTATAAATGCATAAAAATGGTTTACGATAACCCGGGTATATTGAAAACGATGAAGAAAGGTGTTGATAGGTTGTATATGGACTATAATACAAATGTAGTTTTTAAAAAGGCTTTCACTTCTTTAACAAGTGATATTAATAGCGAACAAATATGAGTAACAATCAAAAATTAATTCCTGTATTTTTTCCTTTCTATGATAGAAACGAGGAAAAAGCCGTTATTGAAGTACTCCGTTCCGGATGGATCGGATTGGGTCCAAAAACGGCGGAATTTGAAAATAAGTTTGCAGCGTATGCCGGTGCAAAATACGCAATTGCTTTAAACTCTGCAACTGCGGCACTTCATTTGTCTCTGATGGCTGCGGGTGTTGGTAGTGGAGACGAGGTGATATTACCCGCGATGACATTTGCATCCACAGCACACGCGGTTTTGTATGTAGGTGCAAAACCTGTATTTGCAGATATAGAAAAGAATACAATGTGTGTTGATCCATATGACGTAGAAAAAAAGATAACAAAAAAAACTAAAATAATAATCCCCGTTCATTATGGGGGGTATCCTTGCAACATGGACAGTCTGCAAGAAATTGCAAGAAAACATAAATTATTAATTATTGAAGATGCTGCGCACGCCTGTGGATCGGTGTATAAAGGCAGGAGGGTTGGAAACATTAGTACCTTTACATGTTTCAGTTTTCATGCAGTAAAGAATTTAGCAACCGGTGATGGAGGAATGATTACAACAAATGATAGGGCGATTATGGAAGAGCTGAAAAGACTTCGTTGGGTTGGCATTACGAAAGATACATGGAATCGCGTTGAAAAGGTAAAGCAAGCCGGTCTTGAATCAAATCGGGGATACGGCTGGCATTATGAAATATATGAACTGGGTTATAAGTATCATATGAATGATATTAATGCAGCGCTCGGTTTGGTACAACTAACTAAACTCGAAAATGCAAATAGGATTAGAAGAAAAATTGCCCGGTATTATCAAAAGAGTTTAACGGGAGTAGGAGATATCGTTTGTCCGACATTAGCCGATAATAGTGATGGCACAATCAGTTCTCAGCACAATTACGTAATACGTACGAAATTTCGGGATAAACTACATTTATATTTACGTCAGCAATACATTTCAACCGGTGTCCATTATATGCCCATCCATTTACATCCGCTTTACAGGAAATTGTGTCCAAATACAAAGTTACCTGTTACAGAAGAAGAGTGGAAAAGGGTGTTAACACTTCCACTATATCCGGATTTAACAAAAAAAGACCAAGATAGAATAATTGAGACAATACATAAATTCTTTAAAATAAATAATGTTGGTAATCAACTTTCAGGCAATAAAAACACCTCTATAAAATACAATAATAAACATCCACTACACAAAATTGAAAATAGTATTAGTCAACATATAGCAATACGAAAGTTGCGTGTGCAAGATTTGGAAACACTCCGAATATGGAGGAACGAGAACCGTAAATATTTTTACGATTCAAAATTGATTTCCAAGGAAACCCAGGTCAAATGGTTCATCCAAAATTATAAAAATAATCCTAACGATACAATTTACATTGTTTCTTACAAAAGCAAACCAGTTGGTGCGCTTGGTTTAATTAAGCGGGGTAAAGACCATGAACTTGGTAGAGTAATGCTCGGAGTAAAAAGATTTGCTAGACGGGGTGTAATGGGGGAAGCCATGGAAAAGTTGCTCAATAATCTGAAAGAGAGAAGTGGCAAACAAAGAGTAATATTGGAAGTTATAAAAACCAATACTCCTGCAATCAACTTTTATAAAAAACATGGTTTTTATAAAAGAGAGGGGCGTGGTCAAATCGTTGTCATGGAAAGGATTGTTTGATAACATTCCATTTGTTGAATATATCCATAGAGCTGAAAATATATTTGTTTTGAACCCGGATTCGGTATTAACGGAATATGTATGATAAACGTTACAAAAACCTATTTACCCAGTTTGAAAGAATACAATAAATATTTGAAAAGAATTTGGAAAACTTCATATGTGACCAATGATGGTCCATTGGTACAAGAACTTGAAAAAAAATTAAAGAAATATTTGGGTGTGAAACATCTGTATTTGACTGCCAATGGAACAATAGGTCTTCAGATGGCAATTAAAGTATTAAAACTGGAAGGAGAAATAATAACCACGCCATTTTCGTATGTAGCGACGACTTCCAGCATGGTGTGGGAGCAATGTAAACCAGTATTTGTGGACATTGATCCCAGGACATTATGTATAGATGCAAACAAAATCGAAGCGGTTATAACCGAAAAAACCAGCGCAATTCTGGCTGTTCATGTTTATGGAAATATCTGTGACCTTGAAAGGATTGATAAAATTGCGAAAAAACATAACTTAAAAGTTATATATGATGCTGCGCATGCTTTTGGGGTCAGTTATAGGGGCAGGTCGGTATTAAGCTATGGTGATATTAGTGTTCTTAGTTTTCACGCTACTAAATTATTTCATACTGTAGAGGGTGGTGCTTTGATTACGAAAAATATACATATAGCAAAAAAAATACGGTATGTCCGAAATTTTGGTCATGAAAGTTCTGTTCATCCGGAGAATATTATCGATATTGGCATAAATGCAAAAAATTCGGAATTACACGCAGCTATGGGATTATGTATGCTACCAAAATTTCGAAAGATAATCAGAAAAAGAAAGATTCTTTGCGAAAAATACAAAATGTTACTGTCAAATTCTCATTTAACAATGCCTGGAACTATTGCAGGCGCTACATCAAATTATGGATATTTTCCCGTAATATTTAACTCCGAGAAACAATTATTAAGTGTATTAACATTTTTGAATAAACGTGATATTTATCCTCGCAGGTACTTCTATCCTTCTTTAAACACGCTCAAATATGTTAAATATTACCCGTGTCCGATATCTGAAGATATTTCAACAAGAATTCTTTGCCTTCCATTATATTATGATTTAAATATTCAAGACGTTAAAATAATATCAAACTTAATACAGGAGAAGTTATAATGGGATTTTTACCGAGAAAAATAGTTTTAGGTATGGGTTTTAAGTATATAGGGAATGGTGTAGCTATTTCAGAAAAAACTTCAATATATCAGCCTGAGAATATTTCTATAGGGGATAATACAAGAATTGATGATTTTGTGGTAATTTCTGCAGGTGAAGGGGGGGTAAGCATTGGTAGGAATGTTCACATAGCAGTGTACACTTCGCTAATCGGAAGGGGTAAAATATCCATTGAAGATTTTTCAAATATTTCCTCAAGAGTAAGTATATATTCAAACAATGATGATTATTCCGGAAATTTTATGACAAACCCGACGGTAGATAACCGATTTACTAAAGTTGAGGTAAACGACGTTTGTATTGGAAAACATGTGATTATAGGCAGCGGTAGCGTCATTCTACCGGGAGTGACCCTTGAAGATGGCGTTGCCGTTGGTGCACTATCTTTGGTAAAAGCCGGGAATTATAAAAAATTTGGAATATATGGGGGAATACCATCAAGATTTATAAAAAAACGATCCAGACGATTGCTGGAATTGGAAAAAGATATTTTATAGTTTAATTTATACAATGATTTAACTTTGTTGAAATAACATATTAATAATATGCAGAGTTCTAGGTTTCATCAGCATTATTTTGATTGGGAGATTGCAGAAAAAGATAATTTTTCGGTAGTTACTTCCACTGTAATTCATGCCCTTAAACTTAGCACGAAAATCGGTAAACCAACAAAAGACTTAATTGTACTCGATGTTGGGTCGGGAACAGGGCAATATTCCTTTGAAATCGGAAAATATGTAAAAAAAGTAATTGGTGTTGAACCTTTTAAACAAGCGTACATCAGTTCGCTCAAAAAAAAGAAAACATACGAAACAGGAAGGAAGTGTACTTTTTACAATACTCCAATCGAGGAATTTTCTACCAATGAGAAGTTTGATCTGGTGCTTTGTCTGGCTACACTTGAACATATGCCGAATGCTGAAGCATCGTTTGCAAAAATATTTAACTATTTAAAAGATGGAGGAATCATTTACTTAACCGTTCCAAACAAACTATGGCCATACGAGTATCATTATAAATTATTTTTTCTTTCTTGGTTGCCATTAAAATATGCAAACGCCTATGTCCGGTACTTGAGAAGAGGAAAATCATTTGAGGATAGTGCTTACGCTAAAAGTTATTTTGGATTAAAACGTTTTTTGAATAAATTTCCCTGCAGGTATCAGTTTATAATTCCGGAACCCGGAGATAAATATTTGGGACAAGGCGACACCAGTATACTTTACAATTTTATTAAACACTTCGGAATACGCTTACTGAAAATATTTCCTTATCTAATGTTTTTGTCTAAAGGGTTTTTAGTAGTTATAACTAAACAAAATAAGGAAGATAAATGAAGTTACCAAAAGTATCCATAGTTGTTTTAAGTTTTAACGGTGAAAAATATTTAAAGAGATGTTTGTTGAGTGTAGAAAAGCAAATTTATCCAAAAAACAAATTAGAATTGATTGTTGTTGATAACGGATCGTCTGATAAAAGTGTAAAACTTGCCAAAAAATATACGAATAGGGTGTATGTAATCAAAAATATTGATGGAGGGTACTCAAATAGAGCTTCGGGAATGAGATTGGCCACGGGAGATTTTGTTTACATGATTTTAGAGCAGGATATGGAGCTTCGAAGTAAATATTTTCTCCAAAAGCTTGTAAGGCCATTAATTGAAGATCCTCGAATTGTAGCAAGTTTCACAAGAGAATATCCAAACAATAAACAACCATGGATTAACCGTTTCGTATCCTCAAATCCTTCTCAAAGCGCACCCCTTTTTGAATATCTGACACCTTCTGTATCCTCCACAATTATTGAAAGGAGAGTAAATTACTCAATTTGCAAATATATACCGGGTAAAATACCGACCACTACACACATGCTTTTTCGGGTTAGTACATTGAAAAAGACATCTATATGGAGACAAAAAAGAGACTTTGATCACGATACAATAATAAAATTAGTAAAAGCAAGATATCAAAAATTTGCGTATGTACCGGATGCTGGAATATACCATTATCACGTTAACAGTTTGAAAGAACTGATTGATAAAAGTCTTCGGAATCTGGAAAATCATTATTTTCCGTACAACCACTCTTTGTCATACAGATGGACAGATTTTTCCAGCAAGAGAGAGGTGATAAAACTTGTTGTATGGGTGATTTATGCCAATTTGTTTTTTCCTGCGTTAGTTAGGGGAATAGTACGTTTTTTAAAGTATCATGATTATATTTTACTTGCCGAACCTGTTGTAGTTATTGTTACAACGGATGCTATACTAATTAAATTTTTAACGAATAAAGTTGGTAGAAAGTTGGCGATCCAGGCATTAAAGACTATTATTAAGGGGCGCTAAGAAATATAAATTACGGCGATATAATTTTTCTTGTATCCAAGGTTGTATTTATTACAAAGCTTCTGTCTATATTAAATGAGTATATCTGATCCGCGTTTATATTAAATCCTTCATAGCCATATCGAATTATTTCACTGCTTTGAGGGTTTTGATAAACCTGTTTCAAACTTTCGAAATTATCCACGGCAAAGGGTGCAGTTTTAGCATTAAATCTTAGTTCCGGATGTTTTAAGAGCATATAATAAGGAAAACCGAAACGAATAGTGTTATAAATATATCCATCGTCGGGACCTGTAAAGAGAAATACGGAGACCTTTTCGTTATCTAGTGATGCAACCTCGTCGTTAATTACTCCTGCTACTCTTAAATGGTCATTTTGAAGTCGTCCATTAAGAATATTTTCATGAAAATATTCTTGTAGTGAGTATATGTTTATTATGAGGAATATAACTGTGTAAATGTACAAAAATAGTATTTTAGAACGTTTTTCAAGATATGAAAGGATTAGGGTGGTGCATACTATTAAATATGCCCCGGGTGCTAAGAGGTATCTTGAATCTGAGGGCATAATTCCTTGCGGAAAAACAAGCCATGGTATGAGAATAAAGGTTATGGATAACGTCAGAAAATACAGTCCGGTATACCCTCTATTTTTGTCAGTCTTAAAAATATATAAGAAAAAAAAGAAATACAAACTTGATACCCATATTCCTATCAACGTATCCAACAAAACAACCAAGTTATTATATAAACCAGTCTTATCATACAAAAGCGCTAACCATAGGGTTAAATAGAAAATAGTTGTTGCAATTATGGTAGGTTTTACAAATTTATTATGATTAAGCAGGTATTTTAAGATTACGGTAAAGAAACTGAGAATAGTCAACATAAACAAGGAATAGATGGGGAATGTATTAGGAGCAACAATATCTGGACGGCTTATGTTTTTAAAGAACAAAAAAATAATTTTATTTGGTAATAGAGCAGATCCGATATGCGAGAAGGGAAGAAAGAAATTTGAGAGCTGCAGACTGGTAAGATTTGATGCTAGTTTAAGGTAATTGTTATTGAATTGACTAGCAGTTGAAAGGTTGAAGATTAAAACCGGAGCAATGAGGAAAATGCTATGAATTATTATTCTTGTAATGTTTACCCTCTCATCATAAATCTTTCCGAGTAGTAATAGCATTAAAGGAATAGTAATTATTACGCCATGCATTCTGATTGGAGTAACAAAGAAAACAGTAAACATTAACAACATCGACAACATCAAATGTTTATTAAATATTTTTTTATTACGAAAATTGAATACGAACAAAAACAAATTGAAGACGCCGATTGACAGGTAAGTTGTCATATTAAACACCCAATTTGTTGACTCGACCCCTGTGTACATTACAGAAAAAAGGATGGCCGAAAGATATGCAGCAGAAGTATTGTTTGTTAATTTTTTTATTACCGGAATAAAAGAGATTGAGGCAACAGTTCTTGCAACCATTGATAGTGCATAGTATGGCAATGGATTAAAACCAAATAATTTGGAAATTTCACCCATAATGATGTGTGAAGCGTCATAGTTACCCAAGTATCTGCTCAAATTAAAATACGTGAATCTGTTAGTAAAATGAGCGTAATAATAGTAAAGTGCTCCCCAGTCATCTCCGGTTAAAGAAAAACGGAGGGTATCTTTGAAATTTATAATAATAAGAAGCAAGATTAGGAGAATTATCCAATATTTCTTCATTTACTCTTAATAATAACCCCAATATTTTTAAATACGAAATACTTGGGTGAATGTTTTTTTATGAATTTATTAAAAGCATGATTAAAATCAATGTCATCACTGAGTAATAATCCATTTTTCTTAATGTGCGGCCAAGCTTGGTTGTATTCAAAAGTCATTGTTTTATAAGTGTGTTCGCTATCATGGAAGAAAACATCAACTGTTTTAAGTTGCTGTAAAAGCTTTGGAAGCAATTGATAAGTATCTCCGATTAATAAATGCCATCTTGTTTTTAGATCATCCGGTACAAGGTAGCCCGAATTCCGTCCTGGAGGGAGGCTATCTAAGTGAAGCTCGTGATTACCGTAAGTATACCATTGAAAAGGCAGATCAATGGAATACAACTTACCTTTGTGGTTGTCTTTAAGAGCTCTTAATATATAACCCGAAGACACCCCTGCAGCAACGCCGGTTTCTAAAACTATGGATGGCCTATATTTTCTTATCTGAAAATATAATATTTGTTCTTTATCTGTTAGTAACTTATCCAATTTTGTATAACTATCTTTATATTTTGCGTTAAATTTATTCCCATATTTTTGATATAAATGAGTTACTCTATCCAAATTTTCTTCAAAGTTAAATTGTTCTTTTTCTGTCAGGACATTCCTTTTTGTAAATTTTGGAATATAAACAGCTTTTTTTAGAAAGAATCGGATTATTGCCGGAGTTTCAAAAGGATGATTGAGCCAGTATCTGATTAAACTCCCGATGAGTAGATAAAACCATAACGCTGTTCTTTTTAAATACTTGATAATATTATTTTGTCGCATTTATGTAGATACTTGATTATAATTAATAATTATGAAAAGACCATTGGTTTCTGTTATTGTACCAACTTATAACGAAGAGAAAAATATTCAAAAGTGTCTGATTTCTTTAAAAAATCAAACTTATCGGAATATCGAAGTAATTGTTGTGGATAGTCTGAAATCGAAAGACAAAACATTTAGAATCGCAAAAAAATATTCGCAGGCTTTTAAATTTGGTATAGAGCGCAGTGAACAAAGAAATTATGGAGTGAAAAAATCCCAAGGACAGTATTTATTATTTGTAGATGCAGATATGCGACTTTATAAGAATGTAATTCGCGAATGTGTGGAAAAAATTTACGACGGCTGTTTTTCGGTAATTATTCCGGAAGTGTCGATCGGAAAAGGTTTTTGGGCTAAATGCAAGGTGTTGGAAAAAAGAACATACATGGGGGACGATTTGATTGAGGCACCCCGTTTTTTTATTAAAAAAATATACCTTAAACTAGGGGGTTATAATGACAAAATGGTTTCCGGAGAAGATTGGGATCTGGGAAGGAGATTTAGAAAGGAAGGTAACGTTGGGAGGGTAAAATCACTAATCATACACAATGAGGGGCGTCTAACATTAATTGCCGATCTGAAGAAAAAACTATATTATGCAAAAATGGCAGATTCATATTTGAAAGAGAGTGAAATTGGCACTAAAGATGTTATAAAATTTATTTTTCGTCCGGCGTATATCAGAAATTGGAAAATGTTTCTTTCTGACCCTTTGCATACGCTTGGATTATTCATAATGAAAATTATGGAGATGCTTGTAGGGGGTTTCGGGGCGATAATTTATAAAAAAAGTTTTTGGATGAAATTTAAGCATAATTAAATGTTTTTATGATAATCTTACAGATCCGCAAACTTCTTTCAAAAAACTCATTTTTATTAGTAATAATATCAGGCTATCTGTTTCTATTAACATATCTGGCCGTCAGAAAAAGTTTTAACCTGGCACTAAGTGGAGATGATTGGCTGATGCATTGGATGACTCAAAGCATTTTTTTTGTACGGAAAATAACAAGTATCTGGAACCCTTTCGCGTATTTATGTACTTATTGCCCTCACTGGCCGACCCTCGCATTGATGGAACATTTTTGGGGTTATAATCCACGTTATTATTATTTAATATCTCTTATATTACGCGCAACAGCTTCCATATTTATATTTATTTCATTTAAGTATGTGACAAAAAGCGCCTTTCTTTCTTTAATGGCGGCATCCTTCTTTGCAGTGGGATATACAGGAATTGAAACTACAGATTGGGTCTTTAACTTTATCCATTACGCGGGAGTAAGCTTTGCCATGATTTTTTTAATATTTTATTTTAAAGCCAAAGAGAAGTTAAATTTAAGAAGTGTTTTTATAGCAGCTTTTTTCTTTTTATTAGCTCTTATTATATCTCCACCCAGGATGCATGGCTTATTACCTCTTATTCTGATGATAGAAATAGGTTGGTTGCTGATCGAGGGTAAAAAATATAATTTTAAACATGCAATTTTCAGGGTGGTAATCATGTTTCTTGTTTTCAGGACCTTGTTTGTTGGTTTGGGCGACCTGACATTGTTTTTAAGGAAATACAATATAGATATCGGGGGTGGACACAATGTTTACGGATATGGGGAGCAGGATTGGACCTTAGGTAGGGTTGTTCAGGGTTTTGAATCGGGAAAAAACACTCTTGAGTCTGGAAGAAGTGAGATTCTCTTATATCCGGTTATTACAATTGGAAACTATGTTATGCCGGATAGATTGTGGAAAGCGATTCCTTTTGGGGAAATATCAATTTTAAAGAAAAATCCCTTTACTTTTTACACATATATATTTCCTATTACTGTATTTTTGGGATTTTTGAGTCTTTTGGTGTTTAAAGCCCTAAATTTAAAATTCAAACAGTATAAGTATTTTTATGTATTCTTAATGCTTTTGCTCTTTATAGTCTATCTCTTTAAGAAGAAGAATATCCCGACTTTCCCGAATGATTATGTCGCTTATGCTTTGATTGGAGGTTTTACGATTATTTTGAGCATGTTCCTATTTTTCGTACTGAGAAAAAAGGAGAAGTTGGTAAGTATCGCTCTTCTAATGGGGTTGGGATTAATGATTGCTCCCAGTGTTTTTCCTTTACTTATTGATCCTTTAAATATTCTAAAAGTCTGGGGGAGATATTCTCTTCATCAAAGTGTAGGAGTGTCGGTTTGGTTTGCTGTAATATTTTATTTACTTTGTAAAAATCTTAAAAATAAAAAAAGTTACTTATCTCTTACTTTGGTTATTGTTTCGGCAATTATGTATACATTCATGCAGCTTCGTTTTACTGATAGTTATTTATCTGACGTTTCTGCATATAGAAGCATTGAAATAGATCAGTACTTATGGAGTTGGATTACTCGGGAAGTACCTAATCTAAATAAAAATTCTGTCGCGGTATTCTACCTGGTTTCAGAACAACAGGATTATTTGATAGCTGAATGGACCCTAAGATTTACTTTTGTGGGCAGAGCTGCCCTGCACTATCAGATAACAAATGAAAACATGAATCCCTTTATGATTGTAAATAACTACAAGGAGTTGTTTTCAACGGTTACAGACGGGGACCGGTTGGTGGCACAAGGAAAACCGCGAAACCCACTGGTATCGATAGAAAATGTTCACGCTTTTCATCTGAAAGATCAAAAGCTATTTAATATCACTGATGAGGTACGAAAGCAGTTGTATTCTGACAATAATAAATATTTAGAATCACATCAAGATACAATAAGTAAATAATAAATAATATTTCTATTTTTTTGCAACAACCAGAAACGAGAAACCCTTACCGACGTAGTTTCTAAAGAAGAAGTATTGTAGCCGATAAACCAGTTGCCAAAAGGGATTCAACATAATTATTTTTTTACTTGTTACATTAGATTTCCAAGACGGATCTAATCCGCTTTTTGATGTTCTTGTTTTTTTATTAATGGTCAAATTCGGTTTTTTCATTATTTTCAAATAAATTCTTCTTATTATCCAGAAAATCGGGTAAGTAGTGTCCCATATGCTGCATACCTTAAAACCTGCCAATTCTAATTTGGACCTCATATCTTTTTCAGTATATCTTCGGTAATGCCCATAAAATTCATCATCCCAAGACCACTCATTTGGGTTGCTGGGGGTATGCATTATCAAATAGCCGTTATTGTTTAGTATCCGGTACGCTTTCATTAATGTCTGTTTATCGTTCTTAATGTGTTCGATAACATCCCAAAGGAAAATAGAATTATATTTTCCGGATAATTCGGACATTATTCTTTTTTCGACTTTGATAGACGAAAAGTCTTTAAGATTTATTTTAGCGATTGATATTGCTTTCTTAGAAGAATCTATAGCTTTCCCATAGAATTTATTTTTTGCCAGATGTTTACTTAGTTCTCCGGTTCCACATCCAACCTCCAGAAAAGGTGATTTAATATTGTATTTTGTGATAAGTTTATCCAAAAGAAAGAAAGTGTATTTATTAAAAGGTTTAAAGTTGGCCATCTATTGCAAAAATATATTAACACACTTTGTGATGTGTATGTATAAACATAATGAAATATAGTTTATAGAATGGTAACATTGTTCATATGGACAGGTATCCGCATATTCTGATTTTTGCATTGTCCGCTATGGGTAAAGGTTTATCTGGTGGAGACAGGATATATATTGAATTATCACGACTATGGTCAAAACAATTTTCGGTGACAATTTGTACAACATCCGATGGGGTGAAAATGATTAAAACTCAAAATTTAATCGGAAATTATTTGGAAGTGAATCAGATAGGTAACAAGAATTTACCATCAAACTTTCTTTTAAAATACCTTTACAAAATATACCTTGGAATAAGATTAGGTTTTTCTCTAAATATCAATCATAAATCATCAATCATTAATCATTTACTATATTCTTCAAGCGACTTTTGGATGGATGTGTTTCCAGCGGTGATCTTGAAGATCCGTTACCCGAAACTTAAATGGATTGCGACGTGGTATCAGACGGCACCAAACCCCATAAGGGGATACAGGGAGATGAAGAAACGAGGAACTAAAGAACTTAAAAATCAAAGAAATAATAATTATAATCTTTCTGCATTTTTCTACTGGTTGTCGCAGTTACCGATAAAACCTCTGATCAGTGTGCTTGCCGATTTTGTGATAGTAAATAATGAAGATGAACGGAAACGTTTTCCGGAAATGGAGAAGAAAGGTAAAGTAATCGTTCTTCTCGGAGCTGTCCGCCTTAATGAAATTAAAAAATTCCTATCTGCTAACTACAAGCTACTCTTTACTAAGAAATTCGACGCTGTCTTTCAAGGACGTTTTCATCCGCAGAAGGGAGTGGTGGAATTAATTGACATCTGGAGGAAAGTGGTTGATCGGATTCCCAATGCAAAACTGGCAATGATCGGCGACGGTCCTTTAATGAAAGATGTAAGAATTAAGATTCAAGATTTAAGATTAGAAAAGAATGTTGAACTTTTTGGGTATGTGTTTGACGGACCGGAAAAGTATAAAATATTTGCGCAGAGCAAGATCGTTGTTCACCCTGCATTTTATGATTCGGGGGGAATGGCAAGCGCTGAAGCAATGGCTTTCGGTCTTCCGGCAGTAGGATTTGACCTGAAATCGTATGTCTCGTATTACCCAAAGGGTATGTTGAAAGTTGACAAAGGTAATTTAAACGCTTTTGGCAAAACAGTCATAAGACTTTTGTGCGATGATCAACTTAGGAAAAAATATGGTGAGGAAGCAAAGCTTATGATAATTAAAGATTGGTCTTGGGATAAAAGAGCAAAAGAAGTATTAAATAAGATATCGTAGTATGAATTTAACGTCTGTACCTTTGACATATCACTGGCTAATAAGAAAGTCTATCGGAAGGGGAATAAAAACCGTTCTTGATGTCGGTTGTGGGGATGGTGAGTTTATTTCCTACATAAGTAAGGGGGAAAAATGGAAAATTACCGGCGTTGACCAGCATAAATCCTCAATTCTGGAAGCCGAAAAGAAAGGTGTTTATAAAAAAATATACAAGTCCGATGTTGTTCATCTACCCCATGAAGTTAGAAAATCGAAATATGATCTGGTGTTTTGTTCGCAAGTGCTTGAACATCTTAGTAAGAGGAATGGAAAAGCAGCAATCAAGGAATGGGAAAAACTGTCGAAAAGAAGGATAATAATTACTACACCAGTTAAATTTATTCCATATGATCGAATAGAAAAAGATGAGAAAAGTGAAAATCCCTATAATATCCATCTTTCCGGCTGGGCGCCCGAAGAATTTTTGAAATTGGGTTATTCGGTTAGGGGGCAAGGTTCTAAATTAGTCTATGGAAAAAATGGGTTACTCAGAAAATTTCCCAGATTGTATTGGCCACCCCTTATTCTTCTGTCATATTTAATATCAATTTTAATTTACTACCGTCCTTATCTGGCGACATATTTGATCGCAGTTAAAAATAAATAATTTTAAAAATGTTTACAAATTACAAATTATGGATTGTATCACTGCTTTTTTCATTATCAATTTTCTGTACGTTTACATGGATTCCTCAGGGTAAGTTTTGGGGTGGTGCTGATGTGGGGATACCGATGTTTTATCCGGAAAACCAACTTAGTACTGTAGCATCGGCATGGTGGGAAAAGCATTCCACAGGTACCACTAACTCGATGACCTATACATCAGTACCATTTTATAATATTTTAATTGCTTTGGAGAAAGTTGGCTCTACTCCTGAGATTAATGAAAAATTATTTGTCTTTATAATCCTTTTTGGTGGATCGTGGAGCGTATTTGCCATTGCGGTTCACTTTGGCTTTTCAAAAAAGATAGGATTTCTGGCAGCGCTTTTTTCTATTTTCAACTTCTATACTTTAAGTGTCTGGCATAGAGGGGTTCACAACGGGATGCTAATGCTTCTTTTTATTCCACTATCATTCTTGATAATTTATCGGGGTATTTCAAAGAAGTCATACCTATCATTGCTTACGCTTCATTTAGTTTCTTTCTTTGCTTCGTATATTTATGGCGCTCCCGGGTTCGTTGTTGCCCTGTGGATTTTATGGTTAACTACCTTAATCTTCCAATTTGTAATTGGCAGCGGACCGGAAAAGAGATTTATAGTTTCTTTCACTCTCCTCTTAATATTTTCTTGGTTATTTCTTAATGCGTGGTGGCTCTTTCATTTTATTGAATCAAGCAAATATGTTTTTGAAAGCCTTTCTTTATCGGATCTTCAGAATAGAACAATCGATGTTGTGATAGGACTTAAAAGGCAAACTGAAGTGTCATATGTTTTGCGTGGTATAAGCAGATATAATTTATATGACCAGAAGGATTGGGGCGAAATATATTCCCATCCGGTCTTTGTATTTTTGAGTTGGATTCCAACCATCATACTATTTTCGACTTCTTTATTTAAAAAGAATGTTAAGTCACCCATATGGACATTTAATATGCTTCTCATATTAATCGTAGTCTTTATTTCAAAGGGCATCAATCCACCCTTGGGTTGGTTGGCAAAAATTCTCTATGAAAAATTTTCACTTCTGGCACCGCTTCGCAATCCTTACGAAAAAATAGGTATACTTTTAATTCTGCCCTTTTCTTTTTTATTTGGCTTAGGAATTACTCAAATATTTTATTGGTTTAAGCAAAACATTAAATGGCTTGCGAAGCCTTTTTTGGTAACAGGTATATTTTTGAGTGTGTTTGTTTTGGTGTGGCCTATGTGGTTGGGAAAAACATTTGTTGTTCCCAATTACAACTATCTAATCTCGGTACCGGATTATTATAGCGATGCATCTTTATGGTTAAAGGCAAATAACAATGACATGCGAATCCTTCACCTTCCGCTTGCCCCGGAAGAATCAGTCGATTATGACTGGGGATATACCGGAGGTGTACCATCTCAAGTCTTTTTTAGCGGATCCTCAATTGCATATAAAGTCGGTATACAGTCGGTGGATTTTCAGGTTAATGATTTAATATATTCAATTCATGAAAAAGATACGGAAACGATAATAAAACTGCTGGAATCGTTGAATGTGGGTTGGATTATAATACACAATGAAACTGAATCTGAAAGAAGGGGACATGAGTCACTGGCAGAAGTCAATAAATGGCTGGGGACCAACCCAAATTATTTGCAACATCAGATAGATTTTGGTCCGTTATCTCTTTGGAAAGTTACACGTAGCGAAAGTACACATTTCTATTCCCCAACTGCTCCTTTCTCAATTATACGGGGAAAACCTGAATACTTGAACTCCTATTGGAAAAACCAGATTACTGAAAAACCATCATTTATAATCGCCAACCCTGAAGACTCTTCAACTGAAAGCAAAATTATTAGATCAATTGAAATGGAGTACATTTATCCGGCAAAAGTCGTGAGGTACTCAGATCAGATAAGCGAGAGTTCGGGTACATTGCCATACGTTAGTAAATTGCCAGGATCTCTTTTTTATCCCTTAATTAGATTCAAGGAATTTATTGAAGGATTAAATACGAACGAGCCACCCACTATTAGATGTCTGAATATGGCAAGCAAAAGATTAAGCGAAGCAATATCTTTGAAAAAAATGGGTCTTTTCGAAACTAATTCCAGCTTAGTTGAATATAATAAGTTACTTCAAAAATGCGGTATGCTTGCAACTGAGACAACTCTAAGCGGATGGTCAGTAGATAGATTATTGATTTATGATAATTTCATTGCTCTGAATAACGTTTTTTCTGATGAAAGTGAAGCTGCATTGTTGGAAAACTCCAGAAGTTTGTTGAAACAAATAATGTATGATTTGGGTATAAATCCGTACTTTGATCGTTTGAGTTTGGGCGATGACAGTAAGGCAATTGCATATTCCTATAATTTATCCGAGGACGGTGTTTATTCTCTCGAAATAGATGAGTTTGATCCCGAAGTGTTTAACACCCCGATTTTGGTGAAAATAAACGACCAAGCGTATAACACAGAACCTGTTATTGAAGATAATAAATTGATATTTTCAAATTTATCCTTAAAGGCTGGAAAGAATGAGGTTCATATAAAATATTTTAATAAAAATATTTTTTCCATCGAAAAAGCTAAATTTATAAACGATGTTACGATTATATCAGGTGGTGAGGGCAACAGTTACACAATTGAAGCATCTTCGGTTCAGGATAAATTGGGCAGATTTGAATTTGATTTGTCCAAAGTTAAGGACATATACAGCTATGATATTGTTACGGACTATTTTGTTCAGACAGGTGCTGCTCCGGTGTTGAAAGTAAATCAGGATAGCGATTACGTTGATCCGGAAACGAGAATCGTTTTTAGAAACTTGTGGTTTCTGGAGTTAAATACTTATAATCGTTTTTGGATTAGGAAAGGTTATACGTATGAACCGTCTGTTAATGCAAACAACGCAACTGTCATTTACGAGATTCCTTTATGGAACGATTGTTTGGGTTCATTTTCACAAAAATCGTGCAGAAATAAAGAGTTCCTAAAAATATTTGACCGCTCAAGTAAGGTTTTGATGAAAGATATTGGGATCATTCCAAATTATGAAGGTTTACCCACCCTTCAAAGGATAATTAACGGATCAAATGAAGAGATTGGTGATGTTGAATTTCAATATAACAGAATTAACGGGGAAAATTACAAAATAGACATAACAAATCAAAAACCGCCTTATGTATTAATATTTTCAGAAACCTTTCATCCTTTATGGAAGTTAAATTCTGGAGATGGAAAAGAAATTGAGGCATTACATTTTCAAGCAAATGGCTATGCAAATGCATGGTTTATTGAGAGTGAACTGCCAGATAGAATTTATGTTAAATTCAGTCTTAGTGATTACAGAAGACTTGGGAATATAATTTCTATAATTTCTTTGATTATATTACTTCCGGTGATAATATATTTAAATAGAAAGAAAGTGAAATGACTTCAAAAATGATTAAGGGTCGAGGTGTTAGATTGATGGCAATAGAAATATTTCTATATCTCGCAGTCGTTATTTCATGGTTTTCCGCTAAGAAATTTTTAAAAATGAATATCAACGATGAATACTTGATTGATGTGGTTTTTTTTATAGCCCTTGCGTTACTGATTTTTATGAGATCGGGTCATCCGCGTTTATTCTGGTATGGTTTTTCGGGTTTAGTCTTATCGGCTATTTCCGATACTTCTGGATTTTCCACAATCACGTTTTTTTTGAGTAGCTTCTCGATTTCATTTTTTGCGTTGGGAATACTCAATTCTTTACTTTTTAACAGAAATAACCTTAAAGATTAATGAGAGGCAACGAAAAGGTGGTAATATTTTTCTTAAGTATTGCGTTATTGTTTAAGTTTTGGTTTTTTACAGCATCTCCGAATCTTGGCTCTGACATTAGCTATCGGTTTCTCCCGATTACAAAAGACACTTATCTGCCATTTACCTGGAATAATGTTCAGATTGGTGATGGTATGGGTTTGCCAATAAACACATTGTGGTCATATCCCTCCGAACTTCTTTATGAATCCCTAACAAATGTTGGGATTCCATATTGGTTTCAAATAAAGTATCTAATGCTTCTTCCTGCAATTGCGGTTTCTTTATGGGGGTTTATAAAACTTGCGAAATATTATGAAGCAGACTGGTTGGTATCTTCATTGTTGTATATAATGAACACCTATTTTATTCTTCTTTTGGATGGAGCGCAGATGAATTTAGTTTTAGCCTATTCAGTTTTTCCACTGGCATTTTATTTTTTTATTAATACACACAAAGATTTAAATTATCGTACGATTGTTGCATTTATTATTAGTGTATGGGTTATGGGGTCATTTGACCTGCGGATTGTATGGATTTTGGCTTTTGCAATCATCATTAAATTTCTAGTTGATTTACCTAACATTGACAATAAGAGCTATAGGCTTCAATCATTATTACATTATGGATTAATAGGTATGGCTACCGCTACGGTATTATTTTTACTCAACATGTACTGGATTTTACCTGCGATAATGTCGAAGGGAGTAAGTTTACCAGCCGGTTATGATTCACCTTCAGGAGTTTATAATCTGAGTTTTTCTACGATCACGCATGGACTTTATCTGCAGCAGCCACATTGGTACATTAACAGTTTTGGTAGAATTTCAGAACCACAATTTTACTTTGCAGTAATACCACTTTTTGTTTATATGTCGGTAATGTCACACAAAAGAAAACAGCTCTTATATATTCTAACGCTGTCAGTAATCGGCATCTTTTTGTCTAAAGGTTCTCAGCCGCCATTGGGTGAGGTGTATGTATGGCTATTTAAATATGTACCAGGTTTTAATTTATTTAGAGATCCATCGAAATTCTATATACTTATAGCATTTTCATACTCTATACTTGCCGGATTATCCTCAAAGCTGATTTCGAAAAAAAGTTATTTACCATCACTAATATTTATTATCTATCTTTTAATGTTAATGGGTCCGGTTCTAAAAGGTAAAATGACAGGGACTTTTTCGAACACTCCGAATGAAAAACATTATTGGACTATAGCAGATATTTTTAAAGACCAGAATTATTTTTTTAGATCTTTTTGGATTCCTGTTAAGACACCTTTAGGGTATGTTTCATCTCAGAATCCTTCAACTGACGCCATTTGGATAGCAAAAAAAAGACCGTTTGGGATCGGAACTGTAGGAACGTATGAGCAATTCAATTATCTTCGTGAGGCGCCATTCATGGGAGAACTGTTTGCCATGGCAGGAATTAAATATCTTTACTATCCGTATCCGGACACAAGGCGCGAAACATTAAAGCAGGACAACATCGATTACTATTATAACTTTTTGGATCAGTTGACAAATTTACCATGGATAGAAAAAAGAATTTCGGATCCTCCTATAGCTGTTCTTCAAACTAAGAAAACACAAGATCACATATTTCTTTCGGATAATTCTTTTTATGTGGTCGGATCGGATCGTATTTATTGGGATCTGATGGAAATTCCCGATTTTGATCTGTCTAATAACGCGCTTGTTTTTGCAGAAGAAAAAGCTGGGATGATAAACGACATTGATCCGAATAGCAAAGTGATCTTGTATGAAAAAAGCGATACAGATTTGCTTATGAGTATGGTTAATGAAAACGAATTTTACTTTCCGGCAAAGGATCTGGGTAGGGAGCCTTCGGATAACGTTAGTGGACTTTGGAAAAGGGAAACATCAGACCTGATTTGGTGGAGGGATTTTTTGCAATCAAAGTATGAGATAGATAACTTAGATTTTGACTACAATGGGGGATGGGCTATTGCCGAAGGAGATCAGAAATATGAATTAAGGGATATGGGGTATGGGATGGGGGACAGCCTTTTTGTGAGAGTAATGGAAAGTGGAAGAGGCGGAAGAGTTGAGTTCTGGCAGGGAGAGGAGAAGATTGGGGAGGTTGATACCTTGATGGAAGAACCGGAAAAAGTTGATGTTAAACTGACGGGATACAAAGATATTCCTGACCAGATAACAACGTTTGATAAGGCGGAGTTTGGATGGAAGAGGATAGGAAAATTAGAAGGAGATCCTTCGGCTTCGACGGGTACTTTACAGCACCCGTCTTCGCTCAGGATGACGGATTCTATAACAATTAAAACCTATGGGGAAATTAATGTGATAAATGCGATAGTTACGATTTCGGATGAGGAACTTGAGGAATTGCAGGGGAAAGTAGAGAAATTGGAAAATGAAGGACGAATTACGAATTTTGACGGAAGTCTTAAGCTTGCTTATGAATTATCCCATACCCCAAATTCCATACCACATATCGCATACACCCGAGTCAATCCGACGAAATATGAAATTGAAATCACAGGTCTTCAAAAACCTGCGTACCTCATCTTTTCGGAAACATTCGATGAATTGTGGGAATTAAATGGACAACCATCAAAACGGGTTTACTCTCTATTAAACGGATTTTATGTTGATAAAGACGGAAAATATACTCTTTTCTTTACTCCGCAGAAATATGTCTGGCCGGGATTGGTGGTGTCTGCAGTTTCACTTGCCTTTATTATTGGGTTACTGTCTTACCGCAAGCTTAGAAAAAAGATATAATTGTCCTGATGAGGTTAAATCTTGAAAACCCTTTTTTAGTAATCCGTTCTGCAACTTTCAAACAGACCTCATTGACCCTTACCGCAACATTGATAAATGGAATCTTGGGGATGGTTTTTTATATCTTCTTGGCGCGGGAATTGGGTCCTTCCGACTTTGGATTATTTTCTTTATCCATTGTCGTTCTTGCACTCACAGCCGATATAGGAAATTTTGGGGCAAATACAGGCATCGTTAATTTTGTTTCAAAATTTATTAAAAGCGATACACCCCTTGCTTTGAAATATCTTAAGATTGGATTTCTTTACAAGTTATTTATGGGATTGGCAGTAATATTATTCGGATGTTTGCTAAGTCCGTTTTTGGCAGAGGAAGTCTTTAAAAAACCGGAAATGTTTCCACTTTTACGATTGGCTTTTTTGGGTGTTGGTTCAACATGGCTGTTTTCATTTACAACATCGTATTATCAGGCAACCCAAAAATTTAGAAGTTGGGGGATGATACAGATATTTACGAATCTGATAAGACTTTTAGGTGTCGTTTGCGCATTCTACTATTTTCACCTTGACATTTATGTGGCTTTAACTTTTTACATCATTGCACCTTTTATTGGTTTTATAGTCAGTTTTGTCAACATCTCTTTCGAATTTATTAGGGAAAAGTTTAATAAAGCAAATGTTAATACCTTTTTTTCGTTCAATAAATGGGTCGGGATATCCGCAATTGCCGGAGCCACATCTTCAAGGGCTGATACGTTTATTTTGGGGAGACTGGCGACTTCTGCCGGTATAGGAGTTTATTCGGCGGCAGGACAGATTGTTCAGGTTGTTCCGCAATTGATCGGTGCCATCGGGACAGTGGTAGCTCCGAAATTCTCATCGTTTGATAACGACAATAAAATGTTTGGATATTTTAAAAAACTGCAGTTAATGGTGATGGTTATTGCGGGTGTGATGGTCTTGTCGATCCCGATCGTGAAGATTGTTATTAAAGTATTTTTCGGTCCAGAATATGACCGGTCGTTTGGGATATTTGTAATACTTTTTGTCTCGATGCTTGTATTTTTGATTTCAATACCTGTTCACAATGTAATCATTTATTATTACCAATATCCGAAACTTTTTTCGTACCTCTCGGTAATTAATTTACTCGTAGTTATTTTATTGGCATACTTTCTGACTCTGAAGTTCGGCATTTCGGGAACGGCTTATGCGTCATTAGTGGGAAACACGGTGAATTTTCTGGTTCCGATGGTTTGGTTCAAAAAGAAAATAAAATTGAAAGCAACTAGTAGCTAGTGACTAGTGCCTAATCTTATGAAAATTATTGCTCACTCTCTTGTCAAAAACGAAGAAAGGTATATCTGGTACTCGATAATGAGTGTGATAAATTACGTTGATAAAATTCTTGTATGGGATACGGGAAGCACCGATAAGACGCCGGAAATTATAGAACTTATAAAACAAAAATACCCTCAAAAGATCGAATACAAAGAGTGTGGAGATGTAACTCCGGACCAATATACAGTTTTACGCCAGAAAATGCTGAATGAAACAAACTCCGATTGGTTCATGATATTGGATGGGGATGAGGTGTGGTGGGAAGACAGTATAAAAAGGGTAAAGGGTATTATAGAAAAAAACGGGAAGGATTTAGACTCTTTAGTATCAAGGTATTTCAATATAGTCGGTGATATATATCATTATCAGCCTCAGTCAGCAGGAAATTATTTAATAGACGGTAAAAAAGGGCATTTTAACATTAGATTTATTAATAGAAATATTTCCGGTTTATATACCGCAAAACCTCACGGACAGCACGGATATTTTGACGGAAAAGGAATATCTATTCAGGAAAAATATCATAAGAAAAGAATATATATAGATAGTCCATATCTACACTTTACTCATATGGTCCGTTCATCATCTCTGGCAAAAGACAGAGAAGTAATAAAAAGGGACATTAAATATAAGTATGAGTTGGGTAGAAGTTTTGCGAAAGATTTTTATTATCCCGAAGTATTTTTTAATGAAAAACCTGAAATTGTAAATTCGGTTTGGGAAAATATGAATAAGGGATATTATTTTCTTTCGATTTTCCAAACGCCTTTGAAAAAAATTAAACGAAGAATTTTTCCACCTGCCAAAGGATATTAATTTGGTGATGAAGACTCACATTCGTTCTAAAAAAAATCTTATTTACCCTTTTTTATTTCTTATTGCTTTCCTGCCGCGAATTTACAGAATTCAAGAGACGCCGATTTATACAGACGAAATCACATGGATGGTTCGTGCGAAAGAGACATTTTTAGCTATAAGAACTTTAAATAGGACGCATATTATCAATTACTTTAAAAGTGATAATGCTTGGTGGAACAATAAAACCGATACCGAAGCGATAGCCCTTCCTCTTGTTTATATAAGTGGTCCATTTATTGCTTATCTTGGAAATGGCAGCGTTTTAAGTCGGAATGTTATGGCTGAATATACAGCCGGAAGAATTCCTTTAGCCTTTGTTAATTCTTTGACCGTAATAATATTTTTTTTGATGACAAAGAAAAGTTTCGGGAATAGAGTATCGTTTATTTTATCGTATTTTTATGCTCTCGATCCGATTAACCTGGCAAACAGCAGATTGATCATGAATGATGGATTATTGTGTTTTTTTATGTTACTTACGGTCTATGCATTTTTTTACATTGAAAATAAATCAATTTCAATTGTAATTTCTTCGCTGGCACTAGCTTTTGGTTTTTTAACAAAACCCATTGGAATTTTACCTGTGTTTGCCTGGCTTACATATCTGTTAATTACAAATCATAAAAAGGAGACATTCGTAAAGATTATAAAAATATGTTTATTTACATTATTTAGTATTCTCATTTTGTGGCCGGAATCCTGGTTTAATCCGGTAGTGTCAATTTTTGAGTATCTTTTTAGACAAATACGATTAACGCAGACCTCGACAGCGATATATTTTATGGGACAGGCTACAAAAGATGTGCCTGTGTATTATTACGTTGTTCATATGTTTTTAAGAATGCCGATATATATATTGGCAGCTCTTGTGTTTTCAATAATAATGCTAATCCGTCTTTTGGGCATTAAAGGAATTAGAGAAATCTCAAGAAGTCAGTCCGTTGAAGTATCCTTGTTTATATTTGCAATCTTTTTATACCTCATTCTTGCTTTATCTTCCAAAAAATCAGGGATTAGATATCTTTTACCAATATGGCCGTTTATATATTATTTTTCTGCAGTATTTTATAAATATTTTAATATAACTCTTAAAAAGAACTCTTTTTTGAAAGCTATCTTGGTGTTTTCAATAATTATTTGCACTTTCACTGTTTACAAGTACAACCCCAGCTATGACTATTATGTGAATGAGTTTTTTAGAAGGTCAGACATGTCTCAAGAGTATATTTCAGTTGGTTTGTGCTACGGCGCTAAAGAATCTGCAGATTTTATAAAGAAATGTTTTCCGTCAGAAGGTTCAGTTACATATATTGGTTGTGCAAGTACCGTTGTGCCATATTATTATTCCGGCAATCTCTCAAGAGAAGTCAATAAAAATAAAATAATAATTATCGAGGAGTACTATACTCAGATGGGTTATGTATCTGAGGATATTTATAAGATTGTTAATGAGGTGGAGCCGGTTTTTTTGGAAAATAACGGTATAATATTGTCACGATTATATAATATAGGTATGAAAGAGGATAATAAATGTTTATAAACGATTTTCTCAATACTACAGTATTTCTTACTGTTTAAATAAGGAAAACCTGGATTTTCCGGAAGAAAATCAATAATTAACGCATGGAAACAGGTGAATATACATTAAATGCTATGAAGAAAGCGAAGTGGTATAACCGCTGGCTTTTGACATTTGTTGAAAAGTATTTGACCGGTGATATTTTGGAGGTTGGTGCGGGAATAGGAAACTTTTCTAAGATGTTAAAGAAATATGGAAAAGTTACAGTGATAGATATTAACGGAAATTATTTGAAATATTATAGAAGTAGAGGAATAAATTGCGGTTTAGGTGATATTGAAAGAGGTGAATATTTTTTTAAAGACAAGAAATTTGATTCAATAATATGTTTGAACGTGGTCGAGCATATTAAAGATGATGAAGGAGCACTTAAAAATATCCATAAATTACTGAAAAAAAACGGTAATGCTGCCGTTTTGGTCCCTGCGCATAAATTATTGTACAGCAGGTATGACCATCTGCTTGGACATTACAGACGTTATACCATTTCTGATGTAAAAAAGTTGATCGGCAATTCCGGATTGGAAATTGTTGATATCAGGTATGTTAACTGGTGGGGAGCGGTGGGTTGGCTGTTTTTTATGAAAATACTTAAAAAAACAGATTTTCCGGAAAATGAATTAGGAATATTTGATATGTTCGGAAAATTTTTACTTTGGCCGGAAAAATTCATTAAACTGCCGTTTGGATTGTCGGTGCTGGCAGTGGTGAGGAGAAATAAAAGATATTAAGATACTAAGATATTAGGATATTAGGAGAGAGCACAAGGAAAGACGTTAGATACAGACAACAAGCAACAGGTGACAAGTTGACTAAGCGATTAAGTAGAAAGTAGCATGTAGAAAGCAAAATGAAGCAGGCGGAATGTCAGAGTATCGTCATCCTGAACGCAGTGAAGGATCTCACGAGATTCTTCGTCGCTTTACGCTCCTCAGAATGACTATGGCGTGCAATTCATTCCAGGAGTGTGGAGAATTTTCACTCCTAGAATGGTGGCGTACTTTAACCATCAATAATTAATAATTAATAATTTACCCATGAAACTTTCAATAATTATTCCAGTTTACAACGAAGAAGCGACGATTGGTGAACTATTAAGAAGAGTTTACAAAGCCCGCCTTCCCAAAAAGATCGAAAAGGAGATCGTTATTGTTGACGATGCTTCAAAAGATAACTCATATAACATTTGTTTGAACTTTAAACAAAAATTTTCAGGAAAGATCAAAATAAAGCTCATTAAACACAACACAAATCGGGGAAAAGGTTCAGCAGTTGTTGACGGGATCAATCTCGCCTCAGGAGACGTTGTAGTCATTCAGGATGCAGATCTCGAGTATGATCCCAATGATTACATTAAATTAATAGATCCTATCTTGGCCGGAAAAGCGGATGTTGTTTTCGGGTCGCGTTTAAAGAATTACCCCCTGCGTTTATTTGGAAAAAAGAAAACTCCCCTTATCACTCATTACCTGGGAAATAAATTTTTAACCTTAGTAACTGAAGTGTTGTATCAAAGAAAGGTAAGCGATATGGAGACCTGTTATAAAATGTTTAAAAAGGATGTTCTCAAGGGTATAAACATTAAGGCAAAAAAGTTTGATTTTGAGCCGGAATTTACTGCAAAAATACTTAAAAAGGGGTACAGGATTTGCGAGGTTCCGATAAAGGTCAAACCGAGAGGTTATGAGGAAGGCAAAAAAATATCATGGAGGGATGGGTTTACTGCTATTTGGACACTGGTGAAATACCGAATAACAGACTAGGATATTAAGATATTACGATATCAAGATATTAGGAGATCGTAACAGAAAAAATAACAATATAACAAAAGAACCATTATAATAATGATATGAACATCGCTTTCCTATCTTTTTATAGTGGAATGAA
>Ga0075764_110_pt1 | contig 44390 bp, 58 predicted proteins | sample RifGroC1_FD_67858 | JGI IMG/M metagenome (GOLD analysis project Ga0075764, IMG submission 67858) | Microgenomates (Woesebacteria) bacterium GW2011_GWC1_38_13
TGCAGATGTGGGAAGATCGAAAGAAAACACAGGAAGAACGGCTTTCTGATGCGGTTTCCGATGGGATAATAACCGAAGAACAGAAAAGATTGTTGATTGTAGAAATGAACAATTGGCAAGCGGAGAGATCAGCACAAAGAGAAGACAGGAGGGAAGAGATGGAAATCTTTTTTACTGAAAACGGCATTGATCATAAAAAACTCATGCCGTATATGGGGAGAGGAAGGTTTAGCGGACATTTCCCCAAACCAGTTATTGAGTAACTAAGTACTGTTCACACTCCAGGAGTGTGAGAATCTTTCACTCCTGGAGTGATATGCTCTCGATTAGATATTATATTTTATTAATTATATATACCCCCGCTTTTTTTCCTGAAATTAAAATATCATTCCGTCATATATTGCAGTTATGCTTGTTTGTGTAAGGTCGTCTGTCAGGTATTTTCCCACAACATCCTGCAAACCACTTACACACGTTGTTGCAAACAAATTCATATTCGTTATAAAACAGATTTAAACAGCTTAAAAATAGTCAGCAGAAAAAACTAAAATGTTCTCCATTTATTATCCTTCCTTGTTCTGTGGATCTTGTGAATTAGACCTTGTTCCTTCATGATCCTTTGTGCTTTTATAGCATTGATTTTCTTTACATCGGGACCGGAGATTTTTAGATAGTTATTAAATAACATAAAAAAATATTCATACTCCAATTTTGCCATTTTCTGACGGTTGTATGATACATAAACATAATCGCGGTAAACATTACGCTGTTTGTATGACAATAAGGGAAGTTCTCTTCTTACGATTTTAAGCATTACAATTTCAACATTTGGTTTTGGAGTAAAATCCCAAGCACTGAATTTCCAAAAAACACTTATATCAAACCATGGTTTTAATAAAACAGATTGCATACTGTTTTTAGTGTCGATAGGTTTTCCGATGAATTTTTGTGCAGCTTCTTTTTGCATAATTAAATATCCTTCCTGAAAGTTTTTGTCTGCAGTTAACTTTTTAACAATTTCGGATGTTATAGAAAATGGAATATTGGAAAATACTTTATAGGAACGGGAGGGAGTGGTAAAGGAAAAGAAATTATTATTTATTAGAGTAATACTTTCAAGTCCGTTAAATTCCTTTTTCAAAATATTAAAAAAATATTCATCCAATTCAACTGCAATCACTTTTCCTGCGACCCTGATAAGTTCACGCGTGATAGATCCCTTTCCGGGACCGATTTCCAAAACAAGATCGTTTTTGCTAATCCTTGAGTCCAGTACCAGTTTGTTAACTAATTTGGAATTATTAATAAAATTATGCGACATCAACCGCCTTTTTGTTTTGTAATTCATTACCGGTATTATACTTCAAACGGTATTTTGATAATAATCTAGGGGCTTTAACACTCCATGAGTGTGGGTATTTTTCACTCCTGGAGTGGAGAGTTATATTTACTATTCTATTTGTTATTTTTTTGAAACAATATTTCCCTGACTTTCGTAAAACCTCAAAATTGACCAAGTTTTGATTCAAGAAAATGAATTTCGTAATACCGAATAAATTCTAGTATATCCAGCATGGTTTCCACTTTCTTGCTTCTCCAAGAAAGTGGAGAAAGAAGGAGCCGCAGGTAAAAATTTCTACTAGATTTTTTATCGCTCATATTATGTTTCTTTAACTCCTCTTGAAAAACACTTTTCAAGATGTCGAACTTATCGAAACCAAGAAATGAATTCGCTCACAAAATCTATGTGAAAATTTTAATGCGATATATTTGCACCACACAATTCGTATTTGTAATTTCTGTGTTGCAGGACTAAACAATTTCTACACTATAAATTCACCTTTGAAGTATTCTTTCTTCTCCTAACACTTCAATTTTTCCATCAACTACCGTAATAATCTCGCCGTTTTTAAGTAAATACAGTTTTCCCTTTTTCCAATGCTTTTTTATTTGAGATAGTAGGGAATCCTCATAGTGAGGATATATTTCAAAATCGACAAGTCCCAATCCCGGGATTATATCCGCTCCCGGTTCACCTTCCCCAAGATACCATTCAGTAGTGCTTAATTTCTTGGAAGTTATCATGCTTCCTGCACTTGAACCAACAAAAACGCTTTTTTTCAAAAGATCGGGTAACACTTTATCAATCTCGCAGCGCCTTATCCAATACATCAGATATCCGGGATAACCGCCGGCAAACCAGAGGAGGTCTTTATTTTTAAGTTTGGCGATTACAGATGAATTTTTATAGTCCTCAAGTTGTACGGAGGTTACTTTTGCCCCCAAAGTATTAACCACTTTCCAAGTGGAGCTATTTTGTTTCCAGCTTCCAAAAGGTTCTTCTCCATTTGCTGCGGTTGGGATATAAGCAATTGTTTTTCCTTTAAAACTTCCGCCGATGAATCGGCGCAGTTTTTCAATACTTTCGGGATGTTTTGCCTCCGACGCCAAAAACAGTTTCATATTAATTTGAGTATTATACCTCACGAATTGGGAATAATTACACTTTATTGTACGTTTTGTAATCTGTTCAATTTTAGATTGGGTAATATTACAGCCGAGATTATAAACAGTCCTCCAATAATTGTTGAAACACTTGGAACTTCTTGGAAGATAAGATATGAAAAGATTGTTGCAAAAATAATTTCAATAGGAAGTATAATACTTCCTATTTGTGCCTCAAGATTTTTGAAGCCATATACAACCAATCCGACATTTAATGTTGAAACCAAGGCATATAAAAATACCCAAAAATATTTAACCGAAGATGTGTTTGCAAAAAACAATTCTTTAAAAAGAAGTACCCCCAAGAAAGAAGCGACAATTCCGCTTGCCGAATCCATAAGAATTATCTGGCTGTTTGAGTAATTCGACGAAAATTTTTTCGAAATTGTATTCCATATTCCTGTAGCAAATCCGGAGATTAAAGCCAATAAAACAAATATTGTTTGACTACCCGATACACTGAAACGATAAATTATTGAAAGTCCTACAAAACAAAATATTAACGATATCTTTTTCGTTATTATCATTTTTTCGTTGAAAAACACTTTTCCGGAAATAAATCCTGCGGTGATCATAGATGAATAGATTAGTAAGTATGTTGGTCCGATTTGTAAGTTATTAAATGCGATAAATGTCAGTACTGTTACCCAAGAGCCGGAAAAAAACCATAAAATTATCCATTTAACATCTTCTTTGTGGATTTTGAAGAGCTTGATTCTTTTTCCGACTATATATATATGAGTATTATAAGAAACGCGAAAATGTTTCGTACCCAGTTTTGTCTGAAATTTCCGAAATCAGATCCGATCAATCTTGAAAATATTCCGTATAATCCATAAAACCCGGCAGCGGTTATGAGAGATACCGTACCCATTTTTTGATTTTTCATTCTTGAATGTACAATATAAGTGATTTAGAGAGCGGTTAATACAATTCCGATAATTGTTACAATAATTCCGAATGTTTGGGTTTTGGAAATATTTTCTTTAAGAAAAATCACTGCCATGGATATTGTTACAATTGATAAGGCAGAGGATATCGGTGAAACTAAAACCAAATCTCCAAATTCCAGTCCCCAATTTACACTTGCAATGGCGACTGCTTCAAGAATTCCCACTAGCGCCACAATGTATTTTGCTTTGTTTTGTATTTTACCCAAATTCAATGTCCTCTTCGAGCAGTAAGAGTAAACAATTAAGAATAATATTGCTCCGATTTTCACATATAGAGTAGTTGGAAGCCAGCCGATCATTTCAGAAATGTATTCGCTTAAATTCCAAAATACGCCAAAGAATATTGACGCTAAAATTGTCTCTTTAACCCCCGAGAGAAGTTTGAGTCTTTTATTTTTTAAGTCGTTTATATTAATAGAAACGAATGTAATGCCTGATAAAACAAGTAGCACTGCAAATGATTGCAGTAAAGTTAATCTTTGCCCAAAAAATACAAATGCAAGAACCATTGCAATTATCACATTCAAATTAATCGTTGCAGATACTATTGAAACATTTCCGATTTCAAACGCTTTATAAAAGAGCAAATACCCTACTGAATAAAAGACAGCAGTGATAAAAAGAAGAATGATTAAGTAGAGCGATAAGTTTATGTTTATTCCAAACATGGGTATTAGAAGAAGGGTTAAACACACTCCGGCAAGTTGAGACCAGAAAAAAGCCTTAAAATAACCTATTTCTTCTGAAGAAAGATTCGCAAAAAAATCGGATATTCCCCAACCAAACATTCCTCCCAAACCGGCAAACAAACTTAACAGTGTTTTATCCATATTGTTTATGCAATTGTATCAATAAATAAACGGTCTTAATAGGACTCGATTATTCCGAGTAAACATCATTTTTTCCCCGCATAATACATAATTCGTGATACATTTATATGTTTCGCATTTGCTCAGAAATATTATTTATCATTCCCGCGAAAGCGGGAATCTATAACAAATGAATTTCTGCATATAGATTCCGTATCCCTCCAGAGGTGGGCAGGCAAGTACGGAATGACAATGTGCAAAACTCGTGTACGTTATACATTATACGAATATTTGTTGCTTTTCTTTCAGCTTTGCCTCAGGTGGTATAACTACACTCCAAACTGGAAAAGGTATATGGAATATAGTATATGGGTATACGAAAAATGATGATTAGATCTGAAGTTGGTTATAAATAATTTAATCGTTTAATAATTTAATAAATGAATGGTTATTATGGTTAAAAAGGAAATTGAAAAAGAAAAGGAAAGTAGAATAGCAGGTAAAATTACCAAACTTAAAAATTGGTTTTTGAAATCTTCATGGAAGATGAAAGTTCTGATTTTGCTGGTCATTTTGGGAATTGGTTTTTTGGTGAATACTATGATTGGAAAATCACAGGATGGAAAAGTAACATATCAAACTTCAAAAGTGGAAAAGGGAACATTGATCACATCCGTTTCGGCAACAGGAAGTGTTACAACATCAAACATACAGGAAGTTACAACTCAGGCAACCGGAGTTGTCAAAAAAATGTATGTTGAGGACGGGCAGGAGGTTGTTAAAGGACAGACGATTGCAGAGATAGAACTTGATCTTGTTGGTGAACAAAGAAACGCCTCGGCGTATGCAAGTTACCTGAATGCAGTTAAGGGAGTTAATTCCGCCAACAACTCTGTTCGCTCGGCTCGGGCATCTTTAGACGTTGTTTATGATCAGATCAAAGGTCACGACAACGACGAAACGCTTTCTATGAAGGAAACAAGAACGAAAGCAGAAGTTTCATATGACAATGCGTATGACGGACTAAAAACAGCCCAAGCCTCGCTTGTTTCCGCACAGTTTTCCTATAATCAAACATCCCCAATTATAAAAGCTCCGTCTTCAGGAACAATTAATCTGTCTGTGGCGCAAGGGTTGCAGTTAAGCGCAGGTTCTTCATCTGATGCGTCAAATAAAAGAGTGGCGACGATAACATCGGAAGGAACTCCAATAATAACGGTAGGTATTTCCGAAATTGATATTGCAAATGTTAAAACAAATCAGAAAGTTAACATCACTTTTGACAGTCTGTCCGATATGACATTTACCGGAAAAGTTGTTGCAATAGATAAGTTGGGTACAACAACAAGCGATGTTGTTACCTATACCGCTTTGGTACAGATGGATTCGGCATCGCCGAAAATACTTTCTAATATGGTGGCTAATGTTTACATACTTACTGAAGTGAAAACTGACGTTTTAATGATTCCCTCGGGGGCAATTAATACTTCATCTGATGGGAGGTCTGTACAGACCATGAAAGACGGGGGGGTAATTTGGGTTCAGGTTGAGGTTGGGATCTCAAATGATACACATACGGAAATTGTATCGGGATTAAATGCAGGAGACGAAGTGGTCACTTCAACAACCGCGCAAAGCGCGTCAAGTGAAAGCTCCGATAGCACGACCTCCCCCTTCAGCGGTATAGGAAGGACTCAATCTTCGGGAACAGTCATCAGGAGTTCAGGAGGCGGAGTGCCAATGGGACCCGGACTTTAAAAATGCAGTATGAAGTATGGAAGCGGATTTACATTACAAAACCCGTTTCCAATTTTCCGTAATTCATAATTCATATCCCATTATTCATTATTATGATTCCAATCATTAAAGTTGAACATTTGACCAAAATATACGGAACGGACGGACTGAAACTAAAAGTTCTTGATGATATTTCACTTTCCATAAACAAAGGTGAATTTGTTGCCATAATGGGTCCTTCGGGATCAGGAAAATCAACACTAATGCATATACTTGGCGCTTTGGATAAGCCGACATCCGGTATATTTTTGTTGGATGGGAAAAATGTGGGAGATTTGAATGAAGATGAACTAGCAGATATCAGAAATCAAAAGATCGGCTTTGTTTTTCAGGCGTTCAATCTTCTTGCGAGAACTAGTGCTCTTGATAATGTCTGTTTACCGATGGATTATGCAGGAATTTCCGAAATTGGACAAAAGAAAAAAGCAGTTGAAATGCTTGAGATGGTTGGACTTACTGACCGTATGGAACATACACCAAATAAACTTTCCGGCGGACAACAGCAAAGAGTTGCAATTGCAAGGGCGCTTGTTATGAATCCAGCGATTATATTAGCTGATGAACCGACAGGAAATATTGCCTCAACACAAGCAGAAGAGATCATGCAGATTTTTACTGAGCTAAATAAGAAAGGGCATACTATAGTTATGATCACACATGAACCCGATATAGCCGAACACGCAAAAAGAATAATACATTTGAAGGATGGGAGAATAGTAGATAGTAGTTAGTAGATAGTAAACAGCAACTAGTAAATAGTGACTAGTGACTAGTGCCTAATTTGTATATATGAAACTTACCAAACTTATCAAAAACGGAATAAAAAATCTTGCTATAAACAAAATGCGTACAGGTCTTGCAATATTGGGAATTGTTATCGGAATAGGATCGGTTATTGCTCTTGTATCAATGGGAGAGGCAAGTAAAGTATCGGTTCAAGCGCAAATTCAGTCGATCGGGTCAAATCTTTTAACAGTATCGCCCGGATCTACTTCCTCGGGTGGGGTAAGAAGCGCAATGGGCGGTGCGACAACTTTAACCAACGAAGACGCACAAGCGTTAAAGTCATCATCCGAAATAACCCTGATAAAAAATGTCTCGCCTGAATATCAGGGAAGATCGCAGATCATAGCAGGGAAAAATAACACGAACACTACCGTTATTGGTGTGGAACCTGTTTATGCGGATGTCAGAAAGATAATAGTATCCTCGGGAAATTTTATTAACACTCAACATCTTTCGGGTATGTCAAAAGTGGCAGTTATAGGTCCGACCACGGCAGAGGACCTTTTTGGGTTAGAGGTCGACCCTGTTGGTCAAACAATAAGAATTAATGGTAAATCCTTTCAGGTTATAGGTGTTGCAAAATCCAAAGGTGGATCATCTTTGCAAAATCAGGATGATAGGGTCTATATACCGCTAACAACTGCGCAAAAACAGGTTTTTGGAGTGAAACATTTGACATCTATTGCACTTGAGGCTGTTAGTGAGGAAGTAATGACCGAAGCTCAAAATCAAGTTGGGTTTTTTTTATTAAATAGGCACAATATTGATGAAGTTGCCAGTGCCGACTTCCGGATAATGTCGCAGTCGGATATTTTGGAAACTGCTTCAGAGATCACAGGAACTTTTACAACACTCCTTTCCGGAATTGCGGCGATATCTCTTGTCGTCGGCGGGATCGGGATTATGAATATAATGTTAATGTCGGTTACGGAAAGAACGAGAGAGATTGGTTTACGGAAAGCCCTTGGCGCTAAGAAAAAAACTATTATTTCCCAGTTTTTGGTTGAATCAATGATATTGACTTTTGTCGGAGGCATGATTGGAATAGTTATTGGTATTACTGGTTTTTACATATACTCGCAAGTCAGTGGTATGGCATTTGTTGTGACGATTCCGTCTGTATTGCTGGCTTTTTTTGTATCGGTTGGAATAGGAGTCTTATTTGGCTGGTATCCCGCCCGTAAAGCAGCAAATTTGCAGCCAATCGAAGCTTTACGATACGAATAAAGCCGAAATGGTGAGAGTGTCGAACCATCGAAGCACTTAGATATTAACAAGATATTAGGATATTGTGATATTTCGATATTAGGTGATTTTCTTTCCTAATATCCCAGTATCTTAGTATCATAATATCGTTTAGATTGGTGGTGAATGAAATGAAAAATAAGAATTTAATAGTTATATTTTCAATTATTATAGTTGGCGGAGCATGCTTCTTTGCTGGCATGCAGTATCAAAAAAGTAGAGTCGGAAGTTATTCAGCAGGGCAATTTCAGGTGGGTGTTCGTCCGAGCGGGTTCCCAATGAGAAACGGAAACAGTATGCAAGTAGGACGTCCTGTCAGTGGAGAAATATTATCTATCGAAGACAATACAATTACTGTTAAATTGGAAGACGGCAGCAGCAAATTAGTAATAATTGCCGATTCCACAAAGGTTAATAAAACTTTGGATGGATCAAGAGAAGATCTGATGGTTGGGGAACAGATTATGGTAGTTGGATCGGAAGGAACAAATGGTGCGGTAACTGCGCAAAGTATTTCTATTGGCGGAAATTTCTTAAGAACTGCACCTCTTGTACAACCCACAGAATGATTACTATTTTTTAGTAGCAAATTAACCAAATTGTGCTACGCTTTCATTATGTCTCTCTTTTGGATCAAAATAATTGCCATTTTAACCATGGCGGTCGACCATTTGGGAGTCTTTGTCTTTCCCGAAAACATATATTTTCGTATAATCGGCAGGCTTTCATTTCCTCTTTTTGCTTGGGCGATCGCAAACGGAAGCATTTACAGTAAGGACACTAAAAAATATTTGCTCCGGCTTTTTGTTTTGGCGATTATTTCCCAGATACCGTATCAGATGGTATTTAATTCATACGGTGTGACAGATCCGGGTTTAAATATTTTATTTACCTTGTCGCTTGGACTTTTGGGAATAATCTTTATTAAAGATACAGACAATACGATTATTCGTATACTGATAGCATCTATATTATCGTTTGTTGCCTTCGTAATTAACGCCAATTACGGTGCCTTCGGAGTTCTTTGCATAATTTCTTTTTACAGGTTTTTTGGATCACGTATTAAAACAAGTCTTTCTTATATATTTTTACTATTAACTTTTTTCCTTATTCTGCCTTTTTCGGTAAGTAAAAATGTAAGCGATATATTTGAAATGTCATATATGAATTTTATCCAAATGTTTTCTATATTTTCACTTTTTTTTATTTGCGCTTATAACAATAAGATCGGTCATAAGATGAAATATTTCTTTTACCTCTTTTATCCTCTTCATTTGTTTTTTATATTTATACTGAAGCTATTTGTATTTTAAAAAGTTTTCTTTTTAATTACTCTTCTTAAACCTATCTACCATATACCATATGCAATATACCATCACTGTGGTTTCGCATTCTCCAGCATATATACATCTCTTCTGTATTCGTCCGTTCCGATCCATTTTCCCTCATTTTTTAATATCCGCTCGTAAGGATAGCAATGCCGGCATCCGTTAGTTTCGCATTTAAAATGGTTGAGCTTTCGGGCTAAAGACATTCGCATTCCGATCTTCAAAATCTGCGCAACGGTTTTTTCTTCATCCGGAAGCGGTCTTTCAACCAATCCTTTATTGTTGACAAGATACCAATAGCTGGCTTTTGTAACCTTACGATTTTGCAGATTTTTAGCCAAAAGATAATAGATTGGAAGCTGGAGAGAGTCGTCGCTTTCTTCATACTTTCCACTTTTGAAATCGACAATATGAACACTGTCCTTTTTCGGCAAATACTCTATCCAGTCAACCTTACCGCAAAGAATTAAATTTTCACTTTCGGAAAACCAGAAGTAAGGTAGTCCATTGTCGGATCTTAATTTAACCGCCTTATTCATAAGAACTTTCGGATCCTCGATTATTTTTTGGATCATATCAATACCTTTTTGTTTATATTCCTGTTCCTGTTCTGAATTTTCAAACCCACCGATCTTTCCTGATACCTTTTTCCATTCATTCTCAAATTTTATTAAAGGAGATATATGAAATCTTTCCTCAACGGGTATTTCCGAAAGGGATTCAATAACGGAATGTACAACTTGTCCCAAAGTAAGTGGTGGAGACAGTATCGCAATTTTATGATTTGTCCGTTTGTCTTTGTAAACATTGTGAAGGTAATATAAACGCGGACATTTAAGAAAGTCCGAAATCGAGCTATGTGAGAGCCAAACAGCTTTGAATTTATCTCTGATCGGATTGTCAGGCGGCTTCATGTTTTTAAATATTACACTATTAAACTATTAAAATCTTGCGATTTGAGAATATCGAGTTAACCAATAGTTTAGTAATATATTAGTTTAATCATTTCTTGTCTATTGAACTATTAAATTATTTAATTTATATTCATAAGGCACCATCATGGATAACAAAATACACGACAAAGTAGTTGATGCAGAAATAGTTGAGGTAAGTCCTTCTTCGGATGCATCCGATACAACAATGAACCCACTTGACGAACTTCAGAATATCCAGAATCTTATCAATTCCAACATTACAAAAATTGATAAATTGACCGAAGATATCAAACCCGTTAAAGAAATGCTTGAGTCTCTTTTGGATGCAGACCTTGAATATGCCGAACTTGATCAGAAAACGATTGAAGCGGCAAAGGCTAAAATGGCAAAGAGGAAGGAGCTGGTAAATACCACTAATGGAAGAGAGCTTAATGAGAAGTTGAAGTCTATGAAAACTGAATTGAAAGAAGCAAGAGATGCCCTCTCCGATTATTTGCAGAATTACCAAAAGAAGACGGGATTTAACGAATATGAGGGACCGGATGGAGAGCTTCGACAGATCGTCTTTTCTGTAAAGCTGGTTAGAAAGACAAAGTTAAATTGGGACTGATTAACAACTTCAATATTTATAGAATTTAGAATTTGGTGCAGGAGAAGATCGGTACTCTGAAAATAATAAATCCAAACCGTACAACTCTTGAAGTATATCCGCAAGTTAATCCAATAAATGGAAATTCATATTTAGCGGTTGATGCAATTGGCGTGGGAGTTGCGGTAATCTCCGGAATATCTGTGGGTGTTGTCGTTGGTTCTTCTGTCGGTATATATTCTGTTGGAGTAGGTGTATTGACGGGTGTAATAGTTGGCTCTTCGGTCGGAGTGGGGGTAAAAGTCGGATACGGCGTTTGTGTTGGGATTTCCGTCGGGATAGCTGTTGGTTCTTCAGCAGGGTTTTCGGTTGGGGACACTTCTTCTTCTAAATCTTCTATCGGAGAGGATGAATCTTGGGGTTCCGGAATATTTCTTAATATAAAGTCATTATAATTATTGTTCGAATCATATGAGTTTCCGTTAAAAGATTCTCCGTTCGTCATTGAGGCAAGAGTGGAAGTATTTGATGCTTTTCTTTCTAAACTTTCACCGCTTCCCGGGCCGATGACACTTTGAGTTTCAAAATCAGATGCCGTATCGCCGTAACCGACCTTATCAATGACGATGTCCGAATCATTTTTTAATATTACAGTATTGTTGTTGGCGATCGCATAGGAGCCGGATGAATACAAATTATCATACTGATAACTGGCAGAAACATCGGGGTGGACGATCAGAAAAAATCCATAAGCTTTTATTGTTCCGGACATACTTGCGACGAGTGCCGACTCCGTTCCCCCCGATACCTTTTTTCTCAATTTCCATCCGGTTATGTCAATATCCGAACCGGTGGGATTATAAAGCTCGACAAACTCATCATTAGAAATCGATCCGATAACTTGGATTTCCGATATTACAATATGATCAGTCTGCGAGTTAACGTAGGATGCTTATAGGAAAGAAAAAGAAGAGAGAATAATATAACCGGTAAGATTGGCAGTATCTTCTTCATAAATTCAATAAGTCACTCAGGTTATGTGCGATAGTAACTAAGCGTTTGTTGTTAAGACGGTCTTACTTGTGATGATTGGTAATCCGCATCAGAACATACCTTCCACCTTTATATTCAGTAATTATTGAAGTGTCGTCAAGTATAAAATACTATGTCAAATTCTATCTTTTCTAAATAAATTCAGCTGATGGCTTTTACTTTTGATCTTTCTTATAGAAGTTTTTTCTATCTGCCGTATCCTCCCTTCGGTAACACCAAACGACTTGCCGATCATAATATGAGTCTTTTTTCTTAATCTTCCCAATAGAATAACTCTTTCTTTTCCGGTAAGATCCGGTATCTTCTTAATAAATCCCGAAAAATACTTCAAAGTTCTGTTTGATCTCATTTAAAGCTATTATACAAAAGTAATGCAAGAAAAGCCTTTGCGATCATGAAACTTGGCAGCAAGTTAAAGAAATATAATAAATCGTTATTTTCATGGATGACAGTTTGGCCAGAGATAGAATTTTCCGAGAGACATTAAATATGCTGCTGTTTGGGTTGCCTCTTCGGCATTTAAGCGAAGGTCGGGATTCGGATCTTCTCCCATCAGAAGGCGGTTATTTTTCCAAGTTGAAGTATTGAATTGGAAAAGGCCGGCATATAGAGCGTTTATTGCCAAAGGATTGAATCCTGATTCGCAAACTGCGATATGTCTTAAGACGTTTACATCAATTCCATATTGTCCGGCGAATCTTTCCATAAAACCATGAATGTCTTCCGGAGAAACTTGTGGTTGTGGAATATGTGTAGGGACCGGAGTGGGGGTAATTGTTGGTGTAGGGATAGTTGTGGGTGTAGGAATGGGTGATGGTGTTGTGGTGGGACTTGGGGCTAAGGTCAAAATAGATGTTGGAGTGGCAGTATCGAGTAGGTGTTCATCGGATATCGAAAGAATTTTTCCATTGAGGAATTTGTAATCGATCTCCTTCATTCCAAAATATCCGATCAGAAAAAAACTAAAAGCAATAATGGTTGCCAAAATAGACCATTTCATAAGTGTTTGATAAGTATTCTACATCAACCTATCAAAAAACGCTGGGAAAATGTCATTTATAGATATGTTTTATTGACGTGTGTGGAGTATAATTGATTCATAAATGATCACACTTGTATTCGTTATTCTTTTCGGGGTTATTTTTTCCTATTTTGCCACGATCAATACAGGACAGATAACTGTTAATTTCGGATATTATCAGGTTCATAACATCCCGATCTATCTGGCGATACTGGTATCATGTGCTGTCGGGATGCTGCTTGCGGTAATACTTCATTTTTTAAAATATTTATCGGCGTATTTTATACTGGGGAAAAAGGAAAAGGACCTGAAAGAAACGAACAAAAGGATAGCTGAATTAACAAGAGATCTTCATAAACTGGAACTTGAAAATACCAAGTTAAAGTCTACGCAGGGTAAAGAAGATTATGACGAAGATTCACTGGGTTAATGTATGTTAGAAAAGATCTGGAGGCTTATTGCATCAACAAAGATCCAGTTGTTCATCGTAGGCCTTTTTCACGACAGGTTTTTGGTTGCTTCAGCCGGAATATTTTTTGATAAAGATGACAAGGTGCTTCTATTTGAACATAAATTCAGGAACGGTTCCAGATGGGGTATTCCGTCAGGGTATATTAATTCGAAAGAACACCCAAAAGAGGCTTTGGAAAGAGAGGTGGCGGAAGAATCAGGTCTTATTGTCAGTGTTGACAGGAGGTTTAAAATCCGGACCGATCGGGAATCTGCACGTCTTGAAATACTATACGTAGGGGAATTTATCGGGGGTGAATTTAAAAAGTCAAACGAGGTAACCGCTGCTAAACTTTTTAAGACAGACCAACTACCTAAGATATCAAATGATATCAAGCACTTTATATACAAAGCATATGAGTTAAGGAGTGTTTCAAATTTGTCTGGTTAGAGATCACTGGAGTGCTTTTGTGATAGCTTCGCGTACATTTTTTCCCGCAAACCATCCGTTAAAATAAACAAGGGCATGCTTATTTCTATTCCATTCGCACAGATAATGTTTATCGATACGTCCACCTCTTTTTAAAAAAGATTCAACCAAATCGTTAATAGAGGATTTTGTATTAATAGTAGGTTAATTATACCATATCAGTCCAAATGGGGCGGAGCGCCAAATGGCTTCTTTGTTTTGTTTTGCCCGATTTCCGGATATGTTCTTGATTATAATACCTTTTAATATCAACCCTAATTTTCCGCCTGCGTTCATGCAATGAAATCCCAATGGTATCCATTTTCCGGCAGTATATTTGTCACCGACCACAATCGCCAGATATCTTCCATCGTCCAGTATCTCTATACAATTTTTCAGGACAAACGAAAATTTTTCCAAAAATTCTTCCAGTGACCTAGTATTTGACAGATCACCTTTTAATTTACTGAATTTAATTATATCGGCATATGGCGGGTGCAGTATGACGAATTGAACTTTTTTAACTGCTTGGTCTTTCAGGTTTTTTTGAACTTTATCAAAAGTTGCAATTTTTGTACTGTCGCCAACGATCAATTTAGAAAAGTTTTCTTTTGCGCTGATGTTTTTTTTGACATAACCGACAAGTTTTTTTTGAATATCGATTCCTATGAAATTTCGATTTAGGCTTTCGGCTTCGTAGGCTGTTGTTCCGCTTCCCAAAAACGGATCAAAAACCACCTCGTCTTTTTTTGTATATCTTAAGATAAGCTGATGCGGAATCTGCGGAACAAAATTTCCGTGGTAGAATCCGCTGTGTTTTCCAGTTTTATCTCTTTCCGGAATTATCCAAAGACTGTCTGTCCATACTTCTGATTTCTTCCAGAATTTCAAATTAATGTCATTAAATTTTGCCATAGTTGTTTATCAAGCAATTGTACACTGTAAATGAAAACCATAAATAACCTTACTAACAAATATCAATAAGATGTTTGATAAGTATGTTTTATCTCTACTTGGTTAATTCCACGATTTTGATCGAAGATGTGAGACCTTTTACAATTCTCAGATTGTATGGTTTTACATTAAAGTAATTCGAAAGAGTATTTATAAGTTCTTTATTTGCCAATCCCTTTAGCGGAGGAGATTTAACCCATACTTCGTACTCTGCAAAATCTTTTTTGATCACTCTACTTTCATTTCTATTGGTTTTAACCTTAATATTAATTTTCATTGATACTTGCAACATATATGCCAATAGTTTGCAACGTACTACTTGGTCAACTAAGCAATGCATTATTTTTGTCTGCAGAGAGGTTTCAGTTTATGATCTTTTCACCTGTAACGACGACACCCTCTGATTTAAGCAGCAACTTTCCCAATTTATCCAGAAATTTTTTTGCATGCTCGCGGCTCATTCCTATTCTTGATACTATCCTGACCTGATTTGTCGGTCCGAGTCTCTGCATAATATCAAGAACCACTCCGTTGGGGTTTACTGTCATATTGACATTGTCCGTGTACAGAACAGGGGTTGTGTCCAAATTAACACTTATCTGGACAGGTTGATTTTTTTGGTTTGTTGGTTCTGTCATTTATATCACCGCCTTAATTACAACATTCTTTTAGTTTTTCCAGTATTTTTACCATAGCAAAAGTATCCAAAAAACAGTATTTTTTAAGGTCGGTTAATATTTTTTCCCTTTGCTCCGTATTTTTCCCTTCAAAAACGGTTTGTGTAAAGGTTCTCCTGGCGAGCATACCGTCGGAGACTTCAAGTTCTTTATAGCTAAGATCGGGAACCAGAACCGGAAGGACACTTTTTATGGAAGCACTGCCGAAAAAATCCTTATCGACAAACCACATTTCTGAAAATGGGGTCATTAGATCGTTCATGCGTTCGTTAAGGTTGTCCAAATAAGCTTTATTTTCAGGATAAAGATCGGCCATCCTCGCGTGACAACCTTTTTCGTAGCTCATATTCCATGAAAGGATGGTTCCGGTATTACCAACATCTCGCCTTAATTTTTTTAAAAGGTTGGGCATGGGATTTGAATTTTCGCTGTGAAGATATTCCTTATGTACTACTTCGGTTCCTTTAGAATCAAGGATGTGAAGCGAATATTGAAAAGGATAATCGCCGTAAGGCTTACAGCCGTCAAATCTTGGAATTACATCAGAAAAAGTTTCATAGTCGAGAAAATAAATGGGGTACACAAAAGTGTCCAAAAACATTTGGATCTTTTCTTTAACGATAATTCTTTCATTTTTTTTGGTGGTTTGAATTTGCGCCGACTGCCTTGGGCGAAGCGTAAATTTTTCCGGAATATCACGAATTAAATAGATATTCTCATCTTCCAGTTTTCCGATCTGTTCGGAAGTTGGATAGCTCAAATAATATATGCTGTATGGGTTTAGATCAGACACGAGACTTTTATAGATATCCATCCACTCGGAAAACCAGCTGACACCGGAAATACCCGCTTGGTTTACATATCGGGGAGAGATGTCGGGAATACTGCTTTTTCCAAGTATTTTTAAAGCCGAATCGATCAGTTCTCGCGTGACATTGGTAAGGGTTTGGACTGCGCCGGAAACATCTGTTTTCACCGTTAATTTTTCCGGTTCGATTTCTCCGTATCGTACGTATTCGCTATTCGCATGAATGATTGCAGCATTTCTCACCTTGATCCCGGCTTTTTCCAAAACGGTCAATTGGAAGGCAAGATCATATTCATGTTCGGGTTTCGCTTTAGTAGCTGACTTAATTTCAATAAGGTCGAATATATCATCCGCGACTCTATCCAAAACGTCAACTATGCAGGTTATTCCGCCTGCTTCAAACCTGCCCTGTATAACGGTCTTAGTCCCATTTTCAATGGATTTTCTTGTTCTATCCGTCAGTGACAGATATTCGTCATAACTATTGAAACCGAGACGCACAGCTTCAGGGAATAATTTTTCGGCGTAGCTTTCAAAAATGTGACCAGCATCAAAAATTGTTTGGGTGTTCTCATCCGTTTCGGGTAGTTTAGATGAATCTTTCTTTTTCAACCAAAGCCAAGCAGGATGTTTCAAAAAAAGCATGTAGTCGGATTTTGAGAGTGTCATAGATTGTTTACAGATCTGATTATATTCCTGCAATATCAGTTTGTCGAAACAAAAATTGTAATAATAATGTATTTATATGATGTTAGAAAAACCCAATTACCGCCATTTATTTTCAGGTTTATATGTTATACTTTGCAGGAAGATGAAAAATAAGAAAATACTGATTGTTGTATCTGTTGCAGTTTTTGCGGTTTTGATTTTGGCGATATACCTTTTCTCGGAAAAAAGCAAAACATCCAATACGAAAATCTCCGGGGATCTTCAGAGGACAGCAGAAGAACCGTCATCACAGATGTCTTTGAAGGAATTGATAGCAAAAAATATTCCTCAGAAGTGTGAGATGACCTACTCCGACGGGGCAGTGAGCACCAGCGTCGAAATGTGGATAAAAGGAGAAAAATTCAAGCAGGTTACGGTAATGGAATCACCTGAATTGGGATCGAAAAAAATGGGAGCTGTAAGCGATGGGGAATATATCTATAGCTGGGATGAGGAAACAAGGCAGGGAAGTAAAATATTGATCGAAGAAACACAAGAAACAAATATTGATGCCGAAAATGTTCAGGTTAGCCAAAATGTTGATTGGGAGGCAAGATTTGATTATAAATGCTCACCCGCTGCAATTTCCGATGCGGATCTGACTCCACCTTCTGATGTTTCCTTTATGGATATGAATGCAGAGATTCAGAAGGCTCAGGATCAGCTAGAGAATATGAATTTGCAGGGTCTTATAGAAGATATACCTCAAATTGAAGAGTAATATTAATTTTATTAAGACCTTTTCTTTCAACCCCTCTTAAGACTAGAAAAAATTCCATTTATAACACATCAAATGTGTTTGACTTGTGAGTAAATAAGAAGAAATTCAGGTAATTGGAAACAGTATAAGATCCTATTCGCTTAGAACTTTTTTCCCTCTATATTCCAAATTCCAAGCTTCAAAACTATCTTTGGTATAGCAAGTTTGAATGTTTGTCTTCGTATCATTACAATAACCGAACTCAATAGGCTTCTCGTTGGGGATATAGATTTTTGTGTAGTAATAAATACAATCATTTCCCTTATCGCAAATTGATTCATAATCCGCTTTGAGATTGTAACACCTCGCACCTAATTTGGACGGGCACGCGTGTACGATCCTATTGTGAGTAATTTCATCTCTGAATATCAAAAAGCCAACGATTGCCCATATGATCATCGACACAAAATATTTTGGGGTTATCGTTTCATTTAAAACAGGGCTTTCCTGTTCATCGTTTTTCCTTTTTACAAATTTTGACTCGATCGCATTTAAAATTGTATAAGGTAGAAGAATAATATGTTTTATGGTATTGATGATTGTTTTCATATCTTAAAATATATATTAATCAATATTAATTGATTATACACACTGATTAAATTGGTAAAACAATAAATGTTTGAAGTGGGAAATTCTTTAAACTCAAGTATTCCGGAGCACAAGTTGGACTTGGACGCCTGAATCCGGGGAATTTGTCTTAAAACCACGCGCTATTGATTTTTTACATAATAAACTTTACACTGATTAACACACGTATGAGGATAACTATCTTTTTGCTTTTTCTCTTCCAATTTATTTTTATTGCGGGGTTTGGAGATGTATTTGCAGAAACCTATACAAATACCTTTACTAAGGAAGATAGAACCTATATTGTAACGAAAACGATTCAGGATGGTAAGATAATAATAGAAACAAAAGTTTATGACCTAACAGGTCAGCTTCTAAAGACCGATGTTGTAGAAAAGACAGAAAGACCTTCACCTGTTAAGGAGTATGTCTACCCGAGTAAAACTGTTACTAAAACTCCGGTCAATACAACAACTCAAAAGAGTATATCCCCCTCTCCAAAACCTACAGATGGGATCATCAAACCCACTACTTCATCCTCCCTTCAGACGGAACTTCCTATAGAAGTTAGTTCGCAGTCCGGAAATTTAGTGGTTAAGCTAACTTCCGGTGATAAAGAACTTTTAACAAGTCATGAAGCCATCGTCAATAAAGCAGGAGAACTGGGTCTTGATCTTATTGATGAAGTAAAACTTATTCAGGGGGAAAGTGGGCTTCAGTATTTTGTAAAAGGAACAAAAAAGGAAATGTTCTTGGCAGTTTTTGAAGTATACTTGCCGACATCATATATTTTTAATACAGACAATGGGGGACTTGAGAAAGTAGAACAAAATACCTTGATCAAACTTGCCGATGTTTTTAGTTTTTAATAGTTTCAATATTTATATATTTAGGCACCTATTAAGTGATAGAGTAAAAATTTGGAAAGACCGCGCGAAAACTTTTAGAACTCCTCGTTGTTATAATGTGATCTGCTTAACAGTCGTATATTCATAAATATACTATGTTTTAGTAGTTTAAGTGGGACGTTTTGGGATAATTTTCATTTTTATGAAAAAAAAGAATGTAAATTTAGCCATTTTGATAATTCTATCCTGTTTTTTTTCATTATTATTCCTTTCAAAGATGAAATACTATTTCTTTGCCCCAAGGAATAATGTCAATATGAACAAAACACTTCTTGGAATTACTCCGGCCGTTAGTGATGCCAATAACATTGAGATCGTTGCTGAAGATTTGGATATTCCTTGGGAGATAGCATTTTTACCTGACGGAAATATGCTTGTGACGGAAAGATCGGGAAAATTACTTAAGATTGGAACCGAAAAAAAAGTGATAAAAGAGATCGAAGGAGTAAGACATTTGGGTGAGGGAGGTCTTTTGGGTCTTTCCCTTCATCCTGATTATTCCGAAAATTATTTTATCTATCTTTACTCAACTACATCCGATACGCGTGGAATCAGCAATCGCGTTGAAAGATATAGGTTTTCAGATGACCGTTTAAATGAGAGAAAGGTAGTTTTGGAAGGAATTGCGGGTTCTTCCAATCATGACGGAGGGAGGATTGCATTTGGTCCGGACGGATATTTGTACATTGCAACGGGTGATGCGGAAAATCCCGCTCTTGCTCAGAATAAAAATTCTCTTAATGGAAAGATTTTAAGAATTACTGATGAAGGGACTATTCCTGCGGATAATCCGTACGGCAATGCAGTTTACTCGCTGGGGCACAGGAATCCGCAAGGTATTGCGTGGGATGAGGAGGGTGATCTTTGGATAACTGAGCACGGACCTTCAGGATCCCAGACGGGATATGATGAGGTCAATATTATCAAAAAAGGGGGAAATTACGGTTGGCCGGAAGTTTATGGTGACCAAGTAAAAGAAGGTTTTATTTCTCCGGTTATTCAATCGGGTTCAAATGATACTTGGGCGCCTTCGGGGATGACCTATTGGAATGGAAACCTGATATTCTCGGGATTGAGAGGACAGTCACTATATAAAGCAGAAATTCTTAATGGTAAAAAACTTGATATGACTTCTTATTTGGAACAGGAATTTGGCAGAATAAGGGCAGTCATTTTGGGACCGGACGGATTTATATATATTACGACAAGTAATAGGGACGGACGCGGTCAGGTTGCTCGTGGGGATGATAAGATAATAAAAATTAATCCAAAAGAGTATTTTAATACACATTAACTGTGCTACGATAAATTAATGTTTAAAGATCATGACGAAAAGATAAGTAAATTATTATCGGACAAAGAAAACACGGATTGGGAGAAGGTTCTCAGGCATCATAAAATTATGATCCTTCGGATCCAACACGAAAGACTTATTCATCTCTTAGTAATGATATTTGTCGGGATAGTAATGTCATTTTCTTTTTTGGCAACGATCGTGTCAGGAAAATCATTAATTATCTTCTTGGACATTCCTCTTTTGATACTTTTTACCGCATATCTTTTCCATTACAGATTTTTGGAAAACACTACTCAAAAATGGTATAAAATTGAAGATGCCGTAACGGAAAAAATAAAATAGTATCAATTAACGAATTATTTTTTGGTATTATTAAGTAATGCCCATAAACCACGATGTACTGCGTAATCTGCTTGAGGGAAGCGGTTTTGTAAAACAGACGGATCTTGACGATGCTTTCAAGGTTTCCGCACATCTCGGGTGTGATGTGTCCGACGTTCTACTTGGAAGGAATCTGATCAGCGAAGATAACTACGGACAGATCCTTGCAACCTACTACAATATCTCATTTATAAATTTGGATAAGATCGAGATCCCCCATAGTGTTATTAATCAAATTCCGGAAGACCTGGCTGCAGAAAAAATGGCGATCGTTTTCGAAAACAAAGATGGTGTTCTGGGAGTTGCGATGCAGGATCCGCAGGATCTTGAAACGATAGAAATGATAAGGAAAACGGTTGGCTCGGGATATCAGTTGGTTATATATGTGGCCACTTCCACAGCTCTTAAGAATGCACTGAAAGCATATAAAGAAAGGACAGCCAGTGTTCAGACAGACGATGTTATGAAAGTTGATGATACCAATCTTTCGGCAATAGCCTTGGTTGAGAATTTTTTGGATTATGCGGTAAGGGAAGAAGCATCCGACATTCATATAGAACCAATTCCCGAACATCTTTTGGTCAGGATCAGAGTGGATGGAGTTCTACAAGATCACAAAGTTTTTCCTATAAAACTGCATTCTCCGATAACTGCAAGAATCAAGATCCTTTCAAGTCTGAAGATCGACGAGCAAAGGCTTCCTCAGGATGGTCAGTTTTCCTATCAGACAAAAACAGGGCAAAAGATTTCTCTTCGTGTTTCTATAATCCCTACTGTATATGGGGAAAAAACCGTCTTAAGGATCTTGCAGACTCAGCTTACAAAATTTAATCTCGATGAACTTGGTTTCCTTCCTGAGGATCAGCAGGCGGTGGGAAGGATACTTACAAGAACTCATGGAATGTTTTTGGTTACGGGTCCGACAGGATCGGGGAAAACAACGACCCTCTATACGATATTGGGAATACTGAACCGTCCCGATATAAATATCGTAACGATCGAGGATCCGGTCGAAAATAAGATACACAGAGTCAACCAGATCCAGGTGAACTCGGATATAAATCTGACTTTCGCATCGGGTTTAAGATCCATATTGCGGCAGGATCCCGACATTGTCATGGTCGGAGAGATCAGGGACAAGGAAACTTCAGTGATCGCCATAAACGCAGCGATGACGGGACATCTGGTTTTTTCTTCGGTTCACGCTAATAATGCTTCAGGTGCCATTCCGAGAATGCTGGATCTTGGATGTGAACCTTTTTTGCTTGCTTCCACTCTGAATATGGTCATAGCGCAAAGACTTGTCAGGATATTGTGTCCGAAATGCCGTGAATCTGTTCCTATAAGCGATGTAATTTTAAATAGGCTTCAGGAGGTAAGGGGCGGCATTTCCGAAGGCGTCAGAAATGCACTGACCAATAATTTTGTCCCCAAGGGGTGTTCCCATTGCCTGAATACCGGATTCCGCGGAAGATGCGGGATATTTGAAATACTACTTATCGATGATGATATTAAAAAGCTTATTGTTGAGAAAGCTTCAAGCGATGCGATATGGGATGTTGCCCGTACGAAAGGTCCAAAATCGATGCTTGAAGATGGACTCATTAAAGTATCAAAAGGGATAACTTCCATAGAGGAAGTTTTCAGGGTGATATCGGAGTAACGAATATGACAGAATACATATACGAAATTGCACAGGGTAGGGAAGTAAAAAGGGGAAAGATCAATGCAGAGACGATTTCTGAAGCCTCTTTACAAATAAAAAAACCGGGTTGGTTTGTGGTTGAGTTGAAAGAGGCAAGAAAGGAGAGACGGGGTTTTCTGTTTTTTAATCCAAAACCCAAATTCCCCTCCTATGACAGGATCAATTTTACCGATCATCTTGCTTCCTCTATCGGTGCGGGAACTGCTTTGCAGGAAGCTCTGGAAGCATATATCGAAGAAGGTGACCGGAAATCGGAGATAATCGATACGATAAACAAAGACATCCAAAGGGGAAAAAAATTATCGGAGGCAATGTCAAAGTATCCTTCGATATTCTCTCCGCTCTATATAACTTTGGTTCAGGCCGGGGAGATTACCGGAAGCCTGGATGAAACACTGGAATATCTTGCAAATGAACTCAGGCGCGAACACGAATTTATAGCAAGAGTTAAATCGGCAATGTTCTATCCTGCTTTGGTGCTTTCGGTTTCTTTGGTTGTTGTGACTCTCGTCATTGGAGTAGTTGTCCCGAAGATAATCGCCATAACAGAGAATTTTGGCAGCGACCTTCCGGCGATTACAAGGATCATGGCAAAGTTCGCCGGGTTTTTGGTCGATTATGCCTCCCTTATTGTATTTTTCTTTATTCTGCTTACGATCTTTTTTGTCTATATCCTGAGAGATCGAGGTATGAGAAGAAAGATTAATGCCAGGATGACGAGATCTCCTTTGATAGGTCTTATTATGCGCCAATTCATACTGGCAAGGTTTTTGAGGATAGTCGGAGGATGTATCAAATACGGTATTCAGCTTCCGAAAGCTTTGGAACTATCGGCGGATGTTGTGGACAATGATCTTTACAGAACCGCCTGTGAGAATATAAATAAGAAGATCACGCGCGGACAGAATTTTTCTACGGCACTTTCCGATGAAGATAAACTTCTTTTTCCTCCTATCATATCAAGAACAGTCAAGGGCGGTGAAAAAACGGGAAAAGTTGATGTCGGGCTCATGAGGCTTTCGGTATATTATGAAACGGAGGTCGACAGAAATCTGAAGCGCTTAACGGAGATGATCGAACCTGTGATGGTAGTCTCACTTGGTGCTCTTGTTGCACTTATCGCAATATCTGTAATAGCCCCCATTTATCAAATGACATCAAAAATAAAGTGAATATGAAAGGTGTGACACTTTTGGAGACAATGGTAGTGATCGCGATCATTTCCGTCCTCTCTGTTATGGGTGTCAACACGATCAACAATTTCAGAAAAGAAGCTTCTCTTGATAATGCCGCAAATGAGATGGTCTCGATGATACGGGTTGCGAGAAGTAAAAGTATGAATGGGGAAGTATTGATCGATTTGTATGGAGAGCCTGAAAAAGAAACGGTCTTTTCGGAAACGGGATTGCCTGAGTATGGGATTGAAATTTTTTTAAACGGATATAAATTAATCAGAAGATACATTAAAGCGGATGAGGAATTTTATACAAAAGAGGATGTTCCTGATGGGGTTTTTTTGAATGATGATTATATTTTTGTTCCGGAAGGATATTTCTATTTTGCCAGAATCACGGGTACAAGCAGCTCTCAGACAATAAATATTATTGAAAAAGGAGGAAGTGCAGGGAGGGAAATTACGATATCGGAAGATTTTAAGATCGTGATCGAAAAGATCTGATTACTATGAAGAATAAGGGTTTTACTTTGGTCGAACTTATTGTTGCGATAGGATTATCCGCCCTGTTTCTTCCTGCGATCATCTATGTTTACTCATTTTCTCTTAGGTCGGCAAGTCAGGGAGAAGGTTACACTCAAGGATACGCCTTGGCACAGGAACAAATGGAGGCGATTTATTTTTTGAAAAAGAACAGTCCCGACTGGGATTGGACAGACTCATCAATTAACACAAACTCTATAGAATATTATCAACTTCAGAATGGGGCGGGAGGATGGATACTCGGATCAAAAATACCTAAAACCACGTTACCTTCGGAAGCGGACGGATACCCCGGTTATACGGCAATTGTTGAAGTATTGGAGGTTCGGCGGGACATCGGTTCTATAGTAGAAAGCGGTGGATTGATAGATGATCTTACCAGAAAAATAGTAATAACCGTCTCGTGGAAAGAAAATGGAGTTCCGGTTGATATCGACCTGATTTCTTATGTCTCGAAACATTAAAGTAAATATTTTGAGTGGTTTTACCTTGGTAGAGCTTCTGGTGTCTGTAGCGATCATCGGAATAATATCAATGATCTCCATTCAGATGCTTTATGATGGGGTAACACTTCGTTCCAAACAGTATTCTTTGGAAACAAGCTCCGAAAGTGTCCGGGTATTCTTGAAACAAATCTCCAAAGCAATCGTTGAGTCCAAAGATGTCGAAGTACCAACCAGTGATAAAATTTTGATTACGGGGGAAAATATTTGTCAGACTTTCAGTTATGACGGAGAAGGGAAGAAGATATTATATTCGAAAGTCGAGAGTGCCGAATGTGCAGAAATCGGAAGTCAGCCGATCATGGATCCGGAGATTGAAATAATAGATCTTTCATTTTCTCCGATAGGAGATTCATTGTCTGTTGTAAATATAGAGATCGAAGGGGTTTACAAGGACTCGCTGGGAGAACATCCGATCAATTACAAAACATCTGTTTCACCGAGAATGACGGAATGAGAAATATGAAGAAAAAATGTTCAGGGCAAGCCCTTCAGCAAAGCTTGGTTCGACCTTGCTCACTACAAGCAGGGCAAGCCGCAATATTAATTATATTTGTGATCGGTATGGTAAGCCTTCTGATCGGAATGTCTTTGTCAAAGACCGGTTTTCAGGAAAGTATGATGGGAAGAAGTATTGCAGGCTCGACAAAGGCTTTCTATGTCGCAAACTCCGGTATTGAAGATGCTTTTTACAAGATCCAAACATTGGGGTATGCAGAAGAAGACGATTATACCTTGGATGTGGGTGAAGGTTCTGCGAAGGTAACGATAAAAACCATATCAGTAAGCGATGAGGAGGACGTCGTTGAAGTAACAGTAAGGGAAATAATATCAGTTGGGAAGTATGGAAATTTTGTTAGAAGGATCCGTGTAATTGCCCAAAATACCGTTATTGCGCCTGATTTTACCCGTTTTATACAAGCTGGTGATGGCGGAATTGAGATCGGACAGCGTGTAAAGATCACAAGTTCAGGGGCTGATCAAGTCAATATCTACTCAAAAAGTTTTGTCCGCGGAAGGAATTATGGGAGTGAATCAGGTTGTGACAACCCGATTTCAACTACAAATATTGACGGAAATGTTTTTGCCGTCGGATCAATTGAGCGGTTGAGTAATGGAACGGGACCCTGTATCACAGGTAATGCCTATGCAGGAAATTTGTATGAATGTAGAATTTTTGGTCAAGGATTTTCCGGGAGTGAGGACAGTTTTGATTGTCCTTATGATGCCTGCGATCCGGCAACAGATCCCGATTGTAAAATACCGGAAGAACGCCCTCTTCCGGATATCGGAGTTAGCTATATCGAGGATCATTTGACCGGACATGCGGAAACGGTATGGCCTGGCAATTGTGAGATCGGAGGATCGTCTGACTGTTCGATTGAAAGTGAAGACGGGACTCCAATGATAGGGAATATGATCATTGAAGGCAATTTGGAAACAAGATCAAATTCTGCCCTATATCTTTCCGGACCGGTTTGGGTAAAGGGAGATGTTACACTCGAGTCAAATCAAACGATCAGTCTTGACCCCGCAAGTGAAGACGATACAAGTTTAATAATACTTGCAGATGGGAGAATTACCGCAGATGCAAATACACGCTTTACCTCCGATGATAATAAGTTTTTACTTGTGGCTTCTAAGTATGTGAATGGAATATTGGGAGACCCGGAGACAATTTGCGAAGGATCTGCCGGCAATGCAGTTACGATAAATCCAAATGTCCAAAGTATACTTTTTTACGCGATCAACGGATGTGCATATGTCGCCCCTACTGCCGCGCAGGCATTTCTTGGAGCGATATTAGCACAAGGTGTAATAATAGATAATAATGTTGAGATAATATACAACCCGGCTTTAAAGGATGCAGAATTTTTTCTTAATGAAGGCGGTAGCTGGCAGATCTTGTCCTTTACAGAGATATGATAATTAATTAATAATTAATGTAGATATATAATATATGAATTATTTATTAGGGGTAGAACTTTATGGGAACAGTCTAAAGATAGCAGCTTTTAAAAAGAGCAGGCAATCTCTTGAACTCATTAAACTTGATCAGATATATTTTTCCAATGATGGTGGTGAATCATTGAAACAATTGATCGCCTGGAGGGATCAAAATCTTCCTGACTTGGATTCAATAAAAACAGTCCTCACTGTTTCGGAATCAAACTTATATATCAAAGAGATTGAATTTCCGAAGATCCCAAACGAGCAGTTAAATGAAGCGGTATATTGGGAAATTCCTTCGGTTGCACCGATTCCTCAATCGGAAGCGGTTTATGATTGGCAGATAGTATCGGAAGAGAAGGATATATTGAAAACCTTGGTGGTTGTTGGAAAAAATGCCTATATTGAAAACATCATCTCGATGTTTAGGGATGCCGGGATCGAGGTCGTGGCTATCGAACCGTCTTCGTATGCATTTGCCGGAATTGCCGATGCTGATTTTACCGGTAATACGCTTCTTTGTGTTGTAGAAGAATACGGTACAGACTTTATCGTACTTAAAGGAAAACTTCCCTTTTTTACCACTTCGGTGACAAGTAATCCTCAAAGCGGAAAGGGGTCACGTATAAGATCCGAAAAAGATCTGACGACAGAGATCACTGCAGGGGCGAAAAAGATAATAGATTATTGGGAAGAAAAAGAGTCTCTAAGCATTCGGCAAGTGCTTTTGGCTGGTGACATTGTGTATAAATATTACGGTTTGTCGGCATCCGTAAATCTTTTTTCCCAGGTTCCGACACTTGTCGTAAAAAGTAGGAAAGTTAAGTCTCTTAGTACTAAAAGTTACAAAGATCTGGAACTGGTCAGTTATCTGCCGTCTCTCGGAGCAGGTGTAAGACATTTACAAAAAGATGTTCTCGAAGGAATAAATCTATTTCCTCGGGGTGAAAAACAAAAAACGGAAAATATCAGAAATCAGAAGAATCTCACGGCGCATCTTTTTGCTCTTACCTATTTGAATATTGTTTTTCTGATAATAATTATTGTGAGCATTTTCACTCTAAATATGTGGTGGTTTTCGATGGAAAAGCAATTGGAAAAATTGAATGGTGCAGTTTCCGCACATCCTGCCAACGAAATAGTTGCGGAGATAAATGACACAAATTTGGCGATACAAAATGTTATCGATTTAACCAAGAGGCAGGAAGATGTTGGGGAAAAACTCAAGACAATATCAAAATTAACCCCGCAGACTATAAAAATAACGTCTATAGGCCTAATTAACAACAAAGAAGAAGAGTGGTTGATCGAAGGGATCGGAGACAGGGGAAGTATCTTGGCATTTTACGAAATGATCTCGCAAAATGTAAAATCTTCAGATATAACCATGCCTTACAGCAATTTCAACAAGTTGACGGATAATGAATTTTCAATATCGATAATATGGTAAAAATAGCATTCGCTCCGCAATTGAAGTTTAGATTGGCAATCTTGTCCTTACTGGCTTCTTTTGGGGCGGTAATTTTTGGTTTATATTCCATTTCAAGGATCGCTGCCACAGTTGGTGAAAGTAAAGTAAAAGTTGCAGAAATAAGTCGGGATGTAGAACTTTTGGATAATCTAATGGAGGAGAGAAAACTTTACGCAGGTGAGATCCGAAAAGTAAAAAGTTCACTTCCCGCAAAGTATTATGAAATCTCGTACTTTATAACTCAATTGGAAAGGCTTGCCCAAAATAATGGTCTTGTTATGGAAATAAGTATCGGCAAAGAAAAAAACGAGGAGAAAGGATCTTACGCGTCAATCACCTTTTCCTTAGATATTGTGGGAAAAAGGTCATCCGTTTCCGATTTTCTTAGCCAGTTGTCAAAATTAAGATATCACACATCTGTTGACAAATTAATGGTGGACATCGACGTGGCAGAACCTGTCACAGAGGTAGAATTCAGGCTTTTTGTAGAAAAATGAATAAAAAAACAAATATTTGGCTGATTGTTTCCGGTGTTTATATTTTACTGATCTTTTTGGTATACCTTTGGCTGATATTTCCGTCTTTGGTTAAACCGAAAGTACTAAAAAAAACAAACGTTCCTTCATTGTCGGTATCGGGAATTCAAGAAGCAGATAATCTTTTTACGAACTTAGGTAAAGAATGGGTGGGTTATGCAGTCGAACCAAACCTTTCGGAATATGTTTTTGGAGAAACAGAAGAATTTTAAACAAGAAACCCTCCTTCGTCGAGTCAGACTCGGCTGCGGAAGGGCAGGTAATAAACAAGAAACACTAAACAATAAACAATAGACGTGATAAGGAGGTGAGAAAAGATGAAGAAATTTTATAAAAAGGGATTTACATTGATCGAGCTTCTTGTTGTTGTTGCGATCATTGCCATCTTGGCTTTGATCGTACTTTTGGCACTTAATCCTGTCGAAATGGCAAGAAGATCGAGAGACTCAAGAAGATTATCGGATATAGGAACAATAAGAAGAGCGATCGATTTGGCGCTGGCTGACAAACAAATACTTACAGATACGGGAGGAGGATCTATCGTAATTAACACCAATACTCCGGTTGCAAATATTGACGGGAACAATTTGGATATTAGCAAATACTTATCTGTAATTCCTCAGGATCCTGTGAATGACGGTACGGGAGATGTTGTTCAGGTTGTGATGCCGGATTGTACACCCGGGACTACTACAAAAGGGGGTATGATCTATGAATATATAAGTGATGGTGATACTTATGTATTGAGAGCGAGACTTGAATCAACCGATAATTGTATCGCAATCACTCAGGACGGAAATAACGATAGCGATTATTATGAGTTGGGTACCGACCCGGGACTTGATCTATTTGAATAATACTGGGTAATGGTTTGTGGTTGTGTGTCTTGCGACAAGTGTTCTTGTTGTTGGTTTGTGTGTGTCTTGTACGGAACAACATCATTTATTGTTTGACGCTGACCATTGATTTTAGTAAGATTCTCGCTTAAATATAGTGTTTTCTCCCTGATTTGTGTAAAATACTCCTCCTGGAGGTATTTATAATGAAATCAGAGTCCGAATTATGCGAAGCTTGTCCGTTGAAGGAGAATTGTAATCAGTATCTCATCCCCGAACGGGCAGACGGCAGAAGAATTGTAGTAAGTAATCCCTGGCAATGCATGCATCTTACATGTCAGCAAAGGACAGACCTGATAAAAAAAGATCTAAGGAGTCCAAAAACCAGAATAATTGCCGATGGGTATTTCTATTTTAAATCACCCGATAAACAGCATGTAAGACGGGTGAACGTCGAAACAGGTATGATAGAGTCCGAGCAGTGTGGGGAGTGGTATCTGACGGGTCAATCAATACATAAAACTTATATTGTTGATCCTTTGCATTATCCGTGGAAAAGAATAAGACCTCCAAAGGTAGACAGTTAGCCTTTCACCATCCCAAAAAAAATAATTTAAGTTTGGATATGGTACTCTGATGATATATCATAAATCCATTATGTTCAAAAAAGTAACGTTTATGTTTTTTATATTTCTTGCGGGGTTTATCGGAGCCTATCTTATCTATGGAAAGATATTCCCGTCAAAAGTTGAAGAAATTTCCAAAAAGATCAACTTAGATCTGCCTTTCGGAAACTCCAAAGATGAAGTTATCGGATTTTTGCCTTATTGGCTTATCTCAAAAGCCGATAAAGATTATACTAAATATCTGACCACGCTTGCTTATTTTTCTTTAAGTCTCAGCGAAGACGGAACAGTTCAGAAATTTACAAATCCGGGTGAAACGGGGCAACACTGTCTTTAGTGATCTTTGGTGGTGACGATGAAAAAATTACGGCGATGCTGAACGAGCCGGAAATCAGCGCTCAGAATTTGATGAGTGATATATCTCCTTTGATGGATGAATACGGTTTTACCGATCTTAATCTTGATATCGAGCAGGTCGGAGACGCTTCACCTTCAGCTCGACTAAAATATACAAGATTTGTCAAAAAGGTGGGGGATATTTTAAGGGAAAAAGAAGATACTACGCTTTCTGTTTGTGTTTATGCTTCATCTTTTGTAAAAGAAACAAATCTTGTAGATATAATAAATGTTGAGCCATTGGTCGATAAATTTATTGTCATGGCATATGATTACCACTCGATAGGTTCAAGTGTTACCGGTGCGGTTGCTCCGGGTGAAGGCGGGGGAGCTACCTCCGAATTTGATGTTCTAACTTCGATAAAAGCGGGTCGTAATATGGTTCCATCTGAAAAAATTGTTCTCGGAATTCCATTATATGGCTACGAATGGGAAACTATAAGAAATACTCCCCGTTCGGCAACAATTCCCGGAACGGGTATGACGATAAGCAATCGCCGTGCTGAGGAGTTGTTAGGTAGTTGTGCAACCTGCAGTGCCGTATTTGATGAAACGGATAAGGAAAACTATATTATCTATAAAAATGACCAAACGGGAAATTATCATCAGGCATTTTTTCCCGACAGTAAGTCAACCGGGTATAAGATCAAGATAGCACGCGACTATAAACTTGGGGGTCTTGCCCTTTGGGCTTTGGGGTACGAAGGAAACTCTATCTTAGAACCCCTTTCCGCGTATCTTGATTGAAAGTATATGTTTGATTTTCCTCAATCGTCATTTGGCGGCTGATGAATTCAAGATCATTGTAGGCAACTGTAGTACTTCCCGATATAACTTCCAAATAAATTGTATTCTTATCCTTATCGATCGTAATTTTTGCTTTTCCGTTAATATCTGAGAGTAAACTTAATGTCCTTACCGACAGGGGATTTTCACCGGTTCTATTAAATACTGCCGATCCATCACTTTGTCTGAAAACCAGATTTATGGGAAGTGTTTGGATGACATTAACAGAAGTGTTTTCCGACATTTCTATAATACAGGCATTATCAAATTCGATAGTCAGATCACTATCTTTTTTTATTGAAACACTTTCTCCCTGTAAAATTTCCTGAGGATCAAATATTTGTGACGATTCGGTTGCAATTCTACCCTGCCAGTAAATTTCTCCCGACATTGTGGCAATTTGTCCCCGAAGCGATTCCGACGGAGGATCCTCAAGAGAGTATATTATAGTATCGATTTCCGATTCCGCTTCACGGGTAGTAGAAATAGTGTTGTTTAAATTGCCGGTATTGTTGTAGTAATACCCGACTAAAAAATATCCGGCGGAAAAAAGAAGAATAAGGACGGCAATGGAAAAAACGATATATCGAAAAACTTTCATAATGAAGTATATAGTAAATGATCTTTAAAAGTAAAACCTTTTGCCTTTAAAGGACTGTCCTTGGAAAACTCGTAATATTGATGAAAGAAAACGATGGGACCGATATCTTGATTAAGTTGTAAATGTTACACTATACAAAAGTATGAAAATAATTTCAAATCCGGTTGCAGGGGAAGAATTGAAAGAATTAGCACAAGAAATTGACGGGTTTTACATAAAAGTTGTTGTTGACTTGGAAAAAGAAATATTGTCTGCGGGTGCAAAAATGCACGTTGATGAAGAACAAATGCTTATTGAAAACGGGAGCGATAAAAATAATTTGTGGGGAGGGGGATATGATCTGGAAACGAAGCATGTTGCTTTTGATTCTATAATAAATATCAAACCCGGAGTAAATGCAAGTTCGGATATTCTTGAACCTGCTATTCGTAAAAAATTTGAGGATATTTTAAGAAAGGTCTTAAATGTATGACCAATAAACAAATTTGGGAAACGATAGCGATTGATCTTAAAAGAGCAGCCAATTATATGGCGTTTGGGAGAGTCAACAGAGCAGAATATTACCTTGCAGAAGCAAAGAACTTGTATAAAACGGTAAAATTTAATGAGTCGCTAAAAAGAATAGAACCATTTATAAAATTTTCGGGTAATCAGGAAGACATTCTTCTTTCCAGTTCTCTTATAATGAGTAGGATTTGACTTCAGATTCTATATCAAACTCAAAACAAAATATCTGATTTTATAGAGTTTGAAACATATACTCCTCTTGCTCGAGTACACAACTCTTCGCAAGAGATTATATATTCAAAATTCTCATCCCGCTCAAGGGGACTCAAATTATTGACTATAGGAGTACTATGCTTGCCAAACAAAATGTAAAAAGTGACATTTTGTTTTAATATGACTATATGAAGATTAGAAGATCATCTGAGTTGAAATTGTTTTTTCCTGCCATTCTGTAAGTACGCACTCGTTTCTTCTTAAGAAGTCTAAAAATAATTGTCTGTCTTGTCCAAATAGAGAATGGGACTGTGTGCCTTGTTTATCATATTCTGAAAAATTTCTCCAATGTTTATCCGCAAATAATTTAATTTCCTCATCTTCTTTTACTCTTTTCAAAACTGGAGTTAAAGCCTCAAACAATTCAGGTGTTCTGTTTACAACTCCCAAAGAAGTATATCCACCCAACTTCGCATCCGGTTTAAGATACCTCTCAGGAGATTCCGCAAGATTGTGCAGAAAAAAAGCCACTCTGCTGTTAATTCCATCAAGGTTTAATGGTTGTTCTTTTCCTTTAGGATTTTCTGCATTCATATGAATTCCTTCGTATGCTCGCATTTTATACCAGAATTTAATATAGTCAAGAAATATTAATTATATTGTATTTTCCTTCTGAAGGTTATTGACTTAGATGATATTATGTAATGAATAGGTATTCAGTATATAAATAAGAAGGGGGTGATTAAATATACCGAAATTTGATAAAACAGGACCCAGTGGGAAAGGATCAAGAATAGGACATGGATTTGGTCCCTGTGGAATGGGAATAGGACGAGGGTGTGGATTTGGAATGAGTTGTTGCAGATGCACCCGCAGTCCTTTTGAAGGAATTGTTAAAGCTACTGACCAAAAAGAATATTTTGAGAAGTGTCTTTCGTATTTGGAGGAAGAAATAAAAGAGGTCAAAAAAGCACTTGGGGAACTTTCAAAAAAAAGCTAAAATTGGAACATGCCAAGATGCAAGATCCCGAGGACGGTTTGTTTTTGCCCCGATGTTTGTTATTTCAAACCTCGGGGTGTTCTTATGAGGGGACTTAAAGAAATGGTTTTGGAAAGTGATGAATTGGAAGCGTTAAAATTATATGAAGTTGACGGGTTGGATCAGATTAGGTCCGCAAAAAAGATGAAGATATCTCAACCAACCTTTGCGCGAATATTGGGAAGCGCGCATAAAAAAGTTGCTAATGCAATGATAAATGGTATGGCAATTAGAATTGTGAAGGAGGTGGCAAAAAAATGAAAATTCAAGTACTTGGTTCCGGTTGTCCGACATGTAAAAAATTATTTGAGATTACTAAAAAAGCGGTTGAAGAATTGAAACTAACCGATAAAGTTGAATATCTATCCGGAGCGGAGGGTATACAAAAAATTATTCAATTGGGATCGATGAATAGTCCGGTTTTGATAATTGATGATGGAATTGTCATGACGGGGTTTACACCTGACATTGAAAAAATAAAAGAGAAAATAAAGTCTCATATTAAATAATACATAAATTATGGATTTATTTAAACCGATCCGACTCTTAGCTGATTTTGTAACATATAGGTTAATCAACACAACCGTTGGTTCATATTGGGGAGATACGATCAACTTCTTCATATTCGATGTGATAAAAATAGGACTTCTTTTGCTGGTAATAAACTATTTTATGGCAATTGTTCGTTACTATTTTCCAATGGAAAAAGTTAAGGATCTGCTAACAAAGCGCCGTTTGTTTGGATTGGATTATCTTTTTGCCGCTGCTTTAGGAGTGATAACCCCATTTTGTTCCTGTTCATCAATCCCTTTGTTTATCGGCTTTTTGGGTGCAGGAATTCCCATAGGGGTTACCTTTGCTTTTTTGATCAGTTCACCGCTGGTTAATGAATCCTCGTTATATTTATTCCCTGCCATGTTTGGAATGAAAGTGACAGTTTTATATAACATTGTAGGAATTGGTATTTCGATACTGGGAGGAATGTTGATTGACAGGTTAAAGGTCGAAAAATATGTAAAACCGGAGCTATTAAAATTTAAATCAAGAAAAGAGGTTGAAGAAGAACATGGAGGAAAGAAACTTGCTTTGAAGCAATTGGTTAAATATTTTTGGAAAGACGGGTGGATGATTACTAAGGAAGTTTTTCCTTACGTAATATTAGGGGTAGGGATCGGGGCTTTGATTCATGGTTTTGTTCCGGCCGACTTGGTGGAAAAGTACTTTGCAAACAGATCATTCTGGGCAGTGCCATTGGCAACTCTTTTGGGGTCTCCGCTTTACGCCAATTCCGTTAGCGTCATTCCTGTTATGGAAGCATTGGTAGGTAAAGGTGTACCAATGGGGACTGCACTGGCATTTATGACCGCCATTGTTACAATTTCTATCCCGCAGGCAATGATCTTAAAAAAAGTTATGCACTGGCAGCTTTTAGCTATGTTTTTCGGTATTACAATTGTGGGTATTATAATAATAGGATATATATTTAATTTAATTATTACCTAATAGAGGAGATGAGACAAAATGAAGATAATTAAGATTGGTGCAGTTTGGTGCAACGGGTGTCTTGTGATGAAACCACGTTGGGCGGAGATCGAAAAAGAAAATACGTGGCTTAAAACTGAATATCTTGATTTTGATGAGGACATCGAAGCCGTTAAAAAGTATAATATCGAGAGTGAGAAACTGCCCGCCTTTATATTTTTAGATAAAGACGGAAATGAATTGTTTAGGCTTTTTGGCGAGATCGAAAAAGAAAAATTACTCAGGATAATTTCGGAAAATAAAGATAAATAGATACCATGTTGAAAAGTATACTGTTATCGGTGTTTTTTGCTTTTTTTACCCTTTTGGGTTTTACTGATCCCGTAAGGGCTGAAAATACCGTCCCTATTTATTTTTTTTGGAGCGAAGGGTGCCCGCATTGTACAAAGGAAAAACCTTTTTTAGATGAATTGTCGGAAAAATACCCCTCGGTCGAACTATATAGTTTTGAGATATCAAAAAGCAGTAAGAACAGAAAGCTTCTCATAGAAACAGGAGAGATTCTTCAGAAAGATGTTTCCGGTGTTCCTTTTACCGTAATTGGTGATCAAGCATTTACAGGTTACACCGAATCAATTACATCGAAACAGATCGAAGACAGAATCAAGTATTGCATAAATAATCCCTGTCCGGATTCTGTGATCGGAGTTGTCGGGGAAGTAATTAGTAAGGTTTCCCCAACCACAGAACCTGATGAAGCAGGACAAACTGAAAGCATTATTGATAAAGTGAGGGTGCCGTTATTTGGTGAAATTGATCTGAAAAATCTTTCTTTACCTCTGGTCACGATAGTCCTGGGAGCACTCGACGGATTTAATCCCTGTGCAATGTGGACTCTTCTTTTTCTTATAAGTCTCCTTCTTGGTGTGGCGGATAAAAAGAGACGTTGGATACTTGGTAGTGCATTTATATTTGCTTCGGCGTTCGTATATTTTCTTTTTATGGCTGCGTGGTTGAATTTACTTCTTTTTATTGGTTTTGTTATTTGGGTGAGAGTGTTGGTTGCCTTAGTTGCACTCGGAGGGGGAATTTATAACATCAGAGAATACTTTACAAACAAAGAAGGTGCGTGCAAGGTGACAGGTGGTGAAAAAAGAAAAGCCGTTTTTGAAAAACTAAAGGAAGTAACGATGCAAAAAACATTTATTCTTGCCCTTTTAGGGATCATTCTTTTGGCTTTTGCGGTTAACCTTGTTGAGCTTATCTGTTCTGCGGGTTTGCCTGTGATCTTTACACAGATCCTGACCTTAAGCGACCTTTCGCAAGGACAATATTATGCTTATATGCTTTTGTACATCTTCATCTTTATGCTTGATGACCTCTTTATCTTTTTTACTGCAATGATAACTTTGGAAATGACGGGGATAAATACCAAATACAGTCGTTACTCCCATCTTGTGGGTGGTCTTATTATGATAATAATAGGGATATTGCTTCTTTTTAAACCTGAACTTCTGATGTTCGGATAAACAACCCACGAGCTTTTGACAAAGTCTTAAGCTCTGCTTACGCTCGGGATTTTCTTGAACTATTATAAAATAATAGCGGAGGTGTCAAAGAAATAGAAGACTGGAAGAAACAATGACCATTCCGGTAATTATACCCAATATTGCCCGATGTCCATGGTCACCCCGAAAACTTGCAGGCAGAAGTTCATCGAAGCTGATATATACCATAACTCCTGCAACAAATGAGAAAATATAAGCAAGAACACCTTGATTGATATATGGTCTTAAAATGAAATAGGCAATTATTGCACCAAGCGGTTCTGCTATTCCCGAAATAAAAGAATAGATGATCGCCTTTGATCTGCTGAGTGTTGCGAAATAAATAGGAGCAGAAACGGCAATTCCTTCAGGAATATTATGTATCGCAATAGCTATGGCAAGCAATACACCTAGTCTTAAATCACTTGAAGTACTTAAAAAGACAGCTACTCCTTCAGGCAGGTTATGAATAAAAAGTCCTAATGTAACATAAAGACCGGTTGAAAAAAGTTTTGTATCGGCGATTTTTGTATTTTCACCGATTTTTTCTTCCAGGTAGTGGTGTGGAAAAGTAAAATCAACAATTGCAAGAGCAATAATTCCTAACATAAAGAACAAGTTTGAATGCAAAAACCCAATTTCTTTTATGGATTCCGGAAGTAACTCCATAAACGAGAGGTATATCATTACGCCTGCCGACAAACCGAGAAAAAAACCAAGAAAACTTTTTTTACAAAATCTTGGGGAAAAAAAAATTAAACTTCCGCCAACTGTGGATAATCCGGCAAGCAGGGTGAGGATAAAAGGAATTAAAATTTTATTGATTCCCACAAATATATTATATCAACATACTACAGTTAATATTAATTTAAATAATCAATAGATGATCATTTAAGAAAGAGAAGCGAAGTGCCGGCAATAAAAACAAAGAGATATACGCCGTATTTTACCGTTTTGGCGTCAATGTTTTTGAATAGTTTGGTCCCCGTCAATAAACCAAGGATCAAAAACGGTAAGGATATTAAGAAATAGGTTAATACTTCTTTTGTAACGCGTTCCGCAAGAGCATGTCCTGTTATTGTCAACAACCCTGTGATGAATATGTAAGTTGCGATCATATCCTTTATATCTTCTTTCGAAGCCCTTCCGTCAGATGAGGAGTATATTCCTACAAATGGTCCGTGAATATTTAAAAAAGAACCGAAAAATCCTGATAGGATCCCGATAAAGATCCCGAGTTTTTTACCTGTATGAAAATAGTGTTTTTTAATGATAGTTCCATAAAGGGCGTAGGCTACAAGGAAAAGACCAAGTGTCGCTGATAATATCTTTTTATCAATGACATTTAAAAAAAACATTCCGATCACTACACCGATTACGGAGCCTGCCAATAGGGGAGTGATGTGTTTAAAAACATCCTTAGATTTTGTCTGAAATGCGACAATTCCTGTTGCTATCATTGCAGTAATAGCAACAAGCGGAATGACAACATCTAAAGGTAATATAAACGGCAGGATCGACATGGATATTGTAGCCACACCAAAACCGATCAATTCGGAAATTATTCCTGCCACGAAGAAGACCAACCCAAAAAGTATTATTTCCACATACTAATGGTATCAAAAATCTTGAAAGTTGCGTAACTTGAACTGCATTTTTTTTGCATTGAAATTACCTGAAAGAAAATGTCAGGTATTTAAGTACTATATGTAGAAGGTAAAAACAATGGAAGGGGGTGAAATGAACATGAATAAGAAAATTTTAACTTTATCAGCGATAACTCTTGGAGCAGGTATCTTATTTGCCACTGCATCTAACACATTGGCATATAGGGGTGATGCAAGTGTCACTGGCCCCAATTGTACTGCCGAACGACATGAAGAAATGACCCAAGCTTTTAACAATAACGATTACAATGCTTGGAAAGAGCTTATGCAGGGAAAAGGCAGGGTGACAGAAGTTGTCAATGAAGGCAATTTTGCCAGATTTGCCGAAATGCACAAACTTCAATTGGAAGGTAAAACCGATGAAGCTGGTGCGATCAGAGCCGAACTGGGACTTGGTTTGAGGAACGGTTCCGGAAAAGGACAAGGAATGGGTTATGGCAGAAATGCTAACCGTTAAATATATTAATAAGATCAGGCTGAATACCCCGCCAGGTGGCGGGGTATTAGCTATTCTTGTAAACAATTATTAATTGAACCGATCATTGATGCCGAAATATATTAAAATTGTAGGATATGAAACACTTAGACGAATTATCAGATGAGAAACTGGTGCAAAAGATAAGGAGTGAAGAGAAAGAATTATACAGGGAAATTATAAAAAGATATGAAGGAAAGCTCTTGCGCTATGCCGGTTATTTAGTGAGAGATGAGGATAAAGCGGCGGATGTAGTTCAGGAAGCGTTCATAAAAGCGTATAAAAATCTGAATGGTTTTAACATAAACAAGAAATTTTCAAGCTGGATATACCGTATAGCACACAATGAAGCGATGAATGTTATAAATAAACACAGGAAAACGGCGTTATTGAATGAAGAAATTGATCTTAACAGTGGAATAGATCTTGAGGATGATCTCATTAAAAAGGAGTTAAAAGAGCATGCTCATTACTGTTTGGATCAAATGTCCGTGATATACAGTGAGCCCTTAACACTTTATTTTTTAGAAAGCAGGTCCTATGAAGAGATTGGTGATATTTTAAGGATCCCGATGGGAACCGTAGCGGTTAGAATAAGCCGGGCAAAAGCTATAATGAAAAAGATATGCAAAAAAAGATAAATAGTAAACAAATTACACTCGATAGTCATAAGTTGAATATGGAAACGATTGTTATGGAAAAAATTAAATCGGGAAAAGTGGAGATGAAGCCCCGTTGGTATTTTGTTGCCGGTTCAATTTTGATGACGGCTGGTTTTGTGGGTTTGATGGCAGGCGCGGTATTTTTAGTTAATTTGACTATATTTTTAATTAGAAAAAGAGGTCCCGGATACGGAAGATTGGAAATGATGCTTGATAGTTTTCCTTTTTGGATTCCAATAGTTGCAGTAATGGGAATAATTTTAGGGATATGGATGTTGAAAAAATATGATTTTTCCTACAAGAAGAATTTTCATTTAATTGTAATAGGTATTATCACATCGATAATAATTGCCGGACTTTTTATTGATTATTTGGGATTAAATGATGTTTGGTCACATCAGGGAATTATGAGAAGGTTATATCAACAGTCTGAGAATTCAAATCCTACGCCAGGGTGGATGAAAAACGGGTATGAAATAAGATATAATGATAATTAGAAATTACATGGTTACGAGGGGGTGATATTTAATGAAAAAATATACATTATTTACAGTGATTTTGAGTGTTATTTTGGTATTTCCAAAGTTGGTGAATGCTCAAGGAGTTCAACAGCAAGATAGAGTTCAGGATCCGACAATGGATGTATCTATAACCCCAAACGCTGATGAAAATCAAGTACAAAACCAGAATCAATATGCGGTTCAGAATCAGGGTGTTGAGACGCAACTGATGAGCGCGAATCAGCAAATGCAAAAGTTAATGGATATGGATGGCTTGGGGGAAGATGTCAGGTTCAGACTGGGTACACTTGCGCAAGCGCACCTTCAAACTCAATCGCAGATCCAACAGGAGGTAAATAAACTTAATTCCAGAAGCAGAGCAACAAGATTATTTGCAGGTACAGACCTTGGAGCGGTAAAAAATATGAAAGCACAGCTTGAACAAAATAGGGTAAGGGTTCAACAGCTTAACGAACTTAAGAATCAACTTGCCAATGAAGGTGAGCTGACAATGCTTCAGGAAACGATCCAGGCAATGAATCTGGAAAATACAGCTTTGCAGGAAAGGATCACAGCGGAGGATCAACAGAAAAGTTTGTTCGGTTGGCTTTTTAGATTATTTGCCAATTAATACTTTTTAAATTCAGAAGCGCTACGTTATATTCGGATAGAATCGCCAGTTTGGCGATGTTTTCCTGTTTGAAATAATGGTAATAATTCAAATTCACTTGACTCCTCTAATCTTTTTTATCGCAATTATCCGGATGTATGATAATTCTCGGTGCTCCATCAATTTTACCGTTTGATATATTAATTAACACCTGACAATCCGAGCCGTCAATCGGACATATTCCGGTAAAGACAACTCGATTGTTTCTATCTTCTTCCCACGACACCTCTTCATGTCTGTTTTGCCAGTCCTTGGCAATAGCATTAGCCAGATCCAGGATGCATTCACCTTCTTTTGTCATATATGTGGCGGACAATCATAATACTATTACTTCAAAACAATCAGTGATTATACTCACAAAGTCAATATTCATATACAATGCTTGCAAAAGTTCGATACAGGGAAAAGGCAGAGTGACAGAAGTTGTCAATTAAGGTAACTTTGCCAGATTTGCCGAAATTCAAATTCTACGCCAAGTTGGATGAAAAACGGATACGAAACAAGATATAAGGCTTCAAGAGTTTAAAGTGCTTAAGAATCAACTTGCCAATGAAGGTGAACTGACAATGCTTCAGGAAACGATCCAGGCAATAAATCAGGGGGGTGCAGCTTTGCAGGAAAGAATTACGGCAGAGGATCAACAGAAAAGTTTGTTCGGTTGGCTTTTTAGATTATTTTCAAATTAATGAAAGATCGCTTCTTGACTGAAGTTGAATTACCGATTGTCACGATTTTCTTTACTACACCACTATGGTAGTAAAGTGAAATTAAAACTGTTAATGTGTGTGGAAATATCATTCGCTGGGTATGTCAATTTAGCACAAGAAACTTGCCGGTCATTGCTCGGAGGGGGTGTCTGCAGGATGAAGACGTTGGGTTTTTATCAAGCGTCTTTAGTACCTGCACTTTTGTAATTGAGATTACAGAAAGCGAAACTGATGTAAGTTATCGTTATGAATATGGATAAAAAAGTAGCCTTTGCTTTTGTCACAATATTAGTTTTTTCGGGTATTGCCTATTATTTATATAATAATCAAAAAATTTCTGTAAATTCTGAACCCGTGGCTGTATCGGAAGATAGCGTTTTATATGTGGTCGATATTGTCAGTGATGATACTGCATCTATTGAAAAAAACTTACAAAATATTGAGATTGAAGGTGGAAGCTTCTATTTTAAACCGAACGAAATAAAGGTCAAAGCCGGAGAAAAAGTAAAAATTACCTTTAAAAATATCGAGGGTTTCCATGATTTTGTAATAGATGAATTAAATGTAAAAACAAAACAGATTAAAGATGGAGAAGTTGATGTCGTTGAATTTACTCCGACCTTGTCCGGTTCTTATGAATTTTACTGCAGCATTGGAAACCATCGGTCTATGGGCATGAAGGGTATTTTAATAGTAGAATAACCTAATGCCGAATAGTTTTAAGATTCGTCTTCTATATGTATCATACATTCTTTTCTTCGTTGTTGGATCTTTGATCTTGATAGCATCCTTACCAAAACACACATACATCACTTCTAATGATTTTGGAAGACTTCTGGGTATATGGGCAATAACCGCCATGGCTTTCCAGTTTATTTTATCCTCCCGTTTTAAACCTCTTGAAAAAGGGATCGGATTAATCAGAATAATGTCGATTCTTCACCCTTTATTTCTTGGGATGATCGGCAAATTTGAATATTATGATCTTCCACATTGGATCGGTTTTATTACAACATTGTTGTTAATTTTTATTGTTGTTGCATCTGTTTTTACCAATATCTTGAAAATGAATTATGAGGTTTGGAAATTTTTTCACCAGGTAAGTTATTTGATACTTATTCTTACCATTATTCACAGTTTTTTATTGCGGTCCGGTTTATTCTTATATTGGTGGATACTTATGATCATTTTAGCAGGAATCGGAATTATCGCCAAGATATTCCGCAAAACATATAAATTTATGGTCGATGATATATCAGAAGAAAGTCATAATATCTGGACTATAAAACTAAAACCTGTGAAAGGTCGAATTTTCAATTATAATCCGGGACAATTTGCTTATATTCGTTTTTTTGGACAAGTTTCTCCGGAGGAACACCATTTTACTATATCTTCCTCACCCGGGGAAAAGTACTTAACTTTCACGGTTAAAAATTTGGGAGATTTTACCTCGACGATTCCAAAAATTAAGAATGGGGATATGGCAATAATAGATGGACCGTATGGTGTGTTTACAAATATTAACAATCCGGGACCATTTTTGTTTATTGCCGGAGGAATAGGGATAACACCGGTAATGAGTATGTTGAGATTTATGGCAGGAAAAGATATTTTTGGGGATTCAGTTCTTTTATATGTTTTAAAAAATGAGAACGACGCCGTATTTAAGGAGGAAATAATCAAAATTTCGAAAAAAGGCTGGTTGAAGGTAGTTTACAAATATACCGAAAAGGAAGGTTATGTGGATGCAAAACTTCTTAAGAAAATTGAAAATATAAGTTCAAGAACGGTATTTTTGGTTGGACCGGAAGGAATGATGACATCAGTAAAGAAAATATTGCTCGATATCGGTGTTTCAAATAATAGAATTTTTACAGAAAGATTTTCATTGAAGTAATTGTCGTGAGATCTAATTGATAATGTGATTAATAGTATAGGTGGCAGGCGCACTTTTTTTGTTTTATGTTTAGCATATGAGGCATTGGTTTAACCTCTTTTTTGATTTACCGTATTTTTCATCGTGTACTGCCTGAACACGTCAGCCCGTTCACTTCCAATTTCATACATACCAATAATAACTGCTTGTACTAAGATGAAAAAATCTTCACTGCAAATTCCGGTTTATCTTTTTATTAAGCGCCCGACGTATATCACAACGACAGCACCAATAACGGCAACTACTAAACTGTAGACATCAAATCCGCTTATACCGGGTTTACCGACCAACCCCATAAGAAAGCCACCAACTACAGCACCGATAATACCCAAAACTATATCTGTAATGGTGCCCTGACTGGAATTGGTTTTCATTATTAAAGATGCTACCCAACCAGCGATTGCTCCAAAAATAATCCAAAGTATGATACCCATTTTTTATCCACCCCCCTTCTTAATAACTTCAAATCGAACATAAAAAAACAAGTTATGAAACTTGTTTTTCACCGGAGAATATTTTTACTAGCTTTACTATTCCCCAAGCCAATACTGCATACACAATCATTGCGACCAAAGTTGACGGTTCAAGAACTGAAGTAGTTTCAACTCCCTGTGTATAACCCCTTCTGAATATTCCCTCAAAAGGTAGAATAAAAATTCCGGTCAAGCTATATATCAAACGAACAAAACCGCTTGCCAGACTTGCACCCATCAACTTTAAGACTAGACGGAAGGCTAAAAGTATCTCAAGTGCTCCAAATAAAAAGTAAATCAAATATTCAACCGTTTGAGAACTTGATGCAACTCTTTTTGTTTCAGTAGTTACTGCTTCTTTTGGACCTTCATTTTGCGTTGTTAC
>Ga0075764_115_pt1 | contig 38937 bp, 35 predicted proteins | sample RifGroC1_FD_67858 | JGI IMG/M metagenome (GOLD analysis project Ga0075764, IMG submission 67858) | Microgenomates (Woesebacteria) bacterium GW2011_GWC1_38_13
GGAGTAGTATTGGCTTCGGATCAAAAAGCTGCGATAAGGGAATTGCTGGAAGGGTGGAGGTAGTATATGAAAATCTATCTTGGATCTGACCACAGAGGATTTCATCTTAAGGAAAAAATTGCCAAGTGGCTTTTTGAATGGGGGTATGGGTTTACCGATCTTGGGGCGGAAACTTATGACGAGAAAGACGATTATACGAAATATGCTTCATCTGTTGCCTCACTTGTAGGAGAGGATAAAAACGCAATCGGTATTCTTCTATGCGGGAGCGGAGTAGGGGTTGATGTTATGGCAAATAAGTTTGATGGGATACGGGCATCTATTGGAATTGACGCCGAACAAGTAAGATCAGGAAGGAAGGATGATGATATGAATATTTTGGTAATTGCGGCGGAACATACTGAGGACCACCTCACCCGCGAAATGGCAAAAGCGTTTTTGGAAACGAAGTTTGACGGTAAACCTCGACACAGAAGACGGTTAGAGGAGATTGCTAAGATAGAAAAAAATAATTAACTTTGCATAACAAAGAAATAAAAATGGTTGGAGAATAGATTATTCGACCATTCTGCACTAAACACTAGGTTGTTTCATCTGGGATGGAGGTGGTTATTGAATGGATAGGTTATTTGAAAAATTTAGGATTAAAAAAGAAGAAAAACCCGTAGTTAAAATAAGGGATCGCATGGGGGTAAAGGGGGGCATTCTTGGTGAAAGGGCTTTGCTATTTTTCGCAGATCCGGGAATTATTGATACCTCGCTGCCTGTAAAGCTGGTAGATTCAAATGGGGAAGTCGTTAGAATAATAGAACCTAATAGGTGTACGAATAATCCTACCTAGGAGATTGCTAAGATAGAAAAAAATAATTAAATCTGCATTTCTATGCAGATATTCAATTAATCCTCGTAATCCTCGAAAGTTTTTGGTTCGAATTGACTTTCATTAACACAAACCGGATTGGGTATTTTTCCCAGATTCACATATTGGTCTTCTTTTAAAGGGAGACCATAGCAAGCTCTGAAAATTTTATTAACCGGATATTCATCATTAATACCCCTCGTATCTTTTTTCAGTATTGATTTTGTGCAGGCGAGGCATCTTTTAGTTTGGATTGGTCCATTGGGGCGGTCGCATATAGGAACTGATTGCTGGGCGTAAATGTCAGTCGTTGAATTAAGATACAATTTTCTCCAAACCGGATTGGGGGGTACACAAATTACTTGTTTACCGTCTTGGGTTGAGAGTCTGGTTAACAAACATTTTTCACAGTTACTGGTCATTGTAAATAGAGATTATCGCTGGTCGTATTTCCGGATACGACGCAAAAGAAATATAATAAAAATTAACCCCTTTTAAGATAAATCAAAACTTGGTTAAAATCATTTAAAGTACCGTCTTTTGGTGTTTGTCCTTCGTCTTCAAAAACAACCTCATTGGAATTTTCATTTACGTGTTCAACACCAATCACTTTTGTACAAATTGCCTCTTTCCCCGCGATTTGTATAGTTTCACCCGTAGCAATTCCCAGTTGAATGCTCACTGGCATTGCCCGCATCTTTCCGCTCCGTTCTCTTACACGGCTGTTCCAAGAAGAGTTCCAAAAAAGAAGAAAAATATCCCCCTCATGAGGATCGTCCGGTTTTTGCAATATAGATTTAAGCGCCACCTCTCGATCGTAGGGATAAATCACCCCGCGCACTTCACCTGCGTGAAGGACTCTATTTATGGATCCTTGAGCATCTCTCGCGTTGAATCTAACCCCGAGTTTTTCTCCGGCTGTTTTCAAAGCGGTTTGGATGTCCCGGATACCATCTTTTCCGTGTTCGGCTGACATTGTGGCAGGAGTATAACTTAGGTGTGTGTGAGTGTCAAGAATGGAGGAGGATATTAGGGATATCAAGATATAAGGATAATGGGATATTGGGAGAAAAGGGAAAGAAGCTTACTTCAATTTCTAATTGACTTAACCCCCGCCCGTCAAAGCTATCTTTTGCTTTTGTGTTTCAATTGGGGTGGGATTGAGAAGCGGGACAAAAGCATCAGGTCTTACGCAGGTGGCACAAGATAAAACTTTTTTAGAAAAAGGAAACGGAGGATTACACTCTCTAAATATTGTTAAGATTCCATCGCCAACAGCGGTTATAGTCGTGTGTTGGTCACAGTCAATACAACATTTTCTTTCCCCATTCATAATGACTTATAGTATAGTTGTCTGATCTCAGGATGTCAAGACGGGTAACGATAAGTAAGATCAGATATTGGGATACGGGGATAGAAAGATTGTTTAATGGCTATATTTCTAAATTATTATATTGTTGAGCGGTTGTAATACGGCTCTTGCATACTGCTTGCTGCTTGCTACATACTACATGCAATGATTAAACTACCAAAATTAGTCGAATTGGATATCTCGGGAAAGGCGGTGCTTTTGCGATTGGACCTGGATGTTGATGAGGATTATTCAAGAATTGAAGCAGCCAAGGAGACGTTTGATGTTTTAAAATCCAATAATTGCCGGATAATTGCAATAGGGCATTACGGAAGACCTGATGGGAAAGTCGATGAGAAATATTCGCTTAGAAGACTGGCACCCGTTATTGAGAAGATTTCCGGAATGCAAACCGAATTTTGTGAGGAAACGGTTGGTGAAAAGGCAATTAGAGCTGTTGAGAATCTGAAGCAGGGATGCATTCTTCTTTTGGAAAATTTGCGTTTTAATTCCGGGGAGGAGAAAAATGATCCGGAGTTTGTACGGGACCTTGCTTCTCTGGGGGAATTTTATGTAAACGAATCTTTTGCTGTAAGCCACAGAAGTCATGCTTCTTTTATTGGTCTTCCGAGTGTTTTGCCGCATGCAGCAGGGATGCGATTAGTAAAAGAAGTGGAAGTTCTTTCGGGTATTTTGGAGAATCCCAGAAGGCCGGTTGTTGCGGTAATAAGCGGAGTCAAGAAAGACAAGATGGATAGAATTGCGAGTATTTTAGATAAAGTAGATAAGGTTTTAGTTGCCGGCCGGCTTCCGATATATTATGGGGACGATAACCCCGATCCTGAAAAAATAATCATGGCGAAACTGGTTCCTGATACGGAAGATATTACACTCCACTCGATTGATAAATTTAAAGAGGAAATTGCAAAAGCTAATACGATAATTTTAGCCGGCGTTCCCGGTAAATATGAGGATGAAGGCCACCGCCAGGGGACAATGGAAGTATTTAATGCAATTGCACGATCTTCTGCATTCAAGGTTGCCGGGGGTGGAGATGCCGAAGCGGCAATAACTTTGTTGGGACTTAATGATAAGTTTGATTGGATTTCCGTCGGCGGAGGTGCAGCGTTGGAATTTTTAGCTAATGGAACATTGCCGGGGATAGAAGCGCTGAAAGTTTAAGTTTAAGAACCGAGACTATTTGTGTTGAGTTTTTCTTTAATATACTCCATTAATATTTTGTATGATTTGTTATTGTACTCAGATAGTCTCTGCAGCGGTTTTTGGAAACGCTTCAATATTTTGGGATTTCTGATTATCTTTCTTGTAAGTTTTATTGCCTTTACGGGATTTTCTTCGACAAAACCGAGTTTATATTTTTTAATGATGTCTAAATTGCCGTCTTCCTGACCGGCAATGTGCGATATCGCAAAAAAGGGTGTTTGTGTTGCTACGGTTTCAAATAGCAAGTTCGGACCGGCTTTTCCTATTACGAGATCGGATGCCTGGAGGTATTTGTGGGTATTTTCCGTGTATCCTTTAATAACAAATTTAACATCATTACCGTTTTTTAAATCGTGCATTGCCTGAAAAAGTTTTAAGGATCTGTATAAACTCTTGTTCCTTCCGCAGATGAACACCACCTGCACCTTATGTTTGATGTCTGCGAATGCCGGCAATATTTTAAGGATACTGATCGTACCTTCACCGCCACCAATAACTGCGATTGTGAATTCATTTGGTGAGAGACTTAGGGATCTTCTTACCCTTAACTTATTGTATGACCCTTGAAATTCCTTTCTCACAAACCACCCGCTTTTTATGATCCGATTTTGGGAAATACCGTAATTCAAACATTTTTTCTCGGCGTTTTCATCAAATACAAAATTTTCAGCGCTTGAAAAAACCGCAAGCGGATGAAAGGTCCTTGGGTCGGCAATGATATTTAGAAGGAGAAAATCGTACTTATTCGATAGTTTGACTAGGTTGAAATTAAAAGCAAAATAAGCACTGATCACAATTTTTGGCCTTTGTCGTTTTATTAGTTCCTCTATCTTTTTTGTATATGGTTTTGATAAATATTTTTCTATTATTTTACTTACATAGTTTAACTGTGACATCTTAAAAGGGAGTTTAAATAGGGATGGAGAAACAACATAAAGCGCATTGTATGGCTTGACGCTTATTGCGTCGGGTTCGATCAAGTTAAAATAGACCCGATATCCCTTAAGCGCATTTTCCACAGCTTTGCCGATGCTTTTATGTCCCCAAGTAGTGGTAAATATGGAAATAACCGGTTTCTTCCTCTTCATCGTTTAGTATTATATAACAGATTCATGTTTACTTAGACGTAGACTTGGACTTATACTGGTACTATGGTAAAAGTTGGTATAAGCAAAGCTTATGCCTAATTAATATTATGGTAAAGGTCGGCATTAACGGTTTTGGCAGAATTGGAAGACTGGCTTTCCGTATTTGGCTTTCAAAACATACGGGGGATATGGAGATCTCCGCCATAAACACTTCGGGTTCGATGGAAGTTGACGGCTGGGCGCATTTGGTAAATTACGATTCCACATATCGAAAATTTGAATATGGGGTTGTTGCAGAAAAGGTTAAAGATGCAAAAACCGCTACCGATGACGACCCCCTGATCGGATATTTGAAAATTTTTGGGAAGGACTACAAAATTCCCGTTCTAGCCCAGCGAGCTCCGGAAAAAATTCCGTGGGGTAAATATGACGTGGATGTTGTAATTGAATCAACGGGACATTTTGCATCTGAGGAGGATGCAAAAAAACACGCCATTGGCGGAGCCAAAAGAGTTGTTATCTCGGCTCCGGCAAAAGGAGACAATGTAAAGACTTATGTTTTGAGCGTTAATGAGTATCCTTCGGCAGGCTCAGGACAGGCGGGTTCGATTGATGTAATATCGAACGCTTCGTGTACGACAAACTGTATTGCTCCCGTTGCGGCGATTTTGCATAGCGCTTTCGGAATTGAAAAGGCGTTAATGACGACGATCCATGCATATACCGACGACCAAAATCTGCAGGACGGCTCGCATAAGGACTTAAGACGAGCAAGGGGCGCTGCGCAGAATATCGTTCCGACGTCAACAGGGGCAGCTATTGCGACAACGGAAACGATTCCGGAATTAAAAGGTCTTTTTGACGGAGTTGCTCTTCGGGTTCCTGTTCCTACAGGGTCATTGACAGATTTTTCTCTGCTTCTTAAAAAGAATGTGACAGTTGAAGAGGTCAATGGTGTTTTAGAAAAAGCTGCCAATGAAAACGCTTTGTTTAAAGGAATTTTAGCAGTTTCAAAAGAGCCGCTTGTATCATCCGACATTATTGGCAGAAGTGAATCGGCGATTGTTGATTTGGGTCTTACACAAGTCGTCGGCGGAAACCTGGTCAAGGTCTTTGCATGGTATGACAACGAATGGGGATACGCAAACAGGTTGGTGGAACAGGTGATTAGAGTTGGGAATACGATTCCCTCGGAAAAAGCGCCTTCTGACCCAATAACTTTATCCTTTGAGGAAGATAAGAAATGATTGAGTGACTAAGTGATTAATCACTTGTTTGCTTAATCGCCCTATAATCTTTGTACACATGATTATCATTCCCGCCATAAATACGTCCGAGACTGACATAGCTGTTGGGTTCATAAATAACTTGAACGACGTTATCCTGCCGCACGGATATGACCTTGCGAGGGTGCAGATAGACATCAACGACGGAACTTATGAGGATATTGTAACAATTACTCCTGAAACATTGTCTGAATTGGATATTAAATTTAAGGTGGATTATCACTTAATGGTAAAAGATCCTGCGTCATGGGTTCGAAGATGTGTAAAGGCGGATAGAATTATCGGGCAAATAGAATATATGCCCGACCAATTGTCTTTTATCAAAGAGGTAAAAGACTGGCGCCTTAAAGCGGGTTTTGCAATTGATTTTGGAACCGACCTAAATCAAATCAATTATGAAGCGCTTGGGCAATTGGATGTTGTGCTTTTAATGACCTATCCTGCAGGTAGAGGTGGAAAGGAGTTCAATTCCGGCGTGTATGATAAGATAGAGGAGCTTATAGATATAAAAACGAGAGAGAGATTTACTTTCAAGATATGTCTTGACGGAGGAATTTCTGAGGATAATATTAAGAGTGTTAAGCTTGCGGGAGTTGACGAGGTTGTGATGACAAAAAGAATACTGGAAGGGGATATTGAGGAGAATTTGGAAAAGTTCTATAAAGCACAGTATTAATAATACTAATCAACGAATAGAAACTAATACAACTAATACCTGCGAATATTAGTAGGTATTGGTAGAATTAGTACAATATTAGCAGATTAGCATTATATTTTTTATGGATGATCATTTACCAAGACCATTAATTAAGAACATTGCCTTTTTTGGTGATGCCGATGTGCCGGAAGTTAGCGGGATCTATAAAGATGCATTTGAGATCGCTGAAATTGTTGCCAAAGCAGGTTATACGATAGTTAATGGCGGAGGTCCGGGTGTTATGGACGCCGCAACTAAAGGTGCCGAAAAAGTGGGTGGAGAAACTTTAACCGTTACTTTTTATCCCAAAAATGCAACAGGTTTTGAAGGCAGATATGTTGGTAATATTCCCGATGTTGAAATAAAAACTACGAATTACATTGAGAGGATGTATAAACTTATTGAACACGCTGACCTTTATATCATTTTCAGCGGGGGAACGGGAACGATAAGCGAACTGGGAACGGCATGGGTATTAGCCAAGCTTTATTACGGACACCACAAACCCTTTATATTATTTGGCAGTTTTTGGAAGAATATTATTCAATGCTTTAAAGAGAATTTAAGCATAAGCCATGAAGAAATGGATGTTTTTGAAATAGTTGAAAAAAGAGAAGATATTCTGCCAACTATCGAAAGATTTGAGCAGAAATTAATGAAAATCGATCACAGTCACTGCAAAGTGTGTTCCGAATCCGAAGCACGAATAATGGACAGCTTTAAAAAATACGATTTAGAGGACCGCACTTTGCGGTTCGCTAAAGACATCAGACTATTTGTTAAACAGTTGCTTAAAACTACTTCCAACATTGAAGATCTAAAACAATTATCACGATCTTCAGGTTCGATGGCTGCAAACTATATCGAGGCAAATGAATCAATAAGCAAGAAAGATTTTATTCACAGAATTAAAATTTGCAGAAAAGAATCGAAAGAAACCATTTTGTGGTTGAAGTTGGTGGATGTAAATAATAGTTTTTTATTAGAAGGTAAAAGAACTGAATTGATTAACGAAGCGACTGAATTAATGAAGATATTTAGTTCGATTATGAGAAAATCATTCCCCAACGATTGAAGTTTTGTTATTTAGAATTTAGTATTTAAGTATTGTTTCGGATTTCGATATTAGAATTTCGAATTTTACTTACTATAATAACTTTATGACTACAAACAACATTGAAAGCGTACGTAAGTTATTGCGATATTATATTTTAACTTCTACAACCAAAGCGGGATCCGGTCATGTGACCTCATCTCTTTCTGCAGTGGAAATAATGGCAACGCTTTTTTATAAGTATTTCCGTTTTGATCTTGAAAACCCCGATAATATAAATAACGACAGATTGATCTTCAGTAAGGGACATGCAAGTCCGCTTTTTTATGCTCTCTACGGCGGAGCGGGAAAACTGACGGAAAAGGAAATGCTTAACTTAAGGCAGTTTGACAGTGTTTTGGAAGGTCATCCGACAAAAAGATTTAAATACACTGAAGTACCGACAGGATCTCTGGGGCAGGGGTTGTCGGTAGGTGTCGGTATGGCCTTGTCGGCTAAGATGGATAAATTGGACTTTTTAACTTATGTACTTTTGGGAGACGGAGAAATGGCTGAGGGGCAAATTTGGGAAGCTTTGGAAATCGCATCGCATTACAAATTAAATAACTTGGTTGGAATTATTGACGTCAATCGTTTGGGGCAAGCGGGACAGACACTTTTGGGACACGATTTAATAACACTGGAGGATAGAATTAAATCATTTGGCTGGCGAACGTATGTGATAAGCGACGGACACAATCTTGAAGATGTAAATAAAGCTTACGAATTTGTTTTATCCGAACTTCCCAAAGCAGATACACCTTATATGATCCTTGCGAAAACGATCAAGGGTAAGGGGGTAAGTTTTCTGGAAGGGAAAGTTGAGTGGCATGGGCGCTCTCTGGATGAGGAACAGTTAACAGAAGCGCTTGATGAATTGGGAAGCGTTGATAAAACAATAAGAGCTGAGGTGAGAAAAACAGAGCGCGTAAATTCGAAACTCGAAATCCCAAATCCGAAAATGATAAAGCCCAACCATATATCATATACCATATATCACCCGGGTGATTCCGTTGCCACCCGTGAGGCATATGGTCAAGCATTAGTAGAACTGGGAAAGATGTACGAAGATATTGTTGTCATGGATGGGGATATGGGTAATTCTACATTTTCATATAAGTTTAAAGAAAAATTTCCGGAAAGGTATTTTGAAATGTTTATTGCTGAACAGAATATGGTCTCGGTCGCGCTTGGAATGTCGGAAAGAGGAAAATTGCCATTTATTTCCACTTTTGCCTCTTTTTGGACGCGTGCCCTTGATCAGATAAGAATGCTTCACTATTCGGGAAACCACATTTCAATCATTGGTTCGCATTACGGAGTGTCTATCGGACAGGATGGACCAAGTCAAATGGGACTTGAAGACATATCGATGTTTCGAACACTCTCTAACTCTACAGTTTTTTGTCCATCAGATGGAGTATCTTGTTATAAAATAACTGCCCTTATGTATCAAGACGACGGTCTAAATTATATGAGAATAAATAAAATGAAAGTGCCTGTAATATATAACAGTAATGAAGATTTTCGGGTGGGTGGAAGCAAGACGCTGAAATCATCAAAAGAAGATAAACTGACTGTAATTTCTTGCGGTGATTGTGTCCACGAAACATTAAAAGCACACAAAGAACTTGCAAAAAGTGGGGTAAATATAAGAGTAATTGATGCTTACAGTATAAAACCCATCGATAAAGAGACGATATTGAAGGCAGCAAAGGAAACAAAGGTGATAATTACAGTTGAAGACCATTATATTACCGGGGGACTTGGGGATGCTGTATTGGAGGTGCTGGCAGAAGTTAAAAATGTCCCCGTTTATAAATTGGGAGTAACTAAAATTCCCAAAAGCGGAAAACCGGAGGAGCTTTTAGAATATGGGGGGATATCTGCAGGATCTATAATTGATAAGGTAAAAAGTATAATTTAAACTTCCATTTTTGTCTTTGTTGATGAGAAATAGGGTCAATATGGGGTAACTATTGAGGAACAGGAGGGGGAGTTTCCGAAATATTTATCGTATTGAGGATATTTCTAAATATGTTTACAGCTTCCTGGGCATTTTCCTGACTTGCGTATAGAGCGATCGTAAGCGGTGATTTATTGATAAGTGTTTTTGCTTCATTTCCTTTCACAAGCCACATATGTTCATTAATGCTTTCCTGAGTAAAGAGGCTGTCCGTATTTTCTTCAGCTGCGAAAGCTTCAAAAGTATCATACTTTTTAGTTAGATCGTTTACCGGTCCGATCCTGAGATCGTATCCCTGCGCAATATCGCTTCCTTCATAAGAAAAATCAGCAGAGTTAACTTTGATCATTTTTTGATTTGCCAATTCTTCATTTTCAGTTTCGTTAACGATCCACCCTTTAGGATACATAAAGGTTAGTGGCATTATGGCGCTCTGGTGGGAAACATAGTTTAGATATGGGTCAACAATTTCTTCTTCTTTAACCTCCGGTACTGTTAATGAAGCTTGGGTTGGTGGTGTATCCGAAACATTTTTACTCAAGGTGTAATTCTGATAAGCCAAATAACCAACTGTACCGAGTACCCCAACAACAAGAAGCAAGAGAATAATTAAAAGAACGGGAGTCTTGCCTTTAGGTTTTTCACTTACAACTGCACTTGTCAGATCCGGCTGAACCTGATTCATTTGCGGTTGTGAAGGTGGAGCGGGCGGGGGATCGTTGGGAGATGTCATTTGCGAAGGGCTATTATTATCCGGAATCGGATTTTCTACTGCGGCCGGATTGAATATTTGTGCAGGATCGTTTAATGGGGCTGTATTTGCCGGAGCAGAAGGATTTTGCGGCAGTTGAATGCCTGCAGGTGCAAATGCGGAGTTTTCAGCTAGGGGTTGAGGAGAAATGGTTGCTTGTTGAGTTAGGAGCGGTTCCGGTTGTTCAACAGAAGGAGTTATCTGTGGTTGAGATGTGTAACTCAAATCTTCGGTGGGTGGGGTGGAAGGAACAACGGAAGATGTTGTCGGGTTTGGATTTTGCGGTAATTGGGGCTCTATGCCAATACCTTGAGAGGTGTTATTTGCAACACCTTGCGGGGGTGCGTTCTGGATATTTGTATTAAATCCACTGATTAAAGAATCGGATGTCGGATCAGCTGGCTTCATAATATATTCAGTATGGCGGATTTTTCTTGCCGATGCAAGAATTAAATGATACATTGAATAGATGGGAAAAATTGTTTAATGGTTGAAAACAAAAAAATTGGTAGTAAGAAAATAGTAATAGAAAATTGAAAATAGGACAATAATCCAGCTATGGATGTAAATAAATTAAATGAAATCGCGAAAAAATTAGTTGCGCCAGGTAAAGGAATACTTGCTGCAGATGAGAGTGACGGTACAATAAAAAAACGTTTTGATAAGATCGGAGTTGAATCAACACCTGAGAACAATCGCATTTACAGACAGCTTCTATTTAAAACTTCCGCCATTAATAAGTATATAAGCGGGGTGATTTTGTTTGATGAAACAATAAGACAGAGTACCGACGAAGGAGTCCCCTTTTCGAAGTATTTATCCGATCATGGAATTATCCCCGGGATAAAGGTTGATAAAGGAATAAAAGAACTTTATAGCGGATCACCGGAAAAAGTAACCGAAGGAATGGATGGGTTGTCGGAAAGATTTGCTGAATATAAAAATATGGGTGCTGAGTTTGCCAAATGGCGCTCTGTAATAACAATTGGTGAAGGTCTACCCACGGATGATTGTTTGAAATTGAATTCAGAGTTATTGGCAAGTTATGCGAAAGCCTGTCAGGAAAACAATATGGTTCCGATCGTTGAACCAGAAGTGTTAATGGATGGAGGACATAGTTTAGCGAAATGCGAAGAGGTAACATATAGGACGCTTAAAGCAGTATTTGCCTCATTAGAATCGGTGGGGATTGATTATTCAGGAATGCTGTTAAAACCAAACATGGTTATTCAAGCAAAAGAGAACATGACAAAAGCTTCATCCAAGGAAATCGCGGAGGCAACACTTCGTTGTTTTTCTGATGTCATACCCGAAACATTACCCGGTATTGTTTTCCTGTCCGGAGGGCAAGCACCGGAGGAGGCGACGAACAATCTTAATGAAATGAATAACATTGGATTTTTTACTGAATTGTCTTTTTCCTTTGGAAGAGCCCTTCAAGAACCTGTATTAAAAGCATGGGCAGGTAAAAGTGAAAATCTAAAGTTAGCCCAAGACGCGTTTATTAGGAGGGCTAAAATGAACTCTTTGGCAAGAGAAGGGAAATATGCTGTTGATATGGAATAACAATTCAGCTATATAAAAATGGAAAAAATTGATTTACTTACAATCGGCGATGCATCACTTGACGCCTTTATATTCCCGACTGAGTCGGAGGCACTGTGCCAGATGAACGACAAGGATTGTTTGATCTGTTTTTCTTATGGCGACAAGATTCCTGTTCGCGATCTTGAGTTTTCAATAGGGGGAAACGCGGCGAATAACGCTGTCGGAACCCGAAGATTGGGGATAAGAAGCTCAGCCCTTCTTACTCTGGGGGATGATGACATTGGCAGTCAAATTATAGAAAAGTTGATCAATGATGGCGTGGATACATCCAATGTTTTTAGGGCAAAGGACAAAAGATCAAACTATTCTTTAGCGATAAACTATTCAGGAGAAAGAACGATATTCACTTATAAAGATGAGATCGATTACAAACTGCCTGATAAATTTCCCGACGCGCAATGGGTGTATCTGACTTCGATGGGCAGTGATTTTGAAGACACATACGCAAAAATAGTACAGAATGTAAAACCAAGACAAGATATAAAAATTGTCTTTAATCCCGGGAGCAGGCAAATTAGAGCAGGTGTTGAGAAGATCAAGAATGTGCTAGAGGTGAGTTATATGGTCTATATTAACCGCGAAGAAGCGGAAAAGGTTTCAGGAATGGAAGAGTCAAGGGGGAAGGAAAAAGAGTTGTTGGATAGAGTTTCAGCGTTGGGACCCAGGGTTCCGGTTGAAGGCAAATATTACAGGTCCGGTGTTATGCCTGTTGATGCGTATGAAAGAACCGGTGCAGGAGATGCGTTTGGTTCCGGATGCCTGTCTGCTCTGATTAAGGGTAAAAATATTGACGAAGCACTTTTGTGGGGGACGGTTAATTCCGCTTCCGTAATTGGATATGTTGGTGCACAGCACGGGCTTCTAAGTGAGGATGAAATTGGGACTTGGCTTGAGAGGGCTAAAAGTTGTAATGTAGAAGTTACTGAATTTTAAGAATATGGAAAGGTTGTCAAGTAGAATTCGTAAATTTATCGGAGTTAAGGACGTTATTGGGTCATTTAGACCAGCGTTCTTAACAGGACAAGCCAACAGAATATCTGAGGTCAAAACCGGTAGTGAACCACCAACATACGATCTTCCTCAGTCTTCCGAATTCTATCAGGAAGACTATTTAGAAGAAAAGGAAGATAGAGATACTTTTTTAATGGATTAAATTATGGCAAAAATATTTGTAAGCAGAAAATTTCCGGGAACACACCTCGACCGGCTGCAAAATTCGGGAAATGAGGTTTATATTTGTGAACACGACAGACCTTTGTCGCCTGAAGAGTTTTTGGAAAGGGCAAAAGGGATGGATGCGGTTCTGTCTTTTTTAACGGACAAAATCGACGGGGAAGTGGTTGATGCGGTTGGTCCTCAAATGAAGATATTCTCGAATTATGCGGTTGGGTTTGACAATATAAATGTTCCACAAGTTTCAGAAAAAAATGTATTAATTGCAAATACTCCCTGTGATGAAGTCAATGAAGCTGTTGCAGAACATGCTGTAACCTTGATGTTATCTTTGGCAAGAAGATTGGTCGAGGCAGATGAGTCAACAAAAAGAGGGAGTTACCGCGGGTGGGAACCGAATATCTTTTTGGGGCACGCTTTAAGGGGAAAAACACTTGGGATAGTTGGACTTGGAAGGATCGGGACGATGGCGGCAAAAAAGGTCAAGGGGTTTGATATGAGGGTTTTATATAATAAAAGATCACCCGATCCTGAAGCCGAAAAAGAATTTGGAATTGAGTTTGCGGATCTTGATAGGCTTTACAGGGAGTCTGATTTTATTTCTGTTCATGTGCCGTTAACTGACGAAACAAGGGGAATGATCGGACGCGATGCGATCGGAAAGATGAAACACGGGGTGATTATAGTAAACACTGCGCGTGGACCGATCGTTGATGAACACGCTTTAGTTGACGGACTTAGGGAAGGGAAGGTCGGGGGAGCGGGACTGGATGTTTTCGAAACGGAGCCCAACATCAATCCGGAACTTATCGGTATGGAAAACGTGATTTTAACTCCCCATATAGCCAGTGCGACTTGGGAGGCAAGGGAGAAAATGGGGCAATTGGCAGTTGATGCGATACTTAAAACCCTGAGCGGTGAAATACCGGAAAACCTCGTCAATCCGGAGACTTGGGATCAGCGTAGAAAATAACTGATTACTTCAAAGACTTATTCATGGAATGTTTCTAATAATTTAATAATTTGTTATTTTAATAGTAAAATCTCTATATGGGAATCTTTAATAAAAAGGAGAAAGCGGAGAGAGAAGAAAATGAAGAAAATAAGGAAGACGTAAGGACCGGAGGGGAGGAGAGAAAAGTAAAGATTAAAAAGATAAAGGATCTCAATTCCAAAGAACGCGTAAGGAGAAAAGAACCTATAAGGGCTTGGAATAAATTCGACAGGGTCTTTCTTTTTTTGTTAATGATAATAACTTCAGGTTGGTCGTTTTACTTTGCAGTTTCATCAAGGGGTTGGAAGATGCCAACCCTTCCAAATATAAATTTATCTGAAATCAACCCATTTGGATCAAAGACCATTGTTTTGGGTCCGGGTCAGGGTGCAGCAGATACAAAATCGGAAAATGTTCTTTCCAAATTTGAAGAAAGTACTGATAGGCTGACCGGTGTTTATGGATTGTATGTGACCGACCTTGCAAGCGGACACTCATTTGGAATTTATGAGAACAACACTTTTCAGGCAGCCTCGCTTATAAAACTTCCTGTGATGGTGGGAATGTATATGAGTGAAGAAGACGGAGCTCTGAGTCTAAATACAAGATACATACTAAAGACGGAAGACAAAGTAAGGGGGTCGGGGAGTTTATATAACAAACCTGCAGGTTATCAGATCTCATACCGCGACCTGCTAAAACTGATGGGGAAGGAGTCGGATAACACAGCTTTTAATATCTGCCGGAAACATTTGGGTGATGAAAAAATTCAGGATATTATTAACGGGATTGGGATGAAAGGAACGAGCCTTGAAAAAAATGAAACAACACCTGCTGATATCGGATCGTTTTTTTATAAACTTTGGAACGGACAGTTATTAAATATGAAAAATACAGATGAACTGCTAATAAACTTAACGGATACTTCTTACGAAGATTGGCTAACTGCCGGTGTACCGGAAAGTATCCGTGTTGCACATAAATATGGCAGAGAAACAGGGGTTGTTAATGATGCCGGTATAGTGTATTCAGAAAATCCCTATATTGCCGTGATGTTGGGTAAAAATGTCGTATTAAAAGAAGCTGATAGTATATTTCCGGAACTGTCGAAAATAATTTATGACGGTATGGTGGAAGATAATAAGTAACCGTTCACCCACTGTGTAATAAGATAGCAGAACAAACATTTTTAGGTAAATTTTCTTCTAAGAACCATTCTTCATATTGCTTGACCATAACTTCATCACTGTCCGGTTTTTTTGTTGTATAACAAAGCGCTGCTTTTTTTACACCATTTGGAATTTCCCAAGGTAAGCTCTCCTTCTCTTTCAATAGCTCCGTCATTATTTTATTAAATATTGGTGTTGCCCCTGTTATTCCGGAGGCGATCCTTGCCATAGGGGAGTTGTCATTATTTCCAACCCAGACAGCTACCAAGTAATCCTGATTGTATCCGATCGCTAAATTATCCCGCAAGTTATTGCTGGTTCCCGTTTTTACTGCCACCTCTTTATGTCCTTCAATATTGAGTTGTGAATTCCTGCCAAATGCAGGTGACCGCGCATTATTGTCTTTAAGGATGTCGGTTAATATATAGGCGGCGCGCGGGTCGATGATTTGTTCCCCCTCCGCGTTTTTATTATCAAGAAGTACTTTTCCATGGCCATCTGAAATATCCTGAATTGGACTGAGATCAACTTTACGGCCATAATTTGCGATAACGGAGTATACCTGAGCCAGATCATAAAGCTTTATATCTCCACCACCAAGAGTGATGGACAAACCATAGTCTTTTGGATCGTTCCAAGTTGTTATACCCATTCTTTGTCCAAGATCAATCATTTTATCAACGCCGTAACTTTCCAAAACTCTGACAGCGGGAATATTTCTGGACTCGGCAAAGGCGCTTCGCAGTGTGATCCTGCCACGATATTTTCCTTTAGGGGAATAGGGGGGAGATCCTTTTACCTGATATGTGACAGGTGAATCATCAATAATAGTATTGGCTTGATATCCGTGGCTTAGTGCATACGCATAATTTATGACCTTGATCGACGACCCCGGTTGCTGGAGTGTCGTAAGAACATTTACCTGTCCCTGAGAGCTCTCATCAAAAAAATCTTTCGAGCCTGCCATGGCTAATATGTTTCCGCTTTTGGGTTCAATAACTATCACCGCAGCGTTCCCGACCCTATAACCGGTAAGTTTTTTTAATTCTCCGTCAACGACCTCTTCAACCATTTTTTGAATATTCATATCGAGAGTAGTGGTAATTTTTAATCCGCCCGTTTCAAGAATTTCTTTACCGAATTTTTCCTCCAAATAGATTTTTGTGAACATGACAAAATGCGGGGCGGCGATGACGGTTTGAGGATTTTTGAAAGTTAATTCTTCCTTAAGGGCATTTTTATATTCATCTTGGTTTATAAATGAATTTTCAAGCATTTGCGTCAAGACCTCTTTTTGACGGACAAAAATACTATTGGAATCCCCTCCTTGGGAGGAATATTTACTTGGACTTTTGGGAAGTCCGGCTAGAGCTGCAGCCTCAGCCAAGCTTAAATTTTTTGCGTCCTCCCCAAAATATTTTTGAGAAGCCTCCTGAATTCCGTAAGCAGTCCCTCCATACGGTACTTCATTCAAATACATTTCAAGAATTTCATTTTTGGAATAAATTGATTCTGCCTGTACGGCAAGAACGACCTCTTTTATTTTTCTAATAATGCTTTTTTCGGAAGAAAGAAGAATGTTTTTTACTAATTGCTGTGTTATGGTGGACCCCCCTTCCATCTTGTTTTCTTTGATGTCTTTGATCGCCGCTCTTGCGATTCCCTTTAGTGAGAATCCGTGATGTCGGTAAAATTCGTTGTCTTCAATGGCGAGAGTTGAAAGAATAACCTCTTTTGGAAGATCTTCAAGTTTGACCGGTGTTCTATTTTCGTCTTTATAAATTTTATACAGAAGATTGCCGTTTCGATCATAAATTTTTGAAGAAGTGGCGGGTTCGTAGAAAGCAAGCAACCGTGCCGACGGCAGATCTTCAAAAATGACAGTCCATACAAATGTTGACGCACCGATAATTGCCGAAGCAAAAATGCTCAAAAGCAGTGTGTTCTTTTTGGAAAAATGGGGAGTGTAAACGCCAATAAGTAAAACGCGGGTGTTTTTAAAAAATTTAATGAACCTTTTTGAGGTTTTGTTTAGTAAAGATATTTGCTTTTTGAATAAGCGGGAGATGTGACTTCGGATGGTCGCTAATAGTTTCAGTAGAACTCTTTTTATTGAAAACAAGTCCTTTATGAAAGTATTGGTGTGAACGACTAAATTAGCCGTTGCAAGAAGAAGGAAGTAGAAAGGTTTACCGACAAAAGACAGAAAACCTTTGAAGAAATTAAGGCTTTTTTTTGCTACTTTTGGAAAGTATTTAACATGTAGTTTTCGGGTTCGGCAGTAACCCATTTCAATTCAATTTTGTACCAAAATATTTAAAAATAAATATGATCAAAAGGATTAAAATAGAACAAAAGTGGTCAAGGGAAAGATATTAGGATACTATGATACTAGGATATTACGGGGTTGAAAGAGAAAGATATAAGCAAAGCTTAAGATCTGAGGATCAAAGAGATACAAAGCCCAATGATATTGGGATATTACGATATTAGGATATAAGAAGAAAATAGGAAGCAGGAAAGAAGACGTAGAAAGGAGGGGTGGGTGGAGGATGTTGGGATACTATAACTCTGAGTAAAACCGAAAGGTGGAGAGGATTTGGGAGAATAGTTCATCATATTCCTTTTGTGTGATCACATTCGGAGAGCTTAATATTTTATCCAGATCCCACATTGTACTAATTCCGGAAAAAGCCTGTAGAGTATCTTGGGTAATTACTAATGTTTTACCTCCCTGTTGGGGGAAATAGTAGATATTTGGTCCGCATCCTTCTGCACCTGCCCAGTACCATTTTCCGCTAAGTTTCCCTGATTGGTAATTTCCGTCGAAATACGATGGAAATTCAATTTCTTCTGAAACCTTTAATTCAAAAGTAACATTGAAGTCGTTCAACAATTTTGAAAAATTATCAACGATCATATCGCAATTGCCGTAATTTTCATAAGGAATTGAGTGGTTTAAGGTAACGGAGTTATTTTTTTCGAAAATCTTTAGTTTTAGGGGATACATAAATTCAAAACCAAGCGTTTCGTTTTTATAGGTTGTCCAATCCTTTGTAGTTGCATCGGTAAATTGAGCATTTGCCGGAGTTGGTACAATATAATTAGCAGATTTATTAGATTCGTCCGAATATTTTTCCAGTAATTTATTTTGATATGCAAGAAAAGAAACCGTTGACCAGACTGTGATGATCAAAGTTGCAGCAGATAGTGCGAGGAGGTTTTGCAAAGAACGGAGTTTGTTTTTGGGTTTTACGGTTTCCATGGTTTCTAGTATGCCGCACCTTCATAATTGGGGCAATTTGTCTCATACCAATCAAATGCTTCTCGGGTGCAGTCTTGCTGTTCTTTTTCAGACAGTATTGGCTGGCAATTTACCCAACCATTTTCAGGACAGGTGTAGGGAGTGTCGGATGTTGGATTACCAGTATCAAAAAATTTAAATGTAGAGAGAATTTGGTTAAAAAGACTCTCTAACTCTTTGTTGGTATAGATTTCAGCATATGCATCTCCAAAGGTGGCGAATATCTGGTAAATATATTTATCTTTTTTTAACAATACATTTTTTTGCGGAAAAAGCCCGTTGGGGCAATTCAAATTTAGCGCCGATTGACCACTGATACTTGTATCGGTAATTATTGCATTGTTGTAATTGCATGCTTTTGTAGCGAGATATTCATCCAGGGAATCAAATTGGTCCGAAACCAAGATATCAATAATGTTATATGCCGAATTGTCCCCCTGCTTTGGACTGAAACCGATTTGGAGATTATAGTTTATTATTTTGGAATTAGCATTATCGCTTATATAGATTTCAAGACTGCTCGGGTATTTGAACTCAAATCCACTAACGTCATTCTTATATGTTTTCCAATCCTCAACCGCAGTATTATCAATTTTGACAATATCCTGAACAAAACGTTTCCCGTCTTTGGTTATACATATCGCGGGGTATGACTCTAATATGGTATTTCCCGCGTTGACGCATTCTTCGTATGAAGCAATTATTCTTTCCGGCAGTTTATATTTTTTATTCTGAAACGCTAAATAGGTAACAGTTGACCAAACGATAATGATTAAGGTAACAGCGGAAAGAGCAAGGAGATTTTGAAAAATACGGAGTTTGTTGGACATTAGGGATATTATATACCGATATTAGGATATTACGATATTGGGATATTGGGACAGTGGGGGAAAGATATCAAGATATTGTGATATTAGGATATTAAGATATAAAGAGAAAAATTAAAAATAAAAACAGCTTAAGGTATGCTTAACGGGATTCCGATAGCGGATAGGTAATTTTTGCAGAGCTACTGGCAATCGGACCCCGTCGAATCTTTGCACTTGGCTTTTCAGTTTTATTCAAACACGCCTCGTGCCGCGATTTTAACGGGGCACGGCAGTCAAGGGATAACTTATCCTGGCAGATGAGGATGCAATAGGACAATCAAGACAAACAAGGGTTCCGAGGGGGTCGATTAAAAAGGGGTGGTTTTGGACTTCTTTTTGTTCAGGAAGAGCTTCTTCGTTTGCAAGCTGTCTTGTATCTTTGAAAACCTCAACGTCTTTTTGCCCCGATTCAATATTTGCCCCGACCGCATCTTTCAGAAAATATTCAAATCGGGTGGGGCATTCGGGTGCGTCGGGACTACCGGGTAAGTTTCCGGTTGTTGTGCAGACATTTCTCCCGACAATTCCCTCAGGTTGTTCAGGCCAGGCGTGTTCATCATCTTCTTCGTTATATAATCCCTTTTCTGCCTTATCGAGCGCATATTTGATTACCGTATTCCAAATGGGGGAGGCACCGGATACACCCGATACCGCACCGCTCATTTCAGAGTTGTCGTTGTTCCCAACCCAAACAACGGCCAATACGTGTGATGTGTAGCCGATCGTCCAGTTGTCTTTCCTGTCATTTGTTGTTCCTGTTTTGACCGACACTTCGGGATGATTTTTAACCACCAAGTATGAACTGCTGCCAAATGCGGCGGATCGGGAGTTGTTGTCAAGCAGTGTGTGGGAAATTAAAAATGTTACCTCGGGATCGATGACTCTTGTTCCATCGACTTCATCGGGGTTAACTTCTTCATACACTTTTCCCTTCCAGTCGGTAACTTTGAGTATCGGATTTAGCGGGACTTTTACCCCTTCATTGGCAAAAACACCGAAGGCGGTTGCCATATCGTACGGCTTTACTTCACCACCGCCGAGGGTTAAAGAAAGCCCGTAATTATTTGGGTCAATAAACGTTGATATACCCATATCATTGGCAAAATCAATGAAGTTTTCAAGACCATTCAGCGCAAGAACGCGGACAGCAGGAATGTTGTAGGAATTTCCCAGTGCGAATCTCGGATGGACGGCTCCGTGGAAGGCCCCGTCATAATTTACGGGACAATATTGTTTTTGTCCGTAAACGCTAAAGCATGTTGGAACATCCGCTAAAGGAGTCGAAAGAGTGATCTTTTTATCCTTCAAGGCAAGGGCATAATTTATAGGTTTTATAGAAGACCCCGGCTGGCGGTTGGCAAAAATGACATTTACTTTCCCATCTTCGTCGGAGGCGTAATAATCTTTTGATCCGACCATAGCAAGAATTTCCCCTGACCCGGGGCGGGTGACAAGTACTGCACCGTTTCCGACATTTTGTTTTTTCAGTTTTGATAACTCTCCCGAAACGGTAGCTTCAGCATATTCCTGCAGGTCCAGATCAAGCGTTGTGGTAACGCGCAAACCCCCTTGTTCAACCATAACATCGCCATATTTATCGGCTAACAATTCCTTTACCCAAAGGGCGAAGTGGGGGGCTTTGAACTTTTGCGGTTCGGCAAGGTTGATCTTTTCAGCCTTTGCTTTATCTGCCTCTTCCTGTGTGATTATTCCATCTTCAACCATCCGGTTAAGTACGATCTCCTGCCTTGTTTTGGCAATTTCAGGATGTACTCCGAAAGGGGAATATTTGGTTGGCGCGGCAGTAATTCCTGCCAATAGTGCAGCTTCGGCGAGGCTCAGGTCGTTGGCATTTTTATTAAAATAAAGCTCACTTGCAGACCCTATGCCATATGCGGTCGAACCGTATGGAATTTGGTTGAAATAAAGTTCCAATATCTGCTGTTTTGAATATAAAACTTCGACGATCAATGTTAAAGCAAGTTCACGCAGTTTCCGTTTTATGGTTCGCTCAGGGGTCAGAAGGGTATTTTTTACAAGCTGCTGTGTCAAAGTGGAACCACCCTGAAGTTTTTGTTTGAAAAGAGTATTATATGCTGCCCGTGTGATCCCGGAAATTGAAAAACCGTGGTGTTTGTAAAAATCCTTGTCTTCTATGGCTATTGTCGCTTCGACCACATGTTCAGGCAGTTCATCAACTATAACAGGTGAACTTCTTTTATCGGCATAGATCTCATAAATTAATTCGCCGTTTCGGTCATAAAGTTTGGTCGAGACAGGTACTTTGGACTCTAGAAGTTTTGTGGGGAGGGGAAGTCCCCAAAATAGCCATGTTGAAAACGAGGCCAAACTTATTAGTAATATCAAGATTATAATCAACCTCAACCTTTTGTTTAAAAATCGGGATTTGTGCAGATCTTTGACGGATTCTCGCCGATCGGAGGGTGTTTTTTTGCGGTGGAATATAGTCCTGACCAGTTGTAATTGGTATCGGATAAATTTTCTTACTGATAGTACAATAAACTCCAGTAGAGAGCAGAGAGATTTAAATAAATAATATAAAAAAATAAAACAATATTTCCCTGCAGATAATGATATTTTACGTACGAACCGTATTAATATTCCAATCTTATGTTTTTTGGATTTAGGTGAAAGTTTTACGGCAATATTCTCATTTGGTTTTACTACCAATGTTTTTTCCGCTTTCGTTAAATTATTTTTCTTTGAAACTGGTTTTTCGTTTTTTAGTTTTTTCTTTTTTATATACTCCCGCTCTTCAATTTTTACTTCTTTCAGCTTTTTAGTTTTTGTGCTCATTGTTGTTCATTATATTACATTTAGGCTTGTGACGCATAGTTTTTGTGTAGGTGTTAAACATTTTGAAAAGCAGTTGGGCGAAATTTAAGGAATATTAAATGATATTATTTAAATGGAGCTTACGATTTATATGATATTGGGGGGGTGATCAGAATGGATGATAACCAAAAATGTGATCATGTTTGGATGAGTAGTGGTATTTGGGATGGCAGAACACCCGATGGCAAGCGGGCGGGCGGACAAATGTACAAATGTGATAAGTGTGGAGAGAAGGCACAAACAATGGAACAGATAAAGAGTAAGGGTGGGTCTGTTGTTCAGGGTACGGATATATTTGGCAGACCGAAGAAAGATAAAGAATCAGATTGTATAAAGACCACTATAGTGAATTAGGTCGATTTAAAATAGAACGGAAGCAATACCACAATATGTATAGAAAAAACGGATTGTTTTTTGTTATGATTAAGTTATGGTAGAAGATCTGGAAAAGAGGGGATGGTGGAACTATATTCATGAAGATATCAAAGAGCTTCTTTTGCAATCACTTCTCCTTGTTGAAACCGCAGAGAAGTGGGAAGTGAATTTTAGTGAGACTTTTGGGAGAGGAACTATACATGGAGAAGGCTTTCGTGATTATTCATTCATAGTTTTTCCGGCAGCTAAAGGGTACGAGGGATTTTTGAAGAAATTGTTTTTGGATATGGGTTTTATTACAGAAGTTGATTATTTCGGAAAACACTTCAGGATAGGTAAAGCCCTCAATCCTTCGTTGGAAAAAGAACTGAGAGAGAGGGAAGGTGTTTATGACAAGATCATTTCTCATTGCGGAGGAGAGGAGTTGGCAAACAAACTTTGGACTTGCTGGAAAGAATGCAGAAATCTTCTTTTTCACTGGTTCCCAAACGAAAAAAATGCGGTTACTTTGGATGAGGCAAAAGGAAGAGTAAATCTGATAATAGACACGATCGAATCGGCATTTGGAGAATGCAAGGTGGGGAAATAGGTACCGATAAGTGTTCCTAATTGGGAACTGGTGGGAAAATAGAAAGTGGTAATTGATGATCGAAAATAGAAATCCATTTTTTAATGTCCAATTTCCATAACGATTTTCTGATTTCCTTTAACTAATTTCTTTTTGAAAGACCATATGGCTAAAAAAATAAGTGTAAGTAAAAACTCAAATTTATTAACACCGCTGGTATATTTTGTTTATTTGTTCGTAATTTGGTCGTCCTACCGGATGAGTTTCAGATTCTCGGAAACTCTTGAGGAGCTTTATATAAAACCTGTGATTTGGCTCTTGCCTCTTTTATACATCGTTCCAAAAGAAAAACTGAAATTTTCCGATCTTGGAATAACTTTGAAAAATTTATTTCCTTCGATGTATCTTTCGCTTGCTCTTGGTGTGGGATTTGCTTTTTTGGGGCTGATCGCAAACATCGCGAAATATGGCGGAGTAAATTTTGGGGCGAATATCGGCTCGTTGCTTATCGGAACTTCCATCCTTATTTCTTTTATGACAGCAATTACCGAAGAGCTGGTTTTCAGAGGATATTTGTTGGGTATTTTTCTCAAAAAGTACAATGAAGGATTATCAGTAGCGTTCACCACAATATTATGGACAGCGATCCATGCCCCTGTTGCGTTTTTTATATGGAAATTGAGCGGTTTGCAGTTAGTATTTTACCTTGGACTCACTTTTGTTTATGGTTTAGGAGCCTCAGTTCTGTTTATCAGAACTAGAAATATTATTGCTCCGGTATTTCTTCATGTGCTTTGGGAATGGCCGATAATACTGTTTAGATAAGTGGCGGGTGACAGGAGACAAGTGAAAAATAGAGAGCGATTAAATGTTTAGGTGATCAAGTATTAACAATTAAGCATTAATCATTAAAACACGCCATTTGCGTTTAGGCAGAATTCCGAGTATATTTAAAGCTATCATGCTCCGGAAAATTGCGGTTTCCTCAGCTGTATCTATTTTTGCTTTGGGTATATTAATAACATCAGTTCTTCGTACGGCTGCCGTTAGATATGAAACCAGCGGTGTAAAGTCCCCTTGCGTACTTTCAGACACTGATTACAACATTAATTACGGACTGGCTTACGCCGGTAAAATTCTTCCCGACAGCTTTTTATGGCCATTGAAAGCTGTGCGGGATAAACTTTGGTTATTTATCACAACCGACGATCTGAAAAAAATTGATCTAAAGATACTCTTTGCCGACAAGAGGATAGGGGGAGCAGTAACACTTTTTGAAAAAGGTAAGAATGAGATCGCCCTTTCGACTCTCACCAAAGCAGAGAAATATTTAGAAGAAGCCTCTCTTGCCGAAGAACAACTGCGTTTGGAAGGAAAAACACACTCAAATGAAGTTTGTTTAAGACTGGCAAACGCATCACTAAAACATTACGAAACATTATTGGAGATCGAGAGTAAAGCGCCTGATGATATGAGGTCGGTTATTATTTCTTCCCGTCAAATACCTATAAAATCATATGAAAGGGCAAGGAACGCGCTTCTTTCAAAAAATGTAGAACCTCCGGTTAATCCGTTTAAATGGGATTAATATATCGTTATGAGGAAATAATCGATTATTATTACAGTCCTCATTTCTAGTGACTTATAATAATTCTTTATTAATCTTCGGCAAATGACAATAATTCAGCTTCGTTACGTGCTTTAAATGTTCAGTTTTGATGTATTTGTTAATAGTTGACTAAATACAGGTAGTGTATGAATATCACTTCAGATACTTGGGGTAGTATATTTCTTTTTCATATATGAAAAAGAAAACAAAGAAATGAAGAACTAAAGAAAAGAGGAATAACTCTTCTTAATCTGAATATGCGTTGTCCTTTTTGTACAGCAAACAATACATCGGTTTTAGAATCAAGGATGGTTGACGAAGGTAAATCTTTGAGGCGAAGAAGAGAATGTTTGAAGTGTAAAAAAAGATTTACAACTTATGAAAAAGTTGGAGGTTCAACTCTTTGGGTGGTCAAGAAAGATGGACGAAGGGAGCCGTATGATCGGGAAAAAGTGAAAAGGGGATTGCTCAGAGCGGTTGAAAAACGTCCTCTTTCAATGGATCTGGTAAATGACATAGTGGACCGTGTAGAGAGAGAGATGATGAGAAAAGAAAAAGAGGAAGTGTCGAGCAAGGCGATTGGAATATCAATATTAAAAAAATTAAGGAGAACGGACAAAGTTGCCTGGCTTCGTTTTGCCAGTGTTTATTTACAGTTTGAGGATCTTGAAGATTTTGCAAGAGCGATCAAAGAATAGGGGAAAGATATTAAGATATTAGGATATAAATAAAATGAAAAATAAAGTAAAAATCATATCTGATAAAAATGGCGATTCTTTATTAGACACCCTACAATTTCGCTCATATGAAGAAACGATCGGTAAAATAAAGAAAAAAGTTGGAGACAGACCAAAAATGCCACGATACCTTCCCAAGGGTATATGGACGGAACAGTCTATAAGAGTGTTGGAAGAACGGTATTTATTAAAAGATGTAAACGGAAAAATTATCGAAACACCCGACGGGATGTGTTGGAGAGTTGCATGGGATATCGCTTCAGCGGAAAGTGTTTGGGGAAAAAGTAAGAATCAAGTCAAGAAAATCACAGAAGCGTTTTATAAACTTCTTTCCTCGCATGAGTTTCTGCCGAATTCGCCAACTCTGATGAATGCAGGGACAGGAAACGGTCTTCAATATTCTGCTTGTTTTGTCCTGCCTGTAGAAGATTCACTGGTAGGAATTTTTGATGCTATTAAATATCAAGCCCTTATTCATCAAACAGGCGGGGGAACCGGATTTTCTTTTTCAAGACTCAGAGGACGTGGCTCTATGGTCAAGTCCAGTAGAGGTACAGCGTCCGGCCCTGTCTCTTTTATGAGGATATTCGATGCGGCGACGAATGAAATAAAGCAGGGAGGAAAAAGAAGGGGTGCAAATATGGGAATACTTCGTGTTGACCATCCGGACATAATGGAATTTATACATTGCAAGGAAGAAGGAGGTATAACCAATTTCAATATTTCCGTTGCCATCACAGAAGAATTTATGAAGGCATACGAAGCAGGACGGGAATATGACCTTATTGATCCGAAGACAGGGGAAGTAAGGGGAAAGTTGGATGCAATAAAAGTGTTTGATGATATTGCTCAAGGAGCGTGGAGAACAGGTGATCCCGGATTGATCTTTATCGACAGGATAAATACAGGTACTCCGAATCCCGTACCGGGACTTGGCCCAATCGAATCCACAAATCCTTGCGGTGAGCAGCCATTATATCCTTACGATTCGTGCAACTTGGGAAGTATATTTTTGAATAATTTTGTTATCAAAGACAAGGGTAAGAAGGTTGTCGATTGGGAAAGATTAAGATCTGTTTCAGCCTTATCAGCGAGATTTTTAGATGACGTAATTGAAATGAATCCGTATCCGATGAAAGAAATTAGACAAACATCGCTTGCTATACGAAGGATCGGTCTCGGAGTTGGCGGATGGGCAGATATGCTTTGTCTTTTGGGGATCCCATATGACAGCAATGAAGCTATTGAATTGGCCGAGAAAGTCATGAAAACGATATATGAAGCTTCGCTTACTGCTTCACAGGAACTTGCCGTAGAGCGGGGAACTTTCCCGTTATTTGGGAAAAGCATCTATAAAAAAGATATACCAAGAAGAAACGCAACTGTAACAACGATCGCTCCAACCGGATCGATATCGATCATTGCCGGCGCGAGTTCCGGAATAGAGCCTTTATTTGCCGTTGCTTTCCAGCATATTGTCAAAGATGCGAGCCTTGACCGTACGCTATCGTTTGTCAACCCGATATTTGAAAGCGTTGCAAAGGAAAGAGGTGTGTGGAGCGAAGATCTGAAAGAAAAGGTAGCAGAAAATGGTGTTGTCCGGTCTATTGAGGAACTTCCGGAAGATTTGAGAATGGCTTTTGGAACTGCCCATGAAATTCACCATAACTGGCATATAAAACACCAAGCAGCTTTTCAAAAATATACCGAAAATGCGGTAAGTAAGACGATCAATATGAAAAGCAGTGCTGGTGAGGACGAGATCAAGAACGCTTATCTGCTGGCGTGGGAAACAGGGTGCAATGGAGTAACCGTTTTTAGGGATGGTTGTAAAAGTGCGCAGGTTTTAAATGTTGGCATAAAAGAAAAAAAGGAAGAAGTTATCGAAGAAAAATCTCCTGAAGTACAGGCAATTGAAAGACCGTTTGTTGTTAGCGGAGCGACTTATAAAATTAATACACCGGTCGGAACTGCATTTGTTACTTTAAATACCGACGAAAAGGGAAACCCATTGGAGCTTTTTATCAATGTTGGAAAAGCCGGAAGTGATGTTGCAGCAATGGCGGAAGCATTAGGGCGGACGATCTCGATTGCACTGAGATTTCCCGGAAATTTAAATTCCAAAGATAGGGCATTTGAGATAGCAGAACAGTTAGCCGGAATTGGAGGAAGAAGATCGGTAGGATTCGGTCCGAACAAAATCCTTTCACTACCCGACGCAATATCGATGGCAATTTCGGTTGCGATGGGTTTTCGGATAAACGGATACCTTCATCATGCAGAGAAATTATTGCAGTTAAAAGTACAACCGAATGGAGGAGCAGAAGCAGACGAACACAAAGCAAACGGAGAATCAAACGGAGTATATACCAACGGAACTTCAACAGATATGTTAAATACAGCAGTATTGGAGGAAAAGACACAGATTGAATCGGAGGAAGAAATGCCCGATCAGTTGAGCTTTGAAGCTTTAAAAATAAAGGGAGATATATGTCCGACGTGCGGAGTGGGGGCTATGGTGTATCAGGAGGGGTGTTCAAAGTGTTATGCATGCGGTCACAGCGAATGCTAACTTTAGATATAAAGATATAAGGATATTGCGATACTAAGATACAACGATATTAGGAGAAAACAGTAAACAAAAAGCAATAAACAGAAGTTGGTTGGGGGAAATTAGAAATTTGTAATAGAAAATGGAAAATTGAAATTAGCATTCTATTTTCGAATATCCAATCTCCATTACGATTTTCCAATTTCTTTTAACTATTTTCTACGTGATTAAACAGCGATATAACTATGAAGCAACTAACAAAACAGGTCGTCAAAGCCGGTGGGAATTATGAGGAATTTCAGCCGGAAAAAATATTCCGAAGCATCTTCCTTGCTGCTCAGAATGTCGGTGGGAAAGACGAAAAAATTGCACTTTCCTTAAAAGAAGAAGTCGTTCTAACACTTTCAAAAAAATATCCAAACGGTGAGAGTATAAAAACTTCAGAGATCGGCGAGTTAGTAGAAAAGGTATTGATCGAACACGGACATTCAATGACCGCAAAGGAATTTATCCGCTATCGTGAGAATAGGAAACATTCAAGACAAAATAAAGAATCTCTTGGTGTGGAGGATGATGTAGGGCTTTCCTATAACACTCTTTATATTTTGAAGCAAAGATATTTAAGAAGAGATGAAAAGGGGAATATCAAAGAAACTCCACGCGATATGTTAAAAAGGGTTGCCAAGTGCCTTTCGAAGGTTGAAAAATCCAAAAAGAAAAAGGAAGAATGGAATAAAAAATTTTTAGATCTGATGTTTTCTTTTAAGTTTTTACCCGGAACGAGGACGCTTGCCAATGCCGGCAAAAAATCACCCCAGTTGGCAAACTGTTTTGTCTGGCCGATAGAAGACGATATAAATTCCATCTTCAACATCCTGCATAAATCAACTCTGATAAAAAAACACGGTGGAGGGTGCGGATATAATTTTTCAATGATTCGTCCCGAGGGGGATGTGGTTGGCGGAGTACCGAATCTTGCTGCAGGACCCGTTAAACTGATCGAGATGTTTAATTTGATGACCTCGCTTTTTAAGCAGGAAGGAAAGTATGAAAGCGGAAATATGGCGATATTAAATGTGTCGCATCCGGATATATTTAATTTCATTTCTGCTAAACAAAACGATGGGTATCTTTCAAAAACTAACATTTCTGTGGGTGTTACCGATGAGTTTATGCAAAAAGCGGTAAAAGGGGGCGATTGGGATCTGATAAACCCCAGAACGGGGGAGGTTGTAAACAAAATTTTACGAAATTTGTTAAGGAGAGGTCGAAAGGTGTCCGGTTTTTTGATTTTGATGATTTGGAAGATGTTATGAAGACCGCCGTACGACTAATGGATAATGTGATCGATGCCTCGTGGTTTCCTGTTTCTGAAATTACGGAATCAGTGAGAAATCACAGAAGGATCGGGATCGGATGTGTTGGATGGGCTGAAACACTTGCGATGATGGAGATCCCTTATGACAACGATGAAGCATTTAATTTGGCGGAGAAGGTGACAAGATCAATGTACGAGTCGGGGTTTGAAGCATCCGTAAAATTAGCCAAGGAAAAAGGTGTATTTCCCTACGCCGATAAGTCGATTTGGGCTGATAAAAAAGATAAACCAAGAAATGTCGCTCTTTTGACCTTTCCACCATCAAGTGGAAATGCGGTGATATGTGAAACATCATTTGGGATAGAACCTTTTTTTGCTCTTGCCTACGAGCAAAACGTTATGGATGGAATGCGGTTAAAAAATGTTGTTGGCATATTTACAAAGAAGTTAAAAGAGTATGGGGTTTATAGCGATGAACTTATACAAAAAGTGGTTCAAAATCACGGGAGCGCGCAGGGAATAAAGGAGATCCCAAAACATCTTCGTGATGTATTCAAAGTAGCACACGATATTGATTGGCGCGACCATATAAAAATGCAGGCATCCTTCCAAAAGTGGACAGACAATGCGATAACAAAAACGATAAATATGCCCTCTCACGCAACACCAGACGATGTGCTCGGCAGGAAGTAATACTCAACCGATCAGAAAATGTCCGACCTGCAACATTTTATTGGTGCGGGATAATAAATGTTTCAAATGCAAGAAGTGCGGATTTAGTACATGTGAACTTTAGGAATGATATTGGGATATTACGATATTAGGATATTAGGAAATTAAAAAATACGAACTTCAAGATGGCAAGATTCTGGGATATTGGGATATTACGATATTAGGATACTAAGATATTATGATACTAGGGGATTAGAATATTTGGAAATACAAAATGGCGATAAAAAAATTTACAGATTTGGATGCATGGAAAGAGGCGCATAAGTTGACGATTTTGGTTTACAAATATACGGAAATGTTTCCAAAATCGGAAACATTTGGATTGACTTCACAAATAAGAAGGGCGGTTGTTTCTATTGAATCCTGTATTGCTGAAGGATTTTCAAGGTATCATTACAAAGACAGACTGAATTTCTATTTTGACTCAAGAGGGTCTCTTGCAGAAGTTCAAACCCAATCGATAGTTGCTAAAGATTTGGGATACTTATCCGAAGATAGATTTACAGAAATTGCTGCGCAATCTGATAAGGTTGGAATAATTCTTGGTGGACTTGTTCGATCAACGGGGAAACTTTCCCACTCCTAATATCGAAAATCATAGTATCCTAGTATCTAATGTATGCCAATTTATACCAAGACCGGTGATGACGGAACAACTGCAATTTTTACTAAAAAAGACGGAAGGTCCATCCGTATTTCAAAGTCAGATTCTTTGATTGAGGCGATTGGGGCGGTGGATGGGGCGAATTCATACTTCGGCATTATTACCTCGGAAATAAAACAAAAAACAGAAAACAAATCATTAGCTAAAAATATTGAGGAAATTCAGAGGGATTTGTTTACGGTGGGGGCGATATTGGCAGGTGCAAATTTAGAACTTAAGAAATTAAGAACTGAAGAACTGGAAAAGGAGATGGATCGAATGGAGAAAGAACTGCCCAAAATAACAGGTTTTATACTCCCGGGTGGGTCAGAAGTGTCAGCGCATTTAATGTACGCGAGAACTTTGGTAAGAAGAGCAGAAAGGCGAATTGTTGCCCTTACCCTAAATTCATATCCCTTAATTCATAATTCAATTACCAAGTACATAAACAGATTGTCGGATTATTTGTTTGTATTGGCTAGGTGGGTGAATCATCAAAGTAAAATTAAAGAGTTGAAATGGAAGACAAAATAATATAGGAAGAGAGTGTTCTTCAAAATAGTCTTCAAATTTAGCCATTTAGCAACCGATTGTTTTGAGTATATAATGGACTTAATATGCCGATGGATATCGAACACGAGCACAAGAATCAGAAAGACTCATTGGTAAAAGAACGGCCGACCGAAATGGAGATCCCTCCGGAACTTGAGCGCGGAGGAACGGTTCAAAGAGTACCAAGCCAGTTTCACGGACAGGTGGCTGACGATTCGGGAAAACCGCTAATTCAGACACCGCAGACGCAAAAGATAACCATCCAAGTTCCGGCGACACAAAAACAACTTGAAGACTGGTCGAAGGGGGATCCTGAGAATGCGATAACCTGGTTTGCGGTTTTTTGGATAAGATTAATCAAAAAAGGCTTGCATTTTGGTTGGAGGATGATAAAGAAATTAACCGGACAGGAGGAGAAATATGTATAGCGAAATGGATGTAATTTTAATATTTTTAGCGATATTTTCGATGTTTATCTTTGTTTGTGCAGTTGCAGCATATTTTATATTTACACATATAAAACACAGGAATCGTGAGGAGGAGTCGATCGATTCGGTACTCTTACAGGTCGCAGTACATAAAAATAATGAAATAAAAATTGATGCTATGGAGCAGTTGTTTTCTGCCCTTTATTCAATTAAAGAAGGCGGTTGGAAGCAAAAGTATAAAACACAACCAGTATTGTCCTTCGAGATCGTTGCTAAAAAAGAAAATATCCGTTTTTATGTCTGGACTCCAAAGAAATTCCAGGACATGATTGCAAAACAGATCCATGGGGCGTATCCGGATGCGGATGTGATTGAGGTCCAGGAATACAATATTTTTAATGAAGAGGGTAAGGTTGCTTATAAAACCTTCCAACTGGCAAGGGATAATTTTTTTCCGATGAAAAGCTTCAAAGAATTGCCGACTGACCCAATGTCGGTTATAACTTCTGCTATGGCCAAGATGGGGGAAGGCGAGGCGGCAGCAGTTCAAATTCTTATATCGCCTGCAGAAAATTTATGGAGCAAGTCCGGTTCGTCATTTATTTCCTCCACAAAAAAGCAGGAGTCGGATCCGGAAAAAGCAAAATATTCTGTTCCGGCAAAAACTTTGGAAGCTATAGAAAATAAGATATCAAAATCGGGATTTGAAACTTCTATCAGAATAGTTGTTGTTTCCGGGAACAAAGAGTCTGCAAAATCACACCTATCCAACATTGCCAGTGCTTTTGCTCAATTTAACGGCGACTTAAACTATCTTAAAAGCCGTAAAGTAAGGCAAAAGGGGGCGTTTATTGAGGACTTTATATACCGTTACCCTCCTATGTTTCATCTGCTTGGGAATAAGAAAACAATTCTTAATTCTGAAGAATTGGCATCAATTTATCATTTTCCCAACAAATCCGTAACAACACCGCACATTCATTGGGTGTATTCAAAAACCGCTCCCGCACCAGCACAGGTACCTGAAACTGGGACATACTTGGGATTAAGTTCTTATCAAGGAATAAAGCGTCAGGTCTATATTTCGGATGAGGACCGGATGAGGCACATGTATATTGTGGGAAAAACGGGAGTTGGAAAATCTGAACTTTTGAAGGATCTTGTGATACAGGATATCAGAAACGGTGAAGGAGTATGTTTTATCGATCCCCACGGCGATGCGGTCGAGGAACTTTTAAATCTCATTCCGCCGGAGAGGGCAGAGGACGTCATTTATTTTAATCCCTCGGACTCTGAGAGGCCGATGGGTTTAAACCTTTTAGAGGCAAATACCGAGGATCAAAAACACTTTGCCGCCACTTCAGTAATAAATATGATGTACAAGCTTTTTGATCCTTATAAAACAGGTATAGTCGGACCCCGTTTTGAACACGCCGTCAGGAATGCGATGCTGACAGTTATGTGCGAGGAGGGCTCAACTTTTATCGAGGTCATGAGAGCCTTGACCGATGCGAGGTATGTTCAGGAGTTGCTGCCGAAAGTGAAGGACCCGATTATCAGAAGATATTGGACCGATCAGATTGCCCAAACATCCGACTTTCATAAATCGGAAGTACTTGACTACATCACTTCGAAATTCGGACGTTTTGTAACGAACAAGATGATAAGGAACATTATCGGACAGTCGCAATCTTCTTTTGATCTACGCAAGGTGATGGACGATGGAAAAATATTATTTATTAATTTGTCCAAAGGAACTATCGGCGAGGAGAACTCAAGCTTTTTGGGGCTTATTATGGTTCCGAGGATACTGATGGCGGCCATGAGCAGAACCGATATGCCAAAAGAGCAAAGGCGTCCGTTTTATCTTTATGTCGATGAATTTCAAAATTTTGCTACCCCGGATTTTGCCGTAATTCTATCCGAGGCAAGAAAATATGCCTTGGCTTTGTGTGTTGCCAACCAATTTATCGGACAGGTGGAAGAGGAAGTAAAAAATGCTGTTTTTGGCAATGTTGGGACGATCATCTCATTCAGGATAGGAACGACAGACGCAAACTATCTCCAGCACGAGTTCGCACCTGTTTTTGGTGAGGATGACCTATTAAATATTGAAAAATATCATGTATATATCAAGACAACAGTCAACAACGAACCCGTTCAGCCCTTCTCAATGGATCTGTTTAGGGATGTGGAAAAAATAAAGGCTATGGAAAATCCTAAGATTGCAGAGATCATTAGAGAAATGAGCAGGTTGAATTACGGACGGGATGTAAAACTTGTAGACGCAGAGATCTCAAGAAGAGCGAAATTATAAAAAAGCACACTGGAAATTGCAGGAGTTGAGCAGGACTTTACGGGAGAAATCTGTGTTTTCCTGTTAGATTCCCGTTTTATCCCGAGTGCTTATGTTTTCCCCTTGTAGTTTATTGTTCACGGTGGTATTTTTTCATCATGGCGACGATCGGAATTATAGGTTGGGGGGTTGTCGGAAAGGCAACTGGGAAGGGTTTTGGTAAAAAACATAAGATCGTCTGGAACAACAAAAACGATAAGGGTTCGACTCCAATAGAGGATCTTTGCGGAAAGTCCGACTTTGTTTTTCTATGTCTTCCGACACCAATGAGGGCAGACCACTCCGGGATCGATCTTTCAATAATGGATAAAGTTATTGACAAGGTTGCACCGTTGATGGCAAGTAAAAATACTCCTCTTATTATCAAGTCAACCGTAATTCCCGGAACCACTGCAAAGTACGCAAAAAAATATCCGAAAGTAGAGTTTGCTATGAATCCTGAATTTTTGACCGAGGTGAACGCCCCATGGGACTTTTTGCATCCGGACCGTGTGGTAATAGGAGCTCTTAATGAGGATGTTGCCAATAGGATAGCCAGACTTCATAGGGATGTGATGGGTTATAAATTTAGGATCTTTACTACCGACCCAACAACAGCAGAAATGGTCAAATATATGAGTAACACTTACATGGCTACGAAAGTGATATTTGCCAATGAAATGGCGGAATTGGCGGAAAAATTGGGGATAAACTATGATGATGTTGCCGATATGGTTGGAGCGGATCCAAGAATCGGAAAGTCATTTTTAAAAGTTTCTCCTTTCGGAGGATTCGGACTTAAATGTTTCCCGAAGGATACTGTGGCAATTTTGGGTTTGGCCAAGAAATTGGGCACTGACCTTTCAGTACTTCAGACGGTGTGGAACAAAAATCTTAAGATCAGAAAGGTGAAGGATTGGGAAGGGATAAAAGGGGCGGTTAACAACAATTTGTGATCACAAATTGTTGAGATATAAAGATATAAGCTTAGCTTAAGAATTAATAATCAAAAGGATATTGAGATATTAGGAGAAATAACTTCAAAATTCTGTGAATAAAACATTGAAATTTGAATATGTTAACTGGGAAGGGAAGACGGGAATAAGAAATGTCCAACCGATAAAGATATGGTTTAGGGAGACAGAGTTTCATAAAGGGAAACAGTGGTTCTTAAAAGCTGTGGATCTGGACAAAAATGTCGAACGAGATTATGCCCTCAAGGACGTGATTAAATTTTTGTGAGCTTCTTGGTATAATAACCCCATGGCTCGGTAACTCAGTGGTTAGAGTGCCAACCTTATAAGTTGGAAGTCGATGGTTCGAACCCATCCCGAGCCACCAATTATTACCATAAGGGAACCTTAAGATTTTCAATCAAAAGTTGGAAGTCGATGGAAAGTAACCCAAGTTCGACTTGGTCGAACTCATCCCGGACCACAAATGGTATCAAAAACTACTAAAAATATTTCAGCTCAAGAATTCCATAAGTTGGGGGAGAAATTAAGGGAAGAGGACAGACTTCAGGATGCTGTTGACGCGCTTACTTCGGCGATAGTTAAATACACGATTGATAAAAACTATAAAGGTTTGATAGATGCTCTTCGATCAAGATCTCTGACTTGGAAACATCTCTTTTTGGTGCATAATAAACGGGATTATTTAAAGCTTGCGACACTCGATGCGCGCGCTTCATTGTTAATAGCAAAAAGGAAGAATATAAAAGGTGAATTATCGAAATGTTATTTTGGAATGGGGGAGATCTATTTGTTGAAGAAAAACTACAAAAAGGCGGTTTTTTATTATAAAAAGTCATTACTTTTTTATAAGGGGCCGTTAGCTGAAAAAGGAAGGCACAAATACCATCTGGGGGAGGCATTGTATAGGCTAGGACGAAAAAAATGGGGAAAGGAAGAAATGAAAAAAGGACTTGAAGAAATTGAAAAGGGAAAAGGGGGTGTTGACAGTTTTGTCTTTAATGTCTGGAAATCGGGGTGTTTGATGCGTTTGGCGGAATTGTTGTTAAAGGATGACAGCGAAAAAGCAAAAGAGTTTCTGAAACTGGCTGGAGGAATAGTCAAAAACGACAAGAGATTGGTAATTAGAAAAAGACAGCTTCAGGAATTGAAGGATCAATTTAAAGCTCAATAAGCTCCTGCCTTTTTCCCGGTTCTGTGATCTCTGCAAGTTCAAGATAACGCTCTGTGGTCGAGAGCCTTTTGTGACCGGAAATGTGAGACAAAAAGACAATATCAACCCCAGCCTTAAGGTTTTGAACGACGAATGTTGTACGAAGGTCGTTCACAGTGTAACCCGGGATCTCGGCTTTTTGAAAATATCGGTCGATCGCAGCTCTTATATTTCTTATGGCAAGGGGCTTTCCGTTTTTACTAACAAAAATATAAGGAGAATTGGTTTTAGGCCTTTCCTTTAGATATTTTTCAAGAGTCATTTTTGCAGGGGTATTCAAAGGTATATCCCTTGCCGATTGGGTGGCGTATGCGTCAACATGAAGAGTGCCATTTTTAATATTCTCCATTTTCAATCCGGCAACTTCCGAGATCCGAAGTCCTGTTTGGAGAATAATTTCTACAATAGCTGTAATCCTTGTATCACTTCTTACAATATCCCTTAAAGCCCGATATTCCATAGCGGACAGAAATTTTGGTGTTGATGATTCAATTTTGGGGTGGGAAACAGGGGATGAAGGATCTCGTGAAACAAGTTTTTCATCCATTAAAAAACGGAAAAATGTTTTTACTGCATTAAGTTTTCTCGATACGGATTTCGGAGTGTATTTTTGTGATAAAAGCTGATCCCTGAAAGTTTCGATATCATCAGGTTCAACCAAATCTGCCGTAGGTTTATTTTTATCAACCAAGAATATCACTAGTTGGTCAAGATCGGCACGATAAGCTAGAATTGTGGAAGGGGACCTTTTCTTATCCTGTAAATGCAGGACGAATCTCGGTAAAAGATCTTTTAAAGAGTCTTGCGACATATAGATATGTTATTTTTAGGTTAATATACCAGCCAATATATGATAATAATGGGTTATTGGATGTAATATTAACACAACTTATAGTCTGCGGTCAATATATTATGAGACATAACTACAGATTTAATCAAGGGGGTAAAAAAGGAGTATCTAAAGCTCAAAACCGAATTGTTACACTTCTTCTAATTATTTTTTTTATGCTGTTTATAAGTTCATTGTCACAGACCTCTAAAAAAATACAAAAGGTTAATCTGGAAGTTGCCTTTCGTGAAGAAGAGCTGAAGAAACTCAAAGAGGAACAAGATGAATTAAAAATTAAACTTGAAGAGATAACAAGTCAGGAGTATATCGAAAGACAGCTTAGAAATGAGCTTGGTCTGACTAAAGAGAACGAAATAGTTTTAGTTTTGCCGCCTGATGAAATATTGATAAAACTTTTACCTGTGGTCGAAGAGGAGGTTGTTGAAATTAAACCAAATTGGCAGAAATGGGCAACATTATTCGGACTTTATGAATGATATTGTCTTGCGGAGCAAGATATCACCTTGCGGGAAATTAGTGAGTGGTAAGATTGTTCTGATTGGAGGACTCTTGTTTCGGAAGGGTAATTTCTAATTGACCATATTTCTAACACTTCTTAAATACTATGTTGTGGGGACTGTAAGAAGTTACAAATTCAACATTTGAATTTTCTTATATTTCCGCCAACTTTTAATTTGAAATTCCCGTTTTAAGGCAGCCGATCTGTTCGGAAGTTTTTCAAGGTATATTATCTTTACAGGTTTATGACTTCTGGTATATGCTCCGCCAGTGCCATTTTTATGTTCAATAAAGCGTCTCTTGGGATCATTGGAAATTCCGGTGTAGAAGCTTTTATCAGAACAGAGAAGGATATAAACAAACCACATAAGTTATTTTAACTTGAAATTGTTTTTGTTGCTTCATAAAAGCTGGATATAAATGGTATAATCAACTCTCGCAGACGATGTGCGGGGTAGTGTACGGCTGCACGGAAGGCTCATAATCTTCCAGATCAGGTTCAACTCCTGACCCCGCAACATAAATTTTACCCAATGACTACACCACTTCAAGATTGAAGTTACCGCAATGCTTTAGTAGAATAGGGGATATGCTAGGGTAGCTCCCCGCATAAGTCTTTCTTCTCGCCGAGTCCGACTCGGTCTCGAAGTATCGCTTTTACGGGGCAGGCAGTCGGTTTGTGTACAGGATTCATGACAAAATTTGCCAAGGTAGCTCAGTGGTAGAGCGCGCGTTTCATAAGCGCGATGTCGAGAGTTCGATCCTCTCCCTTGGCACAATAATTTTTTTTGCGACATATCAAATCAAAGATTTGTTATGACGGCTTTAGCCGACATGTCAGAATGTTTCTGCCATAAGCGACAGGTCTTTGGAATATCCTAATTTCGATTTTATTGAATTTGTCGAACCCTGTCGTTGGCACTTAGTTTCCATTAATCTGCGGCAGGACATTTTACTGGTGAGATATACATAATAATTTATATTAATCAACTATAGGAACAATGGTTAAGAGTTATATAAAAAGCCAAAATGTTTCTGGAGGTGAAGCGGTTTTAGCCTCGAGATTGTTTAAGGAGGGTAAAAGCCAACAATACGTTGATGCGTACTTATTATCGATCGGATCCGAAGCAGTAGAAAATTATATATTTGAACAATCTACCGGAAATATTCGACACCATATGAATCTGATCTCTCATGTTATAAAAGAGGACCTTTTAACTTCCGAAGAAAAAAACAAAGCAGGGTTAAGATTAAAAGAGCTTGAAA